>Ga0209777_10006338_pt1 | contig 13322 bp, 21 predicted proteins | sample FrelakmetHBP12HB_FD_187147 | JGI IMG/M metagenome (GOLD analysis project Ga0209777, IMG submission 187147) | Freshwater lake sediment microbial communities from the University of Notre Dame, USA, for methane emissions studies -HBP12 HB (SPAdes)... | ecosystem: Environmental > Aquatic >...
CAAAGAAATTTCGCGCAAAGTTTAGAATATCCCACCAAAAATAAAAATGAGCCATTTGGGCTCGTTTTTGCTTAGGCGATTTGGGCCTTAAGTAGCTCTTGACAAAAAGGCAAAAATATGCTAAGATAATTAGCATATACTCACAACCGTGGGTATAAAAGCACCTTAAACCAAGAAGGAGGAATACCATCATGAGGTCCAGTCCCTGGAGAGCCTCGCTGCTCTTTGCGGCGGTCGTGTTTGTACTTATTGGTAGTTTTCTGCTTTTCAAAATATCTGTTCACAACAGCTTGATCGGCAACAAGAATGCGGTTGACAAGGCCTGGAGTGACGTTCAGTCGGTCTATCAACGCCGCCTGGACGTTCTGCCGAAGTTCGCTGACGATGCCAAGTTCTCGGCGAAGTTCCAGAAGGATCTGGCCATTCAAGTGGCTCAAGCTCGAGAAGTGGTGAAAAATATGGCCGTACAGGCAAGGCCGGATGCCTTTACTGACAGAGTCAACGGCGTTACCGCTCCGCTTATTGCCTACATGAGGACCGAAGCTGCGACCGAAGCCAAGACCGATCAGATCACCGAGCTCAATGCTCAGATTGAGAATGTTGAACGGATGATTAACCACCAACGCGACGCCTACAATGCGGCCGTGCTTGTGCTCAACAACTCTATCCAGCAGTGGCCCGGTTCGATATGGGCAACTGGCTGGGGCTTTACCAAGATGGAAGGATTTAAGGCCGAGCCCGGCGCAGACAAATCTCCGGATCTACACATGAACGAATAACCGAACGGGGGCCATTAGTGCCCCCGTTTTTTCTCAAGAGTGAAAACAGCAGAAGAAACCAAAAAACCAAATGAAAGGAGAACTGCAGTGAGAAAGAAAAATTCATTTTCACCGATTATTATCATTCTGACGATTCTGGCAATTATTGGTAGTGGCCTTTGGGCTGTTGCTCGCACGAAAGCTAAGACGGCACACGCCACTAAGAATTTTTTGGTGGTGGGCACCAATCCGCCCTTTCCGCCCTTCGAAGACAAGAAGGATGCGAATGTGGTCGGCTTTGATATGGATCTAGCCGAGCGAATTGCCGAGCAACTTCATCGCAACTTGGTGATTAAGACATTGGATGAATTTGGTTCTGTCCTGCCGGAACTGGGCGCAGGAAAGATAGACTTGGCCGCTTCGGCAATTACCATTACTCCAGAGCGAAAAGAGGTAGTAAACTTTTCTATTCCCTATTACAGCACGGTTCAAGCTGTGCTGGCCACCAAGAGTTCGGCTTTAAATAATATTCGGACTCCGAAAGATTTTGCCGGTCTAAAAGTGGCTTGTCAAGCCAAGACCACAAGTCAAACTTGGGTAGAGCAAAATCTGATGCATGACTCTAATGGAGCGCCTAGCCTTGACAGTAGCCACTACACTTTGTTCGATGATATGAATTACACTCTTCAGTCCTTGCGTCTTGGTCAGATTGATGTCATTTTGCTAGACAAGACAGCTGCCGATAATTTTGTCGGGAGTCATCCCGATCTGAAGATAGCCGGGACAATTCAAACCAATGAGAATTATGGTCTGGCCGTTCGACAGGGCGACCCCGACCATCTTTTGCCGGTTATCAATCAGGTGATTGAGACTATGCAGAAGAATGGCGAGCTTCAGAAGTTGCAGGATAAGTGGCTGGGAGGCGGAAAATGAAGAGCAGGGTAACGTTTGTGATCTTGATGGCTGCAATCTGCCTTAGCTTCAGTTGGGCCAGCGATACACTGAATGCTCCCAAGGTTAATGATGAATCGCTCAAGGCGAGTCAACAGACTTTTACTGAACGCGGCAAATATGTTTATGACGAAGTAGGTTTTTTGCCCCTAGAGTCACGCTTAGCCCTAAGCTCTTACCTGTGGCAGCTGGACGTTCAGAGTGGCTATGAGATTGTGGTCGTTTTCCCGAAGTCCAATTTGGATGAAGAAAGCATTATCAAGTGGTTTAACGCCTATGGTGTAGGTAAGAAGAAGAAAGATAATGGTGCAGCGCTTTTTGTTTTTCCGAGCGGTACGTTCTTTTTGGCTATTGGCAGCGGCAACGACAAGGTTTCTGTGACCTATGCCAAAACTTATGGCGAAAAGATACTTCAGGATTTTGACAAAGATCCTGCTCTGACCATCCTTCGCTTCGTACACTCTTTGAACAAGGAGATCGCCACACCAACGATTCAGGAAAGAACGGTCAAGTTTGGAAAAGAAGTAATCGCCAACCTTGATCTCGTTTTTCTCTGGCTTTTGGTAGTAGTTCTCATCGCCTTCCTCGTTCAGCAATTCGATGGCTTTCAATGGCATGATTTGATTGCTCCTGCTGCGCTCGTTGTTTTGGCACTTATCTTTACCGGCGTTTGCGCGATTAGCAAGAATGAGGTATTAGATACCTACCATGAGTATGGTATTATTACCAAAACCGAACACAGTGAATATCATTGGGTACAGATGATGGTCGTCTCGACCGGCAAGAGCACCACGGTCATTCCTATTCCTCATACCGATTATCGCAACGATGTAACCATCTTATCATATGACCTGCAGAAATATCAATGTAGGTTTACGACAACAGATAATGATGGATCTTATGATCATCAGGTGGGCGAGTTTGAAGCTATGGTGATTGGTGTTACCACTGGAGCCTTGTGGTCTGTCTATGAGGTGGATGACATCTCGGGCGGTAAGACCATTGGTGACGGTGTTTGGCTTAGAAAAAGTCCCTAATCTTAGGGCGGGCCCCTTGCGGGGCCCTTTTTATTTTCTTGAATATAAATTTTAAAATAAAAAAACAATCCCCGGTTGCAGGGATTGTCATTTTGGTGATTTTCAGATGTTGCCAGGCCAATTTCTGGGAGCATTGAATTGAATAAAAGCGCAATCTTTGAAAATGGGAATCATGCTGAGAAGGTCGAACAGAAACATCAGGAAAATGGCCCAAAGGCCGCAAAGTGCATCAAGTACATATCTTATGTGGTAGCCGATGCCACGCTTTTCTGTATTCACCTTGTCCTCCTTGGTTGATTTTATCATAACATAGTGGTGGTTTTTGTCAAGAGGCGATTGACCGCCCGAGGGTAATGTATTAAAATAGAAGGTAGATGTCTCATTATAATTTAATCAGTAAAAAATTTTTTTATGAAAGGATTTAACGCTAACATTGAACAGGCCACTTTGGCCAATAATAATTTTCGCCAGGTGCTTTATACTGGCAAGCACTGCCAATTGGTGCTGATGTCTCTGGTGCCTCATGAAGAAATCGGCATGGAAGTTCACGAGGACAATGATCAATTTTTCCGTTTTGAAAAAGGTCTGGGCAAATGCATTATTGATGGCAATGAATATTCGGTCAGTGATGGTTCGGCTATTATTGTGCCGGCTGGAGCGCAGCACAATGTCATTAACACCTCTGACAGCGACCCGCTGAAACTTTATACCATCTATTCTCCGGCCCATCATCAAGATGGCGTGGTTCGTGCGACTAAAGCCGAGGCTGAAGCCAATGGTCCAGAGTTTGACGGTAAAACAACGGAATAAGAATTGAAAAACAATTGGTTGGCGCGCTGGCTTTAGCCAGCGCGCCCATCTGTTCGTCTGTAGAAAATATTAATTATGATGATTAATCGAGAAAATATTTTTACTGTTATTTCGGTGACTTTTGGTTTCTTACTTTTCCTTCCTTATTTTATCGGCTTATTCAAAAAAACTATTAAGCCGCATGTTTTTTCATGGTTGACTTGGGCTATCTTGACCGGTACAGGATTTATTTTTTCTTTTACTAATGGCGGCGGCGGTGGATCATTTACCTTTGGCGTACAATCTGTTTTGTGCGTGGCGGTGGTGATTTGGGCCATTTTTCGGGGCGAAAAAAACATTACCAAAAGCGATTGGCTGGTTCTGGGCGCCATCTGTTTAACTTTTGTTGTTTATCTGCTGACGAAGAATCCAACCCTGTCGGTCATTTTGGTGGCGAGCATTGATTTTATGGGCTATATTCCCACCTTTCGCAAGTCTTATCGCAAACCGTATGACGAATCTTCGCTTACCTATTCTTTCGCTTTTTTGAGTTTCTTTTTTTCTTTGGGTGCGCTCCAGTCTCATACCTTGGTCACCGCATTTTATCCGACTATTTTATTGGTGGCCAATAGCGCCCTGGTAATATTTTTATTAATTCGTCGCCAGGTAATTAAAAAGACGATAAATTAAAAGCTTTTCTCACCCCTTGACTAAATCTTTGTTTTTACTATTCTGAAAGTAAAGGAGGTTGCGATGCTGAAATTCGTGATGACCATAATCGGTGCCATGGGGCTGGTGCTGGTTATTCTCGGCATGCTCAATGAGCGCCCCAAAAGAGGATATCTTTTTTATATCCTGGGCGGTATTTTCCTTGAGATTTATAGCATTCATGTCGGTAATGTAATTTTCATTATTTTGCAATTGGTCTTTATAGCTGTCGCTGTTTGGAAGCTAGTCAAAAGAAAAAAGAATTAGGCGAGCCAAAATGGCTCGCCTATTTGATTAAAAAAATAATTTGGGATATAATATATTTTTAGGACACCTCGTTGTTTGGCGAGGATAATCAATTATTTTATCTAAATTTTATGAAAAAGGCGTTTAGCAAGATTTTATTAATTTTTATTTTGGCCATTATTTTGGGCGTGCTTTATTTTGTTTTGGGCGGTGCGGCTAAAAAAAATCAGGGCCCGACCAGTCAGGTCCCAGACGTTCAGGTTGTTATGCGAGGCGCTTAATGTTATTGTAACAAAAAGCCCATAAAGGATTTAACTAAAAATTTTATAAAAAATTAAACCATTACTAATAACTTTCATGCCCACAAGTACTGTTTCATTTGTGGATCATTGGCAAATACTAATCGGAGCCGCTTTAGGCCCATTTTTAGCGATAATTTTGTCTGCCATTGGATTTTGGTTGCGATCGATATATTCATCTCAAAAAGACAAAAAAGAATCAATTAGAAGGGTTGAAATATCAATTACAAGAACTCTAAATGATATGTATGCGACGAGAAAAAAATTGAAGGAATTTATAAGCAGATTAAGAGGGCTTGTCGTAGATGCCCGCGCAATCACTGACAGCACAACTTATTTTTTAGCAGAAACTAATTTTCCGGCACTCAGAGAAATATTTTTTGATGCAGGACTGCCTATTCTAAAATTCGGAAGTCCATATCTGCATAATAATCTTATATTTGTTGATGCTGGCGTTAAAGAAACCAATGAATGGTTAAAAGAATTGAAAGATAACTTTAATACGTTAATAGGGAAAAATAATTTTTTACTTCAGGTGTCTCCGCCAGCGACTCCTCCAAACCAGAGAACAGCATATGCAAACAATTTAGAAAATTTTGCTAATTCTTTAGAAGACTTTTCCGCTTTTATCACAATTGGAATAAAAATGGCGACACAAATTAAGGTTTATAATCTCAAGCTTATGAAACGACGAATTATGACCATATGGAAATACGAAAAAGCACACCTGAAATACTTTAAGAATAAAGAAGAATTAAAAAAATATCGAGATTGGTCAAAGCTTTTAGATCGCGTAAATATGATGATTGAGGAAGAGGTTAATAAAGAATTGATATAATATTTTGAAGAGTCACCTTTTAATATTTAATAATTAAATTTATGGACACATTGACATCTCTTGATAATATTTTGAAAATATTGATCAACCCCATTACATGGCTTTTTTCTTTGGGAATATTAATACTTCTCTTCCTTGCTTTACGGGAAGCAGCTGCTTGGTATTGGAAGATTAATAAAATGGTCAGTTTGTTGGAGGAAATTAAGAACAATACAGTATCAAAAGAAGGAAATGAACAAACAGCGCTGCCTATAGATGTGGCTAAGAGCACTACTTTACCGAATCTTTTAAAGTAAATATATTAATTTATGAAACAGAAAAATATTATTATAATTATTGGAATATTTTTGGTTCTTGTTGGTATCTATTTTTATCAAGAGAATAGAATGGCCAACTTGGCATCTCAATTAAAGTGTGCCACAAGTGCTAAAGAATTTTTTGATAATCATTCTGTTCCCGACAATAAAGTTGTGCCTGATTATAGCTATAACGATCATTACAGTCAAAGGGAGAATGGTTGTTTTATTCTTATTAAAGATATAAATTATGAATATAAAATTGACAATGAAACTCTATATAATGTTTACGAAAATACTATAAAAGGTATGGCTATTAGTGCAGATGGAATCGGCAATAATACAGCTGAATGTAATGTTAATGGAAGAGAATGCAAGAGCATGACAGAATTTCATGATCTATTAAGAAAAATTGATTTAATTAATACTTATTAATTTTTATAATATTTAAAATTATATTTAGTGTTAAAATATGGCGTTAATTCCTATACAATATTTTGACGCAGTCGTTTCTATAGAAGTAGATAGTAAAGACTCCGACGGTAAGCCCGCGAAAAAATCTGTGGCCACGGGTTTTCTTTTGGGAACCCCCATGGGAGAAAAAGATAAAGACGATCAGGAGCTTTATAATTTATCACTCATTACAAATAGGCATGTTTATGAAGATCGAAAGACGGGAGATCGATTAAAAAAGATTTATCTACGCTTTAATACAATCAATGAATCAAGCCACTACTTCGAAGTTAATTTATTAAAGAAAGACGAAACTACACTTTGGTTTAAGCACAAGAACGACGATGTTGACATAGCCGTATTACCCTTAAATGCGTCAGCTCTTAAATCGGCTGATGTGAAATATTATTTTTTTCATGATAATGACCTTTTCTTTGCAAAAAATTTCAAAGAAGATAACATTTCAATAGGTGATGGATTATATGTTTTGGGCTTTCCAATGAGTATTAGGGGGAAAAATAAAAATTTTGTAATTGCAAGACAGGGCATTGCAGCCAGGATTGACAATGAATTATTGTCTAATTGCTATTATTATATTGATGCTCTGGCTTATCCGGGTAATAGTGGAGGTCCAGTAATTCATAAACCGGAGATTGTTTGTCTTAGCGATACACAGAGCAATCCAAGAGCTGGTTTAATGGGGGTAATAAGTTCGGGAGAAACTTATTCTGATGTAGCCGTTAGTATACAAACACAAGAACCGCGGATCATTTTTACTGAGCAAACGGGATTAGTTCGAGTAGTGCCCATCGAGCTAGTAACCGAGGCCATAGAAGATTTTATAAATAGTCAGCGATTAAAGGAGAAGAAGTCTGAAGAGGTTAATAAAACCGATGAGGCTGTACTTAAAAAGATTAAAGAATGAATATATTAGATTACTAAAAATTACTAAATTCTTTTTTGCTCAGGTTCCAATATCGTTCCACATGCGACGGCAAGGTGATTTATATGTCATTGTTCAATAATTATAATACCTTGGACAAATTCTGGGCTGATTGGTTTTATGTCCGGCCGATTACTGACCCGATGCCCATTGTCTCTTGGCAAGATTAAGATTTGAGCAAAAAGAAAAGCCGCCATGGTCGTTGACCAGGGCGGCGTTGCTATTACTCCAGAAACAGCTTAACCCACAAAGCGGCTAGACTGGTTGAGATCATTTTTGTTTGCGTGAACCAGTCGGCGTTGACTTCCTGGCTCAGCAAGAAATTCGTCAAGCTGCAGTGTTCGATTTCGCCGAAGAAGAGGATTTTGCAGTTTGGCTGTCGCGCTTTCAGCTGCTGGACGAACCGGAGAGAGGAGAACGAGTCAACGCTCAGGTCTGGATTGTAGATGTCTCGTATTCTTTTGAGGGCGGACCTGTCACTGCGAGTTAAGCCCAGTCCGACGAAAACCAGATCAGCAGGCGCTTGTGTATCTTCATCAAGATGCGCTTGGGCTGTTCTGAGACTGTCGCGATGGACGAAGTTGAATTCAAGAGCGTGGTATCTGCCAACTTCTGTTAAGTTGGCCTTGAGTTGTTCTACGGCTGGCTGATCGGTTTGACCGGCCAGAATGTAGATCTTTTTTTGTTGTGCCATGATTGGCTCCTTTCTGTTCGTTGGTTTTTACTAATGAGCGAAAAGCGGAAGAAGGAATGGTCCTCCGAAGAAGGTTAAACCCATTACAATCCAGCAGACCTTGCACATCCTTGAGCCGGGAGGAAAGTTTTCTGCTAGTATGAGGGAGTCAAGTAGACCGACAAGCCAGAGGACTCCGAGGGTTTCAGCCAAGATACCAGTATGGCTATACCTGATATCCATAACGAAAATAAAGATACCTACCGCCAGCAAACCCAGAGTGGATATTATGGCAAACTGCCAGGCACTTTTCATTTCTTTCTGTCTTTCTGCTTCGTAATCAGTCATCAATTGGTTTATCGGATTTTTCTGTGGCACGGATAACCTCCTTCCTTATATTTAATATTATAGCATTTTTTGAACCATTTGTCAATATTATGGTTATTTTGATAAAGAGATAATTCCTTAAAAAACAGCCAAAAATCAAGCCTGTGCATATCTGTTGTCCATAATATGGACATATTTATCCTCCTGTGTTATAATATAGGTATGATTCTAAATGAAATTTTAGAAAAATTTGGTTTGAATAACAAAGAAAGCGCAGTGTATCTGGCCGTTTTACAGTTGGGCCAATGTTCAATTTCAGAAATTGCCCAGAAAGCGCAAACAAAAAGGACGACAGTCTATCGCATAGTTGACGAACTCGCGGCCAAGGGTTTCATCACCAAGATTCCCAAGGAAAAAAAAGTATTTTTTATGGCCGAGAATCCAGAAGCGCTTCTGGACAATTTAGCCAAAAAAGAAAAAATAATTAGAGAGGCCTTGCCGTTGTTTCAGGCCATTTATAATTCTTCGGAAACCAGGCCAAAAATTAAATTTTATGAAGGCAAAGAAGGCGCCCGGACTCTTATTTATGATTCTTTGAAAAATAATAAATCCAAAGAAGTATTGTGGATTTGGCCGTTTAAAGATGCTTGGCAAGTTTTGGGCAAAGAAGAAAACTTAAATTATATTAGAGAAAGAATTCGTCTAGGCATTTGGGCCAAAAATATCAGACCGAAAGAAAAGGAGCTGGGCATTAAAGAAAGTGCCTCGGCCAAAAAATATTTACGGGAAGTGCGTTTTAGTCCTCAGGGGATGGATTATTCGGTCACGGTTGGCATTTATGACAACAAAGTGTCGGTTTTTAGCTCAGAAAAAGAGAGCTTCGGGTTTATTATTGAGAGTAATGAATTCGCCCAATTAATGAAACACCTTTTTGGCGTATTGTGGCAAGTTAGTACACCGGCTAAATGATTTTAGCAAAATTAAAATTAATCAAAATAAGAAATGAGTCGCGATGACTCATTTTTGTATAAATAAAGGGGAGCTGGGCGCGGCCAGCTCCTGAGATTACTTCCTTTTGAAGGGTTTAGAGAGATCGATTCTGAGCGGCGGGAAGATGAGACTGAGAACGAGAAATATGAGCGCGACGATCAGCTTGATTTTGTCCCAGACGGGATGACCCTTGGTCGGGATGGTGACCGAAACTTCCAACAGCCAGGCACCAATGATACCAGGGAAACATCTGACGGCGATGCAGATAACGTTCCACAGGGCGAAATTTCCGAACCTGAAGAGTTTTGCCAATTTTGTCGGGATGCTGCCCGGCCAATCAAAGTCTCTGCCAGCAGCCTGGCTCATTCGCTGGCCGCGGGAGATTAGGAATGAAGACCAGCTGATAACTACGATGGTTGTCACGATGGACCAGATGAGCATGAATTTGGCGGCTGCCAAGACGGCGACGGCCAATCCCAGTTTGACTTTGCAGGCCAGGATAATGGCGGCGATAATGGTTCCTATCATTGGCGTTCTCCTTTCCGTGGGTTTTGAACCTTATGATAGATTATAGCACATTTTTGCGATTTTGTCAAGAGTATATTTTTTGTCGTTTTCGTGATTGAGTTTAAATAGATTTGTGAATAAAATCTCTTGACTAAAATTGAGAAATGCGCTATATTTAAAATACGAAAGGAGGAATCGTGAGAGCGATAAAAACCGAGATCGAAAACATTGAGATTAGTAGTTATGACGCGGGCGATGTGACTACATTGGGAGTTGGGCTTGGCGATTCCAAGATAATTTTCGTGGAGAGTGCCAAACTGGGTAAAACGATTGACGAGATTATTAGAAATTTATGCCACATGAGTAGAAGGGTGTTAAGGCCCATTGTCACGGTTTTCGAGCGCGTTGCCTTGACTGCAGACGAATGGACGGTAGAGAAAGATTTACGCGACTACTTTAATCTGCGTCGAGACCCGTCTAGACAGCGTAGATAGTTTCAATTCGGCGGCTGATTTCAGCCGCCGGTTTTTTGTTGCGCGTTGGGCGATTTATGTTATAATTTAAATTACTATGGCCAAGAAAATTAAATTAATCAGCTTTGATGTGAACGGCACGATTTTTGACGACAACGAGCCATTTATCAAGGCGATCAATGGTATTTTTACCAAATTCAATAAGCCGCAATTGCCGGTAGATATTTTGCGCCAAAAATTCGGCCAGCCCTGGACCACGATTTACCGCGAGGCCGGCCTTACTGAGCAAATAGTTGACGACGATGAACTCTATAAAATTTATAATCAGATTTATGTGGACGAAATCGCTCGTCACCCCATTAAACCATTTGATGGTTTGCGCGAGACGCTGGAATGGCTGACGCAAAAGGGGGTTAAGCTGACGATTATTAGTTCGCAATATAATGAGATTACCATTCCGCTTTTGGAAAAATATAATTTGAAAGATTTTTTTCAGCGCATCATGGGTATTGATTATCCCAAAGTCGATGCCTTTAAATGGTTGACTGAAGAATTTAAAATTTTGGCGCCAGAATTGGGTTATTGTGGAGACCAAGAGGGCGATATTTTGGCCGCCAAAGCCGGCAATTGTACAAGTTTTGCTTTTACTCGCGGTTTCCATTTCCGTGAGCGGCTAGTTAAAGCCCAGCCGGATTTTATTATTGACGATTACGCTGACTTTAGAAAATTAGATATCTTTTAAATATGAAAAAAATTAAGTTTAACTTACCGCTAGTCAATACTCATGCTCATGCTGCCATGGTAGCCTTTCGTGGCTTAGTCGAAGATGTACCGCTAGATGTTTGGCTAAATCAATATATTTGGCCGATGGAAGAAAAAGATTTGGGCCCAAAGTTTATTTATCAACAGACACAGACGGCGATTAATGAAATGAAAATCAATGGCATCGCGCTATTTAATGATATGTATTTTTTTGCCGAAGAGATAGCGCGGGCCGCGGAAAAAATGAAAATGCCGGCCGTGATCGGTGAAGGCATCGTAGATTCTCCCACACCTAGCGCCAAGACCCCGCAAGAGGCGATGAAAATTACAGAGAGATTATTATTAAAATATAAAAATCATCCGTTGATTAAAATTGCCGTGGCGCCGCATTCTATTTATACCTTAGCGGCTAATCATCTGGTTCGGGCCAAAGAATTAGCCGATCAATACAAAACTATTTATCATCTGCACTGCGCTGAAACGAAAAAAGAATTTGATGATTGTCTGGCGCAAAATAGATTAACGCCAGTCGCTTATTTAGACAAATTGGGCGTTTTAGACGAGCGAACACTTTTGGCGCATTGCGTTTGGCTGACTGATGAGGATATAGAAATTTTAGCCAAGCGACAAGTTAAGGTGGCGCATTGCCCTTTAAGCAACTTGAAACTTGGTTCAGGGGTGGCGCCAGTGGCCAAGATGCTGGCCAAAGGAATTGTGGTGGCACTGGGCACTGACGGCGCGGCTAGCTCTAATCGTCTGGATATTTGGGAGGCGGGAAAATTTGCCGCACTATTACAAAAAGGAATTAATTTTGATCCGACGCAAATTTCGGCCAAGCAGGCCGTGGGCATAATGACCGTCAACGGTTTACGAGCTCTTGGTTATGAAAATTTTCACGGCCAGCCGTTGAGTTTTTGGCAGGAGCGATTAGACCAAGGTGGTGATTACCATTATTTATACGAGGCGCAGGCCAGCGATCTAGCTTTTCGTCTTTGACCCGTTTGGCCAAGCTCAGGGCTGCGGTCCGTTCGACAGGGCTCAGGATTTATAGCCTGCTGGCCTTTGACCCCCACACCAAAAATTTTTGGTGTGGGGGTTGACAAAAAGTCAAAAACGCGCTATAATATAATCAGAAAGGAGGTTGGAAATGACCAGCGTCAAAGGACCAATCATCAAGCTTCCTAAAGACGAATCAAGAAAGGCTCAGCTGCAGCGGAAACTTGAGGAATACAAAACAAGGATAAAAGCCGACCGCCCCCTAACTCGACACCCCGAACTTCATCGGATAATTCAGCAAGCGGCTTGGCCGCAAGTGGCCTTCTGCATTCTTATCCTGGAGGCTCTTTTCGAGAAGGGCGAGGTGAACACCCAAAACCTTTCTGTGGATCTTTCCGAGAAGGCCAAGGCAGCTGGCGGGCTATGGACCACAACGACTGCCGCTGCATTTGAAACAGCTTGCGCGATCATTAAGGATTATTGCGAGACCGGCGGGGCCCACACTCACGGCGGAACTGGTCTTCATTAGACATTCATTCTTCTCCTGGCCATCGGGCCGGGAGTTTTTATATCAAAAGCGAGCATTATCATTCATTTCTTTCATTTCAAGTGGTTGGCGGCAGTTGAATTATACTCACAAGTTATCCCCTTGACATTTAACGCATTATGTGCTATAATAACTAAGTTGTAAGTTCGCTGACGATTAATTGCGTTAGCAAAATCAAGCGAGAAGAGGTCGTCTTACAAATTAATTGTAAATTTTCAAGTCAAAAATATGGCAAAGAAGTTATATGTTGGCGGTTTATCTTATAGCACCACTGATGGTGGGCTAAAAGACGCCTTTTCCCAAGCCGGTGAAGTGACCTCCGCAACTGTCATTATGGACAAGATGACTGGCCGATCCAGAGGATTCGGCTTCGTCGAAATGACCAATGATGAAGATGCAACCAAAGCGATTGAGATGTGGAACGGCAAGGAGTTAGACGGACGCGTTATCGTGGTTAATGAAGCTCGACCTCAGGGCGACAGACCACCTCGACGCGGTGGATTCGGTAGCCGCCCTCGCGGAAATTTCGATAACTAATACTTATAGAAATTCTCGAATGAATCAAAAACAGGGCTTCGGCTCTGTTTTTGATTTCCCCAATTTGTCCCCAGGCCTCTATTGATTAATTTTTAATATTTGCTAAACTTAATCTTGGATGGATCGTGGGGCACTGAAGAGTGTTCCAGGCTACCCCATCTAGTGGAAGTTGGAGGCAGACCACATAGAGAG
>Ga0209777_10006339_pt1 | contig 13322 bp, 11 predicted proteins | sample FrelakmetHBP12HB_FD_187147 | JGI IMG/M metagenome (GOLD analysis project Ga0209777, IMG submission 187147) | Freshwater lake sediment microbial communities from the University of Notre Dame, USA, for methane emissions studies -HBP12 HB (SPAdes)... | ecosystem: Environmental > Aquatic >...
CAAGCACGTTTCAAAGTACGCGCATCGCTTCCGGGCGGCCACCAGGCACCGCGACCGAGGCGTATTGGGCATGGGCTGCAGGTCGGGTCCGAAATTCGCGCCGAGGCACCGGCCGTCGGGCAGGAGGTTCGCGCATTCCTCACGAACCCACGACATCGGTTTCATTTTCTTCCTTTCATGCCGTGCCACCTTCCGGGATGGGCATGGCGCGGGCCTCGGCCTCGACCATGCATTTCCCGGGGTGGCAAGGTCCAGTTCGCAGGTTTCGGGCGCGATGACGGATTTTGACACTGGCTGGCCGTAGCGTTGCCCGGTGGTCTTGGGCGGTTGGTATCCTCTGGAAGGGTTGGAAGGGTTTGGAGGGTTTGCATCTGTATCCTTTATATTTTCGTTTCGTTTAGAAGGCTCTAGCCCCTTCCAACCCTTCCATAAGTGGCGGTTGGATCGTCCAGACGTTGGCGGTGGTGTGCTTCGTGCGCCGATAGCGGTCAGGATATTTGAGGGCCAGTCGGGATAGGTACACACCGCAAGCGGTGTTGTAGGGCAGGAGGCGGCGGGCGTCATAGCCGATCTGGTTTGACGTGGTGAGGCGCCGTTCAAGTTCCGTTGCGCTTCCCGTCCATACACAAACGTTTAGCCCGCTGAAAAGCTCCGCATCTATCAGTTCCGCCAGCTTGCTCTCCGGTGACAGCTCCGCCAGCGTCCGCAGGATGTCAGGATGATGAAACTCCCTGACGCCGTAGCGTTGCGAGCGCAAGGCATCCGGTATTTGCCAGGCCAGCAGGTGCGCCACCAGCGCCGGCAGTTCTGCCGTCAAGGTCCGCCAACAACGCGCCCGGCCCTCTGCTGTCTCTGTTTCGCATGGCAGGACCGCTGGTCCCGCTTTCAGAAGGGTGATCTTATCGGCCAGACTCTCATCCATTGGCGGAAGGATCATCAGGTTCTCCGGCTCGTCGTTCACCGAAACCGACAGCCGCCAAAACACCGGCAGTAATAGGGCGTCGCGGTGCTTGGCGTGCAACCGCTGGCCCTCGTTGGCCGTGATCTCCTTGATCTTCGCACCGAAGTTCCGCCGATCCTCAAGCCGTGTGCTCGGCACGTCATCCTCGACGATCAGGTGCTCCGCCTCGAACAGGTCTTTGTTGAATTCCGTTCGCCCAGCCATGAAAGCGTATGGGCGGGAAAACCGATTCCCGAAAAGCACTGTTATCAGCTTTTGGAAAAGGCTTTTGCCGCAGTTGCGCGGACCAGCGATTGCCAAGACCTGGCCTGGCCGAAAATTTCCAGCGCGTAATGCTTCAATGGCAACTTTCAGCCAGCCATAGGCAACCGGTATTTGCACGGCATCAGCCGCCAGCAGGCTTCCCAAAAAGAGCCTGACGTTGGACCATTCGCCCGAGGCGGGTTCGATCAGCAGCGGCCCACGGGTGATCAGCAGGCGACCAGCCGGGATCTCCTGCACACCAGCGGACCAGCCCGCCAGCAGGCCGGAATAAACCAGCGCCCGCTTATCCTGGGCCTCCAGGATGGCCCGGTCCTGCTCCGATACCGGATCATCCTTTGACAGCGTACCGCTCAAACCGCGTCCGCGCAGGATGCGCTTGTACTGGGTTTCGGTGAATTGCAGCCAAACGTCCTCGGAATTCCGCACGAGGTATTCCTTGCGGTTGGCGTCGTAATAATCTAGCGGCTTTTTGACCGCCGCGCCTGTCGCGTCCGCTGTGCGCGTGATTGCTTCAAGCGCGTTCACGGGTTCATCTCTCCACCGTGAGGGTTCAAGTAGAGGATGCGTTGCCAACGTGATTTTTCTGTCCGAAAATGGCCTGGCATCCGCGACAGACGCGCTTCGTTGCGACACGCTTGATCTACACCCAGCGGCATCAGCCACCGGGCGAACAGCTCATTTTCGATCTTGTTCTCCCACTCGGCGCTGTCGAGGGCATCAACCGTCATCCAGGCGTGAATGGATTTCCCGCCCGAATCAATCAGCGTGGCGATGGGCCAGTCGAACGCCAGCACGCCGGCCCAGAATTGGCATTGCGCCTCACGCGGCCAGGTCGCGGCCGGCTGGCCCGAATCGCGCAACGGCTCCGGCATCTGGTCGAATTCCAACACGGCAAAGCGGAAACGCGCAACGCAAGTATCAGCGCGAAACGACGGCTTGCCATCCTTGGTCGGGCCCGGTTCGCCGGTCAGCGGATTCGGGATGATATGCTCCGGCACGGGTGCGCCAGTTTCAAACCGTGTACGCCAGTCTGCCACCGTGTGGACGTGCTCGGGGCCGGCATCATGCCGCGCACCGATGAAGAGCCGATCGCCCGGCTGATATAGCAGGGCCAGCAGGTGCAGTGCATCCTGCGCCGGCGCCCAGTCTATGCGGACCGGCGAGCATTCGCACAGGTCGGCTTCTCCTGCTCCCTCGCCGGTGGCGAGAATGCCATTCAGCATCTTCAGCGCGTTAAATGCTGGTCGCCGCGGGGGCGAAGGAAATGACGCCATGACCCCGCGCTTGAAGTCGCGGAACGCCTTGTTCACCGCGTCATGGATCTCCCGATCCGGTACGCTCCGCTTGCCGTGGACGTTCGCCCGTAAATCAAGGAACACCTTCTCCGGCGATAAGCCGGCCATCGCCCCCAGGTTGGAAACAGAGAGCAGTGCGGCATGGCATCCGCCGCCGCCGCTCTCCGGCATGGTCAGCAACGCGGATTGGTAACAGCCTGTCGCGCTCACGATACCCGCCTGTCGGTGTCGCCGGTTGGCGCATGGATTTCGACATGCTTCTCGATGAACGCGAGTACGGACGGCAGCCAAACCAAGCGAACGCCGGTAAGCTTGCCGGGTTGTTTGATATTGGCGCTCTTTATCTGACCCCGCGTGATGAGCTCGTAGTAAAACGCCCGTGAAAATCCGGTATGTGGGCATCGGCCCTTAACGGGCAACCGGATCCAGCATTCGGTGTTGGCAGTATCGTGCGTGTTCATTGGAAAACCTCCCACCGCTGCTTGCCCAGTGCGGCCGCAATCCGCTGTTGCACGTCGCGCGCCGGAGTGACGCGCCGGGTTTCAATCTTCGATATTGTGCTTTCGGATATGCCGATCCGCTGCGCCAGTTCAAACTGGTTCAGTCCGGCAGCTATCCGCGCAACCTTCAATCGCACGTCAGTAGTCATTCGCGCCTGCTTTCTTCCGCTGGTGTTGCTGTTAACGAGCGCGATCATCCCACGCTCGCTTGAAACGCGCAAAGGGTGTGAACGCCGGTTAAGGTTTGCCGAAATAACGAAAAACCCCCTGTGTTTGCAGGGGGTTCCGCATGCTTGCCGGTCAAGGCCGGTTAAGCAGTCATCATTTCGCCTTGTACTCGTAATCGTCTGACAAGCGCGCCGTGCGTTCGCCGGTTTTTTCGTGGGTTTCTCTAACGATCAGCGCGAAAGTCTGCGGATACTTTTGGGCATCGAGTTCCTTCCCCAGCCGGTCAATTATTTTATCAGGGCGCAGCTTGGCAAACGGGATTGGTTTGTTGCCCTTCTCCCAATTTTCAAAAAGACGCCGCAGGATGGCGAGGGCTTGGCGATTGCGCATGCGTGATTCGGCATTTAGCCATTCCGCGCAATTTACCCTCTTGAAGTTCTCCGAGAATATCACAAGTGGTTTTTTGGTTGCGGCGGACTTTAGCGCATCCATAAACCAAGGGAACTCCTTTTTCAAGGCGGCCTCGCGGTTACATATCAACTCCACCTCACATTGACTGAACTTGGAGACGATCCAAATGTCTTCGCTATTCGGAGCGAAGGCCAGAATGCCATATGTTAAACCGCTGTTGAAGCCGGTCTTTGCAAGATGCTCAACCCTGCACGGAGGTTTATGAAATGACCATGGGGCGTTCGCGATACTATAGCGGGCCTTGTTGAACGAAGTCAGCGTCCATAGCGGAAAGCTTAGGAGCTCAACCCTTGGTGCCAACAAGAGATCCTCCATAGCAGCGCGAACAAGATAGGCTTTCATGAGTTTTCGCGAGAATATATCCCACCGATCAGCTTGAATTAGTAGCTCCGGGGACTGGCCAGCGGACTCCCGCAAATTTAATCCAGCGCGTTGAAGTTCTGCGTTCTTCTGCATCACAGATTGCACGCAGTTCGTTTCTTCAAATGCAGACTCGCCGAGTACACGCTTCAGTTCTTTGTGTACCCCGAGGATCAAATCGCCAATATCTTCCGAAGGGGCCCCTTGGGCGCGTGCGATTTTGCGCAGTCGCCAGTTAGAAACTTGAATCGAATACCCTGGACACATCTGCGAAGAATGAAAACCAAACGTGGCGCCATCCTTCGTCCTCGACCGCGTAAACTCCCACTCGGGCGAGATAGTCAACTGATGGATTTGCTCTGGCCTTTTCGTGGCATTGTCCATGTTCCATCCCCCTATCAGATGCTCGCCGGGTGGGATAGGACCGCCCCGGCAGGACTTCCCCGGCTGTACGGGCCGGGACAGCGCAAGTTCACTTGGTCACGTCCGGCATTTTCGCGACAGCCCCGCGCAGCGTGCCGGTTTCGATATGCGTGTACTGGCGAGAAACGGCTTCCGAATCATGGCCGATGATTTCCCGGGCTACCACGTCCGACACGCCCGCATTCTTCAACAGGCTGGTGGCGGTGTGCCGCAGGCAGTGGAAGGACAGCTCGCTGGTGTCGCGGCGGGCGGCACGTCCATTCTTTTCCTTGGCGTGCGTCCGCTTGGCCCGCAGCCCGGCTGTGGCCAGAATATCCCCGAATCGCCGCGCCAGTGTATTCGTTCCCTCACCAACAGCGGACGGGAAAACCGGCGCGGTCGGGTCATCCACCCCGGCCCGCGCCATCAGGTAAACCCGCAACGGCTCGGCAAGCGGTATGTGAACATCGCGCCTGGTTTTGCCGGTGAGGAAGTGGATCTCGCCTTGTGTCAAGTCCACCTGTGCCCACGTCAGCGCGGCCAGGTCGCCCAGGCGTTGCCCGGTATACAAGCCGACCAGCACCAGCCCGCGCCAGTCGTCATCGCATACCGCAAGAATGCGCTTCAGTTCCGGCAGCGTGAAGGCACGGCGCCGGGCGCGGTCGGTTTTCAGGATGATGATTTTCGCAAACGGATTATCTTGCACCAGCCCGCCGCGCCAAGCGGAATTCCACAGGACGCGGGCAATCTTCACCCGCTTGTTGGCCGTGGCAGGGGTTACGCGCTTGGCAACTTTCGCCTGATACGCGATGGCATCGCGGACGGTGAAAGAATCCATCGGAAGCTTGGCCCGTGATCCGAAAAATTCGAGCAGGTCTTTGGCCACGTTCCGATATTCGCACAGGGAGCTTTCGGCCAGTTCCAGGCTTTTGGATTGCAGCCACGCCTCGGCGAAGTCGGCCAGCGAATCAGACGGCAGCTTTTCTGTGGCGCGTATGGCGTAAATGTCCGAGATGACCTTCCGCGCCCGCGCCTCATTCAACCGATCCTTGGCCGCCAGCCGGGCCGCTTCTACGTATTTCGACGCCACGGATTGCGCCTGCCGCTTGTTGCTGGTGCCAGTGCTCCGCATGGTGCGGCGGCCATCCGGCAGGTAGAATGCAACCATCCAGTTCGCGCAATTCGGCACTTTATGAAGACTTGCCATGGCATGCCCCTTTCATTATTCTGAATTCAATGAATACGCCCATCACGCTTATAACTGTACTTATAACGTGTCGCCTTGTCAATAGCGTCTTTAATGTGCGAAACATTAGGAAAATGCTTATTTCTTAGGTATGCTGCGAAACACGGGTTCGAATCCCGTTGGGGTCGCCAACTTTTGTAAATCACTGCTGCGCGGGCACGGGCACCGGCTGGCCGGCGCGCTGCGCGAGTTGTTCCTCGGGCGCGTAGGTGCCGTAGAAGGGGACGTTGGCATCGAGCCAGAGGTAAACGCATCGCCGCTCCGCGTCGGTCCATTTCAACTCCGGTCGGTGCGTCGCGTCTTCAAAAACCTTGGTCAGCGGGCTTTCGTCCGCGCCGCAGCGGCCCGGATGGGTGGCGATCTGGCTGATGCTCGCGTCGCCCCATTCGTACCAGCGCAGGAACGGTTTCAGGCTCTGGTAGGCACGGGAGAAGCTCTGCGCCGGTTGGCCGGTCAGATCCAGCTTGCTCCGGCCCGGTCCGGCCTGGCCGTTGTGGCAGCGGACGCAATGCCGGTCGAGGACCGGCTGGACCAGCAATGGAAAACTCATCGGGCGCGAATCCTCCGGTCCGGGCTGGAGGCGCGACGGCGGCCGCCGTAGCGCCAGCAAAGGCCGGTTGGCGGCGACGCTGCCGGGCGGTTCGTGGCAGCCGATGCAGCCGCGCCGCTCGCCGGGTTGCAGGTAGGTCGCGCTCCGCATGCTTTGCACGGCGCGGCCCTGCGCATCCACGGCCTGGAAATAGACCGGCTTGCCCGCCGGCGCGCGGAAGTAAGCCGAGCCATCCGCCGCCACCGGCACCGCGCCCAGCAACAGGCGGGCGCTCTCTGCATTGGCGTGGCCGATGCGCGGCTCGTTTGCCGTGTGCCCCGGCGTTTTGGGCAGCAGTTGAAAGACACGCAGTTCGCGGATGACACGGCCGGCCGGCAGGGGGAAAAAACTGCGCCGGATGTCCGTCAGCAGGAACTCGCCTTCGTCGCCCAAGTCGGCCTCCGGCGCCGACGCCACCACCGGCGGACGCACCCGCGGCGCCAGCGGAATCGGATACATGCTGGAGATGGCCGGATCGCGATACAGCAACTCCAGGTTGCCGCCACGGTCGAAGACATACAGCCCCGTCCGCGTGTCCTGCCGTTCGCCGGAACCCATCCCGGGTAACGGATCGAAGCTGAATGACACCAGCAGGCATTCTTCCGACAGTGGCCACGGGCTGTGGAAATAACTCTTCGGCCAGCCGTCGGCTTCCGGAAAACAAACCTCCGGCGTGAGCGTCGCGACCGACTCCAGCAGATCCTCGCCCGTCTGCGCATCGAACTGCGTACGCCGCGGATCGAGCAGGACCAACGCGCCCCCCACGTCCGCATGATGCGCGCCGGCGACGAAGAGCAGCTTCTCCGAGCCGGGAATGGACCGGGGCTGGTAGCAGGCATTGATGCGCAGGGTGTAGTTGCCGAACAGGCTGGTCACCGCGCTGCCGTCGGGATGGCTCGTCCACAGCCCGTGAAAGTTGGCCGCCGAGCGATCCACGTAATCCCAGCGGGTGTACACCAACCGGCCGTCGTTGAGCACGGACGGATGCCACTCGCTCGTCTCATGCGCCGACAGCCGGCGGATGTTGCGTCCGTCGGCGTCCATGCGATGCAGGGTGTAGCTGGCGCAAGGCTCCCAGGCGTTGTTGCAGCGCGCAAAGCTCCCGCGCCGCGTGGACATGAACGCGACGCCGCCATCGGGCAGGGGACATGGATCGAAGTCGTCCTCCACGCCGCGGGTGAGCTGGCAGAGGTGCGACCCGTCGGGGGCGACGCTGAACAGGTGGAACGAGCGGCGCTCCGGCGAGTGGAAATCCGGTTTCTGGCCCGCGCGTTCGGCGAAGGCGAAATACACGGTGCGCGCGTCATACGACAGCGCCAGCGTGGTGAAGTTGCCGTTCGGCAGCCGGCCCTTCAGCACATCGCGGGTCTGCAGCGAATATCCCGGCCGCTCCAGCACGCGGAGGCCTCCGCCCGGCGCCACGTTGCCGTAGTCGTAGAAGTAACCCATGTATTCATGGAGCATCTGGCAGATGTAACGGTTCCGCTGCATGAAAAGCAGCGGCTGGCCGGTCACGGCAGGATTCTGCAGCGTCAACGCCCGCGTCATCCAGCGCACACGGCGATAGAGCTTTTGCCGCGCCGTCGCCTCCAGAGACTGTGCATCGTCCGCCGCATGACGCCATGCCGTCAGGGACCGGTCGAGCGCGCGCGCCTCCGAGTCCGCCAAGCGCTGACGCGACCGATCCAGCAGTTTCGTTCCACGGCCCAAAGCGGCTTGCAGGGCGGCCGTCGAATCGTCCTGGCGTCCCCAACGCTGCTCCTGTCGCGCCCAATCCTCCTCGACCATCTGCCGTAAATCGGCATCGGGCTGGGGCGTGTCCGCGGCGGAGGCGAACCAGGGAAATCCCGCCAACCAGCCTAAGGCCAGCGTCACCAGCATCTGGCCTGAACATGCGATACGCATATGTCATGGACGATAGCAACGAGATGGGCGTTCGAATTTCCGTGCCGCCGGGTTGCCGCACGTATTCAAGGTCATTATTTCCTGGCGGCTGGACCCGTCAAGTCCTTTATCCGGCATACGGATTGCATGGCAGGCGGCGAAACGATATAAACTCATTTTTTCCGGTGATCGGTCTGGTGGCAAACCGTGATCCAGGAATAAACCATGGTCGCCTTGAGCCTGCATCTGGAGTTGCTGTTCTGGGGCGCGGTGGCGCTCAACCTGTGCAACCTGCTCCTGTTTCTCACGCGACGCCGAACGAAAGGGCTGCTCGTCCTGCCATGGATCGGGGTCGTCTGGGGCCTGGCTTGGTTCGCCGCGTGTCGCGAGTACCTCATCCGTCCCGAATTGTCGCTGAGCCTGCCGGTCCGAATTGACCTCATGCTGTTGCCCGTCCTGATGCTCTGCTCGCTGGGCATCGGTGTGGTCCGGCTGATCCCAAGCGTGAAAGCAGCCAAGCAACGTGAATGAGGAAATCAGGAAACTGCAGGAAAAGAATAACGTCCCCGCCGTTCATGCTTTCCAGATTTCCTCATTGAATAATCCGTCTATCGCCTCGCGGTCCGGAGCAGTCGGACGGCCGCCTCTGGTTGGCAGGCGCCGAGAGGTGCCGGGGCGCGCTCCAGTTGTTCGGCATCCAACGTGACCAGACGCGCGCCGTATTGCGCCGCCGCCGTGACGTACAGCGCGTCGGCGCCCCGTAACCGGCATTGCGTGGCGATGGCCAGCGCGCGCCGCGCCATGCGTTCGTCCAGAGGTAGAAGACTCAGATACGGGAACGTCATCACGCTTTCGCCATAGGTGACCACCAGCGTCAAGCGGATCTTTCCAGCAGGATCGCTACCTGTCGCGGACGGTGAGCCGGAAGGTGGGGGAGCGATTTCGGGAGCGGCGCAATAGGTACATCAGATAAACCGGCAGCAGGCCGAACAGGGCCAGGAACAGAACATACGGTTCAGGAATCACCTGGCCGGACGCGGTGTAGGTAACGCTCAGGCCGCCCAATTGTGACCAGGTCGACGCTGAATTAACGCCGTTGGAGACACCATTCAAGTCCTGGTTCAGCGAGTTGGGCTGGGTGGCGGTGGCCATCACGTACTGGACAGCAGAGGTCTCGCAGAAACTGCTGTTGGTCACCATATAGGCAACGACATCGGCGAAGGGGATGCTAAAACTGAGAAAGTAATCCGTGTCGCCGCCACCATCCACATCGAATGAGGAGGCCAGCGGGTCAATTATCGCGTTGACCTGGGTCCACGAATAGTTGTTGGTAGTTTCGGCGTACGTCTTCAGCGCCGGATTATTGATGGACGTGGTGTTGGGAGAGGTGTTGGCGCCGCTGCCGGGGTTCCAGATGCCAAGCTGGTTATGGGAACCCTGGTTATCCACTCCCAAAAAAAGATCGAGTACGCCGTCCAGATTGGCGTCCAAACCGACAAACAGGCATTGGCTGTAGCCGGGCGGGTTTTTCTGTGCGGCAAGCCGGGCGCGGAAGAAAAGCGTACCATCGGTCAGCGACAACGTGCCGGCACCGTCAAAAGCCGTGTAGAACGACGGGTTGCGCTGGTTACCTACCAAATCCGATTCCTTGTCGCCGGTCTGCTGATCGCTAAAAAAGTCAGGATAGCTGCCGCTGTAACTGATCACCGTCCAGTTTGTGGTGGGGGCGGTGATCAATAAACCGTAGGCGGGCATAGAAACACAAATAACCACCGGCCACAGCAGGTAAAGAATTCTTTTCACAAAAATAGCCATTGGTCCAAGGCTCCGTAACCATCGCCCCCCCGCAGAGGGGCTTGTGGCACGTAAAAACTTGAACTTTTGAAAAACTTAATTGTTTATCGGCTGCTGTCAACGCCATTTTGCGGCAAAACAAAAACTTTTTTTGACCAATCTACACGCGATTCCCAACCGGTGGCAAGCTCGCTGCCTCAACTTGAATGGCGTTCAACACCGCGTTGGTCGCAGCGGGGCTGGCCTACCCGTAGACCTTGTTGTCCAGCCATTCAGCGAGCGCCCGGTCGGCATGGCCCCGGGTGTCCGGGGGCGCACGGCCAAAATAAGGCTGGTCAAAAGGGTAAATTTTGACAAACTGCCCGCCGTGTTGCCGCGCTGGGTGCGACGCACGCGGAGGAACCTATGAATGTTAAACAGACTGTGCTGGCGGGCATGCTGGCGGCGGGGCTTGGGCTGGCGGGGTGCGATGTAATTACTTCGAGCCAAAAGGGAGGCGCTGTGGAACGGTTATTCGGAACAACATCGGATGGGCAGGCCGTGAAGCTCTTCACGCTGAAGAACAAGAACGGCGCGGAGCTGCAGGTCATCAATTTTGGCGCGATTGTGCTGTCGCTGAAGGTGCCGGACCGCAACGGCCAACTGGCGGACGTAACGCTGGGCTGCGACCAGTTGTCGGATTACGAAAGCAAAACGCCGTACTTCGGCGCCGTGGTGGGGCGCTACGGCAACCGCATCGCCAAGGGCCAGTTCACGCTGGAGGGCCAGACCTATACGCTGGCCACCAACAACGGCCCCAATGCCCTGCATGGCGGTCTCAAGGGCTTCGACAAGGTGGTATGGCAGGCGCAGGCCGTCCAGGCCAGCGATGGGCCCGCGGTGGAATTCAGCTACCTGAGCAAGGACGGCGAAGAGGGCTATCCGGGCAGCCTGGCGGTCAAGATGGTGTACACGCTGACGGACAAGAACGAATTCAAGATCCAGTACACGGCGACCACGGACAAGCCCACCGTCGTCAATATCACGCATCATTCCTATTTCAACCTCGCCGGCGCCGGCGAAGGCGACATCCTGGGCCACGAAATAATGATCAACGCCGACCGGTTCACGCCGGTGGACGCCACGCTGATTCCAACCGGCGAGCTGAAACCGGTGCAGGGCACGCCCATGGATTTCACCAAGCCCATGGCGATTGGCGCGCGCGTCAACCAGGATGACGAGCAGTTGAAATTCGGCGGCGGCTACGACCACAACTGGGTGATCAACCAGAAGGAGGCGGGCGAACTCACGGCCGCCGTGCGCGTGGTGGAGCCGAAGAGCGGGCGCGTGCTCGAGGTGCTCACCACCGAACCCGGCGTCCAGTTCTACTGCGGCAATTTCCTGGACGGCACGCTGACCGGCAAGGGCGGCAAGGTGTACAAGCACCGCTACGGCTTCTGCCTGGAGCCGCAGCACTTCCCGGATACGCCGAACCACACGAACTTCCCGTCCTGCGTGCTGCAGCCGGGCCAGACCTACACGCAGACCACGATTTATCGCTTCTCGACGGTGAAGTGAACCCTATCGCGGTTGACAATCCGCCGGCGGGTTTTCGGGCTACCGGAAACCCGCTGGTTTCTTTATGCTGGAAAGTTGGAGCGAGCGAAGGGATTTGAACCCTCGACATCGACCTTGGCAAGGTCGCGCTCTACCACTGAGCTACGCTCGCTTGGAAGACGGGCAAAAATATGCCAAAAAAAATCCCGAAAGCAAGAGTTCTTTTTGGGCCGGCGGTTTTCTGGTAGAAGCAACGCGCATGATTGCTCCGCGACAGCCTGCGCCCGCGCCGGCCGGCAAACCCATCCAGGTGGCCGACGCCACCGACGTCTTCTTCCGGCCGGGCGGCCGCCTGGCGGCCGCCTGTGTCGGCGCGCCTTTCCCCTACGAGCATCGGCCGCAGCAGCGCGCCATGGCACAGGCTGTCGCCGCAGCCCTGGAGCACAGCCGGCATCTCGTGGTCGAAGCCGGCACGGGGGTGGGGAAGAGCTTCGCCTACCTGGTGCCGCTGGCCCTGGCGGCCCAGGCGCACAAGCTGCAGGTCGTCGTCTCCACCTATACCATCGCCCTGCAGGAACAACTGATGGAAAAGGACATCCCGTTCCTGCACCGGCACCTCGGCGTGGAGTTCAAGGCGGTGCTGGTCAAGGGACGGAGCAATTACCTCTGCCGGCGCCGGCTGGCACGGGCGTGCCAGATGCAACACGAACTCTTCAAGACGGAAACCGGCGTGGAATTGGAACGGTTGCGCGCCTGGTCCGGAAAGACCGCCGATGGCAGCCTGCAGGATCTGGAACGGCAGCCATCGGCCGAGGTCTGGGATCTGGTGTGCGCGGAGCATGGCAACTGCCTGGGCGCCAAATGCGCGTTCCACAAGACCTGTTTTCTCATGCGGGCGCGCAGCCTCATCCGCGAGGCCAACGTCCTGGTGGTCAACCACCACCTGTTCTTCGCGGAGCTGGCGCTGCGTACCCACGGCACGGCCTTTCTGCCCGCCTACCGGCTGGTGGTGTTCGACGAAGCCCACATGCTCGAAAGCGTCGCCTCCGAGCATCTCGGACTGCGGCTGTCGCACTATAGCTTCGAGCATTGGATGCACCGCCTGTACGTGCCGGAGACCAAGAAGGGCCTGCTGGCGGTGCTGAACCAGGGCGCGGCGGCGCATACGCTGCAGCAACTGGAAGAGGCCATCACCCGGTTGTACGCCGACATCCATCACTGGGCGCAATTCTCCCAGGAGACCAGCCAGCGGGTGGTCGCCGCGCCGCTGACCGTGGCGACGGAGGCGCTCGATATCCTGGCCCGCCTGGTCACCCAGTTGGACCATGTCGCCGCCGAATGCAAGAGCGACGATCTCCAGTCCGAGCTGCAGTCCCTGAGCCGCCGCGGCGCCGCGATGCGCGACGAGCTCGAAGCCTTCCTGCAACAGGCGCTTCCCGACCAGGTGTACTGGGTCGAGCGCGAGGGCCGCCGGCGGACGCAGACCGTGCTCTATTCCGCGCCGATCGAGGTCGCACCGACGCTGAAGGAGGCGTTGTTCGACGCCCTCGACACCGTGGTGCTGACCAGCGCCACGCTGGCGGTGGGGGACGACCTGGACTACTTCAAACGCCGCGTCGGCGCGGCCGACGCCGAAGGCCTGCACCTGGGCTCGCCGTTCGATTACGCCCGCCAGATGCGGGTGTACCTGCCCCGCAACCTGCCGGACCCCACCGATGCCGAGCAATTCGCGCCCGCCGCCGCGCGCGCCATCGAGTTCTTTGTCCGCAAAACCGCCGGCCGCGCGTTTGTGCTGTTCACCAGCGCGAGCCTGATGCGCCGGGTGGCGGAACTGGTCGGGCCGGATTTCGCG
>Ga0209777_10006340_pt1 | contig 13322 bp, 14 predicted proteins | sample FrelakmetHBP12HB_FD_187147 | JGI IMG/M metagenome (GOLD analysis project Ga0209777, IMG submission 187147) | Freshwater lake sediment microbial communities from the University of Notre Dame, USA, for methane emissions studies -HBP12 HB (SPAdes)... | ecosystem: Environmental > Aquatic >...
CCTCAATGTATGTGGTGATAGTTTATCTTTTTCTATTTGTGCCTGCTTCAGATATTTCTTAACCAGATGCCAGACCGAACCGCTATCTATTCTCTGATTACGCTTGCTTAAGAATAAAGGCTGTTGTGTTGTAGCGTCCTCTCTGGTCTTCAGATAGCGGTTAAGGGTTATCATTACCTCATCATTCGCAGGGAGTATCCTTTCGTGGTTGCCTTTTCTGGTTACTTTTATCGTGCCATCATCAAAGCTGATATTGCCGACATCCAATTCCACCAGCTCACTAAGCCTTAATCCCATACCAAGCAGCATTGTTATAATTGCCGTATCTCTTGGCTTAAAGTATTTAGTAGCATTCTTCTGAACAGTCCGCAATAATCTTTTGTATTCTTGCTCTGTTAGATAAGAAGGTTCTTTCTGCTGAGTCTTAGGCATTTTTATTGTGGCTGTTGGGTCTGCCTTGACCGTTCCTTGGCTTATTAAGTATTTGAAGAATGATTTTAGGGTCGCCAGTTTCCTACCTCGGCTTACAGCAGCATTGCCCCTATCAGCCAAAGACTGCAGATACGCTTTTATCGTATACTGGTCAACATCGCCCCATTGCCAGGATTCGCCCATTTCCTTTACCGCAAACTCACTGAATTTCCCTAAATCGTGGCTATACGCCTCTATGGTCTTGGCTGTTAAGCCCCGTTCCGTGCCTATGTAGGCTAAAAATCCGCTAATTTCTGGCTTCATTTGGCATACCCCCTTCCGTCAGTGTAATGATGCCATCACTTCCACCTGAAAGCAAGTTATATTAGATTAAAGTGGTTATTTAATCGCAAATCTACGGTATAGCCAAGAAGCGGTAAATGTGGGGTATTTAAGAGGGCGTATCTATTGGACTGTTATAAGGTTACGGGTTCGGATGAAGTGCGATTGGGTAAATAAAGTCAATACGTTTGGTATGTTTAATCTAAAATAATTGATGGTAAAATTAAAAGCGGAAATTAGCCACTAAGCTTATCAGTCTCCTTAAAATAGTATTCTAATCGCCCAGAGAAAAAACAGAAAGGCATCTCGCACTTCTATAACTCATTTCTTATATTCTTCTACTTTTATCCGATAGAATTCGTCAATAACAGTTATAATCAGTTCTTTGGTTGGGCTTGCACTGTCAAATGTTTCTACTTTTAATAATGCTTGTTTATTTTGATTAAGTGGCAGTGTTCTAAACTCTGGCGTCCCTTCTTTATAAGAATCACCAGCAATAAATAAACTACTAATCTTAATCTTAATACTGTTTGTATCGCAACCTTCATACCTATAATGAATAGCACTTACTAATTTAATGTTATCTTCAAAACTTACTCCTTCGTTACGGTAAATTAGCTCTCCAATAGAAATCGGCTGCTCTTTATTTATGCCTTGCTCTGATTTTTCTTCACCAAAAACTAACCCAGGTAGAATAAGAACTAAGCACAGTAATACTGAAATATATTTTCCTATCATTCCCCCCCCCTTTTTTTTTAAAAAAACTTAAACCTCTAACCTTCAATCCAATCAACAATCTAACTGGTTGGTGTGGAATTCCAAAGATTATCAAATTCCTTTTGGTATTGATTTATTGTCTCGGGGTCTAAAATAAAAACGGAATTCTCATAGTTAAAGCGTTCTGCGTTATCAGTCCAGTTGTATGAACCTGTAACGAGTAGCCTCTTATCAAAGATGGCAAACTTATTATGCATTATGCCTCTTTCTCTGCCGTGTGTTATCTTGATATTGAATCCTTCATCAATAAGTGTCTGGATAACTGAATGTGCACCTTTTGACTGCATTGAGTCAGCAATAATCCGTATCTTAACGCCTCTTTGCTTTGCTTTTTCAAAAGCGGATTTAATCTCCTGAGCAGTAAAACTATATATGGCTAAGTCTATCGTAGAATTAGAAGCATCTATTGCCTTAATGATTCTCTCTTGTGTATGTCCTTCTGGAGAAAAATATACTTCTAACTGAGGGACATAGGATTTTACTTGAGTATGTCCACAACAACCTACGATGACGAAACAGAATGAGATAATAAGAATCTGTGAATGTTTTTTCATCTTATCTATGATTTTTGAATTACTTCTTTTTAAATTCCATAATGATACTTATGAGTATTGCAAGTAATGAGCCAATGACACCAACGAAGCCAATTTTTATCAACCACAGGCTAAAACTTAATAGTCCACTCCAAGTGTTAAGAAATAACAAAACCACTGCACTAATTCCTCCTACGACTAATGAAATGGCACTTAAGACGAAACATCTCAGGATTGGTTTTGCTCCCATAAAGTTACCAGATTTAACCATAGATACAATTGTTTTGCCTTTTTTACTCTCAAGTTTACTGAATGGTTTGTAAATGCTACCTATAATAGCCCCTACTATTCCTCCTCCTATAATATAAACCCCTTCATTTATAAAAGCATTGAAGTTAAAAACACCTTCTTTAAATATGCGACTACCGAAAAAATAAGGGATAACTCCTCCCAATATACAACCGTAAATAATACCCACAAAAACATCGGGATTTTCCTGATAAAATAAGTTTGCACGGCAATGGGGACACGTAACTGCACCCTTTTTTATCGCCTCTTTACACAAAGGACATATTTTTGTTTCTTCTGTTTTCCGTTGCCCAGCTTCAACCCCGCTATCTACTTTCGTTAAATCGCCACCGCAATATCTGCATTTGATTGCCTCATCCTGGATTTCTTCCGCACAAAAGGGACACTTTTTCATAACGCACCTCCCTGTTTCTCCATCCATCTGGCGAAGGCTTTTGGATTCTTCACCAACTCTGAGTCTTTATTTTCTTCCTGTGCCTTCATTATTTTATCTATCATTTGAGGGTTAGGTTTGCCTCTTTCAATAGTGCTAACCTTATTCATCGGCTCAATAATCCTCTTACTCATCGTTTCGGAATTGTTAAGGCACAACCCTGTTACGACATTATCGTATATGACTATCTCTTTCCTTGTGCACCTCGCCCTTCTGTTGTAGGCACAACTAAAAGAACCGCACATAACGACAGTTGTCTTGTTTTGCCCTGCCGAAGTAGAATATAGTGACGCTATCCCTAATCCCAAAAGAACAATAAAGAACATACGCTCCTCCGTTTAGATTGCCTCATACAATCATTGCCATTTAATCAGCGGAAAAGCAAGTATAAAAGAATACTATCACCGTATTCTTACGGTGTAAAGGCTTAAAATTGTATGCAATAATTTACGGTATGAGTATAGAAATTAGGCTGAAATTAGCCTCAAGATTAAGAGGATTGCGGAAAAAACACAAATATACGCAGGAGATACTTTCGGAATTGGCTGGTGTGGATTACAAGCACATACAACTTCTGGAGGGTAAAAAACCTTCTGCTGCTACGCTGGATACGTTAGAGAAACTCGCCAAAGCCTTCAATATTACAGTTTCAAAGTTAATAAACTTCAAATAAAAGACCTTACTCATTGCCTTATATTCTGCCTTCTTCCGCCTTCCCCATATCTAACTAAGCCTAATTCAGCACCAGTTGCTGTTTGAGTAGCTGCCCGACCCCAAATATCTTCCTGTGTCTGCTGTTTCTCTTTATTCCCTGCAAACCAAAACATAAAGTTGTTTTGGCTGGTCACGCAGTTATAAACTGCACCTGCACAAGCATCAGCACAGTCCTTTGAGCCACCGTGAATAGGAGGATGGTCAACTTTTTTACCTTTTATAAGCTCTAACCTTTTTAACTCATCAAGCAATGGTTTATAAAAACACACCTTACATCTTCCCGTGTAGATTGCTTCCTTAAATGTTTCATAAGGTGCCAAATCTTTATCAACTGATAATCTCTCTGCATTAAACCCCTGCTTGTTTAATTCTTGAATTGATGAGGCACTTTCAAAGGAGTCGTAGGTGACCTTAGCTATATCAAATCCCATCTTTTTTAAACCATATACTATACTTTTAATTTCCGCTAAGTCTATTTCCCTGTCTTGTGGTGCTTTAATCTTCATCACTAAATCAATAATTATCACTCCATTTTCCATATGACACATTGCTATACCAGTTGCGTCTGTGGTAAGTGATAAGTCTATATGCATATAATATTGCTTTCCAGGTTTACCCCTGAAATCTTTTTTTATAAATCCATCTTCTGTTAAAGGATAAAACTGCTGCGGGTCTACTGCTGCCTCAACTAATGCCCATTGCTTAAAGTAGGGGTCAATGGCAAGAGATGGTATTGCCATAATATCTCTTTTGAATCTATCAAAATTCCTTTCTGCTTCTGTCTTATATTCATTCGGTATGATATATCCTTCCATTTCAAATGTCCCGCCAATAGGAAAGTAATCTGTAGTTTTAGGCTTACTATCCCACGATGTCTTCCTTACGGTATATATGCGTTTATTGGTCTTTGCCTCCTCCATCTTCTTCTCTATGAAATCATCCACATATCTTGGAGATGAAATCATTATAAGCATTCCTTTATTCCCAAACCTATGTTTAATACGAGTATATAGAGCATTAAACATCTCTTCCGCTACATCGTGAGTAGCTGTTTCCGCATAGTGGGCTGCTTCATCCATTATTGCTGCTAACAGGTTGAACCCAAGAGGAAATGTTTCCTTACTGTTACCAGGCACTATGGTAATACTTTTTGGAAATTGAAGCTCTGATTTAACATTAGGATTAGGCAGGTAGTTTCTTTCCCTGAACCAAGGCGAGTTATAAACCCTTTGATTTATTTCTCCAAACACAACCTTCTTTGCTTGGTCGGCTCTTAAAGACATATTTAGAAAATAAATCCCAGAGCCACGAGCCAAGTGCAAAAACTTATGCGGGTCTTTTAAGATTAGCATTCTATAAACCAGATAAGTTATGATAATAGATGCTTTATAACTTTTGCCCCCAGAAATTCCTTCATTAAAAACAGCTTCAGTATATTCCCATTCCATTCCTGGATTATCATATCCCTTAAATAATTCAGACAAATCATCCTTAATAGGCTCCCAGCATTCATCTTTGGCATTCATATAATCAGAACCGTTAATAAACGTCCTTATGCTTACTGGCTTTTCTTCATACTCTGGATGTTCTGCCAGCCACAAAAAATCATCCAGTTCCTTTTTAGTTGTTTCTGGGCTTGTCAATAACTTCTCTAATTCTGGAAATGACCTGCTTGCGTTGTTCATCATTCAAACCCTCCACAAGTTCATCCCGTGCTTTAAGGACTTGGTTTACTTGAGTTGTGTTTACCGTGATAATGCTTTTGTCTTGCTTCCATCTGTTCGGTCTGCGGTTAGTAAGATAAAACTCGTATTCTTTCCCGCTTGCGTTTCCGTTAATAAGCTTTTTCATCAGACCGTCCTCAACCCCGTCATCCCGCCTTTCATCACTTCTGCGTTCACATTCAAGGATATATCTTTTTATTAAAGGACGCTGACTCCAATAAAATAAAGTGGTGCGACTTATACCCGCTTCAGCCCTGGCTTTGGCGAGCTTGGCTCCTCCTTCGCATTGTGTCCTGATGGCTTTTAATACTTTGCTTTTTTTATATTCCATTGAACATTTATCCCTGAATTTGTGCTTCGGCTGCGTTCAATTGAACCGCTTTTTTACCCGTGAACTTCTCCCACCTATCTATAATTACTTGGCAATACACAGGGCTAATCTCCATCATCCTACACTTACGGTTTGTTTTCTCACAGGCGATTAAGGTGCTACCGCTACCACCGAATAAATCCATTACTATACCTTCTCGTGAAGAACTGTTTTCTATGGCTTTTGTTATTAGCTCCACAGGCTTTATCGTAGGATGCTCTCCTATTTCCTTCTTAGCTTCCCAGACAGTATTCTGCGTTCTATCTCCATACCAATTAACAATCTTCCCTTTTTTATAACAGTAAAATATAGGTTCGTGCTTATATTTATATTGGGCGAAGTTAAAAGCGGGAGAATTTTTAACCCATATTATTGTTGCTCTCCACTCATAACCTACTTGCTCAAAAGCATTGCGAAATTCTTTATGGCTCTTGTCTGCGTGGCATATATAACATCCCGCATTGCTGGAACTAAAATCATAATAATTAGTAAATGCTTTTATTAGGAATGCCTCAAAATCACTGGAAGGCATCATATCGTTTGCTATGGCATCCCACTGTTTACTATTCTGCATCCCTTTATAATCAACATTATAGGGTGGGTCAGTAAATACCATATCCGCCAACTCCCCTTGCATCAGTTTCTCCACATCCTCACGCTTCGTGGCATCCCCGCAAAATAGGAAGTGTTGCCCAAGTTGGTATAAATCTCCCAACACAATGCCTGTGTCTGCCCTTTCTGGCGGTAATTCATCATCTTGGGACGTTGTATCCAGTTGAAATATCTTGTCTAATTCTTTGCTTTCAAAACCTATGTTTTTTAGCAGTTCCTCATCCAGATTAGCCAAAAGGTCAAAGTCCCACTGACCTAAGTTCTTGTTAAGACGTAGGTTAAGTTCTAATTGCTCATCCTTTGTCAAAGTCCGACTTGGCACACGCACATCAACAGTCAAATCACCTGCCTGCTTTATTATGCTTACACGCTGATGTCCGCCAATTATTGTATTGTCAGTATTTATAACAATAGGGTCTGCGAGGTTAAAATGCTCAAGTGAAGTAGCTAAATCCTTCGCCTGTTTTTCGGTAAGCTGGCGGGGATTGTTTTGATAAGGAATAAGTTCTGAAATCTTCCTTTTTTCCGTAGTCCACTCAAGAGTTTGCATATTTTAATACCCTTCCGCAAATCGGTTCGCACCGATTCTGTAAAAGAGAAAGCCCAAGTAGGCAGATACCCACTTGGGCATTAAACGCTAACTAACTCGTCAAACCTAATCGTTATGGTAGGAGAATACTGCGAATCTCTGTTCGGATTATGAAAGTTTCAAGGACAATCGCGGATTTGGCAGGAAACGAGGGGATTAAAACAGAACACCTCTCAGAGGCGATACAATACAGGAGCTTGGATCGCTTAGATGCAATCTAAATCTCAGAAGCTGTTTCCGAGATAATCGAGAAACTGTTTCCAATTTATTCGGGACAGTGGGATAAAAGGAGGGGTAGAGATGCCTAAAACAAGGTTATTAATTAAAAACGCCTGCTATCATATTTATACAAGAGGCAACCAAAAGCAAAACGTGTTTATAGAAAACAATGATTTTGAATTCTATCTATCCCAATTAAAACGGTATAAAAGAAAATACCTATTCCGGTTATACGGTTACTGCCTAATGCTGAATCATATCCATCTAGTAGGAGAACCTCTCGACCCCCAAAAATTATCCAAAATGATGCAATGTTTACAACGTTCTTATACAGCTTATTATAACAAAAAATATAACAAAGTAGGCCATCTCTGGCAGGATAGATTTAAAACTAAAGTAATAGCGAAAGATGAATATTTAATAGGCTGCATTGCTTATGTAGAACAAAACCCAACCAGAGCAAATTTAGTTGCTAATCCTAAAGAATATAAATTTAGTAGCTATGTGGAAAGAAATTTAAGCAATAAGAACGGTTTCGGGTTAATAGACAAGTTTCTGCTTTGAAACCCACTTTCCCGATTGAAATGGAAACAGTTTCAGCTTTAGGATAGAAACAGGGGCTGGGGGTTTAGGAGTTAATCAGGGCGAGGGTTTCGGCGCGGGTTTTTTCGTTCCTCTGAAATATCCCCCGCACAACCGACGTTACGGTAAGCGTACCGGGCTTTTTCACACCGCGCATGGACATACACATGTGTTCTGCTTGAATAACTATCATGCAGCCCTTGGGTTTTAACTTAGCCATAATGATATCCGCGATTTGCGCGGTTAATCTCTCTTGCACCTGCGGGCGCTTAGCTAAAATATCTACTACACGCGCTAATTTACTTAACCCGGTAACCCTGCCACCGTCGGGAATATAGGCAACGTGCGCCTTGCCCGCAAAAGGAAGCAAGTGGTGCTCACAAACCGAGTATATTGAAATATTTTTCAGTAAAATTATCTCATCGTGTTTCTGATCAAGGATAACTTCTAATTCTTTAGCCGGATCCTGTTTTATCCCGGCGAATATCTCTTCATACATCTCAGCCACGCGCGCCGGAGTCTCGCGCATATCCTTCCTATCCGGATCATCACCGATGGCCTCTAATATATCCCTCACTGCCTTTTCGATTTTTTTCTTATCCATCTTCTCCCCTACTTTCCGATACAAAATTCGCTGAATATCTTATCCAAGAGATCTTCAAAAAACTTTTTACCTAAAATATCATCTAAATACCCTAGGGCACCTTTGATATCTTCGGCGATAAACTCCAAGGATAACCTATTATCTAATGAAAGGCGCGCCTCTGCAATAAGTTTTTGCGCCTCTTTTAATAACCTGATCTGCCTAAGATTAGTGACCAATACCGGTTCGCTACTGCTTACTTTCCCCTTATAGACCAAATCCACAATCGCCTCTTCCAAAGAAGATATATTTTTTAGTTTCTTTGCGGAGATCTCAATTACATTTTTAAAATTTTTCCGGATCTCCTGTTTCTGAATCTTTGCCTTAAGGTCGACCTTGTTGATAATGGCTAACACTGTCTTCTTCTTTAATTTCCTCATCAATGCCCGATCCTGGGAGGATAATCTGCAACTTGCGTCAAATATCAGAATAACCAGGTCCGCCATCTCCATATATTTACGCGAACGCTCTACTGCTTTTTTCTCCACTAAGTCCTTCGGTTCAATGATCCCGGCGGTATCTACGATCCTTACTGGGATACCCTTGATATCAATGATCTCTTCAATGGTATCGCGGGTGGTTCCGGCGATCGGGGTAACGATGGAACGCTCCTGTTTAAGTAGCGCGTTTAAAAGCGAGGATTTCCCGACATTGGGCCTGCCGCAGATAACCGCGTGTATTCCCTCGCGCATCACCCGGCCGTGTTTCGCCCCTTCAAGCAACGCAGACAATTCGCTCTCTATCCTCTGTAATACCTGCCCGGTCTTTTTTAAATCCGCCGGGGCAATCTCTTCCTCCGGGAAATCAATATTTGCCTCTAATAAAGTGAGGATATCCAACAGGCTTTTACGCATCCGGTTAATCTCTCGGGATAGAACCCCCCTTAACTGTTCTGCGCCTATCTTTAGTGCTGAATCGGTCTTGGCGCGGATAATATCCAGCACTGCCTCTGCCTGGGCTAAATCAATCCTGCCGTTTAGGAATGCGCGTCTGGTAAACTCTCCCGGGTCAGCCAGCCGCGCGCCGTTTTCTAAAACCAGATCCAAAACCCGGCGCAAAGCGACTATCCCGCCGTGACAGTTTATCTCTACTACATCCTCCTTAGTGTATGATCTGGGTGAACGCATTATGGTTAGGATAACCTCGTCGATGATGTCTAGCCTAGAGTTGGGAGTTGGGAGTTGGGAGTTTTCAATAATCCAGCCATAGTGCGTGGTATATGTTTTAAAATCTGAGGGCTTCTGTTTATCTTTGGAGAGAAAAATCTTATCGGCGATTTTTAGCGCCTCTTTGCCGCTGATACGCACTATCCCAATCCCACCCTCACCGATGGGGGTGGCAATCGCGGCAATCGCGTCATCCAGGTTAAATTTAGACATTACGATATTCTCCCACCACAAACAATGACCCGGTAACTAAAATCAGGTCTTCTTTTTGGGCTAATTCTTTGGCCTTGCTTTTCGCTTCTTGAATATTCTCCGTGACAAAAGTTTGCCTGCCGCTAAAATATCCGGCTAATATTTTTGGGCTGGTAGCACGGGGATTGTCGGCCTTAGTTAAAATAACCTCGTCTGCTAAGTCCTGCAATTGGCTGCAAATCCCTTTTATATCTTTGTCGCTGGATACCCCTAACAGTAAAATCAATTTTTTATATTTAAAATTATCTCTAATTGCTTTTTTCAAAACGCCGGCAGAAGCAACATTCTGCGCACCGTCTAAAATCACCGTAGGATTATGCGCGACCACCTCGCACCTGCCCGGCCAACGGGTATGCGCAATGCCTTTTTTTATTACCTCCGGGCTGACCTTAATATTATACAACTGCAATGCTTCAATAGCGCTAATCGCGCAAGCAGCATTCATTAACTGGTGTTCTCCGATCAGAGGTATCTCTAGCCCCTTAACCTTCTCCTGAATAATATTTTTATTCATTTCGTATAATCTCGCCCCTGTTTCCTGACACTTGTTTCTAATTACCTCTATCGCTTCTTCTTCCTGCGGCGCGCTGATTACAATTAAGTTAGGAGTTGGGAGTTGGGAGTTGGGAGATTTAATAATGCCCGCCTTCTCCGTAGCGATTTCCCTGAGAGTATTACCTAATTTTTGAGTATGCTCATAACTTATCGGGGTAATCACAGCGGCTAGAGGGTTCACCACATTAGTAGCATCCAGCCTGCCGCCTAAGCCGGTCTCTAAAACCGCAAAATCCACTTTTTTTTCTTTAAAATAAATAAAAGCCATGGCAGTATATATTTCAAAAAAAGAAAGCGGTCCATATACTGAGCCCTGATTATATTTTTCGATTTCCGATTTCGATCTCTGGACTAAATCCGCCAGTTCCTCAGGGGCGATCATCCCTTCGAAGTCAGGGTTGGGAGTTGGGAGTTGGGAGTTGGGAGTCAATATCCGGATTCTCTCCCGAAAATCCGATAAATGCGGCGAGGTATACAGCCCAACGCGGTATCCGGCCTCACGCAATATATAGGTAAGGAAAGCAGAAGTAGAGCCCTTGCCCTTGGTCCCGGCCACATGCAAAAAACGTAACCCCTGCTCAGGGTTACCTAAAATGGATAAGAACCCTTTAATCCGCTCCAGTTTCAGCGACTCTTTATAGGGGTAAACAGGGATCTTTTCGTAGTTAACGAATGACTCTAAATATTGGATTGTTTCCGGGTAGGTCATACATTAATGCCGGAAATGCCTGATACCGGTGGTAACCATCGCGACCTTATATTTATCGCAGGCCTTAATGATCTCTGCGTCGGCAATAGAGCCGCCGGGCTGGATCACTGCCTTAACCCCGGCCTTGGCCGCCTCGATCACCGCGTCTTCTTTAGGGAAAAAGGCATCTGAGGCAAGGCAAGAGTTCTTGGCTAATTTTCCGGATTTCTTTTTGGCAATCATCACTGAGTCAACCCTGGACATCTGGCCTGCGCCGATACCTACGGTCTTTGTTCCGCTGGTTAAAATAATGGCATTGGATTTTACGTGTTTTGCCACCTTCCAGCCGAAGATCAAACTCTCCAACTCTTTGGCTGTGGGTTTTTTCTTAGTCACGACTTTTAAATTTTCTCTATCTAAAGTGGCCAAATCCTTTTGTTGCAAGAGCAACCCGCCGCCTACGCGTTTAAAATCCGGCTCATCCAGCGGATTTAAATCCGCTAATTCCAAAATACGCAGGTTCTTTTTATCTTTAAACAACTCTAGCGCTTCTTTATCAAATCCGGGAGCAATGATACACTCCAGGAATCCGCTTTTAGCGATGATTTTTGCGGTCTTAATATCCATTTTTCTGTTCATGGCGACGATCCCGCCAAAGGCAGAAAGGGGATCGCATTTCCAGGCCGCAAGAAACGCTTTATCCAATGCCTTATCCTCAGCCGCGCCGCAAGGGTTATTGTGCTTGACCACCACTGCCGCAGGATTGCTGAACTCTTTGGCTAATTCAAGAGCGGCGTTTAAATCCAAGATGTTATTAAATGAAAGCTCCTTGCCTTGTAACTGTTTCAGGTTGATCAGGCCGCGATTTTTACCTTTCTCTTTATAAAATGCCGCTTTCTGATGCGGATTTTCTCCGTAACGTAACTCCTGAATTTTTTCAAAATTTAAGGATAGCTCTTTAGGGAAAACTCCGCTATCCGTTTCTTGTTTACCTAAAAGATGATTGCGCAGGTAATTCTGGATCGCCCCGTCGTAACGACTGGTAATGGCAAAAACCTCAACCGCCAGCTCCCGCAATAGCTCCGGAGATAGCGCGCCCTTATTCTTTTTTAAATCGGTAAGTACCTGGGTGTAGCGCTCGGGGCTACAGATCACCGCCACCGACTGATGATTTTTTGCCGCGGAGCGTAACATCGACGGGCCGCCGATATCGATATTTTCAATCACCTCTTCTATGGAGACCCCGGGTTTCTGGGTAGTCTTTTCAAAAGGATAAAGATTAACCACTACCATATCAATTAAGCCGATACCGTGTTCCTCTAATTTAGCCATATGCTCCGGATTATCGCGCAGGGCAAGAAGCCCGCCGTGGATCTTAGGATGCAAAGTTTTAACTCTTCCGTCAAGCATCTCGGGAAAACCCGTATAATCGGAAACATCCTTGACCGCGATATTATTTTCACGCAGCAACTTTGCCGTGCCTCCGGTAGAAAGAATCTCTACCCCCAGGTTATTTAATTCCCGGGCAAAATCAATGATCCCGGTTTTATCCGAAAGACTGATCAACGCGCGCTTCACCCGAACCATAGTTGTCTCCTCCCTATTTATTAAAACGAAAGTTAGTTAGATCGCCGTCCTGCATAATATAATCTTTTTGCTCTAAACGCATCTTGCCTGCCTGCTTGGCCGCGCTCTCTCCCCCGGCAGCTAAAAAGTCATCTAAACTAATAATCTCCGCGCGGATAAAACCCTTCTGGATATCCGAATGTATCTCCTTGGCCGATTCCCAGGCAGTCGAGCCTTTTTTAATCAGCCAGGCGCGGGTATCTTTTTCCCCGGTAGTAAAAAAGCTGATAAAGCCCGCCTCGCGCACTGCCCGGGCTAGTAAAGCATCTTTATCCTCTAACTCATTTTTATCTACCAGCACTACCGGCTTATTCGTCAGGAGGCCGTAGCTCGTCATTCCCTGCTTTTCCACATCGCTTAAGCCCGCGGAAAAAACAAATTCCTCTTTCTCCAATATCCCTTTTAATTTAGCGAGCAAGGTTTTTTCTTCCGGGCTTTCTGTGCGGGAAAGACGCGTCTCAATAAAGTCCAGGTCTTTTAAAACCAGGTCTGCCGCCGTATCTTTTGCCGCAAGGATCGCGTCTGCCTCCGGGGCGAGATCTTCGGAAACCAGCTCTACCTGAATATAAGTCTTTTTCTTGGATTTGGTGATTTTATCTACTTCATCCAGCCGGCTGTCTTTAGCATTGTGTTTACCTAAGGCGAGCTCCGGGATAGCAATAACAGATATTTTCATTGTTCCTCTTCCGGCTTTTTAGAAGCCTGATATTTGGCGATAATATTGGAGGCGATCTTATGCGGGACCACCTCGTAATGCGAAAAACGCATGGTGTATGC
>Ga0209777_10006341_pt1 | contig 13320 bp, 15 predicted proteins | sample FrelakmetHBP12HB_FD_187147 | JGI IMG/M metagenome (GOLD analysis project Ga0209777, IMG submission 187147) | Freshwater lake sediment microbial communities from the University of Notre Dame, USA, for methane emissions studies -HBP12 HB (SPAdes)... | ecosystem: Environmental > Aquatic >...
CCACGCGACGCGCGCGGCCCTCGAAGAAGGCATCGTGCCGGGCGGCGGCGTGGTCGGCCTGCGGGCCCAAGCTGAGGTCGAGAAGGTTCGCGCGAAGGCGCGCGGCGACGAGAAGCTCGGCGTCGAGATCGTTCTGCGGGCCCTGGAAGAGCCCCTGCGCCAGATCGCCCAGAACTCCGGACGCGACGGGTCGGTCGTCGTCGAGGAAGTCCGCGAGCTCAAGAAGACGGAAGGCTTCAACGCGCTGACCGGCGAGTTCGGCGACCTCGTCAAGATGGGCGTCGTCGATCCCGCCAAGGTGACGCGGATCGCCCTTCAGAACGCGGCCTCCATTGCGGCCATGATGCTGACGGCCGACGTGATGGTCACCGACCTGCCGGAAGATGAAGAGGCCCAGGCCGGGGCCGAGTCGACCGTGGCGTAGCGCGGCGGCGGTTGGCAAAGGACGATCAGGGGGCGGGGCCGCGAGCGCCCGCCCCCTTACACATGAACGGCACAGAGGTTCAAGGTTCAAGGTTCAAAGTTCAAGGTGAACAACTACGGCCACAACAGCAGCCACGGTTGCCTTTTCACCAATTTGGCCGCGAGCCATCGGCGAGCGATGCCTTTGACTTTGAACCTTGAACCTTGAACCTTGAACCTTGAACCGTTGTCCCCCGCGTTCCCGCCGCGAGGGCGATTGTATTACAGGACACACGGCGATGCCCGGGTCGGACGACTACTACGCTGTCCTCGGCGTCGAGCGGGGCGCCCACGCCGACCAGATCAAGAGCGCCTATCGGCAACTGGCGATGAAGTATCATCCGGACCGCAACCCCGGCGACGAGCAGGCCGAGGAGAACTTCAAGGCCTGCGCCGAGGCGTACGAGGTCCTCTCCGACCCGGACAAACGCCAGCGCTACGACCAGTACGGCAAGGCGGGCCTCCGGGGCACCGGCATGCACGACTGGGCCGGGGCCGATCCGCACGACATCTTCTCGCAGTTCGAGGACATCTTCGGGTTCGGCGACCTGTTTGGCTTCGGCGCGGCCCGCGGCGGCCCGAGGCCGGGCGCGAACCTCCAGTGCGTCATCGACATCACGCTGGAGGAAGCCTCGCGCGGCGTGACGAAAACGGTCAAGGTCTCGCGGCGCGAACCGTGCGACAAGTGCCACGCGACGGGCTCCGCCTCCGGCCGCCGCGAGCGGTGCGCGACGTGCGCCGGGCACGGCCGCGTCCAGCAGGGGGGCGGCTTCTTCCGGATCGTCACGGACTGCCCGACCTGCCGCGGCGCGGGCACGGTCCTCCGCGATCCGTGCCCCGAGTGCCAGGGGCGCCGGTTCATCGGCCGCCAGCGGACGATCGACATCCAGGTGCCGCCGGGCATCGAGGACGGCCAGCGGATCCGGTACCCGGGCCAGGGCGACGCCGGCGAGGCCGGCGCGCGGCCCGGCGACCTCTTTGCCGGCGTCCGCATCGAGCCGCACCCGTTCCTGGAGCGGCATGGGATGGACCTCTTGTGCCAGGTCCCCGTAAGCTTTACGCAGGCGGCGCTCGGGGCCCAGGTCGAGGTGCCGACGCTCGAGGGCGTCGAAAAGCTCACCATCGACCGCGGAACGCAAGGCGGCGACTTCTACCGCCTGAGGGGCAAGGGCTTGACGGAGGTGGGCGGCCGCCGCCGGGGCGACATCCTGGTGCAGATCGTCGTCGAGATCCCGAAGCGTCTGACCAAGCGCCAACTGGAGCTTCTCGCGGAGTTGGCGGAGACGGAAGGCAAGGGCGTCCTGCCGCAACGCGAAGGCTTCCTCGATAAGCTGGAGGGATACGGGCGGGCGACGCAAGGAAAGGGCGCGGGCGAGGACGCGAAGCGCAAGAAGGACGGATCATGAGCCACAGGAAACATCCGCATGAGCACGAGCCGGACGGCCGGCCGCCGGAAGGCGTGCCGTCGCCGGAGGGAGAGGCCGAGCCGGCTCCCGCCCAGGAGGCGCCCGCCGTCGAGGCGCCGCCGGCGAGGAGTCGCGAGCAGGAACTCGTCGACAGCCTCCAGCGGCTCGGGGCCGAGTATTCCAACTACCAGAAACGCATGGCGCGCCAGATGGAGGACGCCGAGAAGTTCGCCTGCGGCACCCTTGTGATGGACCTCCTGCCCGTCATCGACAACTTCGAGCGGGCCCTCGCCGCGGCGAAGAGCGAGGCCGACTTCAAGGCCCTTCGCGACGGCGTGCAACTGGTCCACGACCAGGTCCTCGCCGTGTTCTCGAAGCACGGCGTGACCCAGGTGTCGGGCCACGGCGAGGAGTTCGATCCGGAGCACCATGAAGCCGTCGCCCAGCTTCCGTCGGGCGAACACGACGCCGGAAAAGTGTCGGAAGTCGTCCAGAAGGGGTATAAAATGAATGGCCGGACGATCCGGGCGAGCCGCGTGGTCATCTCCAGTGGCCCGCCGGCCAAGCCGGATGACAAGGCGGCGCCGGCCGACGAGGAGCCGCTCGAAGAGGGCAATGCGTAGGCCGCCGAGCAACACATTTCGCCGCCCCGCTTGCGGGGCGATTGCCTTACTGAAATAAGGAGCCGTCATAGCCATGCCCACGTACGAGTACGAATGTGCCGCCTGCAAGCACCGCTTCGAGCTGTTCCAGTCGATCAAGGCCGAGCCGATCAGGAAGTGCCCGTCCTGCGGGAAGTCGCGCGCCAAGCGGCTCCTCAGCATCGGGGCCGGGTTGATCTTCAAGGGCTCCGGCTTCTACTGCACGGACCACCGGAACGCGTCGTACAAGGATGCCGCCAAGAAAGACGCCGCGCCGGTAGCGGCCAAGTCAGAGGCCTGTGCCGAGTGCAAGGCCGACCCGAAGCAGTGCAAGGTCAAGGCCGAAGCGAAGGCCAAGGAATCCGCCGCGTAGAAACGAACCCCGGCGCGGGGGTCAGGGCCGGAAGGGGTGCCATGCTTTCGCGCTGTTGCGAAAGCATGTTTACCCGCAAATCGAAGGCCATGCTTTCGCAACAGCGCGAAAGCATGGCACCCGGCGAAGTGCAGGCCGCGGCGAGCCGCGGCGCTCTGGCTGCGAGATGCCCATGGCCGAAGAATGCCGCTATTGCCATCGCCGGATCGACGTGAAGGACCCGGTCCACGCCCGGTACTTCCCGTTCTGTTCGGAGCGGTGCAAGATGGCCGAGCTCGGCCTGTGGTTCCAGGACAAGTACGTCTTCAGCCGCCCGATTGACGAGGTGGCCGACGAGGCCGCGCCCGAGACGCCGGCGAAACCGAAGCCCCCGGGAAACCCCGCGAATAGTGCTTGACAGGTCCGCGGGCGTGCCTCAAGATGGTGGTCACAGGGAGGGTCCTATGGCCGAAGGGATAAGCGAGATCGAGAGCATTAACTGGCGCCGCTGTTTCTCTTTCCTGGAGATTCTCCGCTCGTTCCGCATGGCCATCCATCCGGCCAAGCTGGTCCTGTGTCTGCTGGGCCTGGCGGCATCGGTGGGCATCGCCACGGTGCTCGACCAGCTTCCGGGCGTCGGCCACACGACCCTCAACGGCAACACGTTCTGGCAGAACTTCATGGGCGTCGTGACCGGGCCAATCTGGGGCCATTGGCCGACGACGGTCGAGGGCATCTCGGTCGACTCGATGCTGGGCCTCTGCCTCTCGCCCCTGGCGGCGGCCGGCCGCCTGGTGGGCCTCACCGCGGATTATTGGCATGACGCGCCCCTGTTCTCCATCGTCAACACGGTCTTCTCGCTGGCGATCTGGGCGGTGATCGGCGGCGCGGTGACCCGCATGGCGGCCGTTCGGTTCGCCCGCGAGGAGAGCGTGCCGCTGAAGAAGGCCCTGTGCTTCTCGCTCCGCAAGTGGCCGAGCCTCGTGACGAGCCCGCTCATTCCGTTCGGCATCCTGGTGCTGCTGGCGGGCGCGGTGGGCCTCTTCACCGGTTTGCCCTTGATGATTCCGTACGCGGGAGAGGTCCTGCTGGGCCTCTTCTGGTGGCTGGCCGAAATCGCGTTCTTCATGGCGTCGCTGGTGTTCGTGGCGTCCCTCTTCAGCCTCGGCCTCCAGTGGCCGACGATCGCCGCCGAAGGGTCCGACTCGTTCGACGCCATCAGCCGCAGCGTTTCCTACATATCGAGCCGCCCGTGGCGATACCTCTTCTACACGGCCTTCGCGACGGTGTACGGTTGCGCCACGTTCGTCTTCGTCAAGCTGATCGCGTACCTGACGCTGGCGATCGGCCACTTCTCGGTCTATACGTTCACGTGGAACGACGAGTTGCGGCACAACAAGTTCGAGCGCATCTGGGCGTACCCGTCGCTGAACTCCCCGTGGCCGAATGTGCCGGAGTTCTTGAACCCGAACGGCGAGATGGTCCGGGCCGAGCCCTTCGCGCAGTGGCTGATGGCGTTCTGGGTCTGGATCCTGCTGGGCCTGGTGGTCGCGTTCCTCATCAGCTTCTTCTTCACCTCGCAGACGGTGATCTATTTCCTCCTTCGCCGCACGGTCGACGCGACGGACGTGGAAGAGGTCTACCTGGAAGAGTCGGAGGAGGAAGGCCTGCCGATCGAACACAAGGTCGAGGCGCCCGAGCCGCCGCCGGGGGAATTGCCCGCGGCCAAGCCTTCAGGCGAGGCGCCGCCGGCCGGGAAGAAATAGCCGGCGCGGGATGAGTCGTTGTGCGACACGTTTGGCCGCGAGCCAACGGCGAGCGATCGCCTTCGGCTCGCGGCAAAACTCTTTTGAATAACAACATGTCACACCCGTTCGAACGGCTCATAGAGCCGTTGATATTCATCCTGCGCGTACCGGTCGGTCATCCCCGCGATGTAGTCGCAGATGGCGACCTGGAGGCCCTCCGTCTCCGCCTGGGCCTGGTACTGGGGCGGGAGCTGGCAAGGGTTCTCCAGGTACGCCTCGAAGATCTTCCCGATGAACCGCTTGGCCTTGGTCGTCATCCGCGCGATGCGGTAGTGGCGGTAGACGGTCTTGCGGAGAAACTGCTCGAGCTCCGCGACCTTCGGTTTCAGGGCGTCCGAGAAGCGGATGAGCCGCCCGGGTGCCGCCCGGACGTCGTCGACGCTGCGGACGTGGGCCTCTTCGATCGCCCGTTCGCTCGTCGCCACGAGGTCGCTGACCATGAGGTCGATGAGCAGTTTGGCGATTCGCCGCGTGCGCTGGTCGAGGGTGAGGTCCGCGAGCGTCTTCTCGAAGTCGGCCGCGGCCTGCCGGAAGATCGTCAGGTGCTGGAGGTCCTCCGCCGACACGATCCGCATCGCAAGGGCGTCGTCGAGGTCGTGGCTGTCGTAGGCGATCGAGTCGGCCAGCTCGACGGCCTGGCCTTCCAGGGGCGGGCATCCCGGGCCGAAGCCGCCCAGGAGCGGCCGGTCGTAGGCCGTCGCGTGCTTGGCGATGCACTCGCGGACTTCCCAGGTCAGATTCAGCCCGCGGAACTGCGGGTACGGGTGTTCGAGGAAGTCGATGATGCGGACGGCGTGGCGGTTGTGCTCGAAGCCGCCGCGGTCCTTCATCAGTTCCGCCAGGGCCTCTTCGCCGGAATGACCGAACGGCGTGTGGCCGAGGTCGTGCGCGAGGGCCGCCGCTTCGGTCAGGTCCTCGTTCAGGTTGAGCGCCCGCGCGATCGTCCGCGCGATCTGGGCCACCTCCAGCGTGTGCGTGAGGCGCGTCCTGAAATAGTCGCCCTCGTGCGTCAGGAAGACCTGCGTCTTGTATTCGAGCCGCCGGAACGCCGTACAGTGGACAATCCGGTCGCGGTCGCGCTGGTAGGCCGTGCGGTACGGGTGCTCGGCCTCGGGATACAGGCGTCCGCGGCCCCGGGCGCTCTTGGCGGCAAACGGGGCAAGCTCCCGAAGCTCTCGCTCCTCGAACATCTGGCGGTTCAGCATTCCTCTCGATTCCTTTAAGAAAATAAAGGCAAGGCATTCACCGCAGAGAACGCGGAGAACGCAGAGAACGACAAGGATTGGTACACGGCAAAGGCAACAAAGTCAACAAGGTCACCGGCGAGAACGGCTGACAGAGTCAGCGGAGGCGCGTCGGAAGGTTGCTGTTCCCTGTTTCAGTCTTGCCTTTCTCCGTGCTCTCTGTGCCCTCTGTGGTTCCAGCCTTTGACTCTTCTGTGTCCCTTGTTTTTCTTTGCGCTCTTTGCGGTCTTTGCGGTCAAAGCCGTTGCCGTCGTCCGCCCGCTCCGCTGGCTCTGTTATCTGTCCTCTGATGTTGATATAGTTGATCTTGACGTTTACCAGTTCTTGCCTTTCTCTGCGTTCTCCGCGTTCTCTGCGGTGAATGCCTTTCTTATTGCTTCTCGATCGCCGCACGGACCCGGTCGTACAGGTCCTCGAGCGACTGCGGGATCACCTTTGTCTCGCCCAGGACCGGCATGAAGTTGGTGTCCCCGTTCCAGCGGGGGACGATGTGGAGGTGCAGGTGGCCCGGCAGCCCGGCGCCGGCGGTGCGTCCGAAGTTGAAGCCCACGTTGAAACCGTCGGGCCGCATCATCCCGCGGTAAAGCCCGATCACGTCGCGCGTAAGCTGCATCATCTCGAGCATCGCCTCGTCCGCGAGGTCGGCCATCTCGCCGACGTGGTCCGCGGGGACGATGAGCGAATGGCCGTTATTGTAGGGGAACCGGTTCAGGATGGCGAAAGTGCACGGCCGCCGCATGAAGACGAGGGAGCGTCGGTCGTCGTCGGAATCGCGCGCGGCACACAGGAAGCATCCGCCGCTCGGCGCGCCCTCGTTCGGGATTCCGTCGATGTAGGACATCCGCCAAGGCGCCCAAAGCCTGTCCATGAGTTTCTCTCCCGAAGCGGTGTGCCAAGGGCGGTTCAAAGTTCAAGGTTCAACGTTCAAAGTCAACGGCCACGCTCACCGGTGGCTCGCGGCTATACTGACGGGAGGCAACCTTGTTGTTGGGCCGTTCACCTTGAACCTTGAACTTTGAACCTTGAACCGCCTTCAGTGCCCGCAACTCGCGCACGATCCGCCGTGGCATGAAGCGCACCCGCCGCCCCCGCCCCCACTGCCGTTACCGCCCTTCGAGCTCGTTCCGCTCATGCCGAACGCCGAGAACAGCTTCCGCACCTTCGGGCTGCCGCACTTGGGGCAGACGGGCTTCTTCTTCTCCGACATGGATCGGAAAAACTCCTCGAACTTCTTCTTGCACTTGTCGCACGAAAACTCATAGAAAGGCATTGGGTCACCCTCATAGTCTGATGCGGCGCGCCCCTAAGGATGCTGCAATTCTATCCCGCGCGGCAATGGCTCTCAAGCACAAACGAAGGGCGCGGTAGAATGGACTCGCAACGGAGGCCGCGCGGCCGGACGGGCGGAACGGTATTCGGCGGACGCAGCCGAGGGAGATGACGCATGACGCGGACGCGATCGCTTGTCGGCCTCGGAGTCTGGGTGGCCCTGTGCTTCGGGACGGGCGCAGCCGGGTCGCTCTTCACGGCAGCGGCCACGGGCGACTGGTACGTGACGCTCGCGAAGCCGCCCTGGACGCCGCCGGGCTGGCTCTTCGGGCCCGTGTGGGCCGCACTCTATTTGATGATGGCCGTGGCGGCCTGGCTGGTCTGGCGCAGGGGCGGTGCCGTGTCGATCGGCGGGCTGGGCCTGTTCGTCCTTCAACTGGCCCTGAACCTGGCATGGCCGGTGCTCTTTTTCGGTTTCAGGCTGCCCGGAGTGGCGTTCGGGGAACTGTGCCTGCTTTGGGCGATGGTCCTGCTTACGCTCCTCGTTTTCTGGAAAGTGGCGTGGCGTGCGGGCCTGCTGCTCGTGCCCTATCTGGCGTGGACGACCTTCGCGGCCGCGCTGAACCTGGCCATATGGCTAATGAACATTCAAATGTGAGCGGCGGGCCGATCCCTCACGAGCGGCCCGCCGCCATGTTCGCGCACGCAAGGACGCCAAGGGGTCAGGAGCCTTACACATAGGGCTCCTGACCCCGTCTGCCCCAAGGGCGAGGGTGCGGCTACTTCTTCTCTTCGCCGCCCTCGGTGATGACGATGACGGTGCCGCCCGCAGCGCCGCCGGGGGCGACGTTGATCACGGCGCCGCCCGCCTTCGGGTCCACCGGGGCGCCGGGGGCCGCGGCGCCGGGCTGGGGCTGGCCGGGTTTCACGGTCGTCCACGGGTTGGCCTTCATGGCTTCCTTCTGCTCGTCGGTGAGCATGCCGCGGACTTCATCGGAGAGCTTTCGGATGATGTCCTCCGTCTTGGCATCCTTATCCTTCGCCAGGTCGGCGCAGGCGGCCTTGATCTTGGCCAACTGGTCGTCGGTCAGCTTGGCGCGATAGAAGACCGCCTTGATGTTGTTGAGGACCTGGTTCTGCTGCCAAGTGGACTTCTGCTCGGGCGTCAGGACGCCCATGACCTGGGCATGGGCGTACTTCTGGATTTCGCCCAGCGGGGCCATGACCGCCTGGTAGTCCTTCATGGCCTTCTGGATGGTCTCCTGATCCTTGGTCTTGTAGGCTTCCATGAGGGTCGCCTGGCTCGCCTTGAGCTTCTCACCGTTGTCGGCGTAGAACGCCTTGGTGGCCTCGTCGCGGGACTTCTCGATCTCCTTGATCTTCGCCTGCTGCTCGTCCGACAGGCCGCAGATCTTGATCATCTCGCCGTACATGCTGCCGCCCGCGAACCCGGACGCCACGCCGCCGCCGCGGACCGTGGTCCATCCGCCTTCGCCCGCCTGGATCCTCACGGCGTCCTCGGCATAGAGGCATGGCGCCAGGCACAGGACCACTCCGACGGCTCCCAGCAGTGCCAAACGGTTCATCGTTTTCTCCTCAAGGGCAACCTTGTGCTGCCACGCGCTGCCCTAGGCGCGCGGCACATGCGGCGAATAAAGGTCGGACTACGGTTCCGCCCACGTCGGCGGGAACAGAATCTGCTGCCGGCCGTCCTTCGTGACGACCAGCACCGGAAGCGTGAGGGACTCGTTCGGCATGCCTCCGCCCATGCACGGGTCGAGGCTGGACGAGAGGGGCATCTGGACCAGCGCCAGCGACTCTCCGGCCGTCGCGCGGTCCGCAGCGGGGTGCGGCCCCGGCCCGACGCCGCTGCCCACCAGGATCGCCGCGACCAGAAAAACTACCGCGGCCGCGGCCAGCGCGGCCCCTTTCCAGAGCATGACTCTTCGCCGCCGCACGGCGGTCGGCCATGCCTCGCCGGGATAGCCCTGGCGGTCGAGGCCGGCGCGAAGCGCCCCGACGGCCGCGCGCAAGGCTTCCGGCGGCTCGGCGTCGATCCGGTTATTCGGGTCCGTGCTCATTTCCGCAGCCCCAGTTTCTGTCGTAGCGACTCAAGGGCGGCCGCCGTCGCCGCCTTCACCGTGCCCTCGGCACAGCCCATGGCTTCGGCCGTGTCGCGGACGCTCAATTCCATCAGATACCGGCACGCGAAGGCTTCCCGCTGGCGGGGCGGAAGCTCGGCGATGGCCGCCGCCAGCCGCTTCGCGTCTTCCTGCCGGGCGGAGTCCGCCTCACCCGGGCCGCTCGCCTCTTCCACGAGCCAGGCGGCCTCGAACCCGTCTGTCCATTGCCGCCGACGCGTGCGTTCGACCTCCCGCACCACGTTCAAGGCGATTCCAAAGAGCCACGCCGCCGCGTCCGACCCGACGGTCCACTTGTGCCGCATCGAAAAGCCGCGCATCAGCACTTCCTGCACGGCCTCGGCCGCATCGGCCCGGCCCAACCCCTGCGCGAGCGCGAACCGGTAAAGCTCATCCTGCATCTCGCGGGCCAGAAGGCCGTAGGCATCGCGGTCGCCCGCGGACGCCTGGTCCATCCACTGATTGATGCGGCCTCGGTCCTTGGGCATCCGTCAGGGCCACCTCGGGAATGGCTCGCTGCATACCTATTCTTGCAGGCGCCGGGCGGGAGGTTTAGTTGATTCTGCGCACGACCGCTCATGCCTCGTGCGACTGCCCCTTCCGCATCCAGTGCTGCTCGATCTCCTCGAGCGACTTGCCCTTCGTCTCGGGGATGAGCCAGATTGTCAACGGGATGGCGGGGTAGCACAGGATCGCGAAGAGCCAGAAGGTCATGTCGGGGCCGGCGTTCTTCAAGAGCCACGGCGTCATCTGGCTGACGAGCCAGCAGCCCACCCAGATCGAGAGGGTCGCCAGCGACATGGCCCGGCCGCGGATGCTGGTCGGATAGATCTCGGCCATGATGACCCAGCAGACCGGTCCGAACGAGAAGGCGAAGCACGCGATGTACAGGAGGATGAAGGCCAGCGGCCAGAGCCCTTGGTTGACGCCTGCGTTGAACAGATAGCCGATCACCTCCAGTGAGGCGACGCAGCCCATCACGCCACAGATCAGCAGGGGCCGCCGGCCGAGCCGATCCACGGTCAGCATGGCGACGACCGTGATGACGACGCTCACCAGGCCGATGGCGACCTGGGCGCCGAACGCCGCATCGAGGCCGAAGCCGGCCTTGCCGAGGATTTTCGGGCCGTAGTAGATGATCGCATTGATGCCGCTCATCTGCGACAGGAACGGCAGCGCCAGGCCGATCAGCAGGGCGATCCGCCATCCCGGCTGGAGCAGTTGCCGCAGACGTCCCGTCTCCACGGACAGGGCCCCGCGGATGGCGGCGAGTTCCTGCGTGGCCGCCTCCTGGCCGCCGACGCGGGCCAGGATGCCGAGCGCCCGGTCTGCCTTGCCCTGCTTGACGAGCCAGCGGGGGCTTTCCGGCACCATGGCCACCAGCACCGCAAAGACCAGGGCGGGCAGGGCCCCCATGCCGAGCATGCCGCGCCAGACGTCTTCCACGACCATCCAGTGATAGAGGCCCGTGCCTGCGTCCGAACCGGCGGCGCCCAGATGCCATCCCAGGAGGATTTTGTTGGATACATAGGCCGCGACCACGCCGACCGTGATGGCGAACTGGTAGAACGCGACGAGACGCCCGCGCAGGTGCGCCGGCGTGAGCTCCGAGATGTACATCGGCGCGAGCATGCTGGCGATGCCGATGCCGAGGCCGCCCACGAGCCGGAACCCGACCAGCAGAGTGTACCAGGACGCGGCCGCGCAGCCGACGGCCGAGATGAAGAAGAGCGCCGCCGACAGGAAGAGGACCTTCTTGCGGCCGAAAGCGTCGCTCGCCGTGCCGGCGCCGATGACGCCGAGGATGCAGCCGAGGATCGCCGAGCTGACGAACCAGCCCTCCGCCACGTCGTCCAGGCCGAACTGGTTCTTGACGAAGCCTTCGGTGCCCGAGATGACGGCCGTGTCGAAGCCGAAAAGGAGTCCCCCCAGCGCGGCCGCCAGCGTGGCAGCGGCCAGATACGCGAAGCTTCCCTTCGGTCGTGGATCGAGCTCTGGGTCCAAGGCGGTCTCCTTCCGACAAGCGGTTCCGCGGGACGACGCCCGCATAGCCTACCCGGCGGTCCGGCAGGAGAGCAAGGATATACGGGCCGGCCCATGTCGTCGGCAAGAAGGGGTTGAAAACCGTTTTCATTGCGGTACAATCACGACCTTGCGGCAACGGGTCGGGGAGTCCCTGCCCGCTACGGGACCTTTCAGCGGAGGTGACGCTGTGGCAGACGTACTGGCAGACATCGTGAAGGCGTGCGCCCAGGGGCGGAGCGACGAGGCCGAGAAACTGCTCGGGCAGTTGACCGGCGACAAGGCCGGGACGGCGGATTACCAGTTCCGCCTCGGCTACGTCCGCGAGACCCAGGGGCGGTACGAAGAGGCCATCGAGGCCTACGAGCGGGCCCTCCAGCTCGACGCGACCCATCGGCCAACGCTCTTTCGCCTGGCTTATCTCTATGATCTGCGGGGCGAAGAGAACCTCGCGATCGACTACTACAAGCAGTGCGTCCAGAACCCGCCTATCCACGAGGGCGCCCTGATCAACCTCGGCATCCTGTACGAGGACGTCGGCCGCTACGACGACGCCATCGAGTGCTTCAACCGCGTGCTCCAAGTCAACCCGAACCACGGCCGCGCGCGGCTGTTTCTGAAGGACGCTCAGGCGTCGAAGCAGATGTTCTACGACGAGGAGAGCGAGCGGCGCCGCGACAAGCGGAACCAGGTCCTCGAGATCCCCGTCACCGACTTCGAGCTCAGCGTCCGCAGCCGCAACTGCCTCAAGAAAATGAACATCCGGACGCTCGGCGACCTGATCCGGCACTCGGAGCAGGAACTGCTGTCCTACAAGAATTTCGGCGAGACGAGCCTCCAGGAAATCAAGGACATGCTCACGTCGAAGAATTTGACGCTCGGCATGGCGGGCGAGTCGCGCGACGAGCGCCCGATGGCGGCCCCGAGCATGCCGGTGACGCTCCTCCAGCCGAAGCCGTCCGTTCCGCGCGGCACCGCCGACAGCATCCGCGTGGCCGACCTGGAACTGAGCGCCCGCAGCCGCAAGTGCCTCGAGCGGCTCAACCTCGAGACCCTCGGCGACCTGGCGGCCCTGACCGAAGAGAAACTCCTCGCCTGCAAGAACTTCGGCGAGACGTCGCTCAACGAGGTCAAGCAGGTCCTGCGGCGGTACGGATTGAACCTGGGAAGCTGACGGCGGTTCAAGGCGAACAAAGGCGGTTCAAGGTTCAAAGTTCAAGGTTCAAGGTGAACGGCCACAGCACCGCCGACCCTGCGCCATTTCAGTCGCGACCCGAAGGGGAGCGTTGTTGTTGACTTTGAACCTTGAACTTTGAACCTTGAACCGACGTTCTGGAACCTTGAACCTTGAACCTTCGGTTGCTCGTCCACGTCTGCTGCGGTGAATGCCTGGTCGGCCTCCTCGGCCCGCTGGCCGGGCAGGGGCGATGGGCCGCCTTCTTCTACAATCCGAATATTCATCCGCTCCTGGAATTCCGCCGCCGCCTGAAGAGCGTGCAGGTCCTCTCTGCGCGGGAGCGGATCGAACTCGTCGCCGACGACCGGTATGCCCCGAAGGCGTGGCTTCGCGCCGTGCCGTGGGACCGGCCCGAGCGATGTCTGGCGTGCTACCGGACGCGGCTCGAGGAGACGGCGCGCGTGGCGGCCGAGCGCTCGTTCGGGGCGATCACAACGACCCTCCTTGGCTCGATCCACCAGGACCATGAGGCGGTTCGCCGCATCGGCACCGAGGCTGCGGAGGCGCGGGGGCTGCGGTTCCATTACGAGGACTGGCGTCCCCTGGCGGCCCATGCCCACGCCGAGGCCAAGCGCCTCAACCTCTACCGCCAGCAGTACTGCGGGTGCCTGTTCAGCGAAGAGGAGCGGTTTGCGGCGACGCGGCTGCACCTCTTCCGCGGGGAGACAGGGCCGGATGCCGGGGGTGAGGCGTGAGAGGCATGGGAGGCGGCATCGATCGTAGGGGCGGCCCCATGTG
>Ga0209777_10006342_pt1 | contig 13320 bp, 14 predicted proteins | sample FrelakmetHBP12HB_FD_187147 | JGI IMG/M metagenome (GOLD analysis project Ga0209777, IMG submission 187147) | Freshwater lake sediment microbial communities from the University of Notre Dame, USA, for methane emissions studies -HBP12 HB (SPAdes)... | ecosystem: Environmental > Aquatic >...
TGCTCTTTTTTTAGAATCGATCCGAAGATCGTCATGCCCTTGTTTATACATCTACTATAAATTCATCAAAGGACCGATATATATTGATCTTTGCTATGTTGGCAAGCATAATCGAGGACCGCAGGCTTCGGAATAGAACCGGAGTTTTCCTGGACAGAGATGAGGCGGGGAGATGCTTGGCCCGATCTTTGGAGACTTTCAGTTGGCAAAATGCCATCGTCCTTGCGATTCCCTCTGGAGGTGTTCCTATTGGTCTGGCCATCTCCTCCAAACTGGGACTGCCCATAGACCTTATCATCATCAGGAAGATCCCTGTTCCTGGCAATACCGAAGCCGGTTTAGGGGCCATAAGTCTGGAAGGAGGCATGGTCTTGAACGATTCCTTGGTCAAAATATTGGGTCTGACCAGAGAAGAGATCGAGGAGCTTGCAGAGCCGGTTAGGGAGGAGCTGAAGAGGCGGAACCACATCTTTCGGGAGGATCGTCCCTGGCCAGATCTGAAAGGAAAGGTGGTCATTCTGGCAGACGACGGTCTGGCATCTGGTTATACTATGATTACGTCAGCACGCATGGTCAGTAGGCATGGGCCAGAGAAGATTGTGGTGGCCGTACCCACCGCCTCTCTACAAACCATTGAGCTTGTGGCCCAGGATGTTGACATGATCGTATGTCCCAACATCCGGACTGGAAGTTATTTTGCTGTGGCCGACGCCTATAGGAACTGGTATGACTTATCCAGGGAGGAGATTGTGGGACTATTAAGGATTCACAACTTATTATCCGAGAAACCCGAGTAGCCGATAAGGTCCGGAACCATGTAATAATATATCGGTATCCTCTCTCATGGTCTAATCCTTTAAGCAAAGGCGGCTCATAAACGTTGAAACTGTTGAGCAACATGCGTTTAGACAAACCCAGTGATGTTCCTTTAATCAAAATTGATTCCAATCAGGCCATGCATCTGTGATTATATCAATATCATTATTTTTATTGATCAAGGCTTTTTGATACGAAGGGTTAATTTCGATGGCCCTTGTGTAATCCTGGATTGCTGAATTGTAGTCGCCTTGGAGGTCGTGGACTGCGCCCCGGTTATACCAAGCTTCTGCATATGATGAATTGATCATAGTTGCCCTGTCAAATGCCTTGAGGGCTTCTTCGTACCTGCCCAACATGCCCAGATCGATGCCTATATTGTTCCATGCTACGGAATTTTGCGGGTCGATCTCTGTGACCTTGTAGTAAGCCTGCATGGAATCGTTGTATCTATCTTGGTTAAAAAGGGTTAAACCAACATCAAACCACTCTGTCGCGTTTAGCTGCGCTAGGGCGGGAACTGTGATTGTCATAACCAGTAACAGGACTGGAATTGCACTCAGATTCGTTTTTCTTCCTCCCTCCTGGTTATGAGACATACCCGTTAAAATAGGTTGCGCGAATCCATTTCTTGCAGGGGGATCTTCTCTCTACATAAGTAGACCTAGCTACGGGACAAATCGAATAATTAACTACAAAGAATAGTAATATTATTTTTTTCAAAAAAAGTATCCAAGACTACTGATCATATTTTCAATCAGCGACTGACTCTATAAATGCTCTGGACTAGCTGAATCCAGATCCATGATTGCCGAAAAAGCCATGAATAGAGTGATAATCCATCCTTAAGCCAGAAGAAGCACTCCGCCGCTAAACATAATCAAAACGGCCAATCTTGGAACCCAAGCCATCACGCCTATCGATATCATGCACAATGCTGCACCGTAAGACAGAGATCCAATGGCTTTATTAAGGTACATCGAGCTTCCCCTTCAGCCAAGCAGCTGACTGCAATTGACAGATTTAGTTCGAACTCAGTACTTTATGTACTGTTTGTAGATAAGTATCAATTATCATTAAGTCTGTTTCCTGTATAAAAGAGTTTTGACATACAACCAATTTGTTTTCCGAAAGCAAGAGATCATCGAGAAGCTCATAGGAGACAATCCGATGCACTTGAAATTCATGGTACAAGAATAACTTCAACGGGATATATTAGCAAAGATATAGTTTGCCGTAAATATTCTGAAATAACTTCAGGAATCAGGAGTTTTCACAGTAATTTTCACAATAAGTTCAAAGATTGGCATATGCTGTCAATATTTTAGCGAATAGCTATAATAATAGTAATTTATTAAATTTAATATATTCCAACTAATTATGCTAGATTGACCGCATTCAAGAGTCTCGGCGACGAGTACAAAAGTGAGTGACTTCGATACAGAAAATGTCCTATTATGTTTCCTATTTAGCGGGTTTCGTTCAGAGCCCCGCATTGCAAGGATTAGGTTCTGCGATCCAGACCGCAATTGCGTTTATGACACGGAAGGTGTATCGGATCGCAAGATCATTATGCTTCACTTTCATTATGATTAGTATCAGCTATCGACTTACCTCTAGCCAATCAGATAGCAAAGAGATAAATATCGCATCAATGAGCTATTCAAAGGACTTACTCCTTTTGAGTTGAACGGCGTCGATTTTCTGAATTCCTACCCAAACGTTATATTGCATAGCCTGTAATCTTGCCTTCCGGAGAGATCCCTCTTGGAGAAGATACATACCACCTGCGTCTACTGCGGGTGTGGCTGCGGCCTGTTTCTGCACGTAGAAGGCGGCAAGGTGGTAGGGGTCTCGCCTTCGTCGTCCCATCCCATGTCGCAAGGCAGGCTGTGCATCAAGGGCTGGCTTGGCGCGGAATTCGTAAACCACCCCGATCGTCTCAAAACACCTCTGGTCCGCAGGGGAGAGCGACTGCTAAAGGCTGGCTGGGAGGAGGCCCTGTCCACAATAACAACGAAGTTCAAGGAGATTCGAGACAGTCACGGCCCCGACTCTTTAGGGATATTAACTTCGGCCAAGGGGACGAACGAGGAGAACTACCTACTGATGAAGCTAGCGAGGGCAGGTCTAGGCACCAATAACGTGGACCACGTGGCAAGGCTCTGCCATGCCCCGACGTTGGCGGGCTTAAGCTATTCCTTTGGAAGCGGAGCGATGACCAATCCTATCAGCAGCTTGGCCAAGTCAGATGCCATCTTGATAGTCGGTTCGAACACTACAGAGCAGCACCCTCTTGTAGCATTTCACATCCTTCGAGGTAAGGCTAGAGGTGCCAAGATTATAGTTGTGGACCCGAGGATAACCCAGATAGCAGATCTCGCGGATATCCGCCTCTCGCCTCGTCCAGGAACAGACATTGCCTGGATTAACTGTTTTCTAAACCTATTAATCCAGGAAGGTCTGATGGATGAGGACTTCATATCCAAGAGAACGACCGGTTTCGACGAAGTTCGTGAAGCTGTCTCCAAGTACACTCCAAAGGCCGTTGAGGAGATTACAGGCATCCCCGCCCAGAGACTTACGGAGGCAGCCATCGCCTACGGCTCTGCTGATAGAGCTGCTATTGTCTATGCCATGGGCATAACCCAGCACACCACAGGCACCGACAATGTTCAGGCCCTTGCAAACCTGGCGCTTGCCACCGGCAATGTGGGTCGAGAGGGCACGGGTGTGTACCCTCTACGAGGACACCAGAACGTCCAGGGGGCTTGCGATATGGGAGCCCTGCCTGACCTCTACTCGGGATATCAGCGCGTCGCACAGGCGCGCCAGAAGTTCGAGCAGGCCTGGTTAAAGCCTCTTCCCGAGAAGACGGGGCTGACTGCGCTGGAGATGATGGCTGCCGCCGAAGAGGGCAATGTTAAAGGTCTCCTGGTTGTTGGCGAGAATCCCATGATAAGCTACCCGGACACGAAAAAGATCAAGCAGGCTCTTCTGTCCCTCGAGTTCCTGGCGGTCTGCGACATCTTTCCTACAGAGACGACAGAACTTGCGGACGTGGTCCTCCCAGCTGCGTCCTTTGCCGAGAAGGATGGAACCTTCACTAGCACCGAGCGACGGGTCCAACTGGTTCGGCGGGCCCTGCCGCCATGCGGCGAGTGCAGGCCGGAGTGGGAGATAATCTCAGATCTCCTGTCCAGGTTTGATGTGCCAACGGATTACACATCGCCGGCCGATGTGATGGAAGAAATAGCATCAGTCACACCCATTTATGGAGGAGTCATCTACGACCGGTTGGGCACAGATGGCTTGCAGTGGCCCTGCCCTTCGAGGGACCATCCCGGCACTGGAATTCTTCATGCAGAGAAGTTTTCAATAGGCTTGGCCAAGTTTCGTTCCGTAGAACACCGAGAACCGATTGAATCTACGGATGAGCATTACCCTCTACTTCTGACCACTGGCCGAAGTCTATACCATTTTCATACAGGCACCATGACACGGAGAACTTCCCTTCTGGACAGAGAAATTCCTGGTCCTTATGTGGAGATGAATCCCGAGGATGCCAAAAAGTTGGGAGTCAGAAGCGACCAGAAGGTAGTTGTTGAGTCCAGAAGAGGACAGCTTTGCATGGATGCCAAGCTCACCACAGACGTTCCAAAGGGAACTCTATTCGTGCCCTTCCACTTCAACGAGGCTTGCGCCAATGTGCTGACCGGCCAGGCTGTAGACCCCCAATCCAAGATACCTGAGTTAAAAGTTACAGCAGCCAGGGTAAGGAGAGCAGACTAGATGAAGGCCTTATTACCCAGGGATAAGCTGTTGCCATTTCTGACAGAGATGAGCCATAAGTTGGAGGTAGTGGCTCCAGTATTGGCCAACGAAGAAGAGGTCTTTTGTACCTGGACCGGCCAGCCCCTAGCCTTTGATGAGAATCCCCTCAATCCACCAACGGAATTCCTGATTCCTCATAGAGAGACCTTGTTCAGATACGTCCAGGAAAGCGGTAGATACACCTTTGAAGAGGAGCCGCAAAAGTCAAGATTGGTCCTTGGGATCAGGCCGTGCGATCTGCGAGCTGTTGCTGTACTTGATAGGATATTTGGAGCGTACCCCCGCGACAGTCATTACCTGCACCGCAGAAGGTCGACACTAATAGCGGCAATGAACTGTACAAGACCGAAAGAGAGCTGCCTATGTGCCCACCTTGGATCGGGACCGGAGGCAAAGGACGAATACGACCTTCTCATAACTGAGATAGGATCTGGCTATCTGGTCGAGGCCGGCTCGCCAGCGGGCATTTTGATGCTTAGCGATCACTCTGAGTTCTTTCTTAATGCGACAGAGGCCCAGCTAATGGAGAAAGACCAGCTTATGAAGCAGGCCGAAGAAGTGGTCAAGTCCCACTCAGACGTCTCCCTTCAGAAGATGAGGGATACGATAAAGATGGCAGACTGGGAATCCCTCGGGCGAGAGTGTCTAAGCTGCGGTGGATGTACATTTATCTGCCCGGTGTGCCACTGTTTCAACATTGTTGACCTGGGCGTACCCGACGGAGAAAGGGTGAGGTGCAAAGACACCTGCATACTGTCGGGGTTCTCTCGGATGACGAGTGGCACTAACCCCCGTAGGACCCAGGGGGAGAGAATGCACAACTGGTATCTGGACAAATTCGAATATATCCCTCAGAAGACCGGCCTTCCTGGCTGTGTAGGCTGTGGAAGATGTGGGCGGGTCTGTTTGGCAGAGATTGACAGATGGAAGCTGGAGGCGGTGCGGTGAACGAGTACATACCGATGCAGGCCGAGATTGTGGACATCGACGTTGAGTCTCCTAACACATACCTAATATCTCTGAAATTGCTGGACGATATGGATTTTGGGTATACGCCTGGCCAGTTCGTTATGGTATCAGTGATGGGCCTTGGGGAATGTCCCATATCCATTACCTCCACGCCCACCAGACATATGCTACAGCTTTGCATACGTAGGGCCGGCCGGATTACAAACGGCATAATGGACAGCAGGATCGGGGACGTCCTGGGCATCAGGGGGCCCTATGGAAACGGATTTCCTCTTAACGAGATGAAGAAGGACATCCTGATTGCCGGTGGAGGCTCAGGATTTGCGACTCTCCGGTCACTTATCAACTATATCGTTGATAGGCGCATCGAATTCGGAAAAGTTGCAGTGGCCTACGGCGCGAGGACAAGGCAGGACCTCTACTTCATGCAGGAGTACAAAGGCTGGCAGCAGGCAGGCATAGATGTGGGAATCACCGTAGACATCGGAGACGAGAGCTGGAAGGGAAACATAGGATTGGTCACCTCCCTGATGGACAAGTTCGAGATATATGGGGGATCGGCCGCCATCTGTGGCCCACCAGTTATGATAAACGCCGTTGCCGCCAAGCTCATGAAGGAGAAAAGTTTCGACCACTCCGACATCTACGTCTCCATGGAGAGGCACATGAAGTGCGGCGTTGGCAAGTGCGAGCACTGCATGATCGGCCCTTATCACGCCTGCCAAGAGGGACCGGTATTCACATACGATAAGGTAAAAACAGTGTTGTGATCGTAATCTTGAGCGAAAGATAAAGATTCATACGGACATTGTCACAGATGGCGATGAAATCGGATGTAGAAAAAGAAATTGAAATCTCCTTGACAAACACCTACGGCTGCTGGCTATTGTCCACCAGGGCTTTGACGATGTCTTTGTCTCTTAGCATCCCGATAAGCTTCTGGCTGGAGCTGACCACCGGGATCTGGTCGATCCTGTTCTTGCGCATCAGGACGGCGCACTCGCTTACTGAGGCGCGTTTTATAGCGGTTATGGCTGACACCATTGCCTCCCTGACCGGAATGTTGCGCAGCTCGATCCTTGAAACTGCATAATACCTATTAGTAGTCTGCTTTACGCTGTCCCACATCCACTGGTCATCTTCATGGGCGGCTGATATGTCCATCTTTCCTATCGAGTCCTCGATTATGCTGGACTTGATCAGATCTCGGTCGGAGATGATACCAACCATCTTCAAGCTGGAATCGATCACAGGGCAAGCCGCGACCTGGGCGTACTCCATTACCGCACCTGCTATGGGCACTGGCATCTCACTCCACAAGATGACAATGTCTTTCTCGAAGTAGTCCTCGATGCTCATCTGGATGTTCAGGTCGGCTGCAACTTTGATTATGTCCGCCACTGTAATTATGCCCGCAAGCTTTTTGCCTTCTACTACTGGAAGACGCCTTATTCCGTGCTTTAGCAGGAGCTTGGATGCATCAACTATAGTGCTGTCTGGAGTCACCGTCACCGGGTTCCTTGTCATCAGCAAGGCGATTTGGTCCTCTTCCCGGTTTTGCAGAAGGTCGGAGCGGGTGATCATGCCCACTACCTCTTCTTTCTTGACCACGGGAACCCCGGATACCTGGCGTTTCTGGAGCATCTTCAAGACTTGGTCTCTGTTTCCCGGAAGGGACACATAGGCCACATCCTTGACCATCACGTCCTTGACGAGCATGGGGCTCAGGCTGCCTCCTTGGGAACTGTGAGTACATGAACCTTGGAGTTCCGAACAACCTTTTCAGCAACGCTTCCCAGAAGGAACTTATCAAGGCCGGTCCGTCCAACGCTACCCAAGACTATGACGTTCATCCCTGCCTCTTTGGCATAGCTGAGGATCTCCTCTCCCGGATTTCCTTCCTTGATAACTTTTTCGAAGGGCACCCCCGCTTCTTTGGCCAGCTTCTCGACGAATGAGACTGCATCCTTCCCCTCACGAATCAGTAAATCCCTTATGCTGAATAGCAGCATATCATCCGGAAGGTGGCTCATCTTGCTGGTGTCTGCAATGTAAAATGCTGTAACAGTACCCCCAGCTAATTTGGCCAGCTCAACTCCTGCCCTGGCCGCTCTCTCGCTGTTCTCAGATCCATCAGTTGCTATCAATATTTTCTCAAACATAATAACACCTAAAATATGGCTAGTATATCAGAGGGCCTTGCCCTTCTTACAACGCTTGCCAGGAGATCCAAAGAACCCCACATGTTGTCAGATAACTTATCTATCACCATCAATCTAGCCTCTTTTCCCTCCGATATCGACCCAGCTTTCTCGTCAATTCCCATGATCCTAGCTCCATTAAGAGTGCACATCTTAAATACCTGTCTATCGTCATGCAGCAGAGCCTTGGATATCAATTCCATTTCGTTGAACATGTTTGGCGAGTTCAGCATAACGTTGTCAGTTCCTACTCCAACGGTTATGCCAAGATTGATCATCTCCCTAACATCTGGCAATCCTGCTTCAGTTACTAGATTTGACCTGGGGCAGACAACCACCGGCACACCAGAAGCAGCAACTTTCTTCAGGTCCTCCTTCGAAGCCATAGACATGTGAACAAGGAAGTCAGGGTTTAGGCTAAGCGCGTCTGAGATGTCGTCAGTTCCTGCTTCTCCGGCATGCAAGGCCACTGCCTTAGAACTATGTTTGGCCTTATCAGCCGTCTCTCTCACAGCAGAAAGCTTATGATCCCTGGTGCTGCTAATCCCCAGCCCCCAACAGCAACTGTGGATCTCCGCGCAGCCGTCATCAGGTCTTCCCAGGATTTTTGCAGTCAAGGGCAATCCATCGAGAGCCTCCAGAAGCATCTGTACTCCTTGCGGGCCGCCTTCGCGAAAGTCAGCAAAAGCACAGGTTCCTGTAGCTATCATATCCATAAGAGTCCTTCTCATCGATTCGATCAAAGCTGCTCTTGGGGTACTGGCCAAGAGCCGGTGTTTAATGCCGACTGGCCCCACAAGCTCGCTTAGGGGAAGGAAAGGCGGATCCTTGAATGCCGAGTCGCCAACGTGGGTATGAGCATTAACGAAACTTGGGCAGATGATGCCCTGGTATTCGGAATCCACCCGGTCAGTGCCTATCTCTTTTATTATTCCGTCGCTGATGCACAGGTAACCCTCCATGGCCTGGAAATCATCTCCGTATATTATAGTCCCATAGAGGACCGTCTCGCGGACTCTGGCCATCCACTACCTTCCTTTGTGGGAATCTATTTAGCTTCTCTTGATTCTAACTTCTCTTGAATCCTTAGTGGCGGCCAGGAGAGAGGATTTCTTTGGAAAGACCTTTCGTTTTCATAAACAGCGCTATGAGCGCGGACGGCAAAATAAGCTCTTTTTTGCGTAAGCCAGTCAGAATATCCGGGAAGGAGGATCTGAATAGGGTGGACGGGCTCAGGGCGTCGACCGATGCGATAATTGCGGGCGTGGGAACCGTCCTTTCAGATGACCCTGGACTGAGGGTCAAATCAGAACAGCTCCGCAAGGAGAGAGTACAAAGAAGCGAAGACGAGAATCCCTTGAGAATAGTGGCTGACAGCATGGCTCGAACTCCTACGAACGCCCAAGTTTTGGGAGAGGGATGCATAATAGCAGTCTCCAAGGCAGCACCATCTGAGAGACTAGCCGAGCTTTCAGAAAGGTGCGAGATTGTTGTATGTGGCGAAAGTCGTGTAGACTTAAGAGAGCTAATGATGGTTCTATGCCGAAAAGGCGTTAATCGGCTGATGGTTGAGGGAGGAGCCGCCCTAAACTGGAGTATGATAGAAGCAGACATCGTAGACGAGATTTACGTCTATGTAGGAGAGATTCTGATCGGGGGCGAAATGGCTCCATCTCTGGTGGACGGAGCCGGATTCTCTGGGAACTTTCCAAAGCTTGAGCTAATATCCCTCGATCAACTCGATTGCGGTGCTTTGCTCAGGTGGCGCGTCTTGCCAAATAGATCTGATAATTGTAAAAAAATCTAATGAATTGCCCAATGCATTAGCCCATTTGCCTTAAGCCGCTTCCTTCTTGACGGCCGCTTGCCAGCCCCTCATGAAGGCATCCCAGTCCTGATAATGCTCTTTCAAGACTGTGCAGATTGATTCCATCATGCTGAAGGGTATTCCTACCACAACGCTGTCGTCGTCAAGTCCAGCATTTCTGGCCGATCCGTCACATCCCAGGGATACGTTAACCTCTCCCTTCAGATAAGGTGAAGAGGTGGCGTCCACGCAGAAGGATTGGATGCCTGCAGTGTTGAAGGTAGACCTGCCACCATTTTTGTACATCACGGCCTGAGTTATTCTCCTGGCTTGAAGAGGGTTTCCTACAAATATCACTACGTCTGGGTTTACGACCATTTTGTCCAGAGGCGCGACGTAGGTGGCAACTGTGCTGCCCGCTGGTAGACGGAGCATGCTTGCAGAGATGCTAATTCCAGTTTCTTTTGTCTCGCACTTGTGCAGCTTGTCGAAGTACAATGACCCTGATGCTATATTCTCGGGGCACTCCATCAGCCCCAGGGCAGACGCACCGCCCTTACACCCATGATAATCGGCATGAGCCAGGAAGCTATCACCTTTAAGTCTCGCGGTCTGGATCATTTGGCAGTAATGAAAAGGCCTCTCCACGGACTCAAGCTCCTTTGGTATGTCCTCCTCTTGTTTGAAAAGGGTCACTCCAACAATATTATCCCTCAGCCCGAGGGTTTCTTTCATTATATCCGACATCTCTTCAAGATTCATCGCTATACCTCAAGGAGAATTATGTTTGGATGGCATTTCTTACTTGCGCTTGTCCTGTGATACCATCACTAGTGATTAGCGCTAGAGATAGCGGGTTGAGGCTGATATTCACTCATTCAAAGCTCTCAAGAGACGTAAGCAGAGATGCCCATTATCCGATTTCAGAATTACGACCGGGGCTCTTACAGAATTATGCCAAGTGAAAACCAGACAGGGCTGAATGGGGCCGAGTATCGTTTTTGATATCTGACCTTGCCATAAGACTTTGCGCATGGAGCTCGATGGTTTGGAGGGACGTATTAGAGCTTGGAAGCTTACTGATCCCTACAATCTGAAAACCAAAGGACTAGAACTTGGAACGTAGAGTAAAATAATATCGAAATCTCAAAGCCTCCTTCACCTTCTATCATCCGACCTTTTATTAATTTAATTTATGCAATTTTATGATTAATCCATGCTGTTTTCAGGAAATAGATACGCTCAAAATCCTATCTTCTAGGCCGAGATAAGAAAAAATGGTGCCTTTTACTGTGGCTTAACCATAGTGAACAATGATTTCTTGAATCTGATTATGGGTGATTCCTGGAAGTCCAGAGATGTATTACATTTCTAGATCGCTATTCACAGGATCATACGGTGGATGTAGGTCTTTTCAACGATGCTCAACTGTTTCCGTGGCCATAAGAAACCCTTTAGCTCGCTCAGCTAGAGGATACCTTCTTACAAGCAACCTAAAGTGCTTGCCATGGTTCGGCTCGATCAGGTGCGCCAGCTCATGAACTATGACGTAATCCTCGACCCAATGAGGCATCTTCGCCAGTTTCTGGCTAATCCTGATTGTCCGATTGAGGGTTGTACATGACCCACGCCTTCTCTCTTGGCGTGTAGAATATCTTATGCTCTCCCAGGTGAATTCGCAGTTGAAATATTTCTTGTTCAGGTACTTGGCCCTTTCATTTAAGGCAACATCGTCCCTTGGGGCGTTGCGCAGCTCCAGTCTGGCCTGGAGGCGCGAGATATGATCTTCAAGAGCTCTGTTGGAGATGGACGCGGGAGCCAGCACCTCCATGGCGCCATTTACAATTCTGGCCTGGATAGTCTTCTTTCGCCGTGAGGATCGTTTGATTATTATCTCCATATCTCCATCCCTTAACATATCCTCTGCATAGTATGAATCAGTTTCGTTAAGATCTCCAAAGCGTCCAAACTATGATCACGGCACGAACCGACAAGATAGAGCATGGGACTGCTTTTGACGATCGTATCTCGTTTCAATATCCTACTGAAAAGCTTCTATTCGTCGCTTCAAGCATTAATATCGGTCAGGTCTACGATGTAGTCGGAACCTTCACAGCCTGCACAAGTTGGACTTTTCATTGATAGCACATAACAATAACACCTATTGCGCTGATGGTTCTTTGAATAGAGATGCTTGCAACCATGTACAGAAAACGCAGATAGGGATCTATAATGGGAGCTAAGATGGGAAGAATGTAAGGATTTTCGGACCAAAATTTCAATTACGTGGTGATAGAAGTTGATGTGATATATAAGATCAGTGACGACAATTTTGATGCCAAAGGATGGAAAGGCTATTCCCGCATTCAAGAGCAAGGGCACGAATCATATTATCAGGTTCATGTTTTCCGACATGAACGCACTCGTCTTAATTGCGAAGACTCTAGGCAATTTAGTTGTGGACATCGAGTTTGCCCCTTCAGTTAACAATGATATTGTGATGCCTATAAATGGTAGGGCAGCGGCCAGATTTGTCAGCAAGTGTACGATTTCGACAACGAGTTCAGGCTTTTTAGCCCTGCAGGTCAACCGATTTTTACGGCTACTAACGATAACCTTTGTAGAAGCCTTTGATCTTGGGACCCTTTTGGCAGGAACTTGGCTTGTCTTCGCATCGGAAACTCTACCACCCCAGAACAACATCCACTATACAAACCGCCCCTTGAATCCTGACGACAAATCACATTTATTCAGGCTATTGCTGGGGCCATACAAATGTCAACTGAGATGGGAGGATCTCAACATCCTAGCCGACAAGGATTACAACGATTTGGCTGTGGAAATTTCCATAAAGCCTAATTGATTAGAAGGATGCCAGATTGTTCTTCTTATATTTCTATTTTAATTAATATTAAATGCATGGCATCCAGTCAACACTTATTTCACCGGGCGTGCTGTTGGACCAGAGCTGAATAAACTTCTGTATGGAGAAGACCCCCACGAGGTCCTCTATGCTGCGGCCGAGAACAGCATGGCGACCCTTTCCGTCGGCCTTGGTGTCCACTGATTCCCATGCTATGTGCGCCTTGCCTATTACATTTGAGTTGATGCTTGCCTCTAAAGATCCGGTGCCTCCGCACTGCTCTCCCGCAAGACAGCCCGCATCATAGGAAGCGGTTCTGACTTCGGTCTGCTTCTTCAGATGCTTCACATCGCTGTAACTCTCAGTTACTGAGGCTCCAGCATCGTAGTTCTTGACGCATAGGATGTCCTTATACTTCTGGTTGTTAATGGACTGGTAGAAGCTCATGGGCATTTCGGCGACAGCTGTTGACACCATCAAAGCAAGAAAAAGAGTCACACTTATCGCTTTGGTCATTAGCGTTATCACCTCGACTTCGATGATTGTCGTACTCCTTTTTGAACTTTTTGGGTGATCTAAAAATTTATTGAATCTCACTTGAACGTTAATAAGATCGGGAATCCTTTGAGTCCCAATGCATAATACTGCTGCATAGCAGCGTCAAAAAAATGGATCTCGATTTCATGTCCTTTCTTCTATGGACATAGTGTATATAACTATATAATTGCGCCGACGGACATATGACTTATATCAGCTCAAAGGCAGGGTAGCCATTCGATGCTGGCGGCGTTTATGGAGCTGTTGGACCACAGCTGAATCAGCTTGTTAAT
>Ga0209777_10006343_pt1 | contig 13318 bp, 10 predicted proteins | sample FrelakmetHBP12HB_FD_187147 | JGI IMG/M metagenome (GOLD analysis project Ga0209777, IMG submission 187147) | Freshwater lake sediment microbial communities from the University of Notre Dame, USA, for methane emissions studies -HBP12 HB (SPAdes)... | ecosystem: Environmental > Aquatic >...
GACGAACATGCCGGGAGTCTTCGCGGCCGGAGACCTGACGGGCGGAAGGCTGCAGGTGGCCACCGCCGTAGGCACGGGCGCATCGGCAGGCATCAGCGCTTTGCAGTATCTGGGATAAAACAATGGCAAAAGAAAGAGTGCTGGATCTGAGAAGGCCCGTTACCGTGTGGCGTTCGCAGGACCTCCAGGACGGTAGGATCGCAGAATCGCTGACCATGATCCTGCGTACCGTGGGCTGTCGCTGGAACCGCTGCACCATGTGCGGCTATGCTGGCGAGGGCGCGCCCGCGTCAGCCCTAGACCTGATCGCCCAGTTCGAGTGCGCCATGGAGAGGTCCTCAACGGACGTTTCCGTGGTCAAGATTTACACCAGCGGCAGCTTCCTGGATCCTGCCGAGATGCCGGTGCAGGCTCGCGATGAGATCTTAAAAAGGCTAAAGGCACTGGGAATCAAGAAGCTGGTCATCGAGACCCGTCCAGAGTATGTAACACCCCAGACGGTCGAGATATGCCAGACCTGCCTTCCCACGGAGTTTGCCATTGGTCTGGAGACGGCAAGCGACCTCATCCGGGAGAACGCCATCAAGAAGGGCTTTTCCTTCCAGGACTTTGCCGATGCCTCCGAGGCTGTGCACAGGCAGGGTGGGCGAGTCAAGGCCTATCTGTTGCTTAAATCGCCCCTGCTTACCGAGGGCCAGGCAATGAGAGACGCCATAGCCTCTGCCCGGGCGGCCCGCGACCACGCTGATATTCTATCTCTTAACCTTTGCAATGTGCAGCGCAATACGGTGGTGGAGCGCATGTGGGAGCGAGGCGAGTTTCGGCCACCCTGGCTCTGGTCGGCCCTGGAGGTGCTAAAAAGCGTGCCTGGCCCCATCGTCTGCGATCCCGTGGGGGCAGGCACCAGGCGCGGCCCGCATAACTGCGGGGAGTGCGATGACGGCGTGGCCGAGGCCATTCGGACGCATGCTCTCTCTCAGGACGTCGCGCCATTGCAAAGTCTGGACTGTCCGTGCAAGTCCACCTGGATAGAGCTGATGGAAGTGGAGGAGCAGTCCTTCGGGAACATAGTTTGAAATATTATGGGCATGATATATCTCCTTCAGGTGATCCCTGATGTTTGAAAAGGTCCTAATTCCTACAGATTTTTCCAGTCATGCAAAAAAGGTCATCGAGTGCGTTGGCGAAATTCCTGGTGTAAAAGAGGTTTTGCTCCTAAATGTTGTGGCAAGACCAACCATTACCAGATTCTGGGACCCGGTGGCTGAGGTCAAAGCGGCCGAGAAGAGACTTTCTGAGATGAAGAGCGCCGTTAAGGTTCCTGGCGTGAGCGTCAAAGTAAAGGCCGTGACCGTTCTGGAGGGTGAGGTGGCAAGTGCCATTCAGAGGGTGGCTGAGGATGAGTTGGTCACCCTCGTGGCCATGGGGGCGCGGGGAAAAAGCCTCATTAGGAGCGTACTCTTGGGAAGTGCCTCTCGAAATGTCCTGCGTTATGGAAATACGCACCTTTTAATCATGCGCTATCGGAATCTGGAGGGCGTGGACCCAAAAGAGCATTGCGAAAAAATCTTCTCCAAGGTGCTCTTTCCCACCGATTTTTCTCAACCTGCGGAAGCAGCTCTCTCTTTCTTGAAGGGTTTGCCGGGAATTGGAGAGCTTTTGCTTCTTAATGTCGTCTCCAAAGGCGAGACTGAGGAAGAGATAGAGGCCAATGTTGCGAAGGCCAAGCAAAAGATCAATGAGCTATTCTCGGAACTCTCCAAAGAAGGGATAAGTGTCAAAGCCCAGGTAGTGGTGGGGCATCCCGTGGAGGCCATTCGCTATGAAGCAGAGATGCAGGATGTCTCTCTTATTGCTATTAGTTCTCAGGGCGCCGTGGCCATAAAGAAAGGAAGGATCGGAAGCACCGCCTATGATGTGGCCAATTCCGCAAGCAGACCGGTCTTAATCTTAAGGCGATCAAAGATTGCATTGTACTATATTTGATCTGCAGATAGATTGCGTCTGATTCCCGGCGTTGTCAGGTACCACCGACCTTTTTTTTCTTTGAGAAACTGCAGGGCATCAGGATAATCATTGAAGTAATAGGCTTCCCCCGTATCCAGGCTCATAACTGTTATCCGCTCTTCTCGCGTAATTCCTTTCTCTTTCAGCAAGCCCTCGATCTCTTCACGTAGCTTGCTCTTCTTTTTTATGGGCATCTCTTCATTCACGGTCATTTCTTCTTGCAGGATCCTCATCTCCTCAAAGCTTTGCAGGCTTGGCCCGGCATAAAGCCCACATTATGTACTGCGCCGCAGGAAATTCATGTATTGATGTGGCCACGATCAGCCCTTCTCCGACCTTTGCCCGGACCAGGATGGCTCTGTCTTTTTCGTCTTTCAAGACGGTCTCAAAGCCCTCGCTAGGGACCAGGTAGCCGTCACATTCCGGTGTACTGGTACTGAGAACGCAGGAGCACTCGTGTCCAGAGGGAGCAACGCTCCGGGTGCCAAACTCGTAGATATAGTGGAGCGGCAAGGGCAGCCAGTCATATTCGTGCTTGGGCACCATCGGACCGAAGACGGTCAGTACACCACCACTTTTCACAAAGTCGGATATATTCGACTTCATCCTCTGTAGTGCCGGCAGTGTCTTGGAGTACTCTGGGTTGGCAAAGCCCGTGGGAATCATGACCGTCTTGAACTTGGGCAGAAAGGGGCTGCCTAAGACGGCGGAGGAGAGAAACTGAAAGCTTACTCCTAAATCTTCGAAGAGCTTTTCATAGAGAAAGGTTCTCTCGCCGATGAGAGCGATATCTGACATATTACTATCTTTTATTACCCTATCTAGGGAAAACCTTTATGGTTCATTTTTCTCCATTAAGTTTATTACTAAATAACATTGGTATATTGATCGCGATTATATATGGACCAAGAATTAATGAGGATCGGTGTTTCTCTGCCGGAGAAGCTGCTCTCCCGGTTTGATGAGATTATCTTGCATCGCGGCTACTCGTCGCGTTCAGAGGGCATCAGAGATGCCATTCGAAACTACATCGTCCATTACGAATGGATGAGCGATGTGCAGGGCGAGAGGGTGGGCGTAATCTCCCTCGTGTATTCTCATGGTCAACGCGGGCTGGTGGAGAACCTGACGGAGATTCAGCATGAAGCGGGAGGCATTATCCAGTCCAGCCTGCATGTGCATTTGGACCACGAAAACTGCCTGGAGGTTATCGTCCTGCGGGGCGAGGGTCAGGATGTAAGAAAGGCCGCCGAGAAGATGATGTCTCTAAAGGGCGTAAAGCACGTCAAACTTACCACGACCTCCATGGGCAAAGAGCTCTAATGGCCAAATAATCATGCCTCCTCAGGAAATTTCACCCGGAGTCTTCATCTTAGAGGTGGATGGTCAAAAGAGGCTGGCGACCAGATCAGATGACCCTGTGCCCGTTTATGGGGAACGCATCCTGGAAGGTTACCGGCTCTGGGATCCCTTTCGTTCCAAGCTCGCCGCCCTCCTGCTCAAGGGTCGTAGCACGCGGCCTGTACTGGCATGCGATGCAAGGGTTCTCTATCTGGGTGCGGCCACGGGCACCACAGTCAGCCATGTTAGCGATATCGTTCGCGAGGGGCTTGTCTATGCCGTGGAGTATTCGCCTCGCTCCATGCGCGATTTAGTCCGGCTTTGCGAGAGGCGCAAAAACATTGTGCCAATCCTTGCCGATGCTGCCCGGCCCGAAGAGTATGCATTTCTTGTCGAGCCGGTAGACCTGGTCTATCAGGATGTAGCTCAGCGTAGTCAAGCCGAGATCGCCTCCAGAAACTGCGCCCGCTACCTAAAGCCCGGCGGCGAGCTCATTCTCATGCTCAAGACGCGTTCGGTGGATGTAACTGCCAGTCCCGAGGCAGTCCTTCAGGCAGAGACGAAAAATCTGCAAGGTTTGGATCTCTTGCAGGTTATGGATCTTCTGCCCTTTCACCAGGACCATTTTGCCATGCAGGCTAGCTTATGAACTTTTTAATCCCATCGTAGATGATGTTGGGCAGAAGTCTGACATAGCCTACCAGCGGGATCTTGGCCTTTGCCACGCCTATAACCCATTCCTCTTTTACTGGCGTCAGGAAGCTGATACCTTCGCCTACAAAGGTACCATTTTCTGTCTTGTAAATGAGCAGGCCAGTCTTCTTGTCCAGGTATACATCACTGCCTACATCCATAATCTCGCCCCGGTTTGTCTCGACATAGGATGTATTGGCCGTGCCGAAGATCTGACCTGCCATCTGGTCGATCACTTCATTGTGGTCACCTTTAGTGATATAGCCGGAGAAGGGTGCGGCAGGTCCGCTTTTCCACATGGGCTCTCCAGCTTTCACATAATGCAGGGCACGGTGAATGATGGGCGTGGCCTTCTCTTTACCGGGGGCAAATCCCAGAAGCATTTTGAACTGGTCCAGCAGATTCAGGCTAGCCTTGCCATAGGGCCGGTAGAGTATGACATCCCCCGACTTATTAAAGGCCGTATAGCCGGTTTTCTCTGCTTCGTCCCAGGGAATTACATTTGTGCGCGATGCCCCCTGAACTATTACTATATCTCCTATATTGAGGTTGGGCACCATGCTTCCTGACTCCACGGCAACCATAGGCGTCCAGACGCCCAATACCAGTTGAGATAGCAGGGATATGCCACCCACTACTGCAACCACGAAAATTATATCCTTGACCAGGCCCGGAAGAGGCAAACTGTCAAACCACTCTGCGATCTTCATAACCATATTTATCAGTTGGTAGGCTCTTATACTCCTTTCGATGCAACAGATATTGCCACGTGGCATCCGCCCGAGCAAAGCAGTCGATCGAGAGATAGTGCAGAGGTTTGCCGAGCAGGGTTATCAATTAGAGCCAGAGGCCCTGGAGATCATCTGCCGCTATCCCGGCAGCAAAGAGGAGCTTCTGGCGCGCATCATCAGCAGTGCGGATAGATCCGTAGCAGTGATTGGGACATCCATGGTATCATGCCATCTTGATTTAGCCGCTGCAAAAAGGACATCTTTTGCAAAGGCTGTACCGTCCTCGCATTCTTTGCTTTTCCCCTCGTCTTCTTCTTCTTCTTCTCCTTACTTGCCTCCTTCATCTTCGCAGGCCTTGTCTCCACTGCCATCCACTTCGTTTCCATGCTTGCAGGATTCGTCTGTCGAACTGAAATGCGACATAACTGGCCGATCGACTTGCGTTGGTGATTACGATGATTTCGTGCACTATTTTCGCGATAGATACTCAAAAATCAGGGAAATTCTCTCTCGACGGCTCAACTCCCGGCCCATCGAATCCCTGGGCAAGAGCACAACCGGTCGAGAGGTGTCTCTCATCGGCATGGTCATGGATGTTAAAACCACTGCCAAAGGTAATCGCGTAATCGAGCTGGAGGATCCTACCGGCATGATAGTTGCCGTCGTTCAAAAGGATGCTGAGGTCTATGAGCAGTCCGGTCTCATCATAACGGATGAGGTCATAGGCGTCACGGGCATCTCTGACGGCAATGGAAGGCTTTTTGTCAAGTCTTTGCTCTGGCCGGATATGCCCAATCAAACGTCTCCTCTGGAAAAAGGAAGCGGCTATGCTCTGCTGCTCTCTGATCTGCATGTGGGAAGCAAATACTTCATGAATGATGCCTGGCAGAGATTTTTGGCGTGGCTCAACGGCGAGGTGGACGATGCTTCAGGCCTGGCTTCTCAGGTGCAGTACATAGTGATTGCCGGAGATCTGGTGGATGGGGTAGGCATCTATCCCGGTCAACAAAATGATCTGGCCATAATGGACATATATGCTCAGTACGAAGCAGCGGCAGAGTGGCTCAACGGTATACGAAAGGGCATAAAAGTGATCATTGCCCCCGGCAATCACGATATTGTGCGTCAGGCAGAGCCTCAGCCCTCTCTTCCGGAGGATGTGCAGAGGTATTTCCGAAAAGACATGCTCTTTGTGGGCAATCCCGCTTGGGTGACCTTGAGCGGGGTATCGGTCTTGATCTACCATGGTCGAAGCATAGATGATCTAGTCTTGCGTGTGCCCGGCATCTCTTACGCCGCGCCGGAGAAGGCCATGATCGAGATGCTGAGACGGCGGCATCTAGCACCGATTTACGGCAGTCGCGTCTCCATCGCACCCGAGCATGAAGACCATTATGTCATATCTCGGCCACCTGCCATATTGCATTGTGGACACGTTCACACCGTGGGTATTGCCAGGTACAAAGGCGTGGCTGTGATTAATAGCGGAACCTGGCAGTCTCAGACCGATTTTCAGAAGAAGATGAACATTCAGCCTGTGCCGGCGGTGGTGCCCATTGTCGATCTGGCTACTATGAAGGTGCGCAAGCTGATCTTCTCCGAGGCCTGATTAATAAATGCACTTTATTAATATTTAAATTTTAAATTATAATTGCCGTCTAAATTCTCTGGTCAAATAGGTATATTGCAATATTTTATACTCATAATAACTTATTGCTTTAGTATATATAAAACAAATATATATTAATACTGAAAATAGGAGCAATCTAGTTATTTGCCGCCACAATAAATCATTACATTTAAGTAATATTTGGACGCTCATGAATTATAGGTCATGCCTTGGTTTGTATGTCTTACCAAAAAATATAAATACTATCAATGATAACATCCGTCTATATTAAAGAATGTATGGGGTGAGATTATCAAAAAAATAGGCGTTATATTGGTATTGGCTATGGCCATGCTCTCAGTTCCGGTACTGGCGCAGGGAATAGCTGGCAACGGCGGCGTGGATATCCTTGGAAGAGACGGAAGTGGTGGAATATTTGAGACGGAAGGAGCTGCTTTCAGGTTCCCGGAGGCTCAAGATACCAATGTCGATACTCTGGTTGTAGGCAATGATAAGGCCTTGGCATTTGGGAATATTTGGCAAAAGACTCCCCTCGCCACTGCTACCAACAACCTGGAGATCAAGAAAAATCAGGACTCCGGTGATGCCGAAGTATGTGCAGCCTGCGTCAAGGTGAATATCGATCAGATCACGGTTGGAAATAGGGAGGCTATGGCTTTCGGATTTGCAGCAGCCACTAACAACGTTAAGATCGTAGCCAATCAGCAGTAGTTCCTGTCTCCGATCTGAGAGGACTGAAATGAAGATCTCGACTAAACCCACTAGCCTGATGTTAGTGGGATTTCTATTTATTTGCATCTTCTTGACTCCAGCGTTAGCTGAGCAGCAGTTAAATGGCCTGGAACAGATCAATAAATTAAAAGAGCGCCATCCTGAAAAGAGTTCTGATTTGGGAATACTAAAAGTGGGCGCTGATACCATCTATTTTCCCTGGTATAACCGACAAAATCCGCCTGTTCGTCCCGACCTTTCCGGTTCCGTCTCCCCATCCTCTAAAAAGGAAGAGATCTTGATGGATCGCACCAATTCAACGGCAAATGTGCGGGATCTTTCGGCGATAAACTCCCCAAAACAGAGAGATTTGCTTTACAAGGACTCCCAGGATGCTGATGCAAGCAATCAAGGAACGGTGAACACCCAGAATATAAGTGTGATTGGCCCGGGGAATGATAAATCTGAAGATAAGGTCGCCAAAATGGAGTGGAGGGAAGACGGCATTGGCGGCCGAGAACTTGAAAATAGTGATCTACATCACGCCGAAAATTATCTGAACATAGATGTTCATGACATATCGGTAAGTGCCATAAACACTATGAAAGGGGGAAGCGCTGTGGCCACTTCCAATATCATCATTGAGCCGGTGCAGATCATCGTCTGCCCCTCTGAGGTTGATGAGAAGCTGAAATGATCAGCACTCTTCCGTAGGCCAATGGGGCGATCCGGCGGTGTTGGCCACCGCCCGAGGGCTCGTGCGCGCGCGTGCCTGCGGGTCCGGTCCCGCTGGGGCGAGCCTGGCTGCCAGCGCGCATGGGAGCGCCGCCGGAGCCGGCTTCGTTCGACATTTTTCGTGAGTTCGAAATCCGTAAGTTCTGTTTTGGATAAATTTATTATTATTTTGAATACCCCGCAGCAAGCGGCGAAGTATCAAGTTTAAAAATTAAGTAATCGAAACAGTTATGTATCAAGATTGTTAATTATTCAATATGTCAGAAATTGCATGTAATGATGATCTCAAAAAAAGTGTGACGATTTTAAAAATTCCGCTATGTGCTATAATCATATCAGGGCTCTTTATTGAGATGAAAACGAATTACCCTGATAATTACAGGAGCCTTAAAGCAAATCTAAGAGGTACATCAAAAGCGTTAATGGATATATCTAATGCCATTGAGGATGACATTATCACGCCTGAAGAGCTAAAATGCGTTTTGAAGGATATGACGGACCCGAATGTAAAAGCACTCATCGATATGATATTTCGATCATGTGGTTTAACAAATCCATTTAAGTGAGTGTCAAATTTGGTTTATATCTTGTGCTCACTTAAACCGATAAGCTGGAATTCGAAAGCAGAGTTTCAATTGCACAGATCAGGGAGACCAGGCAAAGAAGACTCGATGATTTCTCTGGAAAAGAAAGCGTCCGCTTCCCAGGTTGGCGAGCGCGGCTGCCCGCGAGCCGGTCCGGGCCGCAGAAGCTGTCTCGGTTCGACATTTCTTGTGAGTATTTTGTGCGCACAAAGACGATCAAGTGGTTTTTTGCTCACCAATATTCCGAGGCAAAGCCATCGCCAACCAGTGTCTCGACTGACCCTAGCCGTGGGGCTGGCGCTCGGCTGGGGGGCCGGGGATCGCGCGCCCTCGGCCATCCCTCTTCCCCTGCGCACCACGGAGGCGATCCGAGGAACGAGCAGCCGTCCGTGAGCTCGCGCATGTGCGTGCCTGCGGGTCCGGGCCCGCCTGGGCGAACGTGGCTGCCCGCGCACGCGGGAGCGCCGCCGGAGCCGGCTTCGTTCGACATTTTTCGTGAGTTCGAAATCCGTAAGTTCTGTTTTAGATAAATTTATTATTATAATAAACACAAAGCTCACTAAGCTCACAAAGTACGCACAAAGACGATCAAGTAGTTTTTTGCTCACCAATATTCCGAGGCAAAGCCATTGCCAACCCGCGACTCGACTGACCGCAGCAGCGGGGCTTGCGCTCGGCTGGGGGCCTGGGTCTCGCACTCCCCTTCAACCCGTCCTCTTCCGCCGCGCTCCACTGACGCGATCCGCGAGGCCGCAACAGGCGCGCGCGTGCGTGGCGGCGCGAGTGCGGGCGGGCGCGTCTCCCGCCCGCATGTGGCTGAACGGGTCTGCCCGAGATTGGCATAGAATGAGGCGAGGGAGGGAGAAAAGCTGAATAATTTTTTAATTTTGAGTATCATATCCCAATTTATAACCGATCCTTTCTAAAGGCACTAACAGAAAAAATTAAATAAGACCTTCGTATTACTGATCAGTACTAAAGATACGAATTAATTCCAGGTGGCTTCCCATACATGCTGATAGAATCGTATTTAGAACGCTCCAACTCAAATGCATATAAATGCATTGATGGCAAAACATCAATAATATATAATGAACATATAACAATTCAATCACTTCATATTTTACTGACCGTGTTTATATTGTTTCACACTATTCTCTTGCCGGCCGCTGCCTCATCCCTGAGCCTTTTTGCCCCTTCCGAGGTAGATATCTCGGGAGAAGGCGTTTATGAAATGAATTTCATTTCCAGCGATGATGCTAGAAGCCTGTCTGCACAGCTCCAGATTCCTCTGGGATTCAGCTATCCAGGAAATGCAAATATCATTTGGGACGGCACAAAGACATCTTGTGAGCCTGACCAGAGCGGTCAGTCTCTACAGTGGGACATTTCTAGCGCACTAAAATCCAATCGACACATCATAATAAACGAATGGGAGCAGAATCCGGAAGGCACTGACACTCTAATGGAGTGGATTGAGCTATACAATCCAACTTCCCAAGCTATCAATATCGGCGGGTGGAAGCTCGTCGATAGCTACTACAAGAAGTCGGTTTCTTTTTCCCCAGGCACAGTTATTGTGCCTGATGGCTATCAACTCCTCACCTGGACCAATGGCTCCTTGGTCAACTCTTACCCCAGCAGCATTTCCCTTTTGGATTCTTCCGGCCAAGAGGTCGATTGCACCCCTGCGGCCAAAGATGATAAGAACAATAATCTCTGCTGGGCTCGCTATCCTAATGGCAAAGACCTGGACCGCGATCTGGATTGGAAATTTCAGGCGGCAACTGCTGGAAGTTCAAATGGCGGAAGCTCTGCCGACATTTATGCTGGTGAGTCTCTGCGTTTGCAGTTCAATCTCACAGCCGGATGCAGCGCACAAAGCCAGGCTCAATTGTCGGCGGAGATGTTCTCTTCTGCCGGCAAAACTTCTGCGCCGGCATTTCCCTTAAACATCAGAAGGGCAAACTTGAGCATTTCCGCCTCGCCGGATCGATTCGATATCGCTAAGGGAGATGAAATCGCCTGGACCATTCTGCTGGAAAACGACGGAGATGGAACTGCCTACGGCGTCGTTGTCAATGTCACACTTGATCCGGGCTTGCAGCTTGTAGAGATAGATTCATTGAACTGGAGCTATGCATCTCTTGCGCCAGGCCAGACGGAGCAGATCATACTCAAGGCCAGAGCGGTATCCGCCCAGAGCAGCTACTCCAGCACCTTTCAAGCCCGTTGGGGCGTTGGTCCCTGCCAGGATATCAGCCAGCTCTCCGAGCTCGGGGCAAGAACTGCCATCCGAAAGCAGCCAGACCAGCCTCGCCGCCTGACCGTGGGCGAAACCGTCGGCTTTGATATCTCTGCCGACCTGCCTCGCGGCGCTCACGATCTGTGGATCAACGATACCATTGCAAAGGGCTTGATCTACAACAAGAGCAGCCTTTCCATGCAGGGCACGGGCTTGCAGCGCGAGCTGGTTACCGAAAATTCGATCGGCTGGTTCTTTGGAGACGCCGGTCCCGCAGAGACCATTGCGATCACTTACAACTGCCTGCTGGCAAACGCGCCCGAGAACCAGGACGGCGTTGTCCTGGCGGGAAGCATCGCCCGCATGAGCTGGCAAGATGGCGCCGCCGGCAGGTCGGATGCCGACGAGGCCGGCTCCCTGACGGTGGTCGAGCCCGAGCTGGTGCTGGAGATGCAGGCTTCCCGGCCCTTTGCCGCCCCGGAAGAGCGTGTCTCCTTCGCCCTTCTCCTCTACCACTCCGCCCAAAGCAGCGCGCCCGCGTTTGACCTGGATCTGCAGGCTCTGCTGCCAGCGGGGCTGGCCTACGAGCCTGGCTCGGCTGAGGTCCTGGCAGGTCCAGACGCCGCTTTTGATGACCAAGAACTCAGATGGCACCTGGACGCCCTCGACCTGGATTGGAAAGCCAACCAAAAGGCTCTCCTGCGCTTCAATGCCACGGCTCGCGCCGTCCCGGGCGAGCTGATGGATGGGCGCGCCAAGGTGACCTGGACCAGCCGTCCCGGCGCAAACGCAGAGGAGCGCACTGGCGCAGGAGGGGTGAACGACTACCTGAGAGAGGCCTCTGCCCGCGTGAACATCGCGAGCCTCACAATAAGCAAAACCGCCGATCCCAATCCCGTCCCGGTGGGCAAGACACTCACCTACATCCTCACCTATGAATATCAGGGCATGGGAGCCGCCCACAATGTCAACATCACGGATGATCTGGATCCTGGCGTCACCTTCCTCTCCGCGGATCCAGCCCCATCCCAAAACAACACCCGGAACATGGCCTGGACTGTTCCCAGTCTTGATCCGGACGGCCCGCATGCCATTCGCCTGCAAGTGCATGCGCACGACGACCTGCCCGACGGCGCCCTGCTGGAAAATCGCTTCACCATCAGTTGCGATGAGCTGATGCCTAAATCGGGCCGCATTTACACACCTGTTCAGAACGGAACTCTTCTCTCCATCAACAAGACGCCGCTACAAAAGGCGGTGCGCCGGGGCGAGGAAGTAAGCTACATCATAACGGTCTGCAACAAAGGAGGAGAGAGCGCCAGCAACGTCACCGTGCGCGATGTCTTCGCCTCCGCCGTAGAGTTCGTCTCCGCCTGGCCGGAGATGGTTGAAGAAGGAGTCTGGCATTTCACCGCTCTCGCGCCCGGTCAATGCGTAGAGATGGGCCTGACGGTGCGAGTTCCCAGAACGGACGTCCTGTATCAGAGCCAACAGAGTGTCACCGGCCAGGGCTTCGTCCGATCCTACCGGGACTACAGCACCCGCCGCCCGGCCGGCCTTCTCACCAACCGGGTCTACGTATCCTCCGACCAGATGCAGCTGTCTGCAATCGCAAATGTGAAAATTTTGGCCGAGCAGGGTACCGAGCTATCTCTGCGCGAACACGGCAGCGGGGATTACGAAAATCAGGAAAATCTGCGCTTTCTTGCCACCAATAAATCCATCCGGCTGGAGAGAAGCGTGAAGGCCAGCTATCATCCCACAACTCTTCTTCTACCGGGAAGCGGCTTGCAGAACGTCTCCTGCCTCTGGCACGAAGTTGTACGGGCCAAGAACGGCATCACCAACACTTCCTTTGAAGAATCGTATCGATACTCCGCCAACCTGGAGAGCGAGAGCCTCTTTGATCTGGATGAAAACCAATCGTTGATGCAGATAACGTCCGGCTTTCAAGGATTGGCCCACCTAGGGACGCTGAAGCGGCCCGCTCCGGGGCGCGAAGAAGATATCTTTTCGGTAGAGGACTATGTCGGCAGCTTTCAGCTCGCACAGAGCGTCCACGATCTGGGCCAGGGCCTGATGATGGACCGCTCCGTCTCCGGTCAGGGCTATGTGGCCAAAGATATACAGGCCTTTGGCCGGCAGAGGAGCTACGAGTCCGGCACAGGAGCCTATCGATCGGAAGAGCGCAGCGACACATTTTCCGGCTTCATGGCCAAGGATCTGGATGCGTCTTACCATAGCTTAAGCCACATAGTTACGCCTCGCACTTTTCTGAACATCTCCCAAAAGTGGTCGGAGGGGATGCGGCTTTTAAGCCCATCAAGTCTCATCGCCGAGGAGTATTCCAGCGCCACTCGGCTGAAAAAGAAGGCAACGGCGGCCAGCCCCAGGGAGATCGTGAGCGAGGCCAACTTTTCCGGGACGGCGAAGCTACGGACCGCCGTAGGCACAAACGGAACCCCTGCGCTGCAAAGGGATGAAACGCTCATGGGCGACTACGAAGTGTCGCGAAGGATCATACTATCCGGCGTTGCCAAATACGACCGGCCGCACCTTTATCTTCGCAAAGACAGCCTGCGGGTAGGGGACGTGGCCGTTTATACTATCACTATCACCAATGACGGCAACGCCGCCATTG
>Ga0209777_10006344_pt1 | contig 13318 bp, 27 predicted proteins | sample FrelakmetHBP12HB_FD_187147 | JGI IMG/M metagenome (GOLD analysis project Ga0209777, IMG submission 187147) | Freshwater lake sediment microbial communities from the University of Notre Dame, USA, for methane emissions studies -HBP12 HB (SPAdes)... | ecosystem: Environmental > Aquatic >...
TGTGACTTTCGTCGGTTTTATGATTTCGTTGATGTTGGGACTTGTTGTAGTAGCTGTTTCTCCATACAATACGGGAGAGTCTCAATATTGGCAAGAATCTAAATTAGACTATCCTATATATGATCCTTTTCCTTGGTTGGTCTTCAACAAAAAAGTTATATATTTTGATGAGTATAGTGCGTCTGAGGATGTGATTACAATTAATGGATATTGGCGTTTGAACGGAATGACGTGGAAGAAATGTGAGGGATTTTTATCTTTTAGAGATAATAATTTCATTCCTCATAAAATTGAAACGAAAAGAACTACGGTGGAAATAATTAGTGAGTCGTGCAAATAATGGAAAAAATTGCTCTTTATTGTGGTTCTTTTGATCCTCCTACTAACGGTCATAGATGGGTGATGGAGCAGATTTCTAAACAATATGATAAAGGATATATTGCTATAGGTATCAACGTGGCTAAAGTGGGACGTTTTAGTTTGGAAGAAAGATTGATAATGTTGAGAGATATAGCTAGAGATTATCCTAATTTGGAAATAACTTCTTTTGAGGATTATTATCAAGCAGATTATGCGGATTTGATTGGAGCTAAGTACTTGGTTCGTGGTTGTCGCAATGGATTGGATTATGCTTATGAAACGGATTTGAATTATATTAATGCAGGAATAAATTCTGATTTGGAAACGGTGGTTTTTATTCCTCCAAAGGATTTATTGCAGATTAGCTCTACGATGGTAATGGGATTGGTGGGTTTTGAGGCGTGGGAAACGGAAGTGTCTAAGATGGTTCCTGATGTTGTGTTTGGAATGATTGCTGGTAAGAATTATATTACTGGGAAAAAGTATTTAGTGAGCAGAGTTGCATCTGCTTTTGGCAAAGAAATAGACATGGATTTTCTAATTAATTGTTATGAATGTAGTGGGAGAAATTATCATAATTTATATCATATAATTCAGTCTCTGAGAGAAATGGATCTGGTTAGTTCGCATCTTACTAATCCTTTGGAAGTGGAGACTGCTCTTCTTTTTCATGATATTATTTATGATCCTGTTTTAAATTCTAATGAGGATTACAGCAGTTTAGAGTTTGATAGGCGTTATTCAGGAAATAGATTGAATAAAAGAAAAGTAATGGACATGATTTTAGCTACTAAACATCGCGATGTGTCTGTGGATCGTGATACAGAGTTTGTTATGGATATAGATCTGGTTCGTTTGGGCAAACCTTATAGAATTTTTTCTTATTATGGTGATCTGATTAGGAAAGAGTATTCTTCGTTTGATGACAAAACCTATTCTTTGGGCAGAATAGATTTTATGAAACGTCTTTTGCTTAAACCTTTTATCTACAGTACAATAGAGTATAGGTCTCGATACGAGATTCAGGCAAGAAAAAATTTAGAAAGATCTATTGAGGAATTGAAAATAAATTTATAGGAGAGATGAAATGAATAAAATAAATGGTAAAATTAAAGCTGGAATGGGATTTTTAATATTTGCTATATTGTTTGGATTAGTTTTGCAGTGGTTTTTCCAGAGTTGGATTAACGAACAAACTATGGAAAGCAAGTGGTTAATTTTTATTCCTTTGGCAATTTGTTGTATTTTAGGTGCTATCTTGATGTTCAAGGGAGTTAATGAATCGGAGCTTCGTTACAAAAGTATTAGTAAAAAGTAGTTCTTTCGGTGGTTTGTTTTTCTTTCTCTTCGTGGGATAATTGAAGTAGGTAGAGGAGGGAGAAAAGATGTATCAGATCAAACAAATTGATTTTGGGAAAGGATTGTCAGGGAGTTTATTTTTGCCCTATTGTAGCAAAAATGAAATGTTACCCGCTACTATTCTGTGTCATGGAATGGGGGCTGATAGAGAGTGCATGGAGAAAAATGCCCAGATGATAGCGGATAATGGTATTGTTGCTTTTACTTTTGACTTTCGAGGTCATGGTGCTAGCAAAGGAGAGCTGGATGATAAGATATATGAGGATGTGAATGAGGCTTTCCTGTTTTTGAGCAAACTAGCTTATGTGGATAAAAACAAGATTTGTATAGTCGGGCATAGTTTGGGGGCTTTTTCCTCGGTGGTGGCTTCTGAGAGGCTTATCAAGGGCGTTTTCGCATTGGTTATTTTGGCTTGCCCGTGGGATAACTCTGTGTTGGATTCCAAATTGGCTTCTTCTGTTGCAGCAGTGAGCAATTTTTTTACTAGAATCAAAATATCAAGGCGTATAATTGCGTTTATTGCGGGAATGGTTTTTAGGATGTATATGACGTGGAATTATAAACAGTGGAGAGCTAGGATCAATTGGGAATTGTTTTTGAAGCTTTTTATTGATAGCAGAGACAGGGTTATATTGAATGCTAAAAGCTGCTATAAACTATTTGTTTTTGGTCTCCAGGATGCAATTACTCCCTATGTGAATTTTGTTCCGGCTTATGTGCAAGTGGCAGAGCCTAAGCAGATGATGCTCGTAACGGGAAGTCATGATTCCATTGTGGATGATGTTGGATGGATTCGATGGATTATTGCCAAATTGAAAGGTTAGATGCAGTATTTTGTTATAATTGCTATAATTATAATATAATTGGTTTAAAGTAAATATTATGAGAGAGAGTTAAAATAATGAAAAGTTTGCATGTAGTTCACATTAATAAGGATTTGGGATATCAGAGAGAGGGGGAAATACGAGAGTTCGTGGAGAAATATTTAACGGAATATAAGGGACATACATTGGAGAGATATCAACATGGTATCTCTCTTTTGCTTTTTGATAGAGAGCAGGATGCTAGCAGATTTGCTAATGATATGAGCAAGAAACTCAATATTCTGAGAGAGCATATAACTGTAAGAGCTGAGAAATAAAGTGAGTAAACTTGTTTTTGTTTTGTTGGTTTTAATGTTGTACAGTACATGTTATAAGTCTCCTTCGGAGGATTCTGCAAGATATGTTTTAGTCTCTTTCTCCTATTTATGAAGAAGGAAGTTATCGTTAAATGGCGAATTTAGAGAAAACGGAGAGACAAAAGAATAACATTGATGTTCTTCCAGAAATTTTGGTAGTAGACGAGGTGAAAATTAGGATTGGATTGAATGAAATGTGCATAATTGCTGCTAAATTGATTAGATATGACAAAACAATTGTGGAAAATTTGTTGAAGACGGAAGGGCATTATGGATGCTCATTTCCAGATAGTTGTGATAGATTTCCCTGCGAAAAAATGACTTGTAATGCAGATACATGTACGAATGGATATGCTCATAAAGGATATTAGATGATTTTTTGTAATAAAAAATCTCTGAATATGTTGCCTTCTCAGGCGGAATGGATTTATGTTGAGATTTCATACTTGGGCAGGAAAATTCTTGTGGGTCCTTATAAAAACAATATAGACTTATCATTGCTGAGAAACAATTTCTCTTTGCGATATTCTCTGTCTGCGGAAAATATAGTTTTTAATTATATGAAAACGTCTGATTTGGCGTTGGCTGGTAAAATGATGTGGAATAGACGTTGAATTATGTAGGAAATGCATGGAAATATTAATAGTTTTAGGTTTTTTAGCGGGTATTTGTGGTTTATCGTCCATGACGAAAGAAGGTGCTGAATCTTTAGAAAAGGTTTTTTCCGAGATGACAGTGGTGATAGCATTTTTGGCGTCGATAATGATGTTGATTCTCTGTTGTTTTGCTATTTGGATTTTGATTGATGAAAGAGCTGCGGTAACTTTTATTTTTCAAGGAGCTGTTACGGAGTCTATTTTCGTTGGAGAATATATGTTTCTTAAATGGGTGATCTTTCTTCCTTTGCCGTTTGCAATACCGTGGATTATATCCAGAATAATGTACGTTTGGAATCATATGGAGGATAAAAATAATGAGCTTACATAGATATAGAAATGAGAAAGGAGAAGAAGTATTTGATGTGAAGGAATTGATGCAGACTTTGCATGAGGGAGACATGATATGCATGAAATCTATAGTGATTTCTATAATAATAGGAGTTTGTTTCATTCCTTTTATTGTAGATTATGTAGTTCCTTTTCTGAAAAAAATATTTGGAGGATAATTTAGTTTTGCTTGTCTTCGGCATATTGTTATTGCTTCCAATATTGATTACTTTTATAGCTTGGTCTTTGGATAACAGATAAAATAGTGAAAGGTTTAACCAAATGAGTTACAGAAATCAGCCTACGCAAGAAGAATGCGATGATACTCAGAGAAAATTGATTGAGAAGGCTCCTTGGAAAGAATTTATCGATTGTTGGTCGGAATGCTGTTTTCATAAAATATGTTGGCACATGAAGAAGGAGAGAGGAATGAGTAACGAGGACATTATTGGGATTGATGATACTTTTTGTCCTATGGTTGGAATAATGGAAAGAGAGTTTGATGCTTATTTTAGAGATAAAAGTTTGGATTAAGTTGGATAAGGAAATATGCAAGACATTATGCCATACACCATGTATATTAACTCTCCCTTCATTTGCTTTCTTATGCCTTATATGTGGCCTATGTTTATGGGAGGATGTGTTATATTCTTAGCTACTCTTTATCGATATCATTGTCATTGGATTTATTCTATACTTGTGTTTATTAATGGTCTATTTATTATTATTCCGGCTTCTGTTGCACAAACTCATACGATGCTTGATGTTGGTATAACAATTGGATTAATGGCGTTTGTATTATATTGGTTACTTCTAGTTACATTGCCCTTTCTCGGAGATAAAGAAGAAAAAAATAGGGAGATATAAAATGAAATTGTGGTTATTGAGACCTGCAACTACAAGGACTACAAGGAAGAATAGTCCGTGGGATCCTTGGTACGATAAATCTTTCGGTTTTGTTATTCGTGCGGAAACCGAGGAAAAGGCGAGAGCGATTGCTGATGATAATGCGGGTGATGAAAATCATGATGCTAAACATCCTTGGCTAAAATCTTCTCAATCAATATGTGAAGAATTATTGCTGGATGGAGAAGAAGATCTTATTATGAAAGATTTTGCGTCTGCATAAGATATGAAATTAACTAATAATAGTTATATGATTTTCATTGGAACTAAAAATTTTGAGGAGCGTTATTATCGTGATCAAAAAGGTTGGATGAAAGTTTCAGCTCGAGGAAACATATTTCGTATGACAGCTGAACAGGTTCTTAATCATCTTTTGCCAGCATTGTCGGGGGTTAAACCGAATATAATAGTTAAAGTAAATTATAATGGAGATCAAGATGAATTTATTTCCTAAAACTATAGATTTTATGAGCGATCAGGACAGAGATGTTTTAAATCAAAAGCAAATTGAGAGATTAAATAGAATTGCCTATCAATTGAGAGTTATTTTCTCGTCAAATCCTGATATAAATTTTTATTTTTGGTTTTCGGAAGAGGAGTTGGGCAGTCAATTAATGAGAATGGAGTTGTCATCAGGAAATTGCTCTATTAATACTAGTATTTAAAAATGTCAAAATATATCGGTTTGATGGAGAATACGGGAGAGAAAGTTTGTGAAGGAGATCTTCTGTTATTTACAAAATTGAAGGCAGTTTGTCGCGTTCTATCCGTAAAGAATGCAAAATTTTTTGTAATTTGTTTTAAGGGACATGCAATTATATTGACTTCAGAGAATATTAAGATGATGATGAAAGTTAGCGAAAAGGAAGCGCAGATGTTGGCATCGGTGTTGGATTATTTGGATGTGCAGATATATAAGTTGAAGGCGAATATTGGTCAGCATTTGTGCAAACCGAATATTAATATACCGTTGAAAATGATAAAATAATTATGTGGAAGAAGATACTTTTAGAATTTAGAGAATTTGCTATTCGTGGCAATATGATAGATATGGCAGTGGGCATTACGGTGGGAGTTGCTTTCGGTAAAATATCCACGTCTTTTGTTTCTGAAATTTTGATGCCTCCCGTGGGTCTGTTGCTGGGAAGAGTGAATTTTAATAACCTGTATATAAATCTTAGCGAGAAAACCTATGCATCTTTGGAGACTGCTAAAGCGGCGGGAGCTCCTACAATTAATATTGGGGCTTTTCTGAATAATGTTCTGGATTTCTTGATAGTAGCTGTGGCTGTTTTCTTTTTGGTCAAAATTATTAATCAAATAAGACAGCCGTTGCATAAAATTGATAAACCTGCGGAAAAAGAGCCAGAGACGAAGGAGTGTCCCTATTGTTTGGAAGATGTTCCTATAAAAGCTACAAGATGCTCTCATTGTACTTCGAATATTGCTGATTAGGAGATTAACATGGATAAGTTAAAGTGGACAGGATTTGTAATGATGATACTTGGTGTGTGCATGATTATTTTGTCAATACTGTTTTATGGAATGTCATTAGCTAGAGACGTGACGGTTTCAGGAGGATTTTTTTTATATGTGATAGGACTAGGTTGTCTTTGTTATTAGAAGGGAGGGACAATGATAGATTTGATAAATAATTGGTTTTGGCTTGCTGGTATTTTCAATGTTATTGCTTGGGTTTATATTATTTTTTGGATAGGAGTAGGAAAATGAGAGCTAGAATTTTGGCAGAGCAATTGATGAATGGATGTAAATATTGCAAAATGGATGTAAATGAAGATGGAGATGCTTTTTTCAATTGTTCGTCTGAGAGTTCCCCAGAGCATTTTAAGGAGGTGGGTTTTGATGATATTTGTACGAGAGCGGATGAGATGGTGTGTCCTTTCATTAAACACATAGAAATTCAGAAATCAAATAAAAAGTTTGATTTGTAGTTTGCTTGTTTGGTTTTTTTGTGCTATTATAATTTTGTATATTTATAGGAGTAAGCTAGTAGGTAGTTTGTTTGATGCTATTATATTGTGTTTTGACAGTGCCTAGATTGACATGCTAATGCTGACCAGAACATTCTCTATGTATTAGGATATTATAATCCTGCTGGTTTACTCCAAAAATAAAATATAAAGAGGGAATAAAATGAAGATTATCGAAGGATTGAAACAAATTAAAGAGCTCCAGAGAAAGGCAGATGATCTCAAGGACAAGGTAGCCAGACATTCGGCTTATCTGTCCAATGAGACGGCAGTTTACGATAATCAGAAAGAGCAGGTGCATCAGTGGATTCAGTCTCATTCGGATATAATGAAGGAGATTCTCAGGCTTCGTATTGCTATTCAAAAGACTAATTTGAATACGATGGTTACGATGGAGTTGGGCGGTAAATCTGTAACGAAAACTATTGCAGAATGGGTGCATCGTCGCAGAGATTTGGCGAATAATGAAGCTGTTATGTGGTCTAAATTGACGGATCGGCAATTGAAAGAGGGCATTCAAAAACAATCTACAGGTCAAGAGCAGGAAGTAAAAATAGTGCGTTGTTATGATCCTAAGGAAAAAGATACGATGCTTTATCTGTTTCAAAGTGAACCGAGCATTGTGGATTCGAAATTGGAAGTTGTTAATGCAGTTACGGATCTTATGGAATAATGATAGATAATATTGGTTTGATTGTTACGGGTTGTTTGTTTGGTTTTGTGGGATGCTTGTTAATAATAACAATTGTTGCTTGTTTTTGAGGAGAAGAGATGAAAAAATTGCTGGTTAATTTTATTTTGGATGAGTCTGGATCGATGACGTCTATTAAGGATCAAACTATTAGTGGTTTCAATGAATATGTGGATAGTCTGAAACCTAAAGGAAAAGCAGCTCGTTTTACTTTTACCAAATTTAATTCGAGAGCAACTAGTGTAGTTTGTGATAATATTCCAGTAAAAGATGTTCCTTTACTGACTTCTCGTAATTATGTTCCCAATGATTTGACTCCATTATATGATGCTATAGGAGCATCTGTTAAAGCTGTGGAAAAAGCTTTGGAAAAAGAGTCGGTAGATGTATTGTGCGTTATAATGACGGATGGTCAGGAGAATTGCTCTCGGGAGTTTACTCGAAGTAAAATTTTTGAGATTATAGAAGATAAACAGAAGGAAGGATGGACCTTTGCTTATTTAGGTGCTAATCAGGATTCGTGGGGAGAAGGAGCCAAAGTTGGTATATCAGGAGCTAATACTCTAGATTTTGCTTATGATTCTACGGGAGTTACGAGAGCTTTTGCGTCTACGATGGCGGCTACGAATAGATACATGAATCATCGTGCTGTAAGTTATGCATCTGGAAATCCTCAAGTTAGTAATACGAGTTATTTTGCTAATATGGAGGAGCTGGATAGCGATGTGAAGAAATATGAAAAGAAAATTAAAGAGAGAGACAAAAAGGATAAAAAATAGGAGGCATTCAAAATGGCTAAAGTGAGAGGAGGAATGTGATGAACCAGACTATCTTGTGGGGACCTTTGTTGGGATTTCTTGTTTCTGTAATTTCTTTACCTGTGGGAGCATCCATAATTGAGTTTTTTAATTTGCCGAAATGGATGTCTCTCGTTAGTAGCATTGTTGTTTTTATTGTTGTTTGGTCTTTGGTAGAATTAATAGAGTGGTTATTACGTAGAGAAGGCAAATCATGAGTCCTCCCGGATCATTCGAGATCCAACATTTATTGTAACAAATTCCGTTTTCAGCGCACCTAGAGGTTGCACGCCAGTATTACCCCTGCACGCCACAGACAAAAGGACCTTATTCAAGGTTTATGTAGTAGACCCGAGAGGGACAGGAAAGCTTATTGGAGAGAAGACAGTAATAGCGGACAATGAAAGTCAGGCTACTCTCAAAGCTGGTGTGGCTCAGATTGCTTCGGAACAGGGATTGGAACTGGAGCAGGTAGATATTTATGTGGAGAATATTGCTCAGTTTATTCGACCGAGGAAAGAGACTCAAAAGGTGAGGATTGCCAAGGACGAAGAGGAGTAATTAATTTAGTCTGTTGAGCGTAGGATATCAGTGGAGAACGGAACTTGAGAGTTGTGTACTCAATATTGCCTCCCACTCCCATGAGTTGTTCCGTACAGAATTGGGCTAGTGATATTCTACGCTACAGAATAAAATGTGTGTCATTCTTAAGGATCAGTAGTATCTTGACACAAAATGAAGGAAAAAATGGGACAGATAATTCGATGTTGGTCAGATATTCTTTGCTCCAAATGTTATAGAGTTTTGGAGTTGAATAGTGGTGAACTTTTTGATGGAGAGCCTGTTTATTGTGTCCAATGCGGGGAGCATGTATTTCCTATTGAGATAATGAAGAGAGAGTATGATATAACTAGAGCAGTAGGAGCTAGTTGTCAAGGTTTGGAGAGAGATATAAAACATGGTGTGGAGATTTTGCGTATTGAGGGAGAAGGCATTACGGAGAACGTTGAGGACTTCAAAGGAGAGATCGAATGATGGATTTCGGTGGTTGGTTACTCCTTTTGTAATTGGCATGACGTTATTATTTTTTGTTGTACTTATTGCTTTCTGTCTTTTTATGGTGTGGTGTTTTAACGGTAGCTGGAAAGAAGTATGGAAATCTGGTCCTTTTGGCGGTGATTAAAAAGGAGAAAAATGAGCAGTTGTTGTGCAAGAGATTTACCTAAACCTACAGATCCAGGAATTCCCTATAAATAAAAATTGAAATCTTACGAACAGAGATAAAAACTGAAGAAAAAGGAGCGTTGGTAGTAACGATATATTATCTTTGGAATGAGCCTTCTGTGCTCACGCAGACTTGAAAACTGCTAGAATACGAAGAAACGAGTGAGTAACTTGTTTCGGTATGAATCTCAAGGAAGCAAGGTTTAAGTTTGAAGGAAGTAAGGATAATAAATTGTTAAGGAAGAAAGATCAACGGTAGCAAGGAAGAAACTCGTAGGCAAAAGCCGAGAGAATGTCCTGAAGAAAGTTTTCTTTCTCCTTTTGGATCAGAACTTTTCGGGCTTCCTGTTTGGGAAGATTAAAAAACTCTAAGGAGGATGTACATTATGTCTAAAGCTAAAGACGAGTATGATGAGGGTTATGTTGCTGGAAGGAAAGAGGCGGAATATCAAAAAACACATAATGTGATTGATCAGGCAGTGAGAAATATAGGACATGATCCTAGAAAAAGTAATGCGGAGACTTACAAAGGCGGTTTTGAAGAGGGCGTTAAGGATGGATGGAAGACCAAGAAATAGAAAGTGTTTTAAAAATTGAATATGGCGTCTGAAAAGTTCCCTCACCGAAAAAGTGAGGGGCTTTTTTTTATGGAGAAAAATCACGAATTTTCTTGATTTCCTTGTTTTATGTACAAATTAAATGGTAGAATAATTTTAAAATAAATTATATAAAGGAGGAAACAGCAATGGGAAGAATGACAAGACGGGAAATACATAATTGGCTTTATCAGCACAGAGAGGAGATTTATGCTGACGTAATGAAATATAATAAAAACAAAACATTCGTGGCAGAGAGATGGGAGATGACATATAACAAAATTGAATTGGCTCTGTATTTTGGTGGACACGGGGATATGATTTCTCCTACTTCTTTGAAAAGATTTAAGTCTACGGTTTATGAGGCTATGGAGGATGCCAAGTTATCTGGAAATAAAAAGGAGAGGGAGCAAGTAGCAGAGAAGAAGATGGAAGATAAATTTACTTTTGTGCGAAAACTCGATTCCAATGGGGCTTTCCCAGACATGAATGTCGTTGAATTTCAAGGACCTAATGGCAAATATGTGGTTATTCAACCTCAACTGGTTAATGAAAATGGTTATTGGAACGTTAAAAAAGGAGCGATGCCTTCGGTTAATAAAGGTCTTCATGATAATGTAGCGACAAGATTGACGGAGGATAAGAAAACTATTAAACAATTGTGGACTCTGGCTATGAGACTCTATGAAAAGGGACAGATTAATTTTGATAAATAATAGTTTAGGAAAATAAATTTAAAAAGTTGCATTATTTTTTTTTTTGTGCTAGTATACAGTGTCGGGTATCAACCGAGCTATAAAATAAAAATGGAGGCAAGAATGATAGATCGAAAGACTTTGGCAAAACGATTTACGTGCGTGACCTATTTGGAGCGCATATCTATCGACATGCCCGCGAAACCCCTAGTTTTTGGGAAACCATCATGGCTCGGAAAGGAACAACATAATAGTCAGGACATTAATACAGTCGGTAGAGAGTTCAGGTGAGGAAACAATAATTTTTTAGGATTCTATGGAGTCCCCTCACCAACAAGTGAGGGGATTTTTTATTGTACATTTAAAATAGAATAAGGAGAAATGCTGGAGTGGCTGATCAGGAAGAACTGCTAATTCTTTGCAGGTTAAAACCTGTCGTGAGTTCGAATCTCACTTTCTCCGCCACCAGAGTGAAGTGTTTATGGTTGCACATGCGGCCTGGGACCGTAGAGAGAAGGTTCGAATCCTTCCACTTTGACCATATTCCCGTGGCTTGATAGGTTAAATTAAGGAGGTTACTAATGTTATGTGATTATTGTGGCAAAGATCATGATGGAAAATATGCTTCTGGAAGATTTTGCTCTGACAAATGTGCTAGAGGATTCAGCACAAAGAACAAAAGAGAGGATATAAATAAAAGAGTGTCCTTAAAATTGCGTAAAACTGAATATTTTAAGACCAAATGCGAGTTTTGTGGAAATGAGTATCAATCAAGATATCATTATAAGACTTTTGGCTCTGGAAGATTTTGCTCTAGAAAATGTGCTTGTTCTTTTGCTTCTTCATTTTCTGATTCTGCTGGTCGTTTATTTACCGATGATGATAGAAAACTTGCTAAGGAGGTACAAAAAGCTCATCGTAGATATAGATTAGATTACTGTAATTTTGATGAGTTATCTCATGGAGAAAAAAGACAAAAAGTTTTTGAGGAGCAAGAAGGAAAATGTGCTATTTGTGGCATTTCTGATTGGCAAGGGAAAAAATTGGTTTTAGAGTTTCATCATAAGGATGGAAATAAACGTAATGAACTTAGAGATAATGTAGTTTTTATTTGTCCTAATTGTCATTCTCAGACAAGTAATGATACTCATAAAGGAAGCAAACATTCTCCTGAATCTAGAAACAAAATTAAAGAGGGATTGAGACGTTATAGAGAAAGCATAGGTTATGTAGGTTCGACTTCTACCGGGAATACCAAAAAAAATGAAGGAGGTTAAAATAATGAGTGTTGTAAAAATTGAAAAAATGGAAGATGGTTATGTAGCTGTTGCTGATGGCACGAGAATGTTTGCTTATGGAGATAGTCCCGAGGAAGCTATCGATAAGTTATCTAAAATGTTTGATATTTTGTGCAAGTTTCATAAAGATAGATCTCAACATCAAAATCCAAAAGATGTGAGTATCATACAGGATTAGTGTAATTGGTAGCATGCCTTCCTTCCAAGTAGGCGGTACGAGTTCAAATCCCGTATCCTGTACCAGTTCTTTAACAATTGAATAGAAAATATACTGCTGAGGGTCCTTGGTTCTCTGTGGGGAGAGCAAACTCGGATACACAGAACACCGACTTTTATTGAGTCAAAGGCTGAGATACTATAGTGAGAAAGCGATTCTTTAGGCAAGATATGGAGATAGACAATACAAGCTATAGCAAGTAATCATACGGTATCACAGATAGTTTTATAACAAATCTATGCCTATAAATATTTGCCAATAAAAGTGGAGCCGACACGAATGGAAGAGGTGCTAGAGATTATCATTATAGATCTATGTTCAGAAGAACCGCCCTGCTTAGATATTTATTTTGATATCTATATAAAAAAGAAGGGGAAAGTATTACTGTAGCACAATATAATGAATATCTAGCGAATTCCTAGGTATTATGTAGATTGGCGGGAGCTAAGAAATTAGCAGTAAGCAGTATTTAGACTGGAGTAGTTTAACGATAGAATACCAATCTGATACATTGGTGGAATAGGTTTAACTCCTTTCTCCAGTACCAAGAGCATCAGGATTGACTTATCAAAGTATGCCGCTCGAAAGAGATAGACCACACAAATTAGAGTTTAATGACTAAGGAAAGTGTGTGGAGGATACTTAGTCTGCTCTAACGGCATACTCTGATAAGTCAATCTCTCTCTCGTTTTTTTTGCTTCCATAGCTCAATGATAGAGCAAGAAGCTCTTAACTTCGAGGTTGCAAGTTTGACTCTTGCTGGAAGCACCATTTTCAGATCGTCTAATTGATAGGATCTCATGCTCTGGACATGAAGATTTAGGTTTGAGTCCTAATCTGAAAGCCATGCTACGGTCGTTCAACGGTAGGATTCTGATCTTATATATCAGAGATGGAAGTTCAACTCTTTCACGTAGTACCATATAGCCTAGTAGCATAATAGATAATGCAGCTCTCTGTTAAAGAGTTAGATGTAGGTTTGAATCCTACCTTGGCTGCCAATGCGGGTGGAAGGTAT
>Ga0209777_10006345_pt1 | contig 13318 bp, 12 predicted proteins | sample FrelakmetHBP12HB_FD_187147 | JGI IMG/M metagenome (GOLD analysis project Ga0209777, IMG submission 187147) | Freshwater lake sediment microbial communities from the University of Notre Dame, USA, for methane emissions studies -HBP12 HB (SPAdes)... | ecosystem: Environmental > Aquatic >...
GACTCGGGTCCTCCCGCCCAGGAGAGCTGCGCTGGGCCGCGGAGGCACTTGCGCGCCGGCCCGAAGCGGGAGCACCATGGCGGCGGAGGCCGCAATGATTCCGGTGCTCGATGGCGTGCGCATGCGGGAAGCCGACCGAATCACGATTGCCGACCTCGGTGTGCCCGGCCTCGTCCTGATGGAGAGGGCGGCCGCCGGAGTGACCGAGGCGATGCTGGCCCGCTTCGGCGACGCCGATCGAATCGTGGTCGTGTGCGGCTCCGGCAACAACGGCGGCGACGGGCTCGCGGTGGCGCGCCAGCTCCGCTGTCATGGCTTTGCGGTAGACGCGGCGCTCGTTGTGCCGGCGGCGGAGCTGCGCGGCGATGCGGCCAAGCAGCTTGAGCTCGCGCACGCATTCGGCGTCCCGGTGCACGACTGCAGCGGCGAACTGGCGCCATTGTCCAGGTTGCTTGCCGCCGGCGGCGTGGTCGTGGACGCGCTCTTTGGCACCGGGCTTGACCGTCCCCTCGACGGGCGTCTGCTCGACGTCGTGCGCCTCGTCAACGGCGTCGGCCTGCCCATCGTCGCGATCGACATCCCGTCCGGCCTGCAGGCCTCGCTGGCTACGCCCGCCGGCGAGAGCATCGCAGCGGCACTCACGGTGACGTTCGCCGCGCCCAAGGTCGCGCATGTGCTGCCGCCGGCGTGTTATCGCTGCGGAGAAGTGGCGGTCGCGGAAATCGGGATCCCACCCTGGGTGCTCGACGACCAGGCCGTGCTCGGATTGCTTGAGGCTGAGGACGTCTCAGGCTGGCTGCCGCAGCGCGCGCCCGACGCGCACAAGGGCAGCTTTGGCCACCTCGTCATCGTGGCTGGGCGCGAAGGCAGGGCCGGGGCCGCTGCGCTCGGCGCTCGCGCCGGCGTCACGCTCGGCGCGGGCCTGGTGACGGTAGCAACGGCGCGGGGCGCGGTCGCGCCGATCCAAGCGCTCGTGCCGGAGGCGATGGTGGACCCGCTCCCGCAAGGGGATGACGGCGCCGTGACGGGCGCGGGAATCGAGGCGTCGCTTGCCAAGGCGACGGCCGTCGCGGTGGGTCCGGGCCTAGGCCTTGGCGACGGCCCGCGCCGACTCTTGCTCGCGATCCTTGAGAGCTGGCAAGGGCCGCTGCTGCTCGACGCGGATGCGCTCACGCTCCTCTCGGGCGGGCTCGACCGGCTGCGGCGACGCAAGGCGCCGACCGTGCTCACGCCGCACCCGGGTGAGCTGGCGCGACTGCTCGGTATCGGAAGTCCAGAGGTGGCGGCCGACCGCCTGCAGGCGGCGCAGAGCGCAGCCGAGATCAGCGGCGCCGTGGTGCTTGCCAAGGGTGCGCGCTCACTCGTTGTCGAGCGGGGCGCGCTCCCGCTCGTGAACCCGACCGGAACACCCGGGCTCGCTTCCGGCGGCGCGGGCGATGTGCTCAGCGGCTGCGTCGGCGCGCTGCTCGCCCAAGGCCTGTGCGGGCGGGAGGCGGCGGCAGCGGGCGCATGGCTGCACGGCCGCGCCGCGGAGCTTGCCGGGGAGCGCTTCTCGGGCGCGGTTCCGGCCGCCTCGGTGGCAGAGCGGCTTGCGGACGCGGAGGCCGAGCTGCGGGCCCTGGCATGACGGCAGCCGGACACAATCTCGAGCTCACGCTCGCGGCCGCGGATGATAGTGAGGCGCTCGGCGCCCGCATCGCTGCAACGCTTGCGCCTGGCGACGTCGTGCTGCTCGAAGGCGCGCTCGGGACGGGCAAGACGACGCTCGTGCGCGGCCTCGTGGCTGCGCTCGGCGGCGACGCGCGCGAGGTGTGCTCGCCGACGTTCGTCCTGCTCGAGAGCTACGCCGTGAATGCGGGTGCGATCGAGCGTGTCCACCACGCCGACCTCTACCGCCTGCGCGGCCAGAGCGTGGCGCCGCTCACTGAGGTCGGTCTGGGTGAGGCGCTTGACGATCCCGCCGGCGTCACCGCGGTGGAGTGGCCGGAAGAGTGGCCGTGGCTGGACGATGCCTCGCGGCACGTCGTACGGGTCGCTCTTGTTTTTCTCGGCGACGCCCGGGGTGCGTCCGTGCGCTGGACAGGCTCCTAGCGCTTGAAAAAGCCTTCAGGCTTCTCGGGCGCCGGATGCGCGGCGACGGCGAGCTGCTGGTTGAGGTCACGGATGCGCTCGTTGAGCTTCTCGATGCGGACATTGGCTTCATGGACCGCACGTTCGCGCTCAGCGCGCACCGCCTCGATTTGGTTCTGCAGCTCGAGGGTGGCGCCACGCGCGCTCGCAAGCTCCTGCTGTGTCGCGGTGACCTGGGCCTGGAGCTGCGCGGTGACGCTTTCCTTCTCCTCCATGCGGCGCTTCCAGTGCTCCTCCTGCTCCTCGTAGAGGCGCTTGACTTCCATGAGCTCGACGATGTTTGCAAAGTCTGCGGGCGAGACCTTCACCTTGCCCTCCCGCTGCGCGTCCTCGATCTGGGGAAAGAGCTTGCGCAGCTTGAGCGAGAAGTCTTCCGAATCGGGCGAGACCTGGCATGCGGTGTCGTAACTGATAACGCCGTGCGCGACCAGGGCGACTAGGCTCTGGTTCATGCTCTGCATGCGATAGTAGGCGACCGAGTTTTCGATCTCATCGTGGATACTCTTGATCTCGCCCAGCTCGATGTGCCTGGAGATCTTAGGCGAATTGACGAGCACCTCTACCGCGGGCACCCGTCCCTCACCGTCGGCACGCACGACGAGCTGCATCGAGATCACGCCACGCAGCACTTGCGAGAGTTGCGAGCGCACTTGGACCTGCTGGTCGGCCGGGAAAGCGTCGATGATTCGATCAACGGTCTGACTGGCGCTATTGGTGTGCAGGGTGGAGAAGACGAGATGGCCGGTCTCAGCCGCCGTGAGCACCGTAGCGACGGTCTCGAGATCGCGCATTTCCCCGACCATGATCACGTCCGGGTCCTGGCGCACGGCGTTGCGCAGTGCCTCGCGAAATGTGGGTGTGTCGGTGCCGACTTCGCGCTGCGAGATCGTGGCGAGGTGATCGGCGAAGAGGAACTCGATCGGATCCTCGATCGTGACGATGTGACACTGACGCGTGTGCACAATGTCCTTGAGGATCGCGGCCAGCGTGGTGGATTTTCCGCTCCCGGTCGGGCCGGTGATGAGGACGAGGCCGGCGGGGACGCTGGAAAAAGAGGCCACGACTTGGGGCAGGCTCAAGTCTCCGTAGTCGCGAATGTCGAACGGGACGCGCCTGAACACGGCTGCAACCGAGCCGCGCTGGTGGTAGATGTTGCAGCGGAAACGGGCCAGACCCGGCACGCCGTAGCCGAGATCCACGGACTGCGTTTCGGCGAACTTCCGCTTCTGAAAATCGTTCAGGAGCGGAAGCACCATCTGCTCGATTTCCTGGGGCGTGAGGGCCGCGGCTTTGATCGGGATGAGCTTGCCCTGAAGGCGGACAAGCGGCGGGCGGGTTGGTTTGAGGTGGAGGTCGGACGCCCCCTTCTTGGTCATGAACCTGAGGAGCTCGTCGAGGGTGACGCCTTCAGGCATGACGAAAGCCTAGCATCCCGCTTTCCCGACGGTCAACGCGGGCTGCGCGCGAGCAGCAAACGGCGCGCCTGCGCACGTGTCCGCACCTCGCCGCGGGCTTGCGCCATGCGCAGAACCCGCACTGCCCGGGCGCGCCCCGGGCCGGCTGCCATTCCGAGAAGCTGCGTGATCTCGTCGCCGGACAGCAGTGGTGGCCGGGCGTTGAAAGAGCGTTTCCAGCGCAGGAGACGGCGGGCCGCAGCAAGCGTCGCGGCATCGCCCTCCGCCGCCGCCGCCCACGCGAGCGCTGCTGCGAGGGCGTCGCCGCTCTCGACAGCGAGTGCGCGTGCGGCCGGCAGATCACTGCGCAGCGCGGGCCGGAAGCGCTGGCCGAGGCCGGCGGCTGCCGCGGCTTGTCGCGCGGCACGCTCGGGCCAGCCGATGTGAGCGAGCGCGGCCGCGGCATCCTCGACCCGGAAACACGCGGGGAATCCGGCCGCCGGGGCAGCGAGCACGGCCCGCGCTGCAATCGCCGCGCCGGCGGCAAGCTGGCCACGCGGGGTGACGGTGAGCAGGGCTAGGCGACCGGCGAGGCGCGCGGCCGCCGCGTCGTGGGCCCAGCCCCGCCAGCCCGCGTGCAGGGCGGTGAGGACGCCGAGGCGCGACGCCGCCAGCATGGCCCGCTCGCTGCTTGGTCCGGCGAGGAGCAGGCGCAACTCCTCTGTGATGCGCTCGCGCGCCACCGAGGCCAGCCCGGGCGCCGCTGCGCTGAGTAGGTTCTCGGTCTCACGGGTGAGCCGCAGCATCGGCCGTGTGCTCACCAAGCGCAGGCCGCGCAGTACGCGCACCGGGTCGGCACGCAGGTTCTCGGACCGCACCACACGCACACGGCCGGCGCTGAGGTCGGCGAGGCCGTTGGTGGGATCGAAGAGCGGCCCGTGTGGCAGACGCCAGCACAGCGCATTGACGGTGAAGTCGCGGCGCCAGATGTCGTCCTCGAGCGAGCCGGGGATGCCCCAGATGTCGAGGTGGCCTCCGCTCCAGACCACACGCCAGGTGCGACGGGGCAAGCGCCCGAGGGCGATTGCCCGCCCGCCCAACGTTGCGGCGGCCGCACCTACCGCGGCCTCGGCGTCGCCCATCACGGCAAGGTCCAGGTCGCGGGTTGGGAGTCCCAGCAGGCGATCGCGCAGGGAGCCGCCCGTGAGGAATATCTGGCCCGCGGGCCAGAGCTGCGCGAGGCGCCGCAGCCCAGCCGAAGTGGCGAGGCGGCGGGCCGCCTCAGCCGCGTCCATGGCTGCCGTCTGGGCGCGCTTTCCGGCTCCAAACACCACGCCGCTGCGGCGTGTGAGCGCGCGCGTGCCGGGTCGCGGGTGTGGTACATATGGCCATCGGCGCCAGCTCTCGCTGACGCGAGTCTAGCAGTGGCGCGCGCACGCGTCATGCCGGCGATCCGCGCCGGTCGGCGGAAGCGAGGAGGGGAGTGTGCATCTCGCGGCGCGGTTTTGCGGTTGCGTGTCCGATAAGATGAGGGGGTGATCACAGCAGCGCTGCTACTCGCGACCGCAGGCGTCGTCGCGCCGCCGGCGACGGCAAAGTTCCCTGACGGGTCGCGCGTGGAGTGGCGCCGGGGCGAGGCTCCGGTTGTGCTGATCACGCCGAAGCGCGGCGAAGGCTGGCTGGCGCTCGCCTCCCGCGTCACCGGCAACGCCCACCTCGCCAACGAGCTGCGCGTCGCCAATGGCCAGGCCGGGCAGCCGCTGTATCGGATTCCCGTGCGCGTGCCATGGCAACTGGTGCGCCCGGAGCTGCGTGTTGCCGCGGCGCGCGCGTTGTTTTCAGACGACCGCAGGACCGCAGCCGGCTGGGAGCACGTCATCGTCGCCCCGTGGGGCGGCGACGGCGAGTCGTGGTGGGAGCTGGCAGAGTGGTTTACCGGCGATGGCGCCAACTACCCGCGCCTGCGCGAGGCCAACCCCGACCTCGGACTGTTCCCGCCCAAGGGCGTGCGGATCGTCATTCCGGCGAGCGTGCTGCGAGCCGAGTTTCGCGCCGCTGGCATCGAGACGCGCGCCGCGGCGCCGGTTGCGACGCCGGCGCCCCCCGCGAAGCCAGGTCCGCGACCCACCGCCCCGGTCGCGGCGGCGCGCTCTGCGGAAGGCGCGCTCGCGTACGGCGAGGAAGAGGCCGTCTATCGCCTGCGACCCGGCGAGGCGCTCTATTCCGCCGTGGTCGTGCGCTTCACCGGACAACTGCACGCGTCGGACGTCAACGCGACCGCGGCCGAGATCGCGCGACGGTCGTTGATCGGCGATGTCGCCGCGATCCCGGTCGGATATCCGGTCCGGATCCCATTCGACATGCTGCTGCCCGAGTACCTTCCGCCTGGACACCCGCGGCGGGTGGCGTGGGAGAAGGAGCGTGAGCAGCTCGCGGGGATCAAGCGCATCATCCGCGCCGCCAACCTCGACGGGATCCACATCATCCTCGACGCGGGCCATGGCGGCGCCGACACGGGCGCGATCGCCGGGCAGGCGTGGGAGAGCACCTACGCCTACGACGTCATGGTGCGGGTCAAGCGCGTGCTCGAGCAGCAGACACGGGCGACTGTATGGACCACGATCCAGGATCCGGAGCGGACGAGCCGCGAGGCGGAGGAGGACGTGCTCCCGGCGCGGCGCAGCCAGCGTCTGCTCGTTGACCCGCCGTACGGTCTCGGCGACCCCGTCGTGGGAGTAACCCTGCGCTGGATACTCGGGGACTCGATCCTGGCCCGGCTGCAGCGCCGCAAGGTCGATTCCGAGCGCGTCGTGTTCGTCTCCATCCACGCCGACTCTCTCCACCCGTCTGTGCGCGGGCTCATGGTGTACGTGCCGGCGCGCTCGTTGCGGCCGACGCGCGCGCCCTGGCCCGAAGGGCTTCCGGACTGTCGCGAGGTGCGCTCCTTCCGACCGCCGAGCTTCCCGGCACGCTTCCGCTCGCGCTCCGAGGCGCTCTCGGGCCAGCTCGGCGAGGCGCTCGTACACGCGGCGCGCATCGCGGGCGTGGCGGTGCATGCCTACGAGCCCGTGCGCAGTTCGGTCATGCGCGGTGGCTCCCGCTGGGTGCCGGCCGTGCTGCGCTACTCCTCGGTGCCGAGCGCGGTGCTGGTCGAGATCTGCAACCTCAACAACGAGCAGGATCATGCGCTCCTGTTGACCCGGCGCTTCCGCGAGCAGCTCGCGCACGCCATCGCCGCCGGGCTGGCGGAAGGCTTCACGCGGTGAATTGGCGCGCATTTGCCGCCCTGAGCGTGGCGGTGCTCGCGATCTCCTGGGGAGCCCCGCTCGCGCGCCTCACTGACGCCGCCCCGCTCGCCGTTGCGATGTGGCGCACGTTGCTCGCGACATTGTTGCTGGCGCCGGTTGCGGTCGCGCGCAGGGGCGCGTCGCTTCCGCCGCGCCACCGTCCGGCTGCGCTGCTCGCGGGCCTGCTCCTCGGGCTGCACTTCGGCCTCTGGGTGCCGTCGCTGTGGTTGACGAGCGTGTCCGCCTCAGTTGTGTTGGTGACGACCGCGCCGCTGTGGGTGCTGCTGCTGTCGCCCCGCTTCCTCGGTGTCGGAATCAGGGCACGCAACCTCGCCAGCTTCGCACTCGCGATCACCGGCGTGACGATCATCGCGTGGGGCGACTTCCACCTCTCGGCACGCACTCTCCTCGGCGACGCGATGGCGCTCGTGGGCGCGGTGTGCGCGGCCGGTTACATGATCGTCGGCAAGCGACTGCGCCAGGAAGTACCGCTCGCGAGCTACCTGTTCGTCGTCTACGGCGGTGCGGCGGCAACACTGATCGCGGCAGTCCTCGTGCTGGGGGTGCAGCCCCGGCCCGCGACGACGGTTGCATGGCTGCCGCTGCTCGGCATGGCGGTGGGGCCGATGCTCTTGGGGCACGGCTTGCTCAACTGGGCGCTCGCCCACCTCGAGGCGTACCGCGTCAACCTCACCGTGCTGCTCGAGCCGATCGGGGCATCGTTGTGGACCTGGCTCGTGATTGGGGAGGTGCCGCCGCTGCACGTCCTCCCTGGCGCCGCGCTCGTGCTCGGCGCCCTCGTGTTCGAGTTCCTGCCTTGGCGCAGGTCTACTCGACCGTGAAGGCTGCGGTCGCGAGCGTCTTTCCGGCGGCGTCGCGGACCTCGACGCGCCATGCCCCGGTGGCGCCGGCCGGAATCTTCTTGGCCGACCACGTGCGCCAACGCTGCGCCTTGACCGGCAGCTCGACGCTGGTGAGCTGCTTGTCGGCGCGGAACCACACGTGGACGACCTTGTCCGCCGCACCGCGGAGCTCGCAGAAGCAATAGAGCTGGCCGACGCTCGCGGGGAACTTTTCGGCCACGCCCTGCGGCGCTCGGTCCTTGACGCCGGTGCAAATGACCGCGGTGGCGGACGACGCGACGTCGGCCGCAAATGCGACGGGCGCCAATACGCCCAACAGAGCCACAAGCAGGAGTGCCTTTCGCATCGCGTGTCTCCTTTCTTCTTCCTGGTCGCAATTTTAGAGCACTCTCGCGCGCGCGGAGCTGTGCTAGCATGCGCCCCCGATGCGAGTCAGCTTGAGGTCTTCCGGGAGAGCCCATGCATAGGGTGCAAGTTCTTGATGCGCGAGGGATTACTAGGGCGCTCGAGCGCATCGCCGCCGAGCTCGTGGAGAAGGTGGCGGACGAGAAGCTGCTCTACCTTGTCGGGGTGCAGACGCGCGGCGTGCCGCTGGCGCGGCGTCTGGCGCAGGCGCTCGCGGCCAACACGGGCGCCCAGCCGCCGGTGGGTGCGCTCGACATTTCGCTCTACCGCGACGACGTCGGCCCTTGGCGCGCCGCACACCAGCAGCCCGTGCTGCACGCGACCGACCTGCCGCACAGCATCGATGGGCGTGTGATCTGCCTGGTGGACGACGTGCTCTACACCGGGCGAACCGTGCGCGCTGCCCTCGACACGCTCATGGACTACGGCCGGCCACAGGCGATCCGGCTTGTGGTGCTCGTGGATCGCGGCCACCGCGAGCTCCCCATTGCCGCGGACTACGTCGGCCGCACGGTGCCGACCGCCCGGGACGAGGATGTGCAGGTGCGGCTGCGCGAGAGCGACGGCGAAGAGGGAGTCTGGATCGCCAAGGAGGTGGTGTGATGCGCGTGCAGCCCGCGCTGAGGCTCGCCGGCAAGGACCTCGTCGGCATCGACCCGCTCTCGCCGGGAGAGATTCAGCTCCTCCTCGACACCGCCGAGGAGATGCGCGCAATCGCCGAACGGCCGATCAAGAAGGTCCCGGCGCTGCGCGGCAAAACCGTGGTCAACCTCTTCATGGAGGCGTCCACCCGCACCCGCTTCTCGTTCGAGGTCGCCGAGAAGCGCCTCTCCGCCGATTCGCTTAACTTCTCCGCGAGCGCTTCGTCGGTGAGCAAGGGCGAGACGCTGATCGACACCGCCCGCAACCTCGAGGCAATGCAGCCTGACTTCATCGTGCTGCGCCACCAATACGCCGGCGCGCCGCACCAGCTCGCGCGCATCCTGAAGGCGTCGGTGATCAACGCGGGCGACGGCGCGCACGAGCACCCGACGCAGGCACTGCTCGACGCGCTCACGATCCGCATCCGGCGCGGCACGCTCGCGGGCCAGGTGGTGGCGATCATCGGCGACCTGCAGCACTCGCGCGTTGTGCGCTCCAACGTGCTGTTGCTCTCGCGCATGGGCGCGACGGTGCGCGTCGCCGGGCCGCCGAGTCTCATCCCGATCGGTATGGAGGAGCTTGGCTGTGAGGTTCACCGTCGCATCGAGGACGTGCTGGCGGGCGCCGATGTCGTCATGATGTTGCGTATTCAGCTCGAGCGCCAGGGGAGAATGAACTTCCCCAGCGTGCGCGAGTACTACGACTTCTTTGCGCTTACGCCTGAGCGTCTCAAGCTCGCGAAGAAAGACTGCCTTGTCATGCACCCGGGACCGATAAACCGCGGCGTGGAAATCGACTCGCGCGTCGCTGACGGTCCGCAGTCGGTGATCCTCGAGCAGGTCACGAACGGCGTCGCGGTCCGCATGGCGGTGCTGTATCTCTTGGCGGGAGGACACGGTGAGCCGGCTTCTGATTAGGCACGCGCGTGTGGTGGACCCCTCGCAGAGGCTCGACGAGGGGCTCGATATCCTGGTCGTTGACGGCGCGATCGCGCGCATCGCCGAGCGCATCGAAGACAAGGACGCCGAAAAGCTCGACGCCACCGGTTTGGTGGCCGCGCCCGGCTTCATTGACGCGCACGTACACCTACGTGAGCCCGGCTTCGAGTACAAGGAGACGATAGCGAGCGGGAGCGCGGCAGCCGTGGCGGGCGGTTTCACGGCGGTGTGCTGTATGCCGAACACGTCGCCGGTGAACGACTCGGCTGCGGTGACCGAGTTTATCCGTGGGCGAGCTTTCGAGGCCGGTCTCGCGCGCGTCTACCCGGTCGGGGCGGTGTCGAAGGGGCTCGCGGGCGAGGAGCTCGCCGAGATGGGGGAGATGGTGCGCGCCGGCGCAGTTGCGTTCTCCGACGACGGCAAGCCGGTGTCCAACTCCTACCTGATGAGGCGGGCGCTCGAGTACGCGCAGCTCTTTGGCGTACCCGTGGTGGACCACTGCGAGGACCCCGCGCTTGCGGCGAAGGGCGTGATGCACGAAGGCGCGATCGCCACGCGCCTCGGCTTGCGCGGCATCCCGGCCGCAGCCGAGGAGGTCGTGGTCGCGCGCGACGTGGTCCTCGCCGAGCTCGCGCACGGCCACCTTCACGTCGCACACCTGTCCACGGCGGGCGCGCTGGCGCGTGTGCGCGAGGCCAAAGCGAAGGGCGTCGCTGTCACCTGCGAAGTCACGCCCCACCACTTGGCGCTCACAGATGCGGCGGTGGCGGAGAGCTCTTATGACACCGACACCAAGATGAACCCCCCGCTACGCGGCACGGAGCACGTCGCGGCGCTGATAGATGGCGTTCTTGACGGCAGCGTGGACTGCCTCGCGACCGACCATGCCCCTCACCACGCGGACGAGAAGGCGCTCGAGTTTGACCTGGCTCCGTTCGGTGTCGTCGGCCTTGAGACCGCGATCCCGGTGAGCTACGACGCGCTCGTGCGGCGCCACAAGCTGGCACTACGCCACTTCATTGCACTCTGGTCGTGCAACCCGGCGCGCATCTTCAAGCTCCCGGGCGGCACGCTCAAGGTCGGCGCGCCAGCAGACATCACACTGCTCGACCTGGAGGCGCGCCTGACGGTCAACCCGGACCGCTTCCGCTCGCTTTCGCGCAATACCCCGTTCGCGGGCCAGCGCCTCAAGGGTTGGCCGGCGGCAACCCTTGTGGGCGGCAAGGTCGTCTGGCGGCGGGAGCGCCGATAGCATTCACTCCTTGCGCGACGGCAGAAAAGCGGGGATTCCGGTCAGGTGCTCGCCCAGAATCAGCGTGTGCATGTCGTGCGTGCCCTCGTACGTGTAGACGGATTCGATATTCATAAGGTGACGCATGACCGGGTGCTCGTTCACGATGCCGCTCGCACCGTGGATCTCGCGCGCGAGCCGCGCGCACTCGCGCGCCACCCAGCACGAGTTGCGTTTGGCCTGTGACACTTGCACGAACGTCGCCTCGCGCGCGTCCTTGAGACGGCCGAGGCGCCATACCAAGAGCTGCCCCTTGGTGATCTCGTTCGCCATCCACACCAGCCGCTCCTGGATGAGCTGATGCGACGCGATCGGCGCGCCGCCGAATTGGACGCGGCTCTTCGCGTAGTCGAGCGCGGCGTGGAAGGTGGCGAGCGCGGAGCCGAGCGCGCCCCAGGCGATGCCGAAGCGCGCCTCCGTCAAGCACTCGAACGGGCACCTGAGACCGGAGGCGCCGGGCAGACGGCTCGCCTCGGGCACGCGGCAATCTGCGAACGCAAGCTGTGAGGTCACCGACGCGCGCAGGGAGTACTTGCCCCGGTGCTCACTGGTGGTGAACCCCGCCGTGTCGCGCTCGACGAGGAAACCGCGCACGACGCCGGCGTCATCCTTGGCCCACACCACGGCCACGTCGGCGATCGCTCCGTTGGTGATCCACGCTTTTTCGCCGTTGAGCACCCAGGCATCGCCGTCACGGCGCGCGCGTGTGCGCATCGCACCCGGGTTGGAGCCAAAGTCGGGCTCAGTGAGACCAAAGCAGCCGATCGCCTGGCCGCGGGCAAGCAGCGGGATCCAGCGCTCCCGCTGTGCCCTCGCGCCCCAAGTCATGATCGGGTGCATCACGAGCGCCGACTGCACGGAGACGAACGAGCGCAGGGCCGAGTCGCCGCGCTCAAGCTCCTGCATCACGAGCCCGTAGGCGACATTGGAGAGCCCGGGCAGCCCGTACTCGGTGAGGGTCGCGCCGAAGAGGCCGAGCGCGGCCATCTCGGGCACCAGCTCGCGCGGAAAGCGCCCCTCCCAGGCCCACTCTTCAACGTCCGGCAGCACACGCTCGGCGATCCAGCTTCGGACCGTGTCGCGCACGAGCTTCTCGTCGTCGCCAAGCAGCGCTTCGAGGTCGTAGAGGTCCAGACTTGCAGACGCCATGACGCCTCCATTCGTGCAGCCCGACGCGCGCCCGCCGTCCGCACCGGGCCACGGTCTCGACGGCCGCGTGGCGTTTGACTAGACTCTTCTCAGCATGTCGCATCTCGGCGCCCGAGCGCAACTGCGGAAAGGAGTGCGGCGATGAGCCCGTTCATGGGTGGTTCGGCGCCCGCGATGGCCGATCAGGTGTCGGCTGGCTACACGCTCATCACCCCGGTGCATCTCAAGCGGCTCACCGACAGCGAGCTTGACCACCTCCAGTTCGAGTTCGAGCGCATCATGCGCGACACGCGGGCGACGCAGCCGCCGGCCGAGGACCTGGCCGCAATCCAGGCCCGCAGTCGCAAGTTGATGCGGATCAGTGGCGCGCTGCAACAGCTCAGCGCAACGCGCGCCAAGCGGAGGCGGGCGCTGTGAGTGCTGAGCGCTGGTGGGGGCAGCTCAAGGGCGACCCCACCGGCTTCGTGCTCAGCGACGACGAGCCGGGCGCGCTCTGGCGTTTCCTCGTCGAGGTTGTGGGGCGGCCGTACGACAGCCCGGCCGTGGCTCGCGCCCGGCGCGCGGCGCGCACGACCGGCGTCGTGGCGCAACTGCTCGCCAGCCAGAGCCCGCTCGGCTATTGGGGGTCGCCGGCCGGCTATGCGGCGCGCTGGGGCGGCTCGGCGTGGCACGTGATCGCGCTCGCAGCCCTCGGTGCCGACCCCGAGGACGCGCGCGTGGCGCGCGGTGCGGAGACGTTGCTCGAGCTGCTGGCGCCGCATGAGGGTGGCTTCGCAACCGCACGCCATCGGCCCTCTTCGGCCTGCTTCACCGCGGAGACGTGCGCGGCGATGGTCCGCCTCGGCTTCGCCCACCACCCACGTGTGCGCGAAGCGGTGGCATGGCTGACGGAGGCAGATGGCGGGCGCGGGGGATGGGTCTGCCCGGAGCCGCGGCACCTTTTCAATGGCTGCTGTCCGGGTGCCGCAGTGGCGGCGCTGCGCATCGTCGCCGAGCTTCCGTCCACGGAGCGTATGCCGGTCGCCTGCCTCGCCCGGCGCGCCGCCGGCTGGCTGGTTGGGTGCGGCCTGTTTGTGAGTGGGAAATCGCCGCGCGGCTGGCTCAAGCTCGCACATCCGAACCTGGCGCGGCCGGATGTGCTGGAAGCGCTCTGGGGGCTCGCGCGCGTTGATTGGCCCGCCGAGCCTCCGGTCATGGCGGCCGTGCTGGCCGTGCTTTC
>Ga0209777_10006346_pt1 | contig 13318 bp, 10 predicted proteins | sample FrelakmetHBP12HB_FD_187147 | JGI IMG/M metagenome (GOLD analysis project Ga0209777, IMG submission 187147) | Freshwater lake sediment microbial communities from the University of Notre Dame, USA, for methane emissions studies -HBP12 HB (SPAdes)... | ecosystem: Environmental > Aquatic >...
GTGTGCCGGTGGTTGAGGAGGCCGCCGCCCAGGGTTTCCGGATTGTCATCAGCGTGGACACGGGCATTCGCGAGCACGAAGTCCTGGCCCGCGCGCGCGACCTCGGCATCGACTGCATTGTGACGGACCATCACCTGCCCGATACGACGCTGCCGCCCGCTTGCGCGATCCTGAATCCCCGGCGCGCGGACTGTGCCTATCCGGAAAAGTCCCTGGCCGGGGTGGGAGTGGCTTTCAAGCTCGCGCAGGCGCTCCTGGGCGAGCGTCTCTCGGAGCGAGGGCTTCGGTCGTACTTGAAGGTCGTTGCCATCGGGACCATCGCCGACGTTGTCCCGCTCTTGGGTGAGAACCGTGTGATAGCCCGCTTCGGACTTGCCGCGTTGTCCCGCCCTGCAGAATCGCAGGCCGGTCTGGCGGCGTTGCTGAATGTTGCGAAACTCGACGGACAGGAGATTACGGCGGGAGACGTCGGCTTCCGAATTGCTCCGCGACTGAACGCGGCGGGACGGATGGAGAACGCTCGCGACGTCATCGATTTGTTCACCGCCTCGGACCCCTCTCAGGCTCGCGTCATCGCCGAGCGGTTGGAACGGCTCAACCGCGACCGGCAACGCGTGGAGGATGAAATCCTCCGCGCTATCCTCGAGTGGATGGAACAGCAACCCGGGATGGCGGAACGATACTCGTTGGTGCTTTCGGGGGAGGGTTGGCATCGGGGAGTCATTGGCATTGTGGCGCAGCGCGTGGTGGACCGCTACCACCGCCCCACGCTCGTCATTGGGGTGGAGGACGGAGTGGGATTCGGCTCGGGGCGTTCCATTAGGGGCTTTCACCTTCTTGAGGCGCTGCGCGCAGTGAGCGATCTCTTCGACCGTTTCGGGGGCCATGCCCAGGCCGCGGGATTCGCATTGCCGGCGGCCCGCATCCCGGACCTCGAAAAGCGCTTCGAACTTTATGCGCGCTCGGTCCTCGCTCCCCAGGATCTCGAGCCCACCCTCTCCGTCGATGCAGAAATCCATCTGGCGGAGATCGACTGGCCTCTCTACGAGGACCTCCTGCGCCTGGGCCCTTTTGGTTATGGAAACCCGACGCCGGTATTGGCTGCCCGCGGGCTAAATCTGGTTTTGCCGCCGCGCGTCCTCCAGGACAAGCATCTAAAGTTAAAGGTGGCGCAGGGGCCAAAGTCCCTGGATGCGCTGGGATGGGGCTGGGCGGGAAGGGGCGAGCGCCCGGTACCAGGCCAGCAACTGGACTTGGCCTTTACCTTGGACAAGAATGTTTTCCAGGAGGTGGCCACGCTCCAGCTGGTGATTAGGGACATGAGGTAGGGGAAAGCAGAAGGCAGAATGCAGAATGACGAATTCTGAATTGTGAATTCTGAATTGTGAAACCGGAAGACTGAAACGTTGGTGCTGATTGTTGACCGGTGAAAGCTGAGAGGTGAAGGAGTTGGATTTTCAACTGTCGACTATCAACTGTCGACTGTAGACTGCTCTTATGGCTACTGCGGGTCTTGGACAGAAGGAGGCACGCCGCAAGAAATGGATCACGGGTGTGGTCGTAGCCGCCCTCGGCCTTGCCGCCCTAACGGTTGGCGTCACTTATTGGGTAGGGGTTACGCGGAAGGAGCAGCCTCTCCCGTTGACCAAGGACCTCCCTACAGATATCCATCAGCAGCTTTCGGGCTACACCGTGACCCAGAATGATCAAGGCCGCCCAGTCTTCACGGTGCATGCTGCTCGCACGGTGGCCTTCAAGCAAGGTGGGGCCACGGTATTGGAAGACGTCACGGTGGAGATGTACGGCCGCGGCGGCAACCGGCATGACGTCCTGCGCACCCAGCGCTGCACCTACAACCCGCAGTCGGGCGACCTCTTCAGCTCTGGGAACGTGCAAATAGTGCTCAACGCGCCGGGCAAGGAATCTCCTGGCGAGCCACCCCGCGGCGGCCAAGCTGTTTACCTGGAGACCTCCAAAGTGGCATTTCGGAATGAAGGGTCCACGGTCGTCACCGATGCGCCCTTGCGGTTCCGAATCGGGCCCGCCTCCGGAACTGCCCAAGGCATGGCCTATGGCACGCGTGAGGGTTGGCTGGAGTTGAACAGCGACGTCGCTTTGGAATTGCAGCCGAGGGGCGGGGCAGACCCTCCGCCTCCCCTTCGACTCCAGAGCAGCCGTCTGCGGTATGACAAGTCTAACGGGCAGGTCACGCTCTGGGGGCCGCTGGAGATTAACCAGGGAGCGAGTCACGTGACGGCAGAACAGGGAGTGGTGTATCTGGATTCCCAGGACCGCGTCACGCGAGTGGATCTGGACGGAACAGTTAGGGCCAACGATTCCGGCGAGGGGCGCGCGATGAGTCTCAGCGCCCAGAGGATGGAAGGCGAGTTCGATCCGGTCACCAATCAACTGACTCACCTGTTGGCCGTCGAGGGAGTGGAGGGGAGTTCGGAGAGTAAGGATTCCCGCGCCCACCTTACGGGGCAGCGTTTGGAGCTCCACCTCTCGGGAGCGCACCCTAGACCTCTTAACGGGGATGTTTCGGGCGCAGCCGAACTGAGGTTGGAATCCCATCCCGCCTCTCCCGGCGATCAAACCCCATCTCCGCATGCACCTGAGGCGGCGCCGGAAGGCTCCCAGATTGAAAAGAAAACGCTCACCGCCGGCGAGGTTAAGTTCACCTTCCGCCCCCAAGGGCGCAGCCTGGAGGAAGCCGAGACCGTAGGACCCGGCAAGCTGATCGTCGTCCCCTCGGATCCTAAAGTCGGAGAGCGCGTCATTACCGCCGGGCAACTCACGATGGCCTTCGACACGAAGAGCCGGATCGAGGCTTTGCGCGGTCTCGCGCCCACGCACATTGTTTTTCAGCCGCCCGCGCACGCGGCCCCGGGCAGCGCCGCGCAAGAGAGTTTCGCCGACCGGTTGGAAGCGAGGTTCGACCCCGCAACGCAGCTTCTGCGCGATGTCCAGCAGTCAGGCCACTTCCAGTTTCGGGACGGCGATCGCCAGGGTCGTTCCGAGGAAGCTCACTATGCCGCTCCCACGCAAGGTCTCTCCTTGACGGGGCATCCTGTGATTTGGGATTCACGAAGCCGAATGAAATGCCAGAGGATCAACCTTGACCTTCGCGACAACACTGCGGAAGGGTTGGGGGGTGTCCAGGCCACCCAAATGCAGGACCCGAGCGCGGGTGAATCCGGCGGCGACGCCCAACCGACCCACATCCTGGCCAACCGGGTGGTCGCGGAGAAGTCGAGCCAGGTGGTGCACTATGAGGGCAACGTTCGGGCATGGCATGCTTCCGATGTTGTCGAATCATCTGCCCTCGACGTCTATCGCGCGGAACGGCGAGTGAGTTCGGGATTCGAGGTTCTGACTTCGCACCTGCAGCAGGCTTCACCGGCCTCCGGCCCCACCCCCGCAGCTTCGACCCGCCAGGAGGCGAAGCCCGTCACCATTCGTGCCGATCGCCTGGAATATCTGGACGAGGGGCGAAAGGCCAGTTATCGCGGCAAGGTCCGCATGCAAACGGAATCGACAATTCTCGAGGCCGACCGGTTGGATGTTTATTTTTCCCAGACCAGCCCAGAGGAAGAGGCGGAAATCGAGCGTGCCTTTGCGGATGGGCACGTGAAAGTGGAGCAGCCCGGGAGGCACGCCACGGGGGAACACGCAGAATACTTCGCCGGACCCGGAAAAATCGTTCTGACGGGCGGCCCTCCAATTCTGGACGACGCGGAGAAGGGCTCTACGACGGGCCAGCGATTGACTTTCTTTATTCACGATGATAGGCTGCTTGTGGACGGAGGTGATCGGGCACCCTCAATTTCCAAGCACCGCGTCGCGCAATGAGCGACAATGCAGATTCTCTCCACAGTCGATCTAACGAAGTCGTATAAGGGACGGAAAGTCGTTGACGACATCAATCTCAGGATCGCTCAGGGAGAGGTGGTGGGCCTGCTCGGGCCAAACGGCGCGGGCAAAACCACGACGTTCTATATCATCGTGGGGTTGACGAGTCCGGACTCGGGGCGAGTGCTGCTGGATGGGGCGGAGATCACGGACTTCCCGATGTACCTCCGGGCAAGGCACGGCATCAGCTATCTCCCCCAAGAGCCCTCCATTTTTCGTAAACTTACTGTGGAAGAGAATATCCTGTCGGTGCTGGAGACGCTTCCGCTGACCTCTCACCAGAGGAGGGAGCGCCTGGAGGAGTTGATCGAGGAGTTGGGTTTGCAGTCGGTGCGCCGGAGTTACGGCTATCTGCTCTCAGGTGGAGAGCGCCGGCGAGTGGAGATAGCGCGCTCGCTGGTGATTTCGCCGTCCTTCATGCTCCTGGACGAGCCGTTCTCCGGAATTGACCCATTGACGGTGCTGGACATTCAGAAGATCATTGTACGGTTGAAGGCGTCCGGCATCGGCGTCCTGGTGACTGACCACAACGTGCGGGACACCTTGCAAGTGACGGATCGCGCCTACATCGTGAACAACGGGCGCATCTTCAGGGCCGGGTCGCCGGAGGAACTCGGCAACGATGCCGAGGTGAAGCGCGTTTACCTAGGTGATAATTTCCGTCTGACGATGTAACCCCGCTGGCGGGGCTGGAGTTTTATGGGTGGACCTTCCCCCAGAATCGGTTTGAACCTCAAGGTCGCTCAGAAGCAGATCCTGACGCCGGGCCTTGTCCAGATGGTGAGCGTCCTGGCGCTCAACAAGCTCGAACTGCGCGAGATGATCAACCAGGAAATGATCGCCAATCCCGTCCTGGAAGAGCTGCCGGAAGACGTTCCTTCCCTGGACGATGTGGACAAGAAAGCCGAGGAGGAGAAGCCAGCCGTTACTCCGGCCGAGCAGGCTGCGGCCCGGAACGGGGAGCAGCAGGACTCGTTTGAACAGATCGATTTCGGGTCTTTCTTTGAGGAGTATTTGGATCCCGGCTACCGCTCCCCCGAGGCGGAGATTGTCGAGAAGCCTTCCTTTGAGAATTTCCTTTCCCAGCCCACGTCCCTGGCCGACCACCTGGAGTGGCAATTGAGCCTCGCGGTCTGCTCCGAGGCGGTGCGTCAAGCGGGATACTCCATCATCGGCAACCTGAATGAGGATGGATACCTCACCGCGACGCTGGAAGAGATGGCACAGACGGGTGGCCACAAGATCGAGGACGTGCAAGAGGGTATAAAGCTGGTCCAGGAGTTTGACCCCCTGGGGGTGGCGGCGCGCGACGTCCGGGAGTGCTTGCTGACCCAACTTCGCACCCTGGCGCCTGAAAACCTGCTGGCCCAGCAAATAGTCTCTGACCACTTGAAGCAGCTCCAGAACAAGCAGTACCGTGAGATTGCCCGGGCGCTGGACCGACCGGTCAAAACCGTCGAGCGCTGCGTGGAGATCATCCGGAAGCTCGACCCGCGCCCCGGCCAGCGTTACAACAGCACGTCGGCGCGGCTGATCGAGCCGGACGTCGCCTTCGTGAAATCCGGTGAAGACTATCAGGTGGTGATGAACGAGGACGGCCTTCCCCAGTTGCGTCTGAGCCACCACTACCGGCGTTTGCTGGGCGGGGGGGACACGACGCGAGAAGTGCGGAACTACGTCAAGGAGCGCTTCACTTCCGCCATCCAGCTCATCAAGAATATCGAGCAGCGCAAGCAGACCATCATCAAAGTGTGCGAAGCGATTATCCGCCGCCAGAAAGAATTTCTGGATAAAGGCATCGATTCCCTGCGGCCCATGATGATCAAAGAGGTGGCGGAGGAGGTGGGGGTACATCCGTCCACGGTCAGCCGTGCGGTGGCGAGCAAGTATGCGCACACGCCGCAAGGCGTTATTGAGCTCCGCTACTTCTTTTCCGAAGCCGTGCAGGGACCCTCGGGTTTGTCAACCTCCCTCATCAATCTGAAGCGTCTCGTCAAGAAGATGATCGATGAAGAAGAGGCAGCGCATCCGCTCACCGATGAGCAGATTACCCAGCGCCTGAGCGAGCTGGGTTATTGCGTGACTCGTCGGACCGTGGCCAAGTACCGCGAGGACATGAAAATCCCCAGTACCCACCAGCGCAGGGTGAAAGCGTGAAGTAGCTTCGGGCAGTCCCCATCCTCTTCCGGAGAGCCGAGGAGGTCAACTCATGCGTATCGATTTCACCGGCCGGCAGATGGAAGTTGGTTCGGACTTGCGCCAATACACGGAGGAGCGTCTACGGAAAATCACCCGCCTCCTGGGCGACCGCTTTGACCTGCACGTCATCTTGACGGCCGAGAAGCACCGCCGCATTGCCGAAATCACCCTCAAGCTTCGCGACCACATCCTGGTGGGCGTCCAGGAAACCGCCGACGCCCGTTCCTCCGTCAATGGCGCATTGGACAAGCTGGAACGCCAGGCGGTGCGTCTGCTGGACAGGCGCCGCTCCCGCAAGCGGCGGCCCAAGCCGGCTTCCGCAATCCTGTTGAATGTCTTGGGGGTGGAGCGCATCGACCACGATGAGCACCGTCTGATCGAAACCGAAAGGGTCGCCATCAAGCCCATGACCGTGGAGGAGGCCATCGAGGCCTTGGACGAGAAGCAGGTTGGGGCTGTCGTCTTTCGCAACCCGATGACCGAGCGCGTAAATGTCATCTATCAGCGGCCCGACGGCAACCTGGGCCTGATCGAGCCCGAACCCTAAGAGAACAGTAGGCAGAACGCAGTAGGCAGAAAGCAGAAGGCAGTCAGCAGACGGCAAGCCCTTGCCCCCTGGGGTTGGATCTTTGCCCACTGCCTGGCAAGGGGATATCGTACCGCCGAGTGGCCACGGCCAAGAAGCTCGACCCCCAAGACTAGACCGTTTCGTGGACACTGGCGCCGTCGGGCTGCCCTAGTGCCGGTCGTGCCTTCTGTTTTCTGCCTACGGCCTTCTGTCTTTTATGCGTACCGCCTCGCTCCCAAAGGTCCGAAAACAGTTCGTGTTGATCACCGGCCTGAGCGGGTCCGGCAAGGGCTCTGTGTTGAAGGCCTTCGAGGATCTGGGATACCACTGCATCGATAACCTGCCGATCGACCTCATTCCTCAATTCGCGGAAATGTGGCGCCGGGCGGATAGCCGCCTGGAGCGCGTCGCCGTGGTGGCGGACATTCGTGAAGGCCAAGCCATCAGCCAGCTTCCCACGCTTTATCAGAGCCTGGCTCGGGACAACCTGAAACCCTCCCTGGTGTTCATGGAAGCCTCCGATAAGGCCCTGATCCGGCGGTTCGAGGAGACCCGGCGGCCTCATCCCCTGGGCCGCGACCTGCCGGTGCGCGAGGGCATTCGCCTGGAACGGACTCTGTTGAAGCCGATGCGCCAGCTTGCCGACGCGGTCATTGACTCCTCGCGCCTGAACGTGCACGAGTTACGCGACCTGATCCAGACTCGGTTTGGCGGCCTCGGCGCGCGCAAGACCATGCTGGTCTCGGTGGTCTCCTTTGGCTTCCGCTACGGCGTTCCCTCGGATGCGGACTTGGTTTTCGACGTCCGTTTTCTTCCCAACCCCAATTTTGTTCCCCGCCTGAAGAACAAGACGGGACGGGATTCCGCCGTTCGACGCTTTATGGATTCTTACCCCCAGACCGTTGAATTCTTCAATCGCCTGATGGGTTTGCTGACCTATCTTCTTCCGCACTACGCCCGCGAGGGGAAGAGTTATCTGACCATCGCCATCGGCTGCACCGGCGGCCGGCACCGGTCCGTAGCCATCGCGGAGCAAATCGGCAACGCCTTAGCCGGTGAGGGATACAAAACCAAGATCTCGCACCGCGATGTTGGTCGTGCGTAGGAGGTTGCTTGAATAACCTGCTTGGGGTTGATATCGGCGGTTCGAATTTCCGTGTGGGGCTGTTTGATCAGGAAGGGCGTCGCTTGCTGGTTTCAGAAACCGAAACCGATCGTGCCGCCGGTCGAGAATGGATGTTGGCTCAAGTGCTGGAGCAGTGCAAGACTTTGCTCGTCCAGACGGACTACCCCGTGAAGGCCTGCGGAATCAGTTTCGGAGGGCCGGTCGACTTTGAGGACCAACTCGTGACCTCGATCCACGCTCCCGGTTGGAAGGGCTTTGCCTTGGCTCGCTGGGTGGAGGACAACCTGAAGTTGCCTTGCCGGATTGACAACGATGCCAATGCTGGAGCCCTGGGTGAATTCCGTTACGGGGCTGGCCGTGGTTCGAAATCCCTAAGCTACATCACCCTGAGTACGGGTATTGGCTGTGGCCTGATTTTTGAGGGCAGGGTCTACCGAGGAAAGGACGGATTGGCAGGCGAATTGGGACACATCCCTGTCTCGGATTCCGGATACCCTTGCTCCTGCGGGGGCAAAGGTTGTCTTGAGACTTTTTGTTCGGGAACGGCCATTGGGCAGAAAGGCCGGGAATGGGGCGAACGCCGCCCCGAGCGCGTCAATCGCATCCTCGAGCTGAGTGACGGACAAATGGAGAAGATCAGCGCCCGGGCAATCATGCAAGCGGCCGCCGAGGGCGACATGGCGGCGGTGCACATTGTTCGCGAGGCGGCCCGTTGGCTGGCACGCGGCGTGCTCACGCTCATTCGAGTCTTCAACCCCGACAAAGTTATTCTGGGCGGTGGCGTGATGCAGTCGGCGTCGGTTCTCCTTCACCCCTTGCGTGGCTATCTTGACGAGTTTGCGTCACCCACGATTGGTTATACCACTGAAATCCTTGTGGCAGAACTGGGAACGCTTTCACCCTTGTATGGGGCGGGCGCCATGGCTCTCGATCTCGTGTCGCAAGTCCCTTGATGATCAATCAGTAAACTCTCCGGTGGGCCCCTTCTGCCACCACTAATTATTGAAATATATGGGGCTTTTTGGTAGTATCTGAAAGCAGGGGGTTGCCTCCGGCTGCGATTTGCTTGACTGCCCCTCGGTTGACCTCTAAGATTCTTGATTTTGAGTGCCTTATAGGCGGTCCGCCTGTGAAAGAGTAGAGATGAGCCAAGTTCAACGGCTGCTGGGGTCGTTGCGCCCTTATAGCCTGCGGTTTGGTCTGGCCTTCCTCCTGATGGGGGTAGTGGGGGCGTGTGAGGCGCTCACCGCACTCCTGATCAAGCCGGTTTTTGACCGCGTCCTCGCCCCAGGCGCCGACGCGGGCCGCATCCTGCTCTTTTCCTGGCCGTTTGGCGACGGCGCGGTTTATCTACAGGATTTCTTTCCCGCCCGGATTCACAATGCCTGGACTCTGGTCGCTGTCGCCATCATCGCGGTGACCTTCGCGAAGGGTATCTCAGAATTCCTGGCGACTTATTTCGTCAACTTTATCGGTCACTCCGTGGTTCGTGACCTTCGCAATCTTCTCTATGCCAGGATCATCGACCACTCCATTGCCTTTTTCACCAAAAACCCCACGGGCCGCCTTATGTCGGCCATTACCAGCGACATTGAGAAAATCCAATACGCCGTTTCTCAAAGTGCGGCGGACTTCCTCAAGCAGTCCTTCACTCTGGTGGGGCTATTGGCAGTGATTTTTTACATGGACTGGCGGCTCGCGTTGGTCTCACTGCTCCTGGTACCCTTTGTGGTCCTTCCCTCGGCCAACATAGGGCGCTACATCCGGATATCGAGCCGTTCCAGCCAGGACAAGATGGCGGAACTTAACACCGTCCTCCAGGAAACGTTCAGCGGGATTCGGGTGGTCAAAGCCTTCGGCATGGAGACGTTTGAAATTGCCAAGTTCAAGGCGGCGACCCGGCGTCTGTTGAGGGTCAGCCTACGTTGGGTGAGGGCGCAGGCGGTAACTTCGCCCTTGATGGAGATCTTGGGGGCCGTAACGATTGCGGGTCTGCTCCTTTATGCGCGCAATGAGATTCTCCACCACGTGCAGACGACCGGAGGCTTCGTAGCTTTCCTTGTCGCCTTGATCAAGACCTACGAGCCCATCAAGCGGCTGACGGGCATCAGCAATGCTTACCACCAGGCTGTAGGTGCATCGGAGCAGGTATTCCATTATCTGGATATCCCGCCGGAGATTACAGACAAGCCCGAAGCGATCGGACTGCCAACCTTCGAGAGAGAGATCGAGTTCCAGGACATGGACTTTGAATACGAGGATGGCGCCCCACTGCTCCGCAACATCAACCTGCACATTCGCAAGGGAGAAGTGGTGGCGATTGTGGGTTCGAGCGGCGCAGGAAAGACGACCTTGGTTAGTCTGATCCCCAGGTTTTTTGATGTGAGCCGGGGGCGGATCGTGATGGATGGTCACGACCTTCGCGATATCAAATTGGCCTCCCTGCGGGCGCAGATCGGCATTGTGACCCAAGAGACGATTCTCTTTAACGACACCGTGTATAACAACATTTGTTACGGCAGCCAGCCGCTCAACGAGGGCGCCGTGCACGAGGCTGCCCGCGTGGCCTTGGCGGAGGATTTCATCCTGGAGATGGCCGAGGGGTATCAGACCATGATCGGGGAGCGCGGCCAGCGCCTGTCGGGCGGGCAGCGCCAGCGCCTGGCCATTGCGCGCGCGCTTCTGAAGAACCCGCCCATATTGATTCTGGATGAGGCCACTTCGGAACTCGATACGGAATCGGAGATGCTGGTCCAGAGGGCGCTGGCCAATCTCATGGCAGGACGGACGGTGCTGGTGATCGCCCACCGGCTGTCTACGGTCCGCCGCGCGGAGCGAATCATTGTGCTCGATCGCGGAACCATTTCCGAGGTCGGGACCCACGAGGACCTCGTCAATGGCGGCGGCATCTATCAGCGGCTCCACGATCTTCAATTTGTGGACGTGGAACCGTGAAGGAGAAGTCAGAAGTCAGGAGTCAGAAGTCAGAATTCGGACCGATGGGAGAAGGAACCCGTCTTCGAGGCTTGCGTCGTGTTTTTCTTCTGACTTCTGGCAACCGGCAACTGGCAACTGATTATGATTCGCAGCATGACGGGATACAGTCGGGTGGAAGCAAAGGAGGGCGGTCGGGCGCTCTCCGTCAACATCCGGAGCGTCAACCACCGCTCTCTGGATTTGCAGGTGCGCCTCCCGGATGCGCTGGAGTCCCTGGAACCGATGCTGCGCCGTCTGGTCAAGCAGCACCTCACCCGGGGGCACGTGGAAATGACCGTCGGCCTCGAGCGAGCGGGCCAGTTGGAGATCCAACTCGATCGGGACATGCTGGCGGCTTATGTGGCGGCGTATCAAACCCTGCGGAAGGAGTTTGGATCCTCCTCGGAACCCGACTTGGTGGGCTTGCTGCGCATCCCCGGCATGGTGGCCGCCGGGAATGGGACCATGTCGCCCGATGATTTTGCGCGGATTCAAAAAGTCCTGGAGAGCGCTGCCCAACAGGCCCTCGAGCACCTGAACGCGATGCGGACACAGGAGGGCGAAACGCTCGAGCGCGATCTGCGCGCGCGCCTGGCCCGGCTGGAAGTGCTGGCCGGCGACATCCACAAGCTCTCGCAGGGAGCTTCCCTGATCTATGCGCAGCGGCTGGATAGCCGGGTGCGCGAGCTTTCGGGAAGGACGGAGATCGACGCGGGGCGCCTGGCTCAGGAAGTCGCCTACCTGGCCTCGCGCTCCGACATTACGGAAGAGCTGACGCGATTCCGGAGCCACTTGGAACAGGCGACGCACCTCCTGGCGGACAGTTCCGAAGTTGGCAAGAAGCTGGACTTCCTGCTGCAGGAAATGAACCGCGAGGCCAACACGCTGCTTTCAAAGACGACGGATGTGCCGGAAGTCGGGCTGGAAATCGCCCGGCAGGCCATCGAAATGAAGACTGAAATCGAGAAGTTGCGCGAACAGGCGCAGAACATTGAATGAGCGTGGGACGAGTCCGCAAACCCCCGCACCAGCGGGGCAGCATCTTCGTGATTTCAGCGCCTTCGGGAGCCGGGAAGTCGACCCTGGTCAAGCGGCTGATGGCGGCGGTGCCCAGCCTGGCTTTTTCCGTTTCGTACACCACTCGCCCGCCCCGCGCGGGCGAAAAGCACGGGCGGGACTACTTCTTTGTTTCCCCGCGCCATTTCCGCCGAATGATTGCGGGCGACAAGTTCGTGGAGTGGGCGGAGGTGTTCGGTTATCTTTACGGCACTTCGAAAATGCAGGTCCGGGCTGCGCAGAAGCGGGGACAGGACATCTTGCTGGATATCGACGTTCAGGGCCATCACCAGGTGCGCAGGAAGCTGCCGGAGGCGGTGAGCGTTTTCGTGCTCCCTCCTTCGTTTAAGGAACTGGAGCGACGGCTGCGCCACCGACATTCGGATGCGCCTGCCGTGATCGCCCGGAGGCTTGAGACGGCTGGTCAGGAGTTGGCCCACTGGACCGAGTATGATTACCTGGTGGTCAACGACCGCCTCCGTACAGCCACTCGGGCGCTCCGGGCCGTGGCGGAGGCCGCACAGGTCCGCCGGGAAATTCAAGCGGTGCGGGTTCAAGAAATCTTCAGGACTTTTGGAGGATAGGCCGGATGGATTTGCCTCACAACATGGATAGCAAGTTTCGTTTCATTCTCGTGGCGGCCAAGCGCGCGCGGCAATTGCAGGCGGGCGCAAAAGCCCTCATCCAGACGCAGTCGAAAAAGGTGACCAGGGTCGCGCAACAGGAAGTGGGCGCGGGGCTGGTGCCTTTTGAGATCCTGACGCTTGCGTCGATCAATAACGACAAGAGCAAGAAGGCGAAGGCATCGAAGTAAGGGGTAAGATAGGATCTAGGATTTAGGATTCAGGATCCAGGCCGCTGCCTTCCCAAATCCTAGATCCTAAATCCTAGATCCTGATTCCTCGACCCTGGTTTTCCATGCGCGTGGCGCTCGGAGTCTCGGGAGGGATTGCCGCTTACAAGGCGGCTGAACTGGTGCGCCTGCTCCAGGACCGCGGGCTGGAAGTCCAGGTGGTGATGACCCGGAGCGCGCGCGAATTCGTGACCCCGCTGACCTTCGCGGCGCTTTCCGGGCGCAAGGTCATCACCGAAATGTTCGGCGGCGCCCAGGGTGAATCGAACCTCGAGAGCGCCATCGAGCACATCGCTGTGGCGCAGACCATCGACGCGCTGGTCATCGCTCCCGCCACCGCAAATGTGCTGGCGAAAATTGCGAACGGAATCGCCGACGACTTCCTCACCACCCTCTGCTTGGCTACGCAGGCCCCCCTCGTTGTGGCTCCCGCCATGAACGTGAACATGTTGGAGCACGCTGCCACGCAAAAGAACTTGCAAGTCTTGAGGGAGCGCGGAGCCAAGATCGTCGATCCTGAGGAAGGATACCTGGCTTGCGGGATGACCGGGGCCGGTCGCCTGGCCGCGCCGGAGCACATAGCCCAGGCGGTCTTCGACGCCCTGGGCCTGCGCGAGGATCTCAAGGA
>Ga0209777_10006347_pt1 | contig 13317 bp, 13 predicted proteins | sample FrelakmetHBP12HB_FD_187147 | JGI IMG/M metagenome (GOLD analysis project Ga0209777, IMG submission 187147) | Freshwater lake sediment microbial communities from the University of Notre Dame, USA, for methane emissions studies -HBP12 HB (SPAdes)... | ecosystem: Environmental > Aquatic >...
GAACGAATAAACCATGAGTATTGTCACTTTTATCTAGAGAAACGAGAATGGGATAATAGACCATGTCCTAAACTATGATTTTTAAGGAGGAGCAGATGGGCTTAAAAAGAAATGTTGGCCTGATCGAAGGTTTGCGCTACCAGGGGAAGGGCCCAATGCTGACCTATATCCTGCACCGGATTAGCGGCCTGGCAATGGTCATTTTTGTTGCACTGCATATTCTAGCGTCTTTCATCTCCAACCAGGCTTGGGGATCAAGCGCCGGTATTTTTATCAACACCATCTATGAGTACTGGATCTTCCAGATCTTCATCTTCTTCTGCGCACTCTTCCATGTCATCAATGGTCTGCGGATCGTCATTTTGGATCTCTGGCCGAAACTGATCGAACACCAGCGCGAAGCTATCTGGCTGGAATGGTTGGTTTTCCTACCCATTTACGCCCTTGCAGTTTTCGTTATCATCAACGGCGCGTTGGGAGGCTAGGAGTAGATTATGAAATCACGGACTGTTTCCCTAACCAAGCGCGGGTTCGATTTCGAAACTTTCATGTGGCTTTTCACACGTCTTTCAGCCTTGGCTATGTACTTGTGTGCTTTCATCGGTCTGGTCGGAGCACTCATTATGGGCGCCCGCACTCAGATGAACATGGCGGACCTGATTCGTTGGACATTCATGCCCAGTTCGACCCACGTACTTTTGAACACCAGTAATCAAATTTTGCAACCGGATGTTTGGATGACAACGTTCTGGAAGGTGATGGGCAGTATTTTTATCACCTTCGCTACATCCCACGGTTTGCACGGGCTTCTCAGCGTGCTGGAGGATTACAATACCATCCCTTGGCTGCGCCGGACGCTGCGCATCCTGGTCCTGGTGCTCACTTTAGCCATGATCGCCATCGGTATTTACGTCCTCTGGACATCATAGGAGCAGCAGCATGAAAACCCATCAATTTGAAGTGATCGTCATAGGCGCAGGCGGGGCGGGACTGATGGCTGGTCTGTACGCCTCCAAGACGGCCAAGACTGCCATTATCACCAAACTATATCCCACCCGTTCGCATACCGGCACTGCCCAGGGAGGGATCGGAGCCGCGCTTGGTAGTGAGGAAGAAGACCACCCCGAATGGCACACCTATGATACTGTCAAAGGATCAGATTACCTTGGTGACCAGGATGCTATTGAGTTCATGTGCTCCGAAGCCGTCCAGGCTGTTTATGAGCTCGAGCACATGGGATTGCCCTTTGACCGGACACCGGAAGGCAAAATATCCCAGCGTCCATTTGGCGGACATACCAATAACGTGACTGGCAAACCGGTCAAGCGTGCCTGCCATGCCGCCGACCGTACCGGTCATATGATCTTGCAGACCCTGTACCAGCAGTGTATGAAGAACAATGTTAATTTTTTTGACGAATTTCAGGTGGTTGATTTGCTCATGGTTAACGGCGCTGCGGCGGGTGTTGTAGCCATGGAACTTGCCACCGGCGAAATGCACGTTTTCCATGCTAAATCGGTCATTTTCGCCACTGGTGGGCACGGGCGCATCTGGGAGATTACCTCCAACGCCTATGCCTTCACGGGCGATGGCCCTGCTGTTGCTATGCGTCGTGGTTTGCCGCTCGAAGATATGGAATTCTTCCAATTCCATCCTACCGGTATTTATAAGCTCGGTATCCTCATCACGGAGGGAGTGCGCGGCGAGGGTGGAATCTTGATCAATGGCAAGGGTGAGCGTTTCATGGAAAAGTACGCTCCCAAGGTGAAGGACCTGGCTTCGCGCGATGTTATCAGCCGCGCCATTTACATGGAGATACGCGAGGGTCGCGGCGTCAATGGCCAGAACTATGTTTACCTGGACGTGCGGCCTGAGTCGGTCAATCGGTACGCGGCTCTCGACGGGCGCACGAATCTCGATGGCTCTCCCGTCAATCTCACCGGCGAGCAGATCCTCGCCAAATTACCTGATATTGTGGACTTCTGCCGAGTCTACCTCGGCGTGGATCCGGTCACGCAATTGATGCCAATCCAACCCACCGCGCACTACGCCATGGGCGGCATCCCCACCAATAAATATGGTGAAACCCTCCTGGATGAAAATAACACAACCGTCCCGGGCTTTTACGCCGCGGGCGAATGCGCCTGCGTTTCTGTCCACGGCGCGAACCGGCTAGGGACCAACTCCCTTCTCGATCTGGTCGTCTTCGGCAAACATGCTGGCCTCCGCGCGGCCGAGTTTGCCAAAGGCAACGATTTCCAGCCCCTGCCCGATAATCCAACCGGCTTCGCCCAGGCACAGTTCGACCGTATCCGGCATGCTGACGGCAAGGAAAATGCCTTCGATATTGGCCGTACGATGAAGAAAGTCATGTTCGACGACATGGGTATCTTCCGCTCCGGCAAAGGCATGCAGAACGCCCTGAACGTGGTTCGTGAACTTAAAGAACGCTACAAGCACGTTAGCGTCACAGATGACGGCACCATTTTCAACATGGAACTGATGAATGTGTGGGAACTGGGCAACCTGCTCGACCTGGCCGAGGTCACCACGGTCTCAGCCCTGGCCAGGACCGAAAGCCGGGGAGGCCATTCCCGAGAGGACTACCCCGACCGTGACGATAAGAACTGGCTCAAACACAGCTTGGCCTGGGTACGCGATAATGGCAAGATTGACCTGAAGTACAAGCCGGTCGTTATCACCAAATTCGAGCCAAAAGTCCGGACGTATTAGGAGGTCATCATGGAAGTCACAATTAAAATCTTCCGTTACAATCCTGAAAAGGATAAGAAGCCGTCCTTCAAGACCTACAAACTTGAAGCGCCGGAGACCGACCGTGTACTGGACCTGCTCGAGAAGGTGAAAGGTTACCAGGACGGAACGCTTTCTTTCCGACGCTCATGTGCACATGGGATCTGCGGATCCGACGCAATGCGGATCAATGGATTTAACCGGCTTGCCTGTAAAACACTTGTACGCGATACGGGCGCAAAGATCACCGTCGAACCCATCCTCGGCCTGCGCGTCATCAAAGACCTGATCGTGGATATGGAACCGTTCTTCGAACATTACCGATCCATCAAGCCCTGGTTGATCAATGACGACCCTGAGCCGGAAAAGGAACGCTACCAGAGTCCCGATCAGCGCGCCCTCTTCGATGACACCACCAAGTGCATCCTATGCGCTTGCTGCACCACCTCTTGCCCGTCTTTCTGGGGCAGTGAGAAATATGTGGGCCCGGCTGCCATAGTAGCCGCTCACCGCTTCATATTTGACAGCCGCGACAAAGCCGCCTCCGAGCGTCTTAAAATTCTGAACGATCTGTGGGGTATTCACCGCTGCCACACTGTCTTCAACTGCACCATGGCTTGCCCGCGTGAGATCCAGGTTACCAAGGCCATCGGTGAGGTCAAGATGGCACTGACATTAGGAAAATTGGACTGACTTCAACACCCGTGACCCGGCTCTGTGAGCCGGGTCCATTTTTTTACCATTTCTACCAGACAACAGGAAAACGCCACAGATTACCTGCCATTTGGAAAGGATTATTCTTAAATATTCTTTATTCTCTTCAATCTATTATTGCTTTAACCACTTATGCTGGGTGATCCAAGGTTTTCGATCCATAGATCCTATGCTAACGTGACCCGAGCCGGATCGGAAAGGCTCTTCGCCAAGAAGCGAAGAGCCTTTTTAAATCCAATTCCCTAGAAATAGCCCGTATTTTGTTCTTGGGTTATTTTTCTTGTATACTGGTATTCATGAAAATCAAATTCCCTCTGACCGTCCCGGGTGGGGGACCAACCCTCCTGCTGGCCGGGCCAGTCTCCTGTCTGTTATTGCATGGTTTCACCGCTAATCCCGAAGAAATGCAGTTCCTCGCGGTTGATCTGCATCGACGTGGCTACACTGTATTGAACATGCGCCTGGCCGGACACGGGACTCACCCTCTCGACCTGACGCGCACACGCTGGACTGACTGGCTGCTTTCCGTCAAAGACGGCCTGAACCTGCTGGCTGGTTCCTCCAAGCAGATGATGCTCATCGGCCAATCCCTGGGCGGAGTAGTATCCCTGACTGCTGCAGCGCGTCTGCAACAGGTGGCAGGCGTGGTGGCACTTTCCACACCGTATTATAGCTTCCAGCCGAGACAAATACTTCTGGCGCGCATGATGGGCTCTTTGGGAAGAGTGACTTGTAAACAGGTCAAAGAACATCCCGAACTTGGTCAACGGCGGGAGGCTGCCTATCCGGCTTACACCAGATACCCAATTAAAATTGTGCCTGAAATTGCCAGACTTCAGAAAGCCATGGAAAATGCCCTGCCGCAGGTCAAAGTCCCAGCGCTGGTCGTACAGTCCCACCAGGATATGGGTGGGAGAGACGACCTCGAACGAATTTACGCTGCGCTGGGCAGCAACAGGAAAGAGAAACTCTGGTTGGATGATTTTGACCATTCCGTGGTCCGTGACAAGAAGCGTCAGATCGTTTTCGATGCGGTGGGAAATTTCTTGAAGAAGATGGAACAATCTACTTTGATTGGCGCATCGTGACCAGCGGATTGGAGGGCGCAACCCGGATAGCCATGGGCGAAACTTGCAATTCAATCAGCGAGGCGGATTAAAGGCTTGATGAGCCAACCTGGATTCGTTTCGATTTGCTGATACCCCCCGGGGTATAAAAACGTACCCGATTGGGCACGTTTGTACTTGAAGAATTGGAAATGCAGAAATATTCTATCCAGAACACTCTCGAAGAAGTTGGCTCTCTAGAACAATCCTCGCACCATTAATAACAAACCGAAAATAATGAACGGGATGCCGATGATCGCACCAACGATTGTAATGGTCAGCACCACCCCGACAATCAGGAACACCAATCCCAGGATGGCAGCGACCAGTCGACCGGTCCCGGTGACGATAACCACTACCAGTCTCCAAAGCGCCCAGAAGGGCCATAGGATCCAGGGTATATGCTTATTGTTTCTATGTACTCCTGTCATTGTTGCCTCTGATATAGATCTACGGATTACAGCTCAGAAGGTAGTAATCTGCTTTAAAGGGTTCGCAGCAGAGTTAATCAACGGGGAAGAATATAATTAAACACAACCCAGGTTACCACAGCGATCAGCACCGCCAGCACGATCAGCCCCACCAGCCCTAGAAAAGCCCAAATCCAGAATTTACCTTTCTTTGCTGGTGCAGACTCCCGGGGGACTAATATCAGTATCACAGTAATGTTGTCTCTCCCATGGCGGGCGCAGGCCAGATCCACCAGCGCTTGCGCAGCAGACTTAATATCCAGCCCGCGCACTGTTGTCGTAATTTCAGCGTCATCAACCACATCTGTCAGGCCATCGGTGCATAGCAGGAGCAGATCACCAGGGATCAATCCCAGCCCCTGGTTCGAGCGAGCCTGGGTGTCCGACTCGTTTTTGGCCAATCGCAGCCGGGTATCCGGCTCTGGCGTTTTGGAGGAGCCCAGGTAGCGGCGGATGACATGCACATTCGGGTGGTTGCGCGCATCCTCTAACTTTAGAATGCCTTTTTCCACTGCCTCCTGTACCCAGGTATGGTCCACAGTCAACTGCATTAAATTACCGTTACGCAGAAGATAAATACGGGAATCCCCCACGGAAGCAATGAATAATTGCCGGCCGATGACCCAGGCGCAAGCGCAGGTGGTTCCCATTCCCAGGCGCTGAGTGTCGTCCCTGGCTTTGGTGGCAATCTCGTCGCTGGTTACCTGAATGGCATAATCGAGGGTTGCCAGCGGGTTGCGTACATCTGACTGGGCCACCATGTGGCTGATGGTCTCCACGGCCATTTCAGCAGCCACTTCTCCGGCCTGGTGCCCGCCGATGCCATCCGAAATGATGGCAAATATCGACGGCGTGGGATCAGTTTCACTTACGCGGTAAGAAGAGACAGCAAAACGGTCCTCATTCAGCCTTCCTGCCAACCCGGGATGAGTCACAGCAGAAACATAAAGCGAACCCTGTTGAGTACGGATCATTTCTTTATCGGTGTAACCTTTGGTGCGGGGCGCTCAGGGGATGAACGCAACATGAACCGGTAGGAGAACCGCCCGATGTGGACTATGTCACCATGCTGAAGGCGCCTGGGAGTTGTCAATCGCTCAAAATTGACCCACGTCCCGGCAGCTGATTTTTCGTCAGAAAGGATGTACTTGCCATTCTCTTCTCGAAGGCGGGCATGCAATGGCGAAACGGAAGGGTCATCCAAAATGCGTGTGGCCTGAATCGGGTCCGAACCAAAGATCATCTCTGGTGTGATAACCGGGATGGAGGGAGAGGTAATCGGTAGACCGTCATCCTTCAGTCGGACCAGGTAGGCTTCGGATAATCTGGCTGGGCGCCTCCACGGCAGACGCAGGCCATGTCGCTGCCCATTGTCCTGGACGGACTGTGTCAGCGGGTCATGGTGGAACTTTTTGGCTGCCTTGCCGGGACGGTGTTTTTTTCTCCAACTCCAGGCCAGGGTCATGCCCACACCCACCCCGGCAATAAGGATTGCTGCCAGTGCCACCCATTGGCTGTTGCGAGACAGGAACGGTAGCAATCCAACCTGCGGCCGGACAATTGTCACCATCACCGGCACTCCCAGGCTCACCTTACTCAAACCGAAACTATCCACGGCTTCCACGGTGAGGACATGCTGGCCACTGACCGTATAGTTCCTTAAATCCCATTTGAACTGATCGAATGGCTCACTAGTATTCTCTGCTGCTTTTTGCCCATCTACATAAAGTGTGGTACGCACAAGCGGACGCTGGCGTCCATCCGGGAATTCAATGATGATATCGATCGGCTGAAGTGTGGGAATAAATGATTCAATGGCGGTCGTCCGCGTATCTGGCGCCGTACGAACAATCTGAACCGGAGGAGAGACCAGAATAGGGTTCGGCGGTAGTATGCTCAAGTCAAAGGTTAATGGTGCGGAAGTGACCATCCCGTCGCTCAGGTTTACCTTAACCATTAGAGTATGCCCACCAGAGGTAAGGACGCCGGAAGAATAAGTCAAGAGATAGGAATGGCGAAGAGGTGTAAGATACAATTCCGGGCTCGGCAGAGGTTCCACATTGGAGAAAAGGAAATACTGGCCAGATGTCCGGATAGCCAGATCCTTGAGGGCTGTTGCGCCAGATGTGGAAAAGAAATCAGTTGAAGCCACGATCCATACATTGACCCTGATGTTTTGATCAACCGCACGCTGGGTCAGATTATCGAGCGCCGGTATGGCATCCGCCGTTGGCACCGATGTGATGTAGAGCACAACAGGCTTCATGCCGGCCTGGGGGGGTGTTTCAGAGACCACATCCAAGGCTCGCGAGAGCGTTTCAGGGCTTGAAGTGATACTCTGCAAGTTGGGATGGTAAGCACCCAGGGCCTCCGAAAATGCCGCTGTCGTCCCCAGATGGGTTGAAACTGTTCCATCGGTAGGCACCAGGCTCAGGTCGTCACCCAGCGAATCGGGGTGGGTGGCGGACCAGGCGGTAATGACCTGGATGATTTTGTCATAACGGGACACTGCATTGGCATCCCGGTAGGCAAAGTAAGGACCTGGATCGAGTGCCAGTGCGAACTGCACCCCCGGTTGGAGTTCCTCGATGCTTGTAAGGGAGCGGGGCTGATTGTCTTCGAGCAGCGTAATTGAATCAGAGGTCAGCCCGGTTACGAAGTTACCTGTCGAATCAAATATATCAAGTCCGGCGGTTATGGTCGGGAAAGAGCCGGTTTGCAAGTCGTACAGGCTGACGCGCGAACTGGTCTGAGCCTGCACACGCATCAGTCCGGCAAAGAGGAGATAGATGCTGAAAAATAAGGGGAGCGTTTTTCGCATTGAGTTGTCAGAAATTGGAGCAGACCAATTGTCGCTTGTTCCAGCCTGCTGGGTGTTACTTGACTTCCTTGATCTCTTTGACTTCCGCCTCGACGATCTCATCATTAGCAGAGGAAATCTGATAATGATTCTTCGTGATTGGAAATCTGAGCCATTCGTGCAGGCCGGCCCAGGCCAGCAAAACACCGCCTGCAGCGGTTCCAGTCACCGAGAATGGCACACCGGCAATAATACCCATCACCAACCCCTTGGCAACCGACTCTCCCCAACTATCTTTTGCAAGGTAATGTTGGATAAATAATGTGGTGACAAAACCGGTCACACCAATCAGCGGTATGGATAAAATCCACGCTTCGGGCCCGGCAATTTCAGGTATGGTGAATAAGTTATCCAACACAATGGTTGCTAGGGCAGCCAGCGGGTGAATAGGTGAGGGTGGAATCGGGCGGCGGAGTTCAATCGGGTTGTTCATTTTCATCAATCCTTCCAATAGATGATCAACAGATCATTCCCATTCGATCGTGGCGGGTGGTTTACTGGTAATATCATACACCACTCTATTGATTCCATGCACTTCATTGACGATTCTATTGGCTACCTTCGCTAGAACATCGTATGGGAGGCGTACCCAGTCGGCAGTCATGAAATCCTCGGTGACCACCGCCCGGACAGCCGCTGTCTCCTGGTACGTTCGTTCATCGCCCATTACGCCAACTGAACGAACCGGTAGCAAAACCACAAATGCCTGGGATGTTTCTGCCCCCTCACCTATCAACCCCGCAGTGGATAGTTCCTCTAGCAGGATGGCATCCGCTGCCCTCAGATGGGTGATCCGTTCCGGTGTCACCTCACCCAGGCAACGCACGGTCAATCCTGGGCCAGGAAATGGCTGGCGCCAGACCAAGGCATCCGGCAGGTAAAGTGCTTTTCCCACGGCCCTTACTTCGTCCTTGAATAAATACCGCAGTGGCTCAACCAGAACCAATTCCATGTTGTCCGGCAGACCGCCCACATTATGATGCGATTTGATCCTGGCGGCCTTATTCCGATCCGGTGCAGCCGACTCGACCACGTCCGGGTAAATCGTCCCCTGAACGAGGAATTTCGGTGCACCAAGTTTCCCCGCCTCACGCTCGAAGATGCGGATGAACTTCTCACCGACGATCCGGCGCTTCATCTCAGGGTCGGTGACACCTTTCAGTGCGGCAAAAAACTCCCCGACGGCATCCACCGCCACCAATTCGACTCCCATTTGCTTACGGAAGGTACTGACAACCTGTTCCGGCTCGTCTTTACGCATCAAACCGGTATCCACAAAAACAGCAACAAGCTGGTCCCCGATGGCCTGATGGACCAACGCCGCCGCGACAGATGAGTCCACGCCGCCCGAAACCGCCGCCAGGACGCGGTCTCCACCAACCTGTGTCCGGATGCGGACCAGGCTCTCCTCGATGATGGAACCAGGCGTCCAGTCGGGTGCACAACCGCATACAGCCAACGCAAAATGCTTGAGCAGTTCCGCACCGTTCGGTGTGTGGTGGACTTCGGGATGGAATTGCACTGCAAAATATTTCCGATTTAGGTCACCCATGGCTGCGATAGGACTGTTGCCTGACCGAGCAAGTGCGACAAAGCCATCCGGCATCCGGGTGATCCGGTCACCATGGGACATCCAGACCTTGGACAGGGCACTCAACATCGTATCGGGGATCAAAGGCTCGATTTCCGCCTGACCATATTCGCGTTCCGACGAGGGATTGACAGTACCACCCAGGGCATGGGTTAGAGCCTGCATCCCGTAGCAGATCCCAAGGATGGGCAAGCCGCTCTCAAGGATAAATTGCTGAATGTATGGGGCGCCATCTGCATAGACCGAAGCCGGTCCGCCGGAAAGGATGAAGCCTTTGGGCTGGAGTCTCATCACATCCTCGGCAGGCGCATCCCATGGGAAAAGTTCGCAATATACATGGGCTTCACGCACCCGCCGGGCAATGAGTTGGGCATACTGGGAACCAAAATCGAGGATGGCGATGGAATTATGCATGGATCGTGGATTCAGAAATGAGATGAAAATGTAAAAGTGGAAATTCCTGGTACTCTCCACCATTGACAATCAGCCGGTAGGCAGGTAAATGATATTCAGCCACCAGGCTTTGGGTGACAGCGATAAGGTCCACTACGAATGGTTCGGCAGGTGCCAGGTCTGCAAAGGAGTGGATGGTTTTCTTCGGGACAAAAACGACATGAAACAGATATTCCGGTCGTGGGTGATGGAAGGCCAGAAGCGAATCCGTCTCTCGCACTCGTTTTATGGGGAGCAAAAAGGGGGTGTTTGGTAACATCCAGATGAAAAGACGGATAAATAAAGGGCGGCGTAAAAGAGAGTAGAGATCACTCATTGGCAAAAATGATTTTATCGCCATCCAGAGATCTGATGACTGCCAGAGATTCGATGGGTACGCCGATCGGTTTGAGCAGGTCGCGCCCACCCTCAAAAATCTTCTCGATCAGAGCCCCAATTCCAACAATGGTCGCTCCCGCCGTTTGTGCCAGACGGACGAGACCCCAGATCGTGGCTCCGGAAGCCAGGAAGTCATCAATGATCAGTATTCTTTCACCGTTCGCCAGGTATTCGGGTGAGACGATCAATTCAACCATCCGACCCTTGGTATGGGAAGGGGCCGTGGTCAGAAAGACCTGATCTGGCATGGTGATCGGCTTGGTTTTCCTTGCGTAGACCACCGGTAAACCAAGATGCAGGGCGGTGGTCAGTGCCGGTGCAATTCCTGAGATCTCTGCGGTCAGCACCTTGGTCGCGCCGACATTTACAAAACGAGAGGCCAGTTCACGGCCACAGGCATCCATCAACATCGGATCCACCTGGTGATTGATAAATCCGTCCACCTTCAGGATGCCATTGCCGAGGTTCTTGCCGTCGCGCCGGATGCGTTCAATGAGTTCAATCACAAAAAGCCTCCTTATATTTTTGCATAAAACCTGATCGTTTTTTTTACCGATCAGGTCTTGATATGCTCATTTTACAACGGGGATGTGTAACCCGCTAGTGTGTTAGAATCTCGCCTGTGGGTAAATTTTACCTGATCCTGGCTTCAAACTCTCCCCGGCGGCGGGAACTGCTGGCGCTCGGCGGTTGGATGTTCCAGGTCCGCCCGGTTGAAGTGGACGAAAGCCAGGACCCAGGTGAAGCTCCCAGCGCTTATGTCCTGCGCTTGGCAAAGACAAAAGCGCTGGCCTGTGCAGCCTTCGACGAAATGGATTTGACCATTATAGCCGCTGACACTGCCGTGGTGGACCGAAATGCCATCCTCGGCAAGCCGAAGGATATGGCTGAGGCAAGGGAGATGCTTCTCCTCTTGCGTGGTCGCACCCACCAGGTTTATACCGGTATCGCTGTCCTGAAAATGTCCGATGGAAGCTTGGTCACGGATCTTTGCGTCACAGATGTGCCCATGCGTACATACAGTGACAAGGAAATGGATGCCTACATTGCTTCAGGTGACCCGCTCGATAAAGCCGGAGCCTATGCTATCCAGCACCCGGAATTTCATCCGGTCGAATCGCTAACCGGCTGCTATGCCAGCGTGATGGGACTCCCGCTCTGCCACCTTACCCGCAACCTGCAGAAAATTGAAATCATTCCCAAAAACGATATACCAAAGGAGTGTCAGTCCAGTCTGGGCTATATCTGCCCAATTTTCACCAGGGTTCTGAACGGCGAACAGGTTGGTTGACTTGAAAGGTGTATTGATGAAAACTGTACGATTTCTCAATCTGCTCTTGATCCTAGTCCTCCTGGCCGCCTGTGGAGGAAAAGGTACAAACACCCCGTCGCAACTACCGACTGCCCCGGTCAGCATCACCCCCTCCCCAAGTGCTGAAGCCGCCCTGCGTGCATTCCTGGACGCTATGTTGGTGGAAGATTACCCCACGATGTACTCCTTGATCACGCAGGCCAGCCGTAGCGCCATCTCTGAGGCGGATTTTGCCAAGCGTTACACAGATGACTTGAATGCCATGAGCGCAAAAACGGTTGAATACAACATTCAATCCACTCTGACCAGCCCTCAGAGTTCCCAGGCGTCCTTCCGGATCATTTACCATACCGTCCTGTTCGGCGACATCCAGCGCGACTTCAATACGACCCTGCTAATGGAAAACAGCCAATGGCGGTTCCAGTGGGACGATGGCTTGATCCTGCCAGAACTGGCCGGGGGAAAACGCTTGATCACGAGCTACACCACCCCGGCGCGTGGCGATATCTACGACCGCAATGGCAACCCCATCGCCACCCAGACAGATGTCGTTGCCCTGGGTCTGGTTGCCGGGGCAGTCTCACCCGACAAGGAAGATACCGTTTTCAACACCCTCTGGCAATTGACCGGTGTCCGTTCGGTGGACATCCGTTTCAATTATGAAAACTATACGTCTGGAAATTACGTTCCGGTGGGGGAAGCCACTGCCGATGCCGTGACTGCCTCCGGTATTTTAAACTATGACGGTGTTCAAGGAACTCCCTATCAATCCAGCTCCCGCTATTACGAACCGAATGCTGCCCCCAATGCCGTGGGTTACACCCTTTATATTTCTCAAGAAGACCTTAATACCTACCGGCGGCTCGGTTACAGCGGTGCGGAACGGATCGGCTGGGAAGGTATCGAAAAATGGGGAGAAAATTATCTGCATGGTCGCAACGGGGCCACTCTTTATGTGGCTTCTGCAGACGGGACTTATGAAACGGCACTGGCAAAGGTGGATCCTCAGCCCGCCTCCTCCATCACCTTGACCATTGACGAGGACCTGCAAACCCAGGCCCAGGCAGCCATGGACGGTCTACCGGGCGCCATTGTAGTGATGGAAGTGAAAACCGGACGTGTGCTGGCAATGGTCTCCTCGCCAGGGTTTGACCCGAACTGGTACGATCTCAACAACATCAATGGCATCAACGGGCCATACGCCTCTGAACAATCCACCTTGAACCGCGCCACGCAAGGCACCTATCCGCTCGGCTCGGTGTTCAAGATCATCACCATGGCGGCGGCCCTGGATAGCGGGGTTTTTACCCCGGACACCACCTACCAATGCGACTACGCCTTCACCGATATTCCCGGTCACACATTGTATGATTGGACCTATGAATATTGCAACAACCAGAAAGCGCAGACCGGGCAGGACACCTGCTCCTGGCCGCCAAGCGGTTTATTGACCCTTACCCAGGGGTTGATGCGCTCCTGCGACCCCTGGTTCTATCACATCGGTTACGACCTTTTTAACCTGGGCAAGGGAAATCTCATTTCAGACATGGCGAAAAGTTTTGGCCTAGGGGCAGCCACCGGGATCGGACAGGTGGCCGAGGCGAATGGAAACATTCCGGATCCCGCAGATGGCCTTCAAGCCACCAGTATTGCCATCGGCCAGAGCGATGTTCAGGTCACCC
>Ga0209777_10006348_pt1 | contig 13316 bp, 11 predicted proteins | sample FrelakmetHBP12HB_FD_187147 | JGI IMG/M metagenome (GOLD analysis project Ga0209777, IMG submission 187147) | Freshwater lake sediment microbial communities from the University of Notre Dame, USA, for methane emissions studies -HBP12 HB (SPAdes)... | ecosystem: Environmental > Aquatic >...
CAGTGAGTGGCCGCGTTCTTGCTGCACGGCTGAAGCCATGCCCTGATACAAGGCGGGAATGTTGGGTCGGGAGTGCGAGCGGCAGCGCAACCCGAGGAATGCCGTGCTGAGAGATAGAAACTGCACGTACGGACCTCCTCGCCGGTCTTCACACCGTTGAAGACGTATCGGAACGACAGGCCAGGAGGCCTGTCCCACTCGGGAGCGCCTACGAGAGCTTGCCCCGGACCTTGTCGCTGAGCGACTTGCCGTCCACGCGCTTGCCGGCGAGCTTCGCCTGAACGGCCTTCATCACCACGCCCATCTGCTTGTGCGACGATACTCCGGTTTCGGCCTTCGCGGCTTCGATGGCGGCGTCGATTTCCTCCTCCGTCGCCATCGCAGGCATGTACGATTCTATGAGCCGCAGCTCGGCCTCTTCCTTCAGCGCCAACTCCTCCCGGCCGCCCTTTCGGAACATGTCGGCCGCCTCGCGGCGCTGCTTGATCAGCGTGTTCAGCACCTGCAGCTCGGTCTTCTCGTCGAGCGGCTTCATCGAGTCGATTTCGTGCTTTTTCAGCGCCGTCTTGATCATCCGCAGAGCGTTCAGACGCTCTTCCTCCCGGGCCTTCATCGCCTGGGTCATATCCTTCTGGACGCGGTCGAGCAAAGCCATGATGTTTGTTATTCTATATACACCCTGAAGGCCATGTACATACGGAAACAACGTCTCTTAACGCCGGGGCCAACGCCCCTGTATCCTCCCGCGTTGCACGCGATGATGGCGTCGGACATCCACCATCGCACGGAAGACTTCCGCAACGTTTACCGCTCGGCTCTTGCCGGCCTCAAGGAAGTGCTGGGCACCCGGAACGACGTGCTGGTTTTCAGCTCGTCGGGAACCGGAGCAATGGACGCAGCCGTGTCGAATCTGTTTTCGCGCGGCGACAAGGTGGTGGTCTGCACTGCCGGAAAATTCGGAGAGCGCTGGGTCGAGATCGCAGCCGCCTACGGGCTGAACGCGGTGGTCCTCAAGGCGGAGTATGGCGACGCGGTGACGCCGGCCCGGGTTGCCGAGGCGCTCGCCGCGAATCCCGACACCCGCGGCGTCTTCGTTCAGGCCTCGGAGACATCCACAGGCGTGCAGCACGATGTGCGCGCCATGGCCGAGCTGGCCGGCAAGACGGAGGCAATCTTCGTCATCGACGCCATCACGGGCATCGGCACCATGCCGCTCGACATCGACGGCTGGGGGCTCGATGTTGTGGTCGGCGGCTCGCAGAAAGCATTCATGATCCCGCCGGGCCTCGCTTTCCTTGCCGTCGGCCCCAAGGCGTGGAAGTTCGCGGAGACCGCCAACCTGCCGCACTACTACTTCAACCTGAAGAAGGAGAAGAAAAGCGCGGACGGCGGCGAATCGAGCTGGACGCCTTCCACCAGCCTGGTGCTCGCGCTCGCGTCGGCGCTCGAATACATCAAGCAGATCGGCATGCCGAAGCTCATCGAAAACGCGCAGTTGCTTGCGCGGGCGACGCGGCAGGCCGCGCTCGCCCTCGGCCTCGAATTGTTCGCGCCGGGCTCGCCCGGATCTTCGGTCACTGCCGTGAAGCCGCCGGCGGGGATGGACTCCGGCATCATCGTGAAAGAATTCAAAACCCGCTTCGGCGCCATCATTGCCAACGGCCAGGGCTCGATGAAGGGGAAGATCTTCCGCATCGCTCATCTCGGGTACTTCGACTTCCCCGACCTGTTCGCCGTGATTGCGGGGCTGGAACTCATTCTGGTCGCCCACGGGCACCCGGTCGAGTTCGGAAAAGGCGTCGCGGCGGTTCAGAAGGTGTATGCCGAGGCGGTGCTGGCCAAGGCACAGAGCGCTTGAACGGAGGCTTCATGAACATTCTCATCGCCGAACCGATGGCCGCAGCGGGCATCGAGTTGCTCCGCTCCGAGCCGGGCTGGAACGTCATCGTCTCGAACCCGAAAGAGTATCTCGGCTGCCTGCCGGAGGCGGATGCTCTCGTGGTGCGGAGCGCGGTCAAGGTGACCAGGGAGGTGCTCGATCAGGCGCCGAAGCTGCGCGTCATCGGGCGCGCGGGTGTCGGCGTGGACAACGTCGATCTCAACGCCGCCACAGCCGCGGGCGTGATTGTGATGAACACGCCGGGCGGCAATGCGGTGGCCGTCGCCGAACACACCATCGCGCTCATGCTCGCCATGGCGCGCTCTATCCCGCAGGCCAGCGCATCCATGCGCGCCGGCAAGTGGGAAAAGAAGAAGTTCATGGGGAACGAGATCCGCGGCAAGACGCTGGGCGTTCTCGGGCTCGGCAGCATCGGCCGCGAGGTGGTGATGCGGGCCCGGGCTTTCGGAATGCGGATCCTCGCGAACGATCCCTTTGTCGCCCCCCAGATCGCCTCCGACCTCGATGTGGAGCTCGTGGCGCTCCCGAAGCTCCTCGCCGAGAGCGACTACATCACGCTGCACCTCGCGCTTACACCCGAGACGCAAAAGATCATTTCGCGCGAAGCGATCGCACAGATGAAAGACGGCGTGCGCATCGTGAACTGCGCCCGCGGCGAAATGATCGACCAGGAAGCGCTCACTGAGGCCATCCGGTTCGGCAAGGTGGCCGGCGCCGCATTGGACGTCTTCAAGCCCGAGCCGCCGGCGTCCGATCTTCCGGTTCTGGCGCTGGAGAACGTGCTCGCGACGCCTCACATCGCGGGATCGACCGAAGAGGCACAGGAGATCGTCGGCGTCCGCATCGCCGAGCAGATCGCGGAGTACCTCAGGAACGGCGTGGCCATCAACGCCGTGAACATGCCGCCGCTCACGGCGGAGCAGTACCGTGTGCTCGGCCCTTACATCTCGCTCGCCGAGCGCCTGGGCTGCTTCGCCGCGCAGATTGCGCAGGGGAACCCGGCGGGCATTCGCCTGGTCTACTCCGGCCGCATCGGCGACGGCAGCACGCACCTCATCCGTAACGGCGGGTTGGTCGGAGTGCTGAACCGCTGGCTTTCCCAGAAGGCCACGCTCGTTAACGCCATGCACCTTGCCGCGCAGCGCGGCTTGAGCGTTTCCGAGCGCCACGAGAAGAAGACGGCCCACGTCGATTCCGTCACGCTGGAACTGGAAACCGATGCCGGGGTCACCACGGTCGAAGGCGCGGTTGTCCTCGGCCGCCCGCGCGTGATGCGCGTGGATGGCATCTATTGCGAGGCGCCGCTCTCCGGCCACCTGGTGTTCATGGTGAACCACGACGTGCCCGGCGTGATCGGGCACGTGGGCACGACGCTCGGCCGCAACGAGGTGAACATCGCGAACTTCTCTCTCGGCCGGCGCGATGCACCGTTGAAGCCCGGAGAGCCGCTCGAAGCGGTTGCCATCGTCGAGTGCGACAGCGCGGTTCCGGCCGATGTGCTCGCGGAGTTGAAACAGAACCCGGCCGTGAAGGTGGCCAAATCCGTAGATTTCGCAGCCTGAGTTGCCGTAGCGAAACGAATAGGGAGAGGAAGACGCCGCCTCTCCCCGCCACTCTCCAGGAATCCTGAAGACGGACTACTCGATCTCTCCCGCCCCGGCCGACGGCTTCGCCGGATAGATCTGCGGCACAATCGCGAACCGCGCGCTGTACCTCTCGCGGATTACCTGCTGGAAACGCTCCGCCGCATCCGGCGCTACCAGCGTGACTGTGCAGCCGCCGAACCCGCCGCCGGTCATGCGCGACCCGTAGACGCCCGGAATCGCGATAGCCGTGTCCACCAGGAAATCCAGCTCCTCGCAGCTCACTTCGTAGTCGTGCTGGAGGCTGCGGTGCGAGGCGACGAAGAGCTCGCCCATGCGGTCCGGGTCGCCCGCGCGGCTGGCTTCCATGAATTGTCCGACGCGCGTGTCCTCGGTCACCACGTGCCTGGCGCGCTGCCGCGCCGGTCCGGCGATGCGATCGGCCGCGCGCTCGAACAAGGCCACGTCCACGTCGCGCAGGCTCTCAATCCCGGGCGCAACGGCTTTAATGGCCTCCACGGCCTCGCGGCACTCGCGCACGCGCTCGCGGTACGCCGACGCGCCGAGTTCATGCTTCACCATGGTGTTGACGGCGAAGATGACGACTGACCCAGGAAGCTGTACGGCCTCGTGGTCCAGACTGCGGCAATCGATCTTCACGGCGGAGCCTTCGCGGCCGAAGACGGAGATGTACTGGTCCATGATGCCGCACGGCATACCGACGAACTCGTTCTCGGCGCGGCGGCACAGCTTCACGAGTTCGAGCTTGTCCATGTGCCGGCCGCCGAGCAGCGCCAGTGCGGTAGAAGTCTCGAGCGCGGCCGATGAGCTGAGCCCGGAGCCCACCGGCACGGTGCTGTGGATGATGAGGTTCGAAGGCGCGACGGGAAATCCGGCCCGCACAAGCTGCTGCGCCACACCGAGCGGATAGTCGCTCCAGTGACGTGCCGGCTCGAGCGCGGCAATGGCTTCCACCGGGTGCTCGACCGATTCACCGAGGTTCTGCGAGTGGATGCGCAGCTTGCCGTCGCCGTTCGGCGCCACGGCGATGAACGACGCCATGTCGAGCGCCATCGGCAGCACGAAGCCGAGGTTGTAGTCCGTGTGCTCGCCGATCAGGTTCACGCGCCCCGGCCCGCGGAAGACGCGCACGCCTTCCGCCTTGCCGTAAACCTGCTCGAACACTTCCCTTACTTTGCGCGCTTCGCCAGCCACAACATCACCCCGCCGAAAACGAGCATCGTCAGGCCGCTGTACAGGTTGACATTCACGTCCGGGGCAAGCGCCGCCCGCCACGGAAACAACAGCCCCACAACGCACAAGATCACTCCCAATCCGAGAAAGAACAGTCCCGCGGGTAAACGAAGATCCCACATAGTTTCCTCCAGCTTCGGCCTCTACCGGTAGTAGATATTCAGGATGATGCAAAGCACGGCCACGATGATCGCCAGCGTCACCGGATTGTGATACCACTTTCTGTCGTGGTCCACCTTCGGGACGTCGGTGGCGCCCCAAACCAGGTTCTTGAGCTCGGCAAAAGTCTTGGGAGCGGTCATCAGGCTTACGACCACCGTCACCACGAAGCACGCCGTCCAGGCCATGATCGCGATCCAGAAGTTCTGCGCCATGGTCGATGGGAACTCGTGCAGTTTGCCGAGCACGCCGCCCTTACCCTCTGCCACCGTGAGGCCCCAGGTGAGCGCAGCCGCCCCGGTGCCGGAAAGCAGGCCGGAGAAGGCGCCGTTGCCCGTCGCACGCTTCCAGAACATCCCCAGAAGGAACGTGGCAAACAGCGGCGCATTCACGAACCCGAATACCAACTGCAGCAGGTCCATGATGTTGTTGTACTGGGTCGCCAGGTAAGCGGTTCCGATCGACAGCAGCGTGCCCACGATGGTTGAAATGCGGCCGACCGTGAGGTAGTGCCTATCCGGGGCGTTCGGGCGGATGTGCGTCTGGTAAATATCGTAAGTCCACACCGTGTTAAACGCCGTGACGTTGCCCGCCATGCCGCTCATGAACGAGGCCATCAGGGCGGTCAGTCCGACGCCCAGCATCCCCGAAGGATAGAACGCGGCCATCAGCTTGTTCATCACCTGGTTGTAATCGGGGTGCTGAGGGTCGCCCAGCAGGTTCGCGCCGAGTCCGCCCATCTGCATCAGCGCCACTGCGGCGATGCCGGGCAGGATGACGATGAGGGGCATGAACATCTTCGGAAATGCGGCGATGAGCGGCGTGCGGCGCGCCGCGGACATGGAATTCGCTGCCATGGCGCGCTGCACCACCAGGAAGTTCGTGCACCAGTAACCGAACGAGAGTACGAAGCCGAGCCCGGCGACCATGCCGAAGATCTCGATGCCCATCGGATTCTGGTGGGAATTTGCCATGTTCGCCCATGCGTGCGTCATCGCGGGCGCCAGGCGCGCCTGGATGCCGCCCCAGCCACCCGCCTTGAACACCGCGATTGCGGCCAGCGGCGCGAACCCCAGAACGATGAGGAAGAACTGCAGCACCTCGTTGTAGATTGCGCTCGTCAGCCCGCCGAGGTAGGTATACACCAGCACGATCGCCGCCGAGAGCAGCACCGAGTTCGTGAAACTCCAGCCCAGCATCAGCTCGAACAGGCGGCCCAGTGCGTACATGGAAACGCCCGAGGAGAAGATGGTCATCACCGCGAACGTCAGCGCGTTGAATGTGCGCGTCTTCTCGTCGTAGCGCAGCTTCAGGTACTCAGGCACCGACCGCGCGCGGCTGCCGTAATAGAACGGCATCATGAACACGCCCACAAACAGCATGGCGGGAATCGCGCCGATCCAGTAGAAGTGAGCGGTCATGATCCCGTACTTTGCGCCGGAGGCGCACATGCCGATCACTTCCTGAGCGCCGAGATTCGTCGCGATGAACGCCAGGCTCGTAATCCAGACCGGGAGCGAGCGGCCGGAAGTAAGGAACTCGTCGGCAGTGGAGACCTTCTTCTTCAGCAGCCAACCGATGCCGATCACGAAAGCAAAATAGAGGGCCAATACAAGGTAGTCAACGGGATGCAGTATCACGCGGATCCTCGAAGGTGAGAGTCTGACATACGCGCCGGGCTTGGCTCTGCACGCGAGCCCGGAGGGTAGAGTCTAACACACCTCGATACCTGCCCGACTGCAGGAGCAGGAGGGCAGTCGGCTTGCGTGTGCCGGCACGGCGGCGCACATTTCTGACGCGTTGGCCCCGGCCCGTTGACAACGAGGCGCGGGCTCCGGTATCAAGGTTCAACTCATGTGGCCGCAGACCTATACGCCCGTCTCACACAGCCTCGGCGCTTCAGCCGCGGTTGCCGCCATTCCAGTGTTCGTCCTTCTCTATACGCTGGGAGTGCGGCGCGCGCCCGCGTGGATTGCCTCGCTGGCAGCGCTTTTCTCGGCTGCCGTAGTGGCGCTGGCGGCATACGGCATGCCCGTCTCCGCGCTGGTGAGCGCCATGGCCTACGGCGCTGCGTTCGGCTGGTTCCCCATCGGCTGGGTGGTGTTTTCCGGCCTGCTGCTCTATCGCCTGACTGTCGAAACGGGCCGCTTTGAAGTGCTGAAGGACTCCGTCGGAAGCCTGACTTCCGACCGTCGCCTCCAGGCGCTGCTCATCGCTTTCGCCTTCGGCGCGCTCCTCGAAGGGGCGGCCGGGTTCGGAACTCCCGTCGCGGTGGCCGCAGCCATGCTGGCCGGACTCGGCTTCTCCCCTTTCTATGCGGCCGGCATCTGCCTCCTCGCAAATACCGCGCCGGTTGCCTTCGGGTCCATCGGCATTCCCGTGCTCACGCTCGCCGGCGTCACCGGACTTCCTCCCGGCGACCTGAGCGCCGCGGTGGGCCGCATCTGTGCGCCGATCTCGCTGTTCATCCCGGCTTATCTCGTCGCAGTCATGGGCGGCTGGAAAGCTCTGCGCGGCGTGCTGGCAGGCGCGGCCGTGTGCGGCGTATCCTTTGCCGGCACGCAGTTTCTCGTTTCCAACTTCATCGGCCCGCAGCTCACCGACATCCTGAGCTCGCTGGCTGCAATCGTCTCGCTGGTTCTGCTCCTTCTGATCTGGAAACCGCGCGGTTCGTTCCAACTCGAAAACGGGTCCGCCCCGGTGATTTTGCCCAAGCGCCACGAGGCGCGCCAGATCCTGCTTGCCTGGCTCCCCTACGGCCTGCTCGTCATCTTCGTTCTCCTGTGGGGCTGGACTCCGGTTCATGCCGCCCTGCACCGTCTGACTATCAGTTTTGGCTGGCCGGGTCTCAACGGGCGCATTCTCCGCGTGCCGCCGGTCGTTTCCCATGCTGCGCCGTACGCCGCTCAGTACACGTTCAACTGGCTCTCCGCGGGAGGGACTGCGTGCCTGGTCGCGGTGCTCGCCTCTGCCTGTCTCCTGCGGGTGCCGCGCCGCAAGCTCGGCGCCGCGGTGGCCGGGACCGCCCGCCAGCTCGCTTTGCCGATGGTGACCATTACCGCCGTTCTCGCGCTGGCCTTCGTGATGAACTATTCCGGCGCAACCGGTACCCTGGGCCTCGCCTTCGCCGCGACGGGCCGGCTCTTCCCGTTCTTCAGCGCGCTTCTGGGCTGGGTGGGAGTGTTCCTGACCGGATCCGACACCTCGACCAATGCGCTCTTCGGAAATCTCCAGGTGATCACCGCGAACCACCTGCGGCAGAGCCCGGTGTTGATGGCGGCCGCGAACTCGGCCGGCGGAGTGATGGGTAAAATGATCAGCCTGCAGAGCATCGCCGTCGCCTGCGCCGCCACGGGCCTGGGCCGCGCGGAGGAGTCGCGCCTGTTCCGCTTCACCCTCCGGCACAGCATCCTCCTTGCCGCCGCCATCGGTCTCATCACCATGATCTATTCGTGGTGGCTGTATTAGGCTGCACAACCCGAGACGCTCGCCCCCGGCACGGTCCCGCCGGGAGTATCCTCTCTCCGAGGAAGCCCATGCCGGCCAATCTGAGCCCCGACTACCTTGCGGCCGAGCGTGAGTATCGCGACGCCGTCACCCCCGCGGAGAAAATCGCAGCGCTCGAGCGGATGATGGCCACCATCCCCAAGCACAAAGGCACGGAAAAGCTGCAGGCCGACCTGCGCAAGCGGCTTTCGCAGGTGCGGAAGCAGTCGCACTCGAAAGGCGCTGCGCACTCGCAGCCGTTCTATCTCATCGAGAAGGACGGCGCGGCCCAGGTCGTGCTTGCCGGCCCTCCGAATTCGGGCAAGTCTCAACTGATGGCGTCCGTCACACACGCCCGGCCGGCGGTTGCCGATTACCCGTTCACCACCCGCGTTCCTGCGCCCGGCATGATGTTGTACGAGAACGTTCACATCCAGCTCGTGGACATGCCGCCCATCGACCCGGGGTTTACCGAGCCGTGGGCGCCGCTGGCGGTCCGTCACGCCGGCGCGAATATTCTCGTGGTGGACGTGAACGACGCGGCAGTGCTCGATCAGGTGGAGTACGTCCTCGCCAGGCTTGCCGAATGGCGCGCTCCCGCGCCTGTGCTGCTCGTCGCCAACAAGCGCGATCTTCCCGGTGCGGAACAGAACTACGCCGCGCTCGCTGCGCTCTACGGCGGGCGCATGCCCTCCATCGGAGTCTCCGCGCAAACGGGGCTGAACCTCGACGCGTTCCGCCGCGCCGTGTTCGATTCGCTCGGGCTCGTGCGTGTTTACACCAAGCCTCCCGGCAGGAAGCCGGAGCTGACGGCGCCCTATGTCCTGCACCGCGGCCAGACCGTGCAGGATGCCGCCCGCCTCGTCCACAAAGACTTTGCCGAGCACCTGAAATTCGCCCGCCTCTTTCGGCACGGCGGCCACCGCGACGGGCTCATGGTGGAGCGCACCCATGTGCTCGAGGATGGGGATATTCTGGAGCTTCACCTCTGAGTCAATCGGAAGGAGATCAGCCATGAAGCGCGCGCTCGCAGTCCTGATATTGCTCTCGTTCGGAGCCGCCGCGGCGGACAAACGCGACTACTCGCTCGACACCGCCCGGCGCGGCCCGGAGTGGCTCCGCTCCGGTGTGATTTATGAGATCTACCCGCGCGCCTTTTCGTCCGAAGGCACGTTTGCCGGCATCACCGCGCGACTCGACGGGCTCGAAAAGCTAGGGGTCTCCGTTCTTTGGCTCATGCCCGTAAATCCTATCGGGCAAACCAAGAAGAAGGGCACCATCGGCAGCCCCTATTCCGTGCGCGACTATTACGGCATCAACCCGGACTACGGAACCGCGCCGGACCTGAAGAAACTCATAGCCGAAGCGCACCGCCGCGGCTTCAAGGTCATCCTCGACGTAGTGCCGAACCACACCTCCTGGGACTCGGTGATGATGCAACATCCCGAATACTACAAGCAGGATGCTGCCGGACACATCATTTCCCCTGTTCCCGACTGGCAGGACGTCGCAGGTCTGAACTACGCGAATGCGGGGCTGCGGGCGTACATGGCTGCAATGTTCGAGTGGTGGCTGCGGGAGTTCGATCTGGACGGGTTCCGTTGTGATGTGGCGTCCGGGGTGCCGGTCGATTTTTGGGAGGAGACCCGCGTCCGCCTCGAGAAGGTGAAGCCCGGCATGATGATGCTCGCCGAAGCTGCCGAGCCCGCCCTCATGGCGCGCGCCTTCGATGCGGATTACGCCTGGCCGTTCCACAGCGCCCTTACCGAAGTCCTCCAGAGTGGCCGTCCGGCGCGTGCGTTGCGCGAGGTGTGGCAGCAGGAGCGCGCCACGTTCCCGCGCGGGGCTCTGCACATGCGCTTCTCGGACAACCACGACGAGAAGCGCGCCATCGCGCGCTTTGGCGAGCGCGGCGCTCTGGCGGCATCCGCTCTGATCTTCGCGATGGATGGAGTCCCCATGCTCTATAACGGCATGGAGGCCGGCGACACCACGGAATCGGGCGCGCCCGCCCTCTTTGAAAAACTGCCGGTCTTCTGGCCCATCGTCGAACGCCGGCCGGACTTCCCGGCACTCTACGAGTCCCTCATCGCTCTGCGCCGCGGCCACGCCGCCCTCCAGCAGGGTGAGACCGTGTGGCTCGAGAACGCCGACGCGGAGCGAGTCGTCACGCTGCTCCGCCGCGCCGGAGATGAGGAGTTTCTCGTCGTTGTGAACCTCTCGAACCGGCCCTTCCGAGGCCGCGTTTCTCTGGACCGTGTCGAGCGCTTCTCCGAAATTCCGTTGCCCTCCGTGAAGCCCGGCACGGCCGCTCTCCCGGAACTGGAACTCGACGCGTGGGGGTTCCGGTTGTTCCGGCGGTAGAGCCGGCCGGATGTCCCGCTAATTGGACCGCGTGTTCGTGCGCGCGGGCGGCGCCGGCGCCTGCCTCGTTATAATGAGCGTTTCGAAAGGAAATCCGATGTCCCAACCCTGGAAAACCGACAAGTGGTACACGAGTCCGTGGAACTATGCTCCCGAAGTCCGCGAACAGTTCCGTTTCCCGCCGCAGGTGCGCATCCATGACGTCACGCTCCGCGACGGAGAGCAGCAGACCGGCATTGTCTTCCGCAGGCAGGAAAAGGTTGCCATCGCCAAGAAGCTCGCAGAGGCCGGCGTGCACCGCATCGAAGCGGGGATGCCCGCCGTATCGGCCGAGGACGAGGCCGCTATCCGGGACATCGTCGCGCTGGAACTCCCTTCCGAGATCTTCTCTTTCGCGCGCTGCATGCCCGCGGATGTCGAACTCGCGAAGAACGTCGGCGTGAAGGGCATCATCACCGAGATCCCCTCGAGCGAGCACCTCATCAGGAACGCCTATGGCAAGTCCCTCGAGTGGGCCGTTAAGTCGTCTATCGAGACCACGCTTGCGGCCAAAGAGCTCGGCCTCTATACGGTCTTCTTCACGATTGACAGCACGCGGACGGAGATCGACCGCTACATGGACCTCATCGAGAAGATCGCCACCGAGGGCCACATGGATGCGCTTACGGTGGCGGACTCTTTCGGCGGGTGCACGCCGCAGGCGGTCGGCCATGTTATTCGGAAGCTCAAAGCGCGGTTCGACAAGCCGATTGAGATCCACTGCCACGAGGACTTCGGCCTCGGCGTCGCGAACACGATCGCAGCTCTCGCCGAGGGCGCGAGCGTGGCGCACGTCACCGTGTCCGCCACGGGCGAGCGCGCCGGCAACGTGCCGCTCGAGGACACCGTCATGTCTCTGCTCTGCCTCTACGGCGTGGACTGCGGCGTGAAGACCGAGCACCTCTACGAGCTTTCGAAGCTCGTGCAGGAGCTCTCCGGTTTCCGCCTTCCGCCGAACCGTCCGATCGTGGGCGACTGGCTGTACAACATCGAGTCCGGCATCGTCACCATGTTCCACCGCCGTTGCCGCAACATCGAGCCGCTCGAGTACATGCCGTTCAAGCCCGAGCTTGTCGGCCGCCCCGGCGTTTCCATCGCGCTCGGCAAGGGCAGCGGCATCGCGAACATCGAGGAGCATCTGGAGCAGCGCGGTCTCTCCGCCACGGACGAGCAGAAGAACGAGATGGTCGCGCGCGTGAAGCAGATCTCCATCGAGAAGAAGGGCCTGCTCACGGACGAGGAGTTCGAGTCCGTCCTGAAAGCCGTGCTCGGCGCCGGCGCGGTAGCCGGGAAATAGAGCCCCATGCTGCGCAATCTCGATGAAGTGATCGCCGCGGCGCGGTCGCGCGGCCCCGTCCGCATCGCCGTCGCCTCAGGGCACGACCCCGACGTGATCGAATCGCTCAAGCAGGCGGCCGACATGGGCCTGGCGGAAGGCATCTTCATCGGCAACACGGACAAGATTCGCGCCATGGCCGCCGCGAGCGGTCTCGCGATTCCGCCCGAACGTCTCATCGACGAGCGCGACGAGGCCGCCGCCGCGCGCAAGGCCATCGCCTATGTCCGCGCCGGCGAAGCCACCCTGCTCATGAAAGGGAAACTGGCCACGGCCACGTTGATCCGCTCCGTGCTCGACAAGGAGGCCGGCTTGCGCACCGGCCGGCTGCTCAGCCAGGTCATTGTCTTCGAGGCGCCCGGCTTCGATCGCCTGATGCTCATGTCGGACGCGGCCATCAACATCGCTCCCGGCCTCGAACAGAAGGCGGAGATCTGCCGCAACGCCATCCAGGTGGCGCATGCGCTCGGCATCGAGCGCCCGAACCTGGCCGCTCTCTGCGCGCTCGAGTTCGTGAATCCGGAGATGCCCGCCACCATGGACGCCGCCGGCCTCACGTTGATGAACCGGCGCGGCCAGATCACGGGCGCCTACATCGAAGGCCCGGTCGCCCTCGACGTTCCACTCAGCGCTTTCGCCGCGGGACGGAAGAACATCGAGAGCCCTCTGGTCGGCAACACCGACATCTTCATCTGCCCGAACATCGAAGCGGCGAACATCCTCTACCGCGCGATTCTGTATTTCGCACACGGCGAATCCGGCGGCATCGTGGTGGGCGCAAAGGTTCCGTTGGTGCTGCTCTCTCGCGCCGAAACGCCGCAGACGAAGATCCGCTCCATCGCCATCGGGATTCTCCTCGCGCAGGCGCAAGCCTCGACCGCGGGAGCACGTTAAACACAACGCCTTAAGTAATTGCGCATAATCGCCGTAGGGTTTCATTGCGGATGGTCCATTGATCGAACTCCGCTTCCAGCGCGGCAATCACGTTGTCGAGATCCGGAGAATATCGATTGTGCAAGCAACGGCGCCGAGTCAGTTTCCAAACGCGCTCGATCGGATTCAACTCCGGGCTGTAGGGCGGCAGGTAGTCCAGAGCAAAGTCTTCGGCGTGCTCTTCTCTCCACTCCTTGTGCCGCCGGGCATGATGATATCTCGCGTTGTCAGTGATGACAACCACTCGGCGCCCGGTTCGGAT
>Ga0209777_10006349_pt1 | contig 13315 bp, 9 predicted proteins | sample FrelakmetHBP12HB_FD_187147 | JGI IMG/M metagenome (GOLD analysis project Ga0209777, IMG submission 187147) | Freshwater lake sediment microbial communities from the University of Notre Dame, USA, for methane emissions studies -HBP12 HB (SPAdes)... | ecosystem: Environmental > Aquatic >...
CGGGGAGTAAGGCCCACCAGCGCGCCGCGGGCCTCAGGGTCCATGTGAGGAGTGCGCTCGCCGATCAGATAAGGGAGGAAGAACAGGCCTTCGCTGCCGGGGGGAATCTCCCCGGCAAGGCCATCGAACTCGGCAAAACTGAACCTTTCGCCCATCAATTGTCTGAGCCACCTGAGACTCATGCCGCCGGCCAGGATTGCGCCCATTATGTACCAGAGTTCCGGCGCGGCGTGGCAGAAGGTATGTGTTCGAAGCTCGGGATCGTAAACCGGTTCGCCAAGCACCGCAATGACCTGCCCGCCGGTGCCCAGCGTGACGCTGACCGTTCCCGGCTCGATCAGGCCGTTCCCAAGCGCCGCCGCAGGGGTGTCTCCTCCCCCACGGGCCACGGGAATTCCCGCTATGATGCCGAGATCGGACGCCGCCTCTGCCGTTACCCGCCCGCACATCTCGGGGCTTTCTCCGCACGGCGGGAAAATCCAGCTATCAAGCTCGAGCGCCTCCATTATGTCCCGCGACCAGACGCGGTTCGGGGTATCGAAAAGTAGCGAAGCGCTGGCGTCGGAGACATCGGTTCCCACCTCTCCCGTGATGCGGTAGCGCATATAATCCTTCGGATGCATTGCCCGGTGTATTTTCTTGAAGGTGTCGGGCATTTCCTTGCGTAGCCACATGAGCGTGGGCGCCATAAAGCCCGTGGCCACCGGAGAGCGGGCAATCCTCCCAAGCCTCAAACGCCCCACACGGTCGTATATCTCCCGCACCTGAGTCCGGCTGCGCCCGTCGGCCCAGATGATCGCGGGGCCGAGCGGCTCCATCTTCTTGTCCAGGAAAACTCCGCCGTGCATCTGCCCGGAAACGCAAAGGGCCTGAATCTCCTTCGGTTTGACGCCCGATTCCTTGATGGTCCAGCGGACCGCCGCGCAAACGGACTTCCACCAGTCCCCGGCGTTTTGCTCAGCCCACCCCGGCCGGGGCGTGTTGATGTTATAGCCTTCCGATGCCGCGCCCTTCACGCCGCCCTCCTTATTGAGGAGGATCGTCTTGACATCCGAAGTCCCAAGGTCTATTCCAAGATAGTATTCGATGGGACACCTCCTTTCTCAGGCCTTAGGCTTTAGGGATGTGGCGCCGCTTGCTAGCAAGCGGTGTCACAGTGTTCCCGATGGAAATATAGGTCAACTTAACCTAATGCCTAATGCCTAACGCCAAACGCCTAATGCCTTTTAACAAGCTTTCAATATAGCGTGAGTGATTCCAAGTATCAAGTAGGGGCGATTCAGTCATCCCCCTCATCCATTCCGTAGCGCGCGAGTTTGTCGTAAAGGGTGCGCCGCGCGATGCCGAGTTTCTTGGCGGCTTTTGCGCGGTTGCCGCCGCATTCAGCGATAACCCGCTCAAGATACCTCTTTTCAAACTCGGCGATGGCGTCCTTGAGCTGTATGCCGGTGATCGGCTCTACGAGGATGGCGGATTCACGATCCGTCCATGCGCCTCCGCCTCCGGCGCTAATAATGCGGGGCGAAAGGTCGGACGACTTAATCGCGCCTTCGCTCATCAGCGCGGCCTTTTTGATCTCGTTCTCCAGCTCCCGCACGTTTCCCGGCCAGTTGTAGCCCATTAGCGCGCGCAGGGCGTCTTGAGACAGGTTTATCGAGCGACCCATTTCCTCGGAAAGGGCATGGACGAAATGCTCGACGAGGAGCGGAATATCCTCGATCCTTTCGCGCATTGGTGGAAGTGCAATTTTGATTACATTAAGTCGCCAGTATAGGTCTTCCCGGAAGCGCCCTGCGCGGATGAGGTCTTCGAGGCGCTGGTGGGTGGCGCTTATGACCCGCACGTCCACCGTTATGGCCTTCTCGGCGCCCACCCGCCGCATCTCGCCTTCCTGGAGCACGCGGAGCAGCTTGGACTGCATACTCAGGCTCATGTCTCCGATTTCATCGAGGAAGATTGCGCCTCCGTCCGCTGCCTCGAACAGCCCGATCTTCCTCTCCACCGCGCCGGTGAACGCGCCCTTTTCGTGTCCGAAAAGCTCCGATTCCAGGAGGGTTTCCGGTATGGCCGAGCAATTTTCGCTTAAAAATCTCCTGGCTTTGCGCGGCCCGTTGAAATGAATGGCCCTTGCCACGAGTTCCTTTCCCGTCCCCGATTCACCCTCGATAAGCACCGGGATATTCGAGTCGGTTATCCTGTCCATGAGCGCAAAAACGCTCCTCATGACCCTGGATCGGCCTACGATATGCACGTAATTATATTTGGTCGGGCCTGGGGGAAGGCGGTCAAGGTCCTGCTGTAGCGCATCTATCTCGCGAGTCTGCCGGTCAACCTTTTCACGCAGCTCTTCAACAAGCGCCTGAATGCGCTCGTTGCTCGCCTCCAGCTTGCGCCTCTTCAGCTCGTTCTCCTCGATAAGCCTGGCGTTTTCTATGGCGATGGCCGCCTGATCCGCGAACGCTTCCATGACGCGCAGGTCTACGTGCTCGAACGCCCCGCTCTGGAACCGGTTGTCCACGTAAAGCGTTCCCACAATCGTGTCCTTGACCCGGAATGGAATGCAGAGCACCGACCGGAGCTTTAAATCGTGAACCGAGGCAAATCGGTCGAATCGCTCGTCCTGCTGCGCATTCACCGTGATGAGCGGAACGCCCGTCCTGAATACCTCCTCGGCTATGGAACGGCTTATCTTGCCCTTGGCCTTGCTCACGCTTTCCTTGTCTATATTGCGTGCCACGGGCACCTCGAGCTTGCCCTTGCGGTTGATAATCAGGAAGCCCCGCTCGGCCTTCACAAGCATGAGCACCGAGTCCATTATCAACTCGAGAAGCCGGGTGAGGTCGTGTTCGAGATTCAACTGGCGGTTTATTTCCAGCAGTTTTTCCCATCTTTCGCCGATCTTATCCTTTTCACCTTTTTCTTCCGCAGGCCGCTCGATATCGCCAATCAGCGCAGTCCATGCCCGGCCGGACAAGAATGCATCGCGGTATTCTTCAGGGAGGCTGTCCCGAAGTGAAGTGGCTATTTGATAAGCTTTCTCTAACTCGGCCTGAGCTTCCTTGCGCCGTCCCAATTTCTTCAGCGCGGCGCCGGCCACTGCGCGTATTTCCCAAAAGAGGCCCGGGCCGACTATGCCCTCGGCGAGCGCCATTGCGGAGCGCGCATGCGCTAAAGCATCCTCGGCATTGCCAGCTTGCAAGGCGAGACGCGCCAGGCACAATTGAGCCTCGGCCTCGAACGGGCGCAATGACAGCCGTCGCGCCGACTCGAGAGCTTCATTTGCAGACGCCAGCGCCCTGGCCCTCTCCCCCATTTCGGCGTAAAGCCCCGCAAGCCGCAGTTGAACCTGTGTCGCCTCCCGGGCCGCCCCAAGTCCGCTCAATAAGCGATGCGCCCGAAGGTATTCCCTTCGCGCCCCCATCATTTCACCGCGACTCTTCAGGATGTCGCCGCGTAAAAGATAGTTATACCCCTCGATGGCCTTCAGGCCGAGACGCCGCGCACCAGAAAGCGAGCGCTCGACCAATTCCAGGGCTTGCGCGGGGCGACCCATGTAAATGAGCAGGTTACCCAGATTGTTCTCGATGCGGGTGACATCCGCTTCCGATCCTATTTCTCTCGCAATGCGGAGAGCATAGGTGTATTCCCTGATCGCCGCTCCATAATTGGCGCCCTGGTGGTGGACGCTGGCGATGTTCATGGAGAGGGTTGTCTGTGCGCGAAGGTCTCCGATTTTCCTGGCAATCTCGAAAGCTTTGCCGTATTGGAGAAGCGCCTCTTCAGCATTGTTCTGATGCTGATGCGCCATGCCAAGCCCGGAGAGCGCCAGCGCCTGCCGCGGGGCATCTTGCGATTTGCCGAATAATTCGAGAGCATTCTCGAAGGATCTGATCGCGGAGTCATAGTTGCCCGTGTAAGTATGGGCGATTCCCTTCACTGTGAAGAACGGGGCGGCGCCTTTTTCCGAACCGGCGGTTTTTATGCCGGCCTCTGCCGCAACGACAGCCGCCTCATAATCCCCGCGAGCCAGGCTACCCTTGGCGCGCAGTTCCCACACTTCTTGCAGGGGCGCTGCTTGCTGCGCCCCCGTGCCCAGTCCGGCGATTTCATCCTCTGCGCGCTTGATTGCCCGCTCGGCGCGCTCATACTCGCCCTTCAATTGCTGGCAACGCGCCATCTCCAGATGAAAAACCGCACGCAAAATGGGAGACTCGTCCACCGCTCTCTCGATTCGCTCACGCCATGCGCCAAGCGCGTCCGCGATCAGGCCCGATATTGACCCGGCCCTTCCCAAGCCTTCAAGCAGCTTGTCTTTCCGGGGGTCCGACTCGGAGACAAGTCTAAGCGCCCTCCGATATAACTCCGCCGCCTCCCGGCTGGCGCCGTGCGCCTGAAGACTCTCCCCCGCTTTTATCGCCCATTCCGGGGATGCTACCGTGTTGCCGGCTTCTATCAGATGCAAGGCAATTTTTTCGGCATGGGTATCGGGGCGGGGAATGAGCATATCGGCGGCGCGCGCATGAAGTTTACGCCTCGGCCCGATGGCCATGGAGTTCACTATATGCCGGGCAAGGAAGGGCCATGCGATTTCAAAGCGGCCGTTCCGCCGCGCCAGCAAACCGCGGTCCGTGAGCCTGCGCAACTCCTCATATAATTCACCGGCCTCTCTCCCAAGCAGCTCTGCCATATCCTCTGTTTTTGCGGGGCTTTCCCAGACCGCCAGCGCCTCTAAAAGGCGAATGTCACTGGCATCAAGACGGCTCAGGGCAGCCCTGAACATAGTCTCGATAGATTGCGGCGCAACGGCGCCCGAAGGGGCGGTTCCGGGGGGGAGACTCCTCAGAATCTCGCACAAAAACAAGGGGTTACCGCCGCTCACGGCGGCGAGTTTTGCGGCAAGCTCCTCCGGAGGCGCCTCGCCCCATATTTCAAATGCAAATTCGGCCGCCGCTCTTGCAGAGAGCGCCGAAACCTGTGTCCGCTCACCCCAGGGAATCGCCTTTTGAGAGTCCGATTCCGCCGCAATGAATGACGGCCCCGGCTCATCCGTGAACCTCGAAACGAGATAGCGAACCAGATCAACCGCCGAATCCGACGCTTCTTCGAGGTTATCCAAGGCGATCAGGAGCGGCGCGCGCTTCGCCTCCTCCGCCAAACGATCCCCCACCTGACGCCACAATCCGAACCTGTGAAGTTGCGCCGCATAATCGTCCGCGGTTGGCTGAAGGGGTGGAAATTCAAAGGGCCTGCTGCTGATATTTTCGATCAGGGTGATAATCGGGCCATAAGCGACCTGGGCCGCGCCGAAGGCGGCCTCACCGACCATTAAACCGCGCGTCCGGGCATAATCGGCCGCCTCCCGTAAAAGCCTGCTCGCGCCCATTCCCCGCGCGCCCCGGATCACCATTGTTCCCTTTCCCGCCTCAAAAGAGCGATCAACCCATTTTTTTAGTGTGGTAAGTTCCTCCTCGCGGGCGATGAAAGGGAGAATCGCCGGTGAATAAGGCTTTATATCGAGCGGCTCGCCGAGCAAGGGCGCCAAATCCCTGGCCAGGCCGACCGCCGCCTGATAGCGCCTGGTCGGGTCGGGGGCAATAAGCCTGTCAATTATCTCGGCGGCGGGCCGTTCGATATCGGGCAAAATTTCGCGGAGCGGCTTCGGCGGCGCTGTTAAGGCGCGAAGAAGCAGGTCGGACAAAGTGTCGGCTATATATGGAAGCCGGCCCGAAAGGGCCTGGTACAAAATGACGCCGAGCGCGTAAAGATCGGATCGCGGAGAGAGCGTGGCGCCTCGAATTATTTCAGGAGCGAGGAATGCCGGAGTGCCCCTCAGGCCTTCGCTTGCAGGGGCGCCGCTCGATGCGCTCGCCAGCCCAAAATCTATAAGAACAGGCCCCCGTTCCGAAACCAGCGCGTTCTCCGGCTTCAAATCCCCATGAATTACACCGCGGGAATGGAGGTAGGCAAGCGTCCTGGCGATGGAGAGGCCCCATTTGGCGATTGTCCTGAAATCCTTATCTCGGGAAGCCTTGTAAAAATCGGCGCCGGCGATGAATTCCTGGACGAGATACGCGAGGCCGCTTTCCACATCTATTCCGAAATCGAGCGCCTTTGCCAGACCCGGATGATCCAGCCGGCGAAGAATCTGAAACTCGTTTTTAAGAAAGTTGACACCGGCTTCTCCAATCGCCGCGGCGTTAAGTATTTTAACGGCCACAAGCCTGTCGCCGGCCTGCAAATCCCTGGCAAGCGCCACTGCGCCCAGCGCGCCCGCGCCAAGCTCGCGCTCAACCCGAAAACGGAGTGGAAATTTCTCGCTCATTGCTCCTCTTAAATAGGAATTATGAATTCATAATTTATTTTCAACCCAGCGCATTTCGATTTCCGGCTAATCGCCCCGGGCGCCCCACCTTACTTGATTTTTTCGCCGCAATCTACAATGTTAAATAGTAGTAGGATTATGAGACAAAATTCAACAGCGTCCTGCCGGGAGCCGCAGTTTAACGATTTCAGGCCGAAAACGATCAAGGTCGAATCGGTCTCCAAGCGGTTCGGTCGCATCGAGTTATTAAAGAACATCAATCTCGAGGTGCCGGAGGGCGAGACCGTTGCGTTGATGGGGCCTTCGGGGTCCGGCAAGAGCGTTCTTCTGAAGATCATAACGGGCCTGATCCCGCCAGACGAGGGCGACGTTCTAATCGAGGGAAAGAGCGTTATCAAGACGAAAGGCAGGGCGCTCGACCGCATCCGCGAACACATCGGGTTGATATTTCAGGGAAACGCGCTCTTCGATTCGCTTAACGTCGGCGAAAACGTGGCATTCGCGCTGCGCAGCATGAGGGGGATCAAGCCTGAGGAAATAACGAGGCGCGTCCGGGAAGCGCTCAACATGGTGAAGCTTGGGGCGATCGAGAGCAAGCTCATCTCGGAGCTTAGCGGCGGCATGAAGAAGCGCGTGGGGATTGCAAGGGCGCTCATCGCCCAGCCCAGGGTGTTGCTCACGGACGACCCCACAGCGGGCCTTGACCCCGCCACCGCCTCGGCAATCACAAAGCTCCTTCAATATATCATATCAACCTTCCGCAGCACCGGCATAATAGTGACCAACGCCATCGAGACGGCCCACCAGCTCGGGAACCGGATCGCCTTCCTCTATGAAGGCTCGATAATCGAGCAGGGCACGCTCGAACAATTAAAGGCGTCCCCTCATGAGCACGTGCGGAAATTCATTGAAGAAAGTGATAAGTGATGAATGATGAATGAAAAAGAATCTCTGTTTATCGCTCTTAACTCGTCACTCATCACTCATCACTTATCACTAATTTTAGGGAACCCCGCATGATTGAATTTAAGGGCGCCACCAAGTCGTTCGGAGACAAGCCTGTTTTGCGGGGTCTCGACCTCTTGATCCGGGAGGGCGAAACCTTTGCAATACTTGGCAAGACCGGGGCGGGCAAGAGCGTCCTGTTGCGCAGTGTGGTAGGTCTCATTCGACTTGATAGCGGCCGTGTTTTCGTTGACGGCCAGGACGTCACGGACCTCGATGAGCGCAAATTCGCGCCCATTCGCCTGAAATGCGGCATGGTCTTCCAATTGCCCACCCTCTTCGACTCGCTGACCGTTGCGGAAAACGTTGCCTTCGGGTTGAGGCGGCATCGAAAGATGACGGAGGCCGAGATACGGAATGCCGTTCTTGAAAACCTGGAGCTTACGGGGCTTAACGGCGAGATTGCCGAGCTTATGCCGCAGGAGCTTTCATATGGGCAGCAGAAGCGGGTGGGGCTTGCGCGCACCGTCGCATTGCGGCCCGCATACCTCCTCTATGACGAACCAACCACCGGCCTCGATCCCTTAAGCGCCGCGGGTATAAACGCCCTCATAAACGATATGGCCGAGAAACTGCGCGTCACCTCCATCGTCGTCACCCACGATATACAGTGCGTCCGCACTACGGCAGACAGGGTGGCGCTGCTTCACGAGGGAAACCTGATCGAAACCGCCGATCCCGAAACCTTTGTTAAAAGCGAAAACGAGATACTCCGCGCATTTCTCGACGGCGAGGCGGCCGGCGTGAAGATGGGGGACTGCTGATGATTCGCGGCTTCTTCGAGGAGATAGGGGGCATTTTCGTGTTTCTGGCCGAGACGGTGTACTCGCTGGTCAGGGGGCCGCTCGAGTGGCGCGAGACGCTGCTTCAGATGTACAGGGTGGGGGTTCAGAGTCTTGTGGTGGTGTTTATAGCCGGTTTTTTTGTGGGGGCAATAGTATGTATTCAATTTAACAATCCACTGGAGATGCTCGGGGCGCACATCTACCTCGGGGGCATAACCGGGTCGGCCATTTTGAGGGAGATAGGGCCGATGCTTATCGCCGCGATGATTTCGGGGCGCATCGGGGCGTTTATCGCGGCGGAGCTGGGAACGATGAAGGTGACGGAGCAGGTGGACGCGGTTCGCTGCCTGGGCGTTGACCCGATGATCTGCCTGGTGGCGCCGCGTTTCATTGCGGTGGTTGTGATGGTGTTTTTCCTTACAATCATGGGCCTTCTGATCGCCAACGTCGGCGCCGCTTTCATCGCCTACACCCTCCTCGGCGTCAACATCTACTATTACGTCTCCAGCCTGATAAAGCTGGCCGACACCACCGCCTTCGCCTACAGCATGGTCAAAGGGTTCGTCTTCGGAGTGCTGATCGCCACGGTCGCATGCCGGAAGGGGATGACCGCCGAAGGCGGCGCCATGGGAGTGGGCGTGGCGGTGCGTTCTTCGCTCGTGGTTACCGCCATGGGCCTGTTTGTGGCGGAGTATCTGTTGACCTCGATTTTGAGAGTGGTCGTGCGGTTCATCCAGATGGGCGAGGTGCTCTACCTGTGAAGAAGGAAGCAAACCTGTTCCTGCGCTTATTGATACGGCTGGGGGAGCAGGCGTCTACGCTAGTCAGTAATGTGTGGGGAATAACAAAGCTGGTGCTGGACGTGCTGGTCAACCTGCCGCGGTCGCCCTTCAGGTGGCGGGAAACAATACACCAGATGAAAGTGATCGGAGTGGAGACCGTGCCGCTTATCCTGGTCACCATGGCCGTGGTCGGCTCCATCATTGTGATCGAGCTGCGCTATCAACTCATGCGCCTGATCCACACCGCGGATTGGACGCCGGGCTTTGCGGGCATATTTTTTCTGAGGGAGGCCGGAACGGCGGTTGTGGGCGCCATGGTGGCAAGCCGGGCGGGGGCGGGAATGGCCGCCGAGGTCGGCACCATGCAGATAACCGACCAGGTTGACGCCCTGAAACTGCTCCGAGCAAATCCCGTCCACTACCTTGTGGTCCCGCGATTCATCGCCTGCACCCTCATGACCATGGCCCTCTCCGTCACAGGCGTGGCCTGCTGCGTGATCGTTGGCTACCTCTTTGTCATGGACGTGCATAATTTCATGAGTTACGTGGAAACAATGAGGAAATTCGTGGGGATCAGGGATTTCCTGGTGATTTTTGAAAAATCCTTCTTCTTCGGGATGGCGATACCGATTATCTCATGTTATTACGGTTTTCAGGCGCGAGGTGGCGCTCAGGGAGTCGGCACGGCCACCACCCGCGCCGTCGTCTACTCGATCCTGGCCGTTATCCTCCTCGATTTCCTCCTCACAGGCGCCACTCAAGTCGTCAGCCAGATATAACGCGCATATTGGCCAATAGGTACTTTCTTTTTGCTGACATAAAACCGCGGTTCATTATTGACTATTATCTAAACTTAAGCTAAATTAAATAAAACTTTATGAAATTTAGCGGAAAAATAATATGGGTCGCTGCTTTTCTTTCGGGGATTGCGTTAACGGCGCATGGGGGCGAAGTAAATTCGCCCAAAATTGACGAAGCCGGCGAGGATCAGGGGGCACGGAAGCAGGCGACGCCGATAAAACTGGTGGTGCTTGACCCCGGCCATGGCGGCGCGGACTCCGGCGCCATTGGGCCGAGGGGTGTGTTGGAGAAGGATGTGGTGCTTGAGGTATCCAAGCGCCTGAAGGCCACGATAGAAAAGCGACTGCCCATCAAGGTTATACTGACTAGGGATGAGGACGTGTTCATCCCCCTCAAGGAGCGCTCCGATATTGCAAACAGGCTTGGCGCGGACGTGTTTATAAGCATCCATGCAAACGCGGCCCGACGCGGCGGTTGGGGCTTCGAGACTTACTTTCTCTCGGTAACGGCGAGCGACGATGAATCGCGCGCCCTCGCGCTCATGGAAAACTACCCCATGGAGACGCCGCCGGGGCTGAACCAGGAGCTTCCGCCGGAGGTGAGCGATGAGGTGGGGGCGATCCTCTACGATATGGCCCAGATGGAGTTTATCAAGGAGAGCGAGGCGCTTGCCATGATCATTCAGGACCGGCTTGCGACATCGCTTGACAGCCCGAATCGCGGCGTCAAGCAGGCGCCCTTCAACGTCCTCATGGGCGCCGCCACGCCCGCCGTGCTTGTCGAGATAGGGTTCGTCTCCAGCCGAAAAGAAGTAAAATACCTGACCGATCCGGCGATGCAGGCAAAGATCGCGGACGCCCTGACGTCGAGCGTTGGGGAGTTCGCAAAACGCAGGGCGATGCGCCTGACCGGAGGGGCCGCTCAGCACGCGCCGGGGCCGGACGGGGGGTCTTGAGTTGCGCGCTTCCGGAAGGGCAAACGACGCTCTGCGCCCCGTCAGTATCCAGAAAAACTGGATAAAGAAAGCGAAGGGTAGCGCATTGATCGAGCTTGGAGACACGCGAGTGATATGCACGGCCAGCGTGGAGGAAAAAGTCCCCAATTTTCTTGTGGGCGCCGCTCAGGGCTGGGTCACGGCCGAATACGGCATGCTGCCCGCCAGCACTGCACAGAGACGCGAAAATTCCCGCACAAGACAGGACGGCCGAAGCCAGGAGATACAGCGCCTCATCGGAAGATCGCTGCGCGCCGTAACCAACCTTAAAAAATTGGGACCTCGCACCGTATGGATAGACTGCGACGTTCTCCAGGCGGACGGCGGTACACGCTCCGCCGCTATAACCGGCGCCTGCATCGCGCTAAACATGGCAACGAATCGGCTTGTCGAGGAAGGCGTTATCCCCGCCAATCCGGTTGCCGATTCCGTGGCCGCGATCAGCGTCGGGATAGTTGGCGGTGCGCAGTTGCTCGATCTGGACTACAGCGAAGACAGCCGCGCGGACGTTGACATGAACATCGTGATGACCGGGTCGGGCCGCTTTGTCGAGGTTCAGGGGTCCGCCGAGGGGGCTACATTCGACAACGAGGCGCTTGCAACTCTTCTTGCGCTCGCCCGTGAGGGAATCGCGGCGCTGACTCGCATTCAGAGGGAATATCTTGCCTGATATTGTCGTTTCAACGCGAAATCAGGGGAAATTTTCCGAAATTTGCGCCATTTTTGACGAATTTGCCACGACCGGCTCGCATCCCGCCCTTATGGAACCTATACACCTCCTTTCTCTAAAAGATTTCACACAAATCGGCGAAATCCCCGAGAACGGCCAGACTTTTGAGGAAAACGCCCTCATTAAGGCCCGGGCGGTCGAGCAATTCACCGGCAACATAGCGCTCGCGGACGATTCCGGCATAGCTGTGGACACCTTGGGAGGTAGCCCCGGCGTCTTATCCGCAAGGTTCGCCGGGCCGGGCGCCACAGACGAACAAAATAACGCGAAATTACTCAAAGAATTATCAGGCGTCCCGGCAGAGCGTCGCGGAGCGACTTTTATTTGCGTCATAGCCGTTGTTTGCGGAGGGATCGAATTGCTGGTGCGCGGTGAATGCAGAGGGATCATTCTCGAAGAAGGCCGCGGCTCTCTCGGCTTCGGCTACGACCCCCTGTTCTATTACCCGCCGGCGAGCAAAACGTACTCCGAAATGACGCCCGAGGAAAAAAACAGGATCAGCCATCGCGGGAAAGCCCTGATGAAGCTGAAGAAGGAACTTGCGGCCTTTCTGGAAAAGGTCGGCGCTTGAACTAGTTGGACGGTTGTGTTAGATTCTTACACAATCGATGTTAGAATTCGCCTCTGACATTTTCAAGATTGCCCCCGGACTGAAATCCAGGGCTTGAAGCCAGAATGTGAAGCTCCCCAGATTGAAATCCGGGGTTTCAAAGTGCATGGAAACCCCGCACTTTAGTGCGGGGAGTTTCACAAACTTCTTTAAGCCCCGGGCTTTAGCCCGGGGAATGCCGCCGCAACAGGCTCCATTGCCTATGGTTGTAAATTTCAAATATTTTTATCCAGGTTTTTAATTTGTGTTTTCTTCCGGCAAATTAAGTAAGGTCATAATCTTATCGGGTGCTCTTGCGATTCTCTTCCTGACCCATTATCGCTACCTTGGGAACCCTTTTCTGCACGACGATGCCCATTCGATCGCCGATAACCCCCATATCAGGTCACTGAAAAACATTCCGCGCTTTTTTACGGACGGCTCGATGTTCAGCGTTGACCCGTCAGCGCGAGAGTACCGGCCCGCGCTCCTTGTGAGCTATGCGCTCAACTGGGCCATTTCCGGCCCGAGGCCGTGGAGCTGGCGGCTCACGAACCTCATCCTGCATGCCCTGAACGCCATGCTGCTTATCTCTTTGCTTGAGAGGTGGCGGCGGGGGGGCTGGGCGACTGTGGCCGGCGTGTTGTTCCTGTTGTGTCCCATGTCGGGGAAAATATTCCTTCTGGTGAGCACCAGGTCTGCGCTGCTGTTCACGACATCGCTGCTTTTAAGCCTTATTGCTTATGACAAAGCTGTGGCCGGGGACAGGATGCGGTGGGGATGGTATGCGGCGTCCCTGGCGGCGTGCGCGTTCGGGCTGCTCTCCGTGGCGGCTTCAGTTGTTATAGCGGGTTTTATCGTTTTGGCGGAAGTTAGGGCAGGGGGCGGCCCTGGCCGGGCAGGTGCGCTCCTGCGGAGGCGCATCCTGAGGACGGCGCCGTTTTTCGCTCTGGCGGCGACATACCTTTATTTGCGCTACGCAATACTCGGAGCATCGCTCGGTGAAAGCTACGTCCGGCCGATGTGGGTAAATGCGGCGATCCAGCTCAAGGTGCTTTATATATATCTGAAAATGAGCCTGATCCCGTTGGATTACCCTCTGTTTTATGAGCTTCCATGGCATGGGTGGCTGGAAGCGCCGTTGATACTGGCTGCGTTGGCGACGCTACTGTGGGTGGCGATGGGCCTGCGGAATAATTTGCAAGGGATATTACTTTTGTGGCCGCTCCTGGCAGGTTTGCCTTATGCCGTCGTGCCGCTGAACGTGCCCGTCGCCGAGCACCATTTTTACGCGGCGCTCGCGGGCC
>Ga0209777_10006350_pt1 | contig 13315 bp, 13 predicted proteins | sample FrelakmetHBP12HB_FD_187147 | JGI IMG/M metagenome (GOLD analysis project Ga0209777, IMG submission 187147) | Freshwater lake sediment microbial communities from the University of Notre Dame, USA, for methane emissions studies -HBP12 HB (SPAdes)... | ecosystem: Environmental > Aquatic >...
GATATCGCCAGACTCATCCATAATCATCAGGAAAATCCTTTCCGGCACGGCCCCTTTGTTGCTGTTAATTGCGCAGCCGTCAATGATGAATTGCTGCTCTCTGAATTGTTTGGGCATGTGCATGGCGCATACACTGGCGCTCATGCGCACAGGCTGGGCTGGTTTCTGGAGGCCAGCGGCTGGAATTATGACACACAAAACAAGGCAAAACCAACGTCAAATGCTTCTTATCTGCAATGGCTGGAGTCGTGTAATAAGCTAATCAAATATGCGACAAAAGCTAAAGATAGAAAAACCGCTGAAAATGTTATTCTGATGAACAACATTTATCATATTGCCGATGAATCAGATGCTGAGTACGTTTTTGCCGACACTCAACCAGGGACATTGTTTCTCGATGAAATTGGCGATTTGACTCCGTCAGCAGAAGCTGCTCTTCTAAGGGCATTGGATGGATATGGAATAAGACCTCTCGGCTACACCGGTCCCGCGTTGCTGCCGCATTGCTGCATTATTGCCGCTACGAATCGGATTAAAAACACTTCAGATTTACGTGATGAAACTATGACAGTCGACAGCAAAAAAGGTATTCGGAAGGAATTATACCATCGATTAGCAGGCTGGGTTCTGGAGCTGCCGCCTTTAAGAGAACGCAAAACAAAGGATCAGTCCATGGAATGGATCCTGTCATTGGAAAAATGGGCTGCCAGAGATGGTCTGCATTTTCAGGAAGGTGATTTAGAAAAGTTCGCAAATTCTTTTACATCCGATAAAGACGGAAGAATTTGGGATGGCAATTGGCGGGAACTTAAATATTTTTATGCCCGCGCCAAGTCAGTGGCACTCCGGAGAAATGGAAATCATGTGATAAGAAAAGAGAATTTGGATTTTGCCTCACAATGGGTATTGGTTGACGAGAATGCAAGTAATAGTGAACAATTATATCCTTCTGTTGGTGAAGAAGTGAGGAATTTACTTTCGGGAAAGTTGCTTGAATCAAATAGTGAGGCTGAAATCAGGTTGGAGTGTATTCTTGCAATCCATTATGTATTACAAGAATGCGAGAAGAACGCCACTACAGGAATTGATAATATCGTTGATGAAATTGATTTCACCCCCCTCGGCCTTTGCAATGAAGTATTGGAACTCGTCGCAAACAAAGAATTATTAATGGAGACGATTAAATTATCGCAAGCCACGGGAAGAATCACAAATACGGCAATAGATATGCTCATGAGTAATAATGGCGCTTTAAGGGGATGGTGGCGAAGAAATGCAGCGCAGACAGCCTGTGTTATCAAGCAGGATATAATAAAATTTAAGCCCATCTTTAATATTATTGAAAAACTTTCTCCGGCTAGTTTCTATATTTCCAGTGGGTGTCTCAAAGTGAAGCCGTAACGTAAGCGAGCATGGCAGCAACTAATTATGCGCTTGAGGATACTTCACATTGTATTCATTAAGGCTTATCTTGTTATAATTCAGGTTGGGCGGGACTTTCTAACATCTACTACTACACACATTTGAGTTTGGAATTGGAGTGATGATTGCCACTTGAACTGTAGCATCTCCACTTTCCCTATTTTCAAGGCCTGACTTTTTAATTCTGCTATCTTTTCTGCTAGTGCTGTCGTGTTCTTATCCTCATTGATAATGGGTTGCCAAACTTTTCTTATAATCGTTGGTACTGGTCGCATTTTTGACTCCGTTCCGATCACAGTTTTTCAATCCGCTCATGTCAGATCGCTATAGAGTTTTTTTAGAGAGCTGGATAATTCTTTAAAAGCAGTAACATAACGCATTGCAGCATCAGAATCTTTGTTTCCCATGTTATCGGGTTTCTGTATTGGCATTACCTGGCTTTCCATTAAGGGAATTACCTTATAAAAGCCGTCATCCTGCATCACTATTGGCAGGCTATTTTCGTCCACGACTTGTGCCATAGTGGAATGATCATACAGAAAAAGGCATACCCATTGAGTCTTCAGGAGATTATTATTTGCCCAAGTCATGATTGGTCTAAAAACATGATCTTCCCATAAGGCAAACCTGGTTGGGAATAATTCCCGACATTCCGGTTCGCACACTTCGCAGAAATACTGACCTGAAGATGTCCGTTGCTCGTCCAGAAAACCTTTATCGATGTAATCCCACAATACCCCTTCATGATTTACACTAATTGAATAGTCGTAGCTGGTTATGATGCATTCAATAGCCGAACTGATACCGTGGAAGCATATGGTGAAATAATCCCTTCTGTTTTTTACAATTACAGGCGGATGTCGGAAGAGTCCGCGATTCAGGGACAACCAGTGATCAAAAGCTTTGCGTTGGAATGATTTTGGCATTTTTCAATATCCTTTAAAATATTCCTGAATGTAATCTTCTCCGTTGGTTGATAATATATCAAAGCACCATTCCACATAGCAGTACGATTAACAATTTTTTTTAGTTCAACAAGAATAGTTTGATTTTTAAAAAAGAGTGACGTAAGAAATAATTGCATGGGGCAGATAGGAGGGCAGATCATGAAAAATGCGGTATGGCTTAGTGATGAATAGATATTTCTGCGTATTCATTAGTCGCTGTATATTTAAATGTATTTCCATTGCCGTTTTGAGATTGCATTTGAATATTAGCAATGTAATTATGCAGATTGGAAACAGCACATGGCGCTAAATGTAGCGTAATCCGCAAGTTGCTAAAAGCTTGACATTTGAATCAAACATTGAATAGCACCATAAATATTATCATCCAAATAATGATGCTCTCTCATATCAAAAAAGTTTAGGTAGCCACTTTCAATAAATGTATCACCATTTTTTTCATAAAGTTTATATCTGCATCCATTAGTGGCAATGAGGAGCGTACAATCCTGATATTCCTTAGCATAATATTTCGCTGCCTCTGTTGCGTAGTGGAGTCCATCGTGAAATCTCTTTGTTTCTATAATTATTTTTGGTGATTCCTTGTAATTTCCTTTAAATGGTTTGCTGAAAATAGCCACATCAATTTTGTTATATTCAATTTTTATTTTTTGCTCAGACCACCCAAGTGAAATTAATAGTGGAATAACCAAAAACGTTCGTATTTCATGCTCAAGAACCTCACAGTCATTTTGGTTATACCAGTGCGCAAGTTTAATAATTCTTTCAATTGTATTTGATATATTTTCCGCATCCTGAATTCTGATTCCATAGTCAACTAAAGAGTGAGAAACATCGCTTGTTCCAATTTTTTTCGGAATCGCCAATTTTGATAAATCAATATTTTCTCCTTGATATGCTTTAAATTCTTCATCTGAAATACGATCTATGACGTCAACCGAATTAACGCCAGCTAAAGTTGACATCGCAAGTGGTGTTCCTGAAAACTCAATCTGCTTAACTGGAACATACCATTCAACGCCAATATAATGCTGTAAATCCCATCCATGAATATCTGACAACAGATTGCTATATTCATACTCTTTCAATACTTTACCAACAGCAACAATCTTTTTCCGTCCTTTTCGCAGAATGATAAAGTGCCCTTTTTTAACTTGACGGAGGTAACTCCCCCAGTCAGTTTCCCCTTCGTCTTTATATGCTTTGACATTTTCCGGTAGCCTAACGTCCCCACAATAACCAGGTCCAACCATAGCAATTCCAAACTTCAAACAAAGATCGTCATAAGGTCTTGTATCGTCCCCCGACCCGACTTGCCAAATATTTTTACCAGCAATATCTAATTTCATAATGACTACCCCGCTAATTAATTAACATTTTTCTATAATGTGTGATTAAGAACCTCTGTTCCATTTTTATCATGTTCATACTATAGTCACAAAAAAGGGTTATTAATCACCATGTGTTGGGACTTCAGTTCTTATGGATGTCTCCCGAGCTTGAAGTACGTAATACCCTCAATAGGCATGCCATCTTTCTCGTATCGACCAAAAGCCCATACATCAGGGTGATTCATGAGAACAACCCAGAGTATTAGGCCAAAGCACTTACCGGATATTTCCTCATTGTATCCGCAAGCCTTGGTGTAGATTGGTTCGTAAACTGTATCTGTCCAATCTGAACCGGGAATCCAACTTGAGGTATTAATTTCATGTTCCGAGATCCGGGCGTTCAGTTCGTCGACAATTGCGTTATACTCGATATCAGAAAGTCGTCCACGCCAGACATCAAAATTTTTCTTGTGAGGTATTGCTGTGATGTAACTCTTGGTATCAATAGAATATAGCATGACGGTCCACCATTTTTGTTTATTAAAGATTTTGCGTCAATTCATGAATGTCACAATATCACTTCTATTTAATATATCCAACCTTATTTTACTACAATATAAATTTGATATTTCTGGTGATCATTAAAATGAATGGACTTTTCTTTGTGTCGACATTTTAATGTTGACAACTGCTTTCAATATAATTACGCCTCGTGCCATCAATACCACGTATGATTTCATCCACCAAATATGCTGGCTTTATCACTTTCGCCTCTCCGCCGAACCACAGCAGCCAGGAAATCACTTCCGGTTCCGATGACGCGGTGAATTCCAAAACAATCTTGTTCTTTCCAATTTTCTTAATTTTCTGATCGGGGCTCCAGATGCGTTCGGCAACATACTTGGCCGCCCAGCCGGTGAACTCGGCTTCAACCTTGAATGCCCTGTCTTTGATAATCCCGAAGTTCTGATTATAGACCTTCTCAAAATTATAATTACCAGGGAATTCGTACAGTGTATCGGTCATTGTTACCTTCTTAATCCGATGCACCGCAAGTAATGGGTCAAATTCCGCCGCCTTACCTTTTTTGTAAATGCGGGCATGAAGATAAACCGTATCTTTGTGAGAAAAAAGCTTTAGCGGCATAATGGCATACGTCTTAGGTTTTGCTTCCATGATCGCCTGATAAGTAATGGTGCATACTTTCTTTTTCTTCATCGCTTCAATCAGGGTGTGAATTGTATCGTGATGAGGCGTATAGTCTATCGTACCCGGACGATATGAGGAAAAGAACGGGGCGGACGATTCGCCCTTGTTTCCGGAAGCCAAAGCATTGCTTTTGAGCAGGGTATTGGTCACTTCCATAAAAAGCTTTCTCCCGAGAAACTGCGAGGTGAAATCGCGGCACATCTGAAGAACCAGAAACTCTGTCTCCGAGATGGACATCAGCGGCATTCTGGCAGGCTTCTTAATCCGGTAATAGTGGCGATTACCGATTACTGATTGCTCAATCTCCACATTGTAGCTTAAGTCAATATCGTCAATTAAACGAAGCACTGTTTGTTTGGAGCAGGAAAGCATATGCGAAAGTTCCGTCAAAGAATAACTTTCCCCCGAGAAAAGCAGCCGGACAAATAAACTGACCAGCTTTTCACCATAACTTCTATTGATATCCAGTTTTTCTCCCATATTTCTCACCCCGAAAATATTTTTTCAATCATGCCGTTAAGTGGAACGATAGCATGTTATTGTGCAGTTGTATAATAAATATTTAATAAGGAGGAACCTAACTATGGCTAAAGAAGAAACGAAACGGGAAGAAAAAGGTCTCAACGAGTACGGAATTATCTATTTATCCGGCGAAATCAATAATGGGTGTGCCGAGACTATAAGCAAGGAGATTATTGAGCATAACATCAAAGGCGATGTAAGCCAAATGCAACTTATTATTAATTCTCCAGGTGGTGTCTGCTCTGCCGGATTCTCCATCATCGACATTATGGAATGGTCACGCATACCTATTTATACCACTGGTATTGGAATGATTGCTTCTATGGGGCTGTTAATTTTCATGACCGGAGAGAATGGTCACCGGGTCATTACAGCAAGGACTTCTGTCCTTTCGCATCGATTTGCCGCAATGAATATTGGCAATCACAGCCAGCTTATTGCAGGCAGGAAAGAAGAAGATATGACTCACGAACGAGTTATTCAGCATTATATAACTTATTCCAAGATCAAAGACCGTGCCGAGCTGGAAAGCTACCTGCTGCGGGATGTGGATACCTGGCTCACACCGGAAGAGACAGTGAAGTATGGCCTTGCCGATATAGTTGAACCATCACGTAAACGCGTATAAGGAGGTATACTTATGAAAGAGTCAATATCATCAATGAATGCTAATCATGCGGCTACCTCGCAGGCAGGACAATTGGTTTCTCTGGCTGCATGCCGTGAGCAGAAATTATCTGAAGTATCATTTTCTGATAATCTGGATTATCTGCAAGCACTGGAACAGTTAGGAAAGTTGATTTTAGCCCAGGCTTTGTTACGGCAGCGGAGCACTGATTGGCAAAACAATCCTAATTATGTACAGGCAATTTCAATTGCCACCTTATCACCAACGGAAGCCAAGCCCGAGAAACTGGTGGAGCTAATTTCACTTAGTGAACAACAAAACCGCGTTAAAGTTGCTGCTGCTGAGCACAATGGTGTGTGTATTAATTTTACAAAGTTCTGCCGTGATAAAAAATTGGAAGGCTTTAACAAGACAGTCATATTACTTTTACTTTTATTAGCCACAAGTAAACGATTTATAGAAATGTTTGACTTATGTGATTTCGGAGATAATGTCAGGAAGGGTAACGAAATCAAGATCAGTACAATCCTAAACATAATTTGCCCTGATTTACGGGAGCAGCTTGCCAGCCGCAAATACTTCAGTCTGGATTCTCCACTCATGCAACAAGATATTTTACATATTGAAAGCAGTGTTGATGATAATATGAATATCTTTGAAAGATACGCAGGCATTCATGATCGATATATTCGTTACATAATTGGTGATAGCAACATCTATAAGGGTCCAACCAGCCTGATTCAGCGAGATATCGGTTCAGTTCGATTAGATCAGGTTATTGTACCGGACGAAACAAAAAAAGAGCTTGTTTCACACATTGGTAATTATTTTATCTACAGAGATAGTAATGAAGCAAGCGTCCTTGATGATTTTTATGGGTATGGGACAGCGCTTACAATACTTTTTTATGGGCCATCCGGAACAGGAAAAACTATGATGGCTCAGGCTTTGGCTTCCTATTTCAAACGGCCGCTTTATTCGCTAAAGTCAAGCAAGTGCGAAGGAGCAAGTATATTTATTATTGAGGAGGCTATTAAAAACTTGTTTCTGGAAGCATCATTGAATTCCGGAATCGTATTTTTTGATGAAGCTGACGATCTTTTTACGGAAGATTCATATTTGTCACATGTGCTTTTAATCCAAATTGAAAAAGCGCGCTGCGTTGTCATTTTATCTACGAACAAGCCAAAGGATCTTGATCCCGCAATGGATCGCCGCTTATCACTGAAAGTCCATTTTGGTATTCCGGAAGTAGAACTCCGTTACAAGATGTGGCAGGCATTGATGCCTGATTTTGTAAAATTAGCGCCTAATATTGATTTTAAGTCACTCGCTGCACGTTATAAGTTTACCGGTGGCCTTATTAAAAACAGTACTTTTATGGCGATCACATCATCATTTACAACAGGCAAAAATGGAGCTCCAGTTGTTACAATGGAAATGATTGAACAAGCTGCTGAACTTCAATTACGACATATGGTTGATATGAGTAAGCTGTATCAAACTTATAATCCTGTGTGCAAGATCAGCGATTTAAAAACTAATCATGAACAGAAAATTGAATTGGGTAATGTCGTAAAAGCTTATCAACGCCTTCAGGAAAAGAATTTAGGCCTCAACATTCTTATTACCTGCACTGACGTGCAGACTGGCATTAACGCGGTTGAAGCGCTGGCTCATGAATGTAATCTGAAAATCAAAATTTTCGATTATATGGATTTATATAATAAGAAAAGTCGTGATGATAAAGTTCTTAATCCAATTACTCAAAACAAAATGTATCCTATGAATTTCGCTTTTGCTGAAAGCACCGGGGACTCTTCATTACTGATGTTTGTTGATCATACCGGTGTGGTAAATTGGATAAGTAATATAAAAAAAGATGAAGATGAGGATAAACGAATCTTGCCGCATAGCGATCTGCTGCGCCATTTACGCTCATATCAAGGTCTTTTCTGTATGGTTACAGTTGTGCCTCTAAAAGGAATTTTACCAGCGGAATTCAATATTCATTTTCATATGGAATACCCCCCGGAGGAAACACAAATGCAACAATGGGAAAAATATTTGGTTAAAAATAAAATCAGTGATGATGAGCTGGTATCGCTGGTAGAAAATAATCCAATGCATGTTGCAGAAATAGATTTTATTGCCAAACAAGCGATAATTCAAGCAACTATAAAAACCAGTTCCGGCGGGTTGACTATTAAGGATATTAATAGTGTCATTGCCCGTTATCGCCCTAAACGTGCAACACCGCTTCTATTTGGCAGATCAAAGGGATATTAATGTCATATAATCAATAAAAAGGCATCTACTTAAAGGATTTAAAAAATGTAATGTTTTTCTTTAAACTTACAATGCTTATTAAATGAAGGAGGTATCACTATGATCGTAGGACTTGACTGTATAGACTCAAGATTCCGGTTTGAGAATTTTGTCCGTGATGAAAGCAATTCCGATGCCTATAAGGCAGCGCAGATGGTTGCTAAAGGATCAATGGGTGGAATGCCACTGGTGATTCATTCAGGGACTGGACTGGGAAAGACCCACCTTCTTCACGCGATAGGAAACGAGGCACTCCGGCGTAATCAAGAAATCAGGGTAGCTTTATTTTCGACTGAATGGTTTTGTTGTGAATTCATATTGGCGGGAAGAGAAGGTGTAGTCGAAAACTTCAGAGCTAAAGTCAGCGGTCACTACGACCTATATCTGGTCGATGACTTGACGTATATTGATGGAAAACAGCTGACTCAAACAGAGCTTTTCCTGGCACTTAAGAAACATTCTAAAAACGGATGCGGAATTATCTTGGCAAGCTGCCTTCCTATCGATGCCATGCGGGACTGGCAAGATGAGTTCAAGGTATGGCTACGTTACGGTGTTGGAATTACAGAGCCGACTGTTGAGGGGCGACATGCCTTTTTGAAAGAATGTCTAACTGAGAAAGGGCTGCCAGCAGACGATAGAATGATAGAGAGTCTTCACTTATTGTCAGGCACGTCTTTTAGAGAATTGGAGGGCGCTGTCATCCGTTTGCAGGCTGGTGCGGCACTAGCAGGTGTGAAGCCAACAGTCGATTACGCCAGAAAAGTATTAAAACAATGCTACGCAGTTTAGTAACGGTTTACATGTTAGCATGGTTTTTCATATTGCGTTTGTTAAAGTGAGGTAACAATAATCATGCGTGGTAATTGGAAGATGGATGAATTCGGAAACATTGTTTGTATTCCTTCCGGTGAAAAGCCTAATCAGCAAATAGGAATTTTCTGGTATATCGATGATGAGGTAATTAGGGACTCAGTTCTCTATAAAAAGGGCAAGCTAGATGACGATATGCTACAGTACGGCAACCACCACGATTTCTGGCAAGCACTGCAACCCATCACTGAAATTGAGAGAAAATTGAAAGCCTATGCTCATAATACTTATCCGAGGGGGCGGATTGTATTTTTCCCTTTGCGAAAGGTGTTTCGTGTTTATTCGGATATTTGCGTGCATACTGATGATTATAAAATGATGAAGGTACTGGAGTCTTTCGAACTAGAAGATTTTGATATTGAATTTGGATATGATGAAAGCTATTGCTGCACTGAATGCAATTCGTTCTGAATGTATATTTAAAGACTGAGGAATTGGATCAAAGGAAAGGATGTTTATTTATGGCCATGACTTCTGAAAAGCGTAGCACCTTAGACCGAATAAATCTAGTGACTGTTATTAAGGTTACCGATTTTAATTGGTATTCTCATTCTGCAGGCGATAATCCATATATTCAAATTTCAATCAATGGCTTAGTTTTATGTGGTACGGGAGATGTATTATATGCCAATATTCAAGATGCAGCAGAATATGGCGATTATGAAAAGGTCAATGAGTTGATGAGCCTTTATACTCCGGAATCATTTCATTGGGTAGAAAGCAAGACATTTTACTTTATGAATGAAGAACTATTTTTCTACCACCCTACAATTACTCATCCTGTCGTTGCAGAAGATATTGAGGAAATTAACCATTTCTTTAAAAATATCCCCTCTAATACTGGACCTCAAAAGCAGCCAGAAAAAATAACCACGTCAAATGTTTGTCCAGATATGGACAAACATAGCGTCATTATGTCCGGCTCTCTTGAGCATCTAAGAACTACTTCTACCAAAACGGGCAAAAAAATGGCATTTGCAAAGCTCCATGACAAAAATGGTTTTATTGACTTAATTATTTTTGCAAATGTTTATGATGATTATGAGAAAACAATATCAAAAGGATGTAATGTTAGCGTAACAGGAATTATTGATGTGTCCGAAGATTCAGTTTATTTAATTCCCGAAAGATTTGAAGTCAATAAGGTAATCCCATTTTAATTAATTTTATCTTGAACAAATAGAAAGGAGACATGATATGGCAGGTCAAGATCATTATGAAGGGTTTGAGAAGGAAGGTAAATTCTCGTCAATATTGGCTCAGGCCTTATCAGACTGTCCGGTATTGAAAGCCCGTACAGTTAGTAGAATTATCGCACACATCGATCCTGCCTTCACTGATAATTTATTTGCAGTTCGTCCGTGCGTTCGAAAATTGCGATATATAGGCTGCGGCTGCACAGAATCGCCATGCCCACACACCAGTGATGATTTCTTTAAGGAAGGTGAGATATATACATCAATTGATTTTAATGGTGGAACGTATACAATAGAAGGATATGGAGACGGAAATTATAGGTTAGGAAGTGCATATTTTGAATGGATAAAGGGGATATGAATATGTCGATTCATGAAAACGGTAAGAAAGGTGAATTCTATCTCAGCAAATCACTTTTTGTTCGAGGCGTTCGTTGCCATAAATCTTTGTATCTCCAAAAATATAGGCCGGAGCTGAAAGATGAGGTGTCGGAGGAGACAGAAAATAAATTTGAAGCAGGTTTTGAAATTGGGGATTTGGCACAAAACCTCTTTCCAGGCGGCGTAATCGTTCCGTATGATGGGCTTTCCCATGCGGAGCAAATTGAAATGACCGCCACTCTGATTGCTCAGGACTGCAAGACGATATATGAAGCTACTTTCTTTTTCAACGGCGTTTTTGTCAAGGCCGATATTCTACACCATGGAGATAATGGATGGGATGTCTATGAGGTTAAAAATTCGACAGAAGTTAAGCCCTACCATCTCGATGATGTTTCCGTTCAATATTATGTAATAACCGATTCGGGATTGTCGCTCTCGAGAGTATTCTTAGTTCATATAAATAACCAGTATGTCCGGCAGGGTGAAATCGAAGTTGATAAACTCTTCCATAAGGAAGACATAACAACAATCGCCAAAGAGAAGCAGGCCTTCGTCGTTGAAGAAATCGAAAAACAGAGAGCGATGCTGAAAGGTGAGGAGCCAATCATTGATATTGGCAGCCATTGTAATGAGCCCTATGAATGTGATTTCATCGGTCATTGCTGGTCACATATCCCATCACCATCAGTGTTTGATTATAGGGGTGCAGGACAACCGAATTGTTTTACTCTCTACAAACAAGGAATAGTCAGGATGGAAGACGTGCCTTCTGATAGCTTGGGATGGAGGCAAAAACTACAGCTCGATGGTGTCCTTCATCAGAAGAATCATATCGATGTCGATGCCGTGCGCAATTTTCTTCAATCACTATGGTACCCTTTATGTTTCATGGATTTTGAGACCACTTTTATGGTTTCCATACCTATTTTTGATGGTACTCGTCCATATCAACAGGTTACATTTCAGTTTTCGGCAGACGTCATCAATAATCCGGGATGTGAATTAGAGCATCACGAATTTCTTGCTGACGGCAATACAAATCCTCAGAAAGAATTCCTCGAAAGACTTCTTGCAATAGTGCCAAGTAATGCCTGTGTTCTGGTTTGGAATAAGGGTTTTGAAATTTCGCGGCTCAAAGAACTAGCAGATACATTTCCCGAGAAAAGCAGCGAAATAAATCATCTGATTAGCAATGTCCGCGATTTAATGAAACCATTTCAGGATAAATCCATTTATTACTGGCAGTTTAACGGATCATTCTCAATCAAGGCTGTATTACCCGCACTTGTGCCGGAGTTGTCGTACGATAATCTGGACATCTCTGATGGTGCTGCGGCATCATCTTCCTGGTTGCGCATAATACAGTCAAAGAATGAAGAGGAAAAATCGTCAATCCGGAAACAACTCCTTCAATATTGTCATCTTGATACCTTGGCAATGGTTAGGATATTGGAAATAATGAAGAACATGGCAGAGTGATATAGTAATTGGTGGCTTTGAAGGAGAATGTGATGACAATAACCGAAAAAGAAAACTTGTTATTCAACGAGTGGCGCAAAAATCGCAAAGGATTTGTCTCTGATGGTCTTGTTGATGAAGCGAGTTACCTAAAAAGCGGCATAAAGATTATGTTTGTTCTTAAAGAAGTGAACGATCCAGATGGCGGAGACTGGGATCTCCGCCAGTTTGTCCGCGATGGAGGGCGTCCTCAGACGTGGGATAATATCACGCGATGGGTTAAGGGGATCAGGCATCTTCCGTCAGAGGTAAATTGGAATGAACTATCTGAAATCTCCGAGGCGCAAAGGCGTGACATTCTCATGTCCATCTGTGCTTTAAACCTGAAAAAATCTCCGGGCGGACATACGACAGATAACCAATCTTTATGGGAAGTATCCAATGAAGATAAGGAGTTTATTCGTAAACAGTTTGCTTTGTATGAAGCAGATATTGTTATTGGATGTGGTAGTGTAACAACAGATCTATTATACAGTCTCGTTGACTTTGGGGCCGCTCCTTCTTGGTTGGTGACATCGCGTGGTATTTGGTATCATGAGTACTTGCCCAAAAAGTTTGTTATTTCTTATGCTCATCCCGAAGCAAGGGTGGCTGATTGTTTGCTCTATTATGGCCTGATTGATGCCTTAAAAGAGATTCTACAATGAAAGGCCAAAAGCCGAGCGCAGCCTGCTGGGCTGCTCCGTCTGAGCTTTTCGTTGAGCCTGTAGAATAAGTCGTGACGCGGCATTCAGCGCACGATGCTTAAAAAATCGACCTCGGAGAATGCCCCACAAGCAATGATCGTGCGATGAGGAGGGGTAAAAAGACCCCTGAAAATGGCGTAAATATTTTGTTTTGGAGTTATTCTACAGACTCGTTATGCAGTAGATACATCAAAATAATTTAGAATGAAAAAGGTATATTAAATGGCCACAGGAAAATCACAATTCACAGGAA
>Ga0209777_10006351_pt1 | contig 13315 bp, 13 predicted proteins | sample FrelakmetHBP12HB_FD_187147 | JGI IMG/M metagenome (GOLD analysis project Ga0209777, IMG submission 187147) | Freshwater lake sediment microbial communities from the University of Notre Dame, USA, for methane emissions studies -HBP12 HB (SPAdes)... | ecosystem: Environmental > Aquatic >...
GCACGGAGAAGTCGAAAGCGCTATCGAGGCGATAAAATCCATTATAACCGCAGAAAAATGCCGGGTGACCCCAAGAGAACTTGATTTTTAAAACTTTAGAATATAGTTTTTAACAACCAAGAAAATAGGTAGCCCATCACACCGCAGACCGGGAAAGTTATTATCCATGTTAGGACAATCCTGCCGGCCATGCCCCACCTCACCGCTGAAAAGCGACGGCTGGCACCCACCCCCATGATGGATGTCGTAATGCAATGAGTAGTGCTAAGCGGAATACCAAAATGGGAAGCCAGCAAAATCGCCAGGCCGCCTGATGTCTCTGCCGCAAAACCGTTAACCGGTTCCAACCTGGTAAGCCTAAACCCGAGCGTGCGCATAATACGCCACCCGCCGGTAATAGTGCCCAGTCCCATAACCGAGCCGCAAATAAGCATTACTATCCAGGATACATGGAATTTTGCCACTGCTCCTCCCAATACCAGCGCCAGTGAAAACACACCCATAAACTTCTGTCCGTCATTGCTGCCGTGGCTGAATGCCATGAAAGCTGACGAGACTATCTGAAGGCGGCTGAAAGCATTGCGTATTGAGGAGAGTCGGGTATGCCGGAGCAGCCAGTAGAGCAGTCCCATGATTATCATGCCGAAGCTAAAACCAAGAATCGTGGAAAATCCCAGGCCGATGAGTACCTTCCTCCATCCCGACCACAGGAGAACGGATTGACCGGCTGACGCCAGGCTGGCGCCCGTCAGACCGGCAATAAGCTCATGGCTTTTGCTCGAGGGTATGGCATAGTACCAGGTTATCCCGCTCCAGACCAGAATCGTGAGCATGGCAGCCGCAACCACTGGCAGTGAGATAAATCCCGGTTTTACGATTCCTTCTCCGATAGTCGTAGCCACGGCCGTGCCCGTGGTCAATGCCCCGACAATGTTGAGAACGGCGGCCATTAACACCGCCCAGCCCGGTGAAAGCACCCGTGTGGAAACTACGGTAGCGATAGCATTGGGGGCGTCCGTCCAGCCGTTAACGAATTCGGCGGCCAGCACGAGGACGAGAGTGACTGCCAGTGTGAGACTGACATCAGGCATTCTTGAGAGCTACCCCCTCTAGGGCATCAGCAACATCCTCGCATCTATCTGTAGCGGTCTCCATGTGTTCGTAGATTTCACGCCATTTAATGACCTGGGCCATATCCGCCGTGTTGTCGAACAGCTCACCGATAGCCGCCCGGTAGATGCGGTCGGCCGCGTTCTCCAGCCGGTTGATTTCTACGCACATCTCCAGCATTTTCTTAAATTGGCTCTTATTTCTCAAGCAGGCGACAGCCTTTTCCAGTTCCATCGCCGCCTGCACGATAACGTCGGACAGTTCCTTGGCCCTCTGGGTAGGGGCGGGTATTTTATAGATGAACATAGCGTCGGCCGTGGAGTGAATAAAGTCTATGACGTCGTCCATCGTGTGCGCCAGCAAGGCGATATCTTCGCGATCGAAGGGCGTCACAAAGGTGCGGTGCAGTAAGGATATTATCTGGTGGGTGATGGTGTCGCCGTCGTGTTCCAGTTCCGTAATTTCTGCCATCCGGCTGTCCAGGAATTGCCAGGAATCAATCATCTCTTTTAACGCACGGGCGCTCTTGACAATGTTCTGGGTGCTTTGCTCGAAAAGATCGAAGAACTTCTGCTCCCGGGGCATAAAGGGAAATCTAGGCATAGCTCCTCCTTTGAATCGAATAAAACTGAATTTTCTTGACCAAAATGAGTTTAGTAGAGATGCTTCGGGGTTGTCAAGAAAAATACCAGCCTTGTTACAGTTCTTTGTCCGCCGGCTTGTCCGCAGACTCCGGCCTGGTTTTCTTCTGCTGCTGGTCTTTCATCCGGGCGGCTACCTGCTTCTCATATCCCATGGTGCCCGGGTTATAAAATTTTCTTTCCTTGAGTGTTCCCGGCAGGTGCTCCTGCTCCACGATATGGTCGGGGTAGTCATGGGCGTATTTATAGTCCTTGCCGTAGCCCATTTCTTTCATCAGCGGCGTTACCGCGTTGCGCAGGTGCATCGGCACGCTCTCGCTGGCGCCCTTTTTTATTTCTTCCTGCACTTTCGAATAAGCCGCGTAAAGCGAGTTGCTCTTGGGCGCGGTGGCCAGGTACACCGCCGCCTCAGCCAGCGCCAGGTTCCCCTCCGGCATACCGATGAAGTGCACCGCCTGCTGCGCCGCCATGGCGATAACCAGCGCCTGCGGGTCCGCCATCCCGATATCCTCCGAGGCGAAGCGTATCATGCGGCGGGCGATATACAGCGGGTCTTCCCCCGCCTCCAGCATCATCGCCAGCCAGTAAATCGAGGCGTCCGGGTCAGAGTCCCGCATGGACTTGTGCAGCGCCGAGATAAGGTCGTAGTGCTGGTCGCCGGTTCTATCGTAAAGCACCGCCCTTTTCTGGAAGGCGTCTTCAATGGTCGGCAGGGTTATCAGGCGTTTGCCGGTCTCGTCCGGCGGGGTGCTCAGGGCGGCTATCTCCAGGGTGTTGAGAGCCATGCGGGCGTCACTGTTGGACATGCCAACCAGTGTGTTCAAGGCATCCTTGGAAAGCTCGACATTCAACTCGCCGATGCCCAGCAGCTTGTCCGTCATCGCCCGGAAAACCAGCACCTGGATTTCATCCGGGGTGAGCGGCTTAAGCGGCAGGACGCGACTCCGCGATAACAGTGGTGAGGTGACCTCGAAGGAGGGGTTTTCCGTGGTGGCGCCGATAAGGATGACAGTGCCGTCCTCGACGTAAGGGAGAACAGCATCCTGCTGGGTTTTGTTGAAGCGGTGAATCTCATCAATGAAGAGAATAGTCCGCTGCATCTGCACCTTGCGGCGGTCTTTAGCCTGTGAGACAATCCGTCGTAAATCAACGACGCTGGCGCTGACAGCGCTGACCGGTGCAAAGAACGCCCCCGTGCCGTTGGCGATGACATTAGCCAGGGTGGTCTTGCCGCAGCCGGGCGGCCCCCAGAAAATCATCGATGGAATGCGGTCGGACTCAATGGCCTTCCGCAGCACGCGCCCCTTACCGATAAGGTGTTCCTGCCCCACGAAGGCATTCAGACTATTGGGCCGCATGCGGGTGGCCAGCGGCGCCTGCTGTAGCTGCTGCTGCTCGGCCTGTTTTTCAAACATGTCCATGTTCATGAGTTGTCTTCTTATACCTGTTCTAAGATAATCTACTCCAAATCCTCTATTTTATCCACCTCCCCCTTTTTCCCCGCTTACATCGGCATCCATATATCTTTAGCGGTAATCACCTCGGCGTTGCCGGGCAGTTCCAGCGCTGTCGGCGACTTGGTGAAAAAGGCCAGCCCTTTATAGCTGGTCATATACTGGTAGTTGGCTTTAAGCAGCCCGCCTTTGGCCGTTACCACCAGCGAGTCTCTTTTTAGTACCTTTAGAAATTCTTCCGGCTCCATCCTGACAATAGCTCCGGACGCTTTAATCGCCTGGGCGATGGCGGCATAAGCGGCCGCGCCGCCGTCAGAAGTTACTCCTGGATTAGCCATTTTTCAACCTCCTGATGTGTTTTTTCCTCACCCCTTCGGCAAGCTCAGGGCAGGCCCCTATGTCCTCTTTACTAAATCCCTCTCCTGTCTCCCTTTACGAAAGGGAGAGGATTAGTTTCCCTCTTTCGTAAAGAGGGATTAAGGGAGTTTTTTCCGCTGCGCCCCTCTACGGGACGCCCTATAATAAAGGTGCCCATTCTCCGTTTTCACTATAATTGAATGACCTTTTAAATCCACAGGCATTCCAAATAGAATCAAAACTAGGCTTGAGAATGTATTCCGCTTTGGCTTCATAGTTATCTATTATTACTTCAGGTAACTGTAAAATGTCTCTATCAATTGGATTAATTTCGTTAATATCATATCTTTCTGGAGACAAGTACATAGTATAACCTTTAACACTTGTTAGTGTTAAAAAGGCAAGAATAGGAGTCTCTATACTTAAAGATTGAAAAAGAACAAGATAAATATTTAACGCTTCAACTAAATACTTTTCATAATTACTATAAATATATTTCCTTCCATCTCTTGCACGTAATCCATATCCCTCCACTGCCTCAAGGATTCCATTTCTAAATAACTGAGTATATGAACGTGATTTACCACTCTCTTCTCCAGAATAAGTAATAAAACCATCAATATTATATCTATTCTTCCAATTTGGAAAACTTATCGTTGGCATCAATATAGGACGAGATGCTACTTTACCTATGTCATAGCTTTGAGATTGATTGAACGAAATAACTGGGATTAAATGAAGCACTATTTTAGGATTATCATATAGAGGTACAGGAGTTTCGCCAGCAATTATCTTGGTTAATCTGTCCGTTTTAAAATTACGAATCCTGTCAGTTATTGTTTCCGATAGATTAAAAGCTATCCGAAGTTCTCCGACATCCAAAGGATATTTCCCACTTGAATTTCTTGAATAGAATTTATCATGTCCACCTAATATCACTCTGTGTGGCGAAATCCAACTTTTTTGGATTCTAATCACTATTACATATTTAGAGTTTTCAAATGATACTTCCTTAATACTTACAGAAGGCAGCCTTGGTTGAACGCCCGTCCTAATTAAATTTTCTAAACGAGTTTTTTCCTCATCAATATTCGTAACAGTAAAACCAGTTATAGGCTTGGGAAACCCTGTCTCAGTATCTTGTTCTATTCCGTATATTAAATCACCACCACTTGCGTTTGCGAAGGACGTAACATCCGCAAGAAATTCCTTCTTATCTGACTCTGAATTACCCGGCAATGCTTGCTTATATTCTATAGTTTTACTTTCTGGTATCTCGTTGCTTATTAAAGCATGTAAATTATTTTTAGTAATTTCTTCGATATTCTTATTTATCATCTCCGCCCCCCTCACTTATACCTCTTCACCTCAAATCTATAAAGCTGTACCGGCTCATTAGGGGAGATGCCGCCCTTCTGGCGGCAGATGTCTATCTGGTATGCCGCCGTGTCCACCCCTTCCAGGTCCGGCAGCAGTAAGCCCCGCCGCCACCCTGCCTCCACAATAACCCCGTACTTTTTGGGGTCGAGATGGCTTTCATCTTCAATCGGCTCCGGCGTTGTCAGCACGTCTACGGAGTAGTCGAGGTCTTTAAACTCGTCCGGGGTGATGGGGGAAAAACGGGGGTCGCGGGTGGCGGAGCTTATCGCGTTGGCGATAATTTCGCCGGCCACATTTTTCTGTTGCGGTTCAAAAGTACCGATACAGCCTCGCAAGTCCCCGAGCTTGTGGATGGAGACAAAGACCCCGGTCGACTCTTTCATTTCCGGGGTGAGGGTTTTGGGGAGCGAAGGTCTTTTACCCGTCTTGATATAGGTTTCTACCGTCTCTTTAGCTAAAGCTGCGATAGGGTGCATCTTAATTTCCTCCTTTTACAGATCCTCCCTTTTTAAAGATAACGCCCGCATAAGCAACGACGTCGCTATGGTCGCCGGTGGCGTCGCCGCTGTTCATGTATTTCACCAGTTCCGCGCCGGTGGCGCCAAGCTCTTTAGCGGCGGCGATAAGGGTAGCTACCGGGCCATGAGCACACATGGTGATATGGAGATTATTATAACGGCGGGTCAGTTCATCCTCGTCCAAAGCAAGCATCGCCTCGACGGCTTTCATGTCTTTTTCTTTAGCCCTGGCCGCCGGCTCGTGATGGGTCATATCGCCGCTGGCGAGAATTACAGCCTCCCGTCCTAACTCCTTAATCGCCCCGGCAATGGCATGCCCGATTTCCTTATATATAGTAAGAGAAGCGCCGGCGAGAATCATGGGCACGATACGCACATCCGGCTTGATGTACTGTAAAAAGGGCACCTGGACTTCTACGGCATGTTCGTCTTCATGGGCGGCGTAGTCTTCTTCCGCGTATTCGGATAATGCGATGATTTTCCGGGCAAGCTCCGCGTCCACTTCCACATCGCCAAGGGGCGTCCGCCATGTTCCTTCCGGCATGACGCTGAACGGTTTGCCGAGTCCGGAGTGGGTGGGCCCGATTATAATAAAGGTATCTTTGAAAGCTACCCGGGAGATGGTGGCTCCGGCTACCTCCCCGGAATACTGGTAGCCGGCGTGAGGCGCCAGCAGGCCGACGACCTCCTCTTTGGGGGCTTTTTTATCCACATATTTAGCAATCATTGCCTTGAGTTCCGCTTTGGAACCGGGATAGAAATACCCGGCGACCGATGGATTTCTAATCATTTTTGCCTCCCTTCGATAAGCTCAGGGCAAGCCTTTAGGGCGAGCATCCGTCGAGCCCTTCCGGGCGACCATGAAATTCAGTTCCGCCCCGCAGTAAAGGCATTTAGAGTCGGCCAACCCGGTCACTTCCGTCTCGTAGCCGACCCTCCGGACCACCGTTTTACCGCAGGAATAACAGCGGGTGCTTTCGCTCTCGTGGCCGGGGACGTTGCCCGCATAGACGAACTTAAGCCCGGCCTTTTTCCCAATCTCGTAGGCGCGCTCGATAGTCTCCAGCGGCGTCGGCGGCAGATGCGTCAGGCGGTGGTGCGGGTAAAAGCGGGTCACGTGCCAGGGGGTCAGTTCGCCCAGTTCGTCATGTATCCACTTAGCCAGTCCTGCTAGCTGTTCATCATCATCGTTCATGGTGGGAACGATGTTGGTGACGACCTCGACATGCATGCGCCATTTATCTTTAGCGCGTTTGGTGACATCAAGGATTTCCCGCCAGTGCGGCACGCCGGCCAGCTCTCTATAAAAGTCGTCGGAAAAACCTTTAATATCGACGCGCCAGGCGTCCAGGTAGGGTCCGATGGTATCCAGCGCCTCGGGGGTGGCAAAGCCGTTGGTCACGTAGACGGTATAGAGATTGTTTTGCTTCGCCAGTTTCGCCGAGTCCAGCGTATACTCGAACCAGATGGCCGGCTCGTTATAGGTCCAGGCGATGCCCTGACAATGCGACTGTTTGGCCAGCTTTATCGCCGCTTCAGGCGGGATTTCGCGGCAGGCAGATAGGAGCGATGCGCTATCGGCGGTGGAAATTTCCCAGTTCTGGCAGTGTTTGCACTGGAAGTTGCAGCCCAGCGTGCCCAGGGAGAAACACAGCGTGCTGGGATAAAAATGGAAAAGAGGCTTCTTTTCGATGGGGTCGGCGGCGGCGGAAGAGACCCGCGCAGAGTTGAGATTGAAAAGGGCGCCATCGTTATTTTGATACATGCCGCAGGCGCCGTATTTCCCCGGGTTAATGCGGCAGCGCCACTGGCAGGTACAACACTTTACCCTGGAGTCCGGGAGTTTATCATAAAGCACAGCCTCACGCATAGACCACCTCCCTCCACTCCTTAGGGTAATTATAGCACCGTGTAAAAGTTTCTTACACCTGTTTTAAAGCGGGAGTGCGCCGCGAGAGGGGGCGCAGCCCTCTCTCATATTCTACCCCCTCTCCAAACATACTTTTCAAAGATTCTCTTCAATGTCTTGTTTGGAGAGGGGGCCAGGGGGTGAGGTCTAATGGTGAGGTTTGACGTTGAGGTCCAAATTACAATATGGTATTTATATACCTGATTATATATTCCTTACTATAGATTACTTACTATTTATTCCTAACCTATATTTCCACTATTTATTGATATAAACAGTCTCCCCATAGCAAATTTGAATTGTTTTAGCTTGCAGGTGTATTTATGTTAAGTTGAAAACTAACTGCTTAGCCCCACCAGCTTGGCAAAGTCTACCGGAATCAACGGCGAGAGAATAAGGAAAGATACCAGGTGCAAAAACAGGACAAATATCACTATGGAAAGCAGTGTCCACTTGAGCTTGCCGGATGGCCGGCTGTGGAAAATATCCAGCAGCTGGGATAAACCCAGCGCCACCCCCATACAGATAGCGCCGACAGTCGGGTAGAAATAATAGATGTAGCTAACCCTATCGGTAATGAGAGTTATCGGTATCCAGACCAGGAAAGTCCCGAAGAACCAGGCTAAAGCGAACAATCCGGCTTCACTCTTTTTTATCGCTTTATAGATGAGATAACCGAAAGTGGGGATAATCAACGCCCAGATAGTAAAGCTGATAGCGCCGGTGTAATGCGGCATGTACCAGAAAGGCATGGGCCGGTAGAAAATCAGCCATTGCCAGGGGTAGCTTTTAAAAGGGTGGTCGACAAAATGATAGGTAAGGCTGCCGCTCAGACTTATCATTTCCTTAATCCGGTGAAACGGGTTCAGTTCGGAGGTCATGCCGTGGGCGATGAGATACTCGCACAAAATCATCACCTCGATGAAGACAAGGATAGAGAAGAGAATAGTAAGACCAAACCAGCGGGAGCGCTTTTCCCGGGTAAATACCCAGTGAACAAAAACGACCGGTAAAGCCAGCGCGCCGTTGAGCTTGGCCAACGCGCTCAAGCCGATAGCGATACCCGAGTTAATATACCGGCGGCAGACATAGAGCAGGAAGGCGGCCATCATAAAAGTAAGGAAATAAACATCCAGCATCGCTAGGCCGGACAGCATGAAAAACAGGTTCTCAAAAGCCAGCAGAAAAACGGCGATATTCGAGGCAACCGGGGACATGTTAAGTTTGCGGCAAAGGAAATAGAAGAGAACGATAGTAGCCGTCCCGAACAATATGGGAAAAACGCGCCAGCCCCAGGGACCATCGATAAAGACGTAAATCTTTTGCAGGGCTACGTGGCTGGTGGCGGTAGTACCGATATAGCCGCGGTCGACGGTGATTTGATGCTGCGTAGTATCGATGCTGCGGATATACATCAGTTCATCATCGATTTTAATTGTCTTCCCTATTTTAAATACCGAGGCGTCACTTACGGAAATTACCTGGTTATTAACGTCCGTGATGGCTTGCTGGGTCATTGTTCCGGTGTATTTTAGCGGCGATTTAAACCCGTTGAAAATATAATCTCCCGCTACGATGATCAGTTTACCCAGCGGCGGGTGCTCGACACGCTCGCTGGTATGATTTTCCATAATAAGGCGGGCATCTTTGATGTAGTGCTGCTCATCCAGGACCAAGTCCGTAGGCCGGGTAATCATGCAAAAATGCATGATGAGCGTGGCAATGACGATAGCGCAGAGCCAGAAATACTCCCACTTATATAGACGGGAAAGCTTAGATTTTATTTCCATGTCCAGTTTCTATTGACGTAGTAATTCCACAGGAAGCCCACGACGATACCGATGAAATTGGAGAGAAGGTCGTACACGCCGAAAGAACGGGTAAAGAGCATGAACAACCCCCACTGAATACCCGCTCCTACCACGCAGATAAGATTGAACTTGAGAAGGCGCCCGGGGAAAGACTTGCCGGTACGCCGTCGGGCGAAAGTGAAAGAATCGTTGAGAACAAAGTTGGTGATAATTGAGACCTCGATACCGATAATCACCGCCCAATAGTCGTAAGCCGCCAGACCGCCGAACCGCGTCAGCAGCCAGTACACGCCCTCGTTGACGATGACGCCGCTCATACCTACGGCAATAAACTTGAGGAACATCGCCAGCTCCCCCGTGCGCCTCATCAGGCTGAAAAGGTGTTTCAGGAAATCAATCTGCTGCTGGGGGCGGAGCTTGCTTTTCCCTGCGCTCCTCTCCTCGAAAATATAGGGCACTTCCACAATATTTTTAAAATTGCCGGTCAGCATGATTTCCAGACTGATTTTATATCCAATAGGCTTAAGTTTAGCGATATCCACATTCTCCCGCCGGAACATGAAAAAGCCTGCCAGCGGGTCTTTCACGCGGCGGGTGGAAGGGAGAAGCAGGTGAGATATCATCAAAGCGACTTTGGAGACTATTTTGCGTGTCATGTCCCAGTTGGGGCAGCCGCCCCCAGGAATATAGCGAGAACCGATGGCCATGTCCGCGCCGTCTTCAATAGCCTTCACCAGGTCAGGCAATTTCTCCGGCGGGTGCTGCAAATCCGCATCCATGACCCCGATAATGCTGCCGGAGGCATGTTTAAGTCCGTGCACGACCGCGGTAGCGAGACCTCTTTCATCACGGCGGACGACTACTTTAACAGGATAGCGAGTTGCCAGTGCTTCGGCAGCCTCGATAGTGCCGTCTTTACTGTTGTCATCCACCAGCACTATTTCATAGTCCTGGCCGGCAAGAGCCCGGTCAATTCTTTCCACGAGAGGCGTAATATTATCCTTTTCGTTATAACTGGGTATAATAAGAGAGATTTTTTCTTTCATACTGCCAACTTTTCTATCGCATTAAAAAGCATAAACACTAAAATTATACCCTTTTATCTACCCCGAATAAAGGATTATAATATATTGCTTCATTTAAGTATATCGTTATGCCGCGGATGTTGTCATGGCTTTAAAATTACACTGGCCGCATTTTAGTAGCAAATTTTACCTTGGTGTTTTCGGGTTGGCCTTGGTCCTGGCGGCTTACCTCAGGTTCTGGGCGGCGCCGCTTTCGGCCGGAGTTGACGTTCCCCAGTTCTGGGCTTTTGCCAAGGTATTTCAGCTGCACGGCCTTGATTTCTACCGATTTGCGGATGCCAGCCTGGATATCTTCCCCACCAAAGGATGGGGGTTCGTCTATCCCCCGATATGGCTGCTGATATTAAGGCTGGCGCTGGTGGCGGCGCCGGTGAGTGTAGCCACGGAGATGGTGGTAGCCAGCAGCTGGCGACTGGCGATGAAAACCCCGATTATCGCCGCCGACCTGGCGATAGGGTGTCTTTTATACTGGGCCATCCCCGGGGCTAAATGGCGCAAACTGTTATTCGCCGGCCTGTGGCTCTTTCATCCTACCGCCTGGTATAACTCGGCCGTCTTCGGGCAGTTTGATGCTATTGCGGCTGCCCTGCTGCTGGCCTCGGTGATTATGCTCGAGCGGGGCAGGGACAGAGTAGCTTTTCTTCTCGCCGGGCTGGCCGTGATGACGAAGCAGCACACCTTGATACCGATAGCCTTCATGATAGCGGTAAGCGCCCGGACGATGAACTGGCGCCGCCTTATGAGCAACTGCGCCATTATGGTCGGAGTGATGTTGGCGCTCTCAATTCCCTTTTTATCGACCGGGAGCTTTTCCGGCTACTTCCGCTCGATTTTCTTAGCAGGCCAGGCGCCGGATTACCAGGACCCGCTGATGTATGCCTTCAGCGGCAGCAGTTCCCTGCTTACTTATCTACATATGGTTTTCGGCTGGCAAACGAAAGGTTATATCTACCTCAATATACCGGTACTGGTATTAGCTGTCATGGCCGCCCTCTTTTTCAGCTATAAAAAATCCATCACGCCGGCGCAGGGGGCGCTGGTCGGTTTCCTTATCTTTATGAGCTTCATGTACCGCGTCAACTACCAGTATTTCATCATCTACATACCGCTGGCGCTGCTGGTGGCTTCCAGGACACGGTTCAGGAGCGAACGAATTATGGCGATAATAGTGGCCATGCTGCCGGCGGTATGGCTCTGGCTATTTAACGTTTCTTTCTGGTTCGATTTCCTGGCTCCCAGGGACAGCTGGGCGATAAAAATCCTGTCCCGTATCGGCCTGACGAGTATGGTGCCTGATTACGCTTTTGTATCCCTAGCAATGGTGCTCATGGGTCTTTTCATCGCGTATATCGTGCTTACATTCGTGCGGTGGCGCCAGCCAGATAATCGCCTGTCACTAAAATAAATGGTACTCTTTGCTTTCGGTTGCGGGCGGGTATATAGCAGGACTTGTAGGCTACTATTTCATAACTTTGGATTATTTGATTCTGCATCTTTTAAATCCTCTCCTATTGAATATTTTTCAAGAACATCTTTAACCTGTACGAATCTACTTCGTACTTCCCTCTCAATTCCTTCTTCCAGATGTTCAAGTACATCTCTTACGTCACGGGGAAAGATATATAATGCCTTCTTTGTGCCACCATAAAATATGAGAAGCTTTATGCTGTACAAAGCTGTTAAATTATCAAGAAAATCATCAACTTTCTTGTACACTTTTGTATTTGATATCGGAATGCTAATGTCTTTTAACTGTTCTACTAGTGTTTTGTAGGGTTTATCCTCTTTAAGCATCAAGCCTATTTTGTGGTCATCCATTACTTTAGCAATACGCATACGATACTGTGCTTCCAATTTGGCATTGTGTTTTTTAAGGTTCATATTTGCTCGGAAAAGTTTAATAGCTTTTTTTACACCTTCTCTAGTCTTGAAACGTTCGGGATTAAATAATTCGTTGTCCTCTTCAATGTTAAGGGTCTCTGCAAAAATGGATAATAATTTATCTTTAGCAATCTTTTTACTTCGTTTTTCCTCTAAAATATCTTCAACTAATATCCAGATTCTCTTCAAAATATCTGGTATTTGTGAGATTTCATCGATTTGCGCTTTTCTATACTCTTTTCGCCATTCCATTATCCTGATTTCACCCTTTGAAAAAGAGGTTTCATTCCTGATTCTATCTCTTTGAACCCTCATCTGATGAAAAGCCCAGAAGCTAACTATAATAAATAACAGCGCACCACCGATGAGAAGTATAATATCCCATAATGGAAGACGCGGAGTAGTTTTCCTACTCCAAATAATAAGCTGAACTATTCCCACAATAAGTGGGATAGCTGAAATTGGAACGTTTAGCATATCCCACCACTTTTGGAATACGTTTGTACGCCATTCAGTAACAGACTTCCGAATTTCTCTAACCATATATTCCCTCCCCCTGAAAGGCTTTTAGGGAGATTATAGACCCATTGACACCAAATGCAAAGAGAACCAAATAAAAATCTTCTTTACGTATCCTGTTCAAAGGATTATAATATATTGGCTATTTTGTTATCATAAGTAAGCGCATCTGGAGTAGAGTTTGGGCGTTTTATACATCGTCTCAGCGGAGGAAGCGGTGGGCAAGACCGCCATCAGCGCCGGCATAGCCGTTAACCTTCTAAATGCCGGTAAGAAGGTGGGATTCTTGAAACCGCAGGTATTTGAAACCCATTCCGACGGCGATATCGGCTTCATGCGGAAGGTGCTGGGTTTGTCCGATCTCGTTAACGCGCCGGATTTGATAAAGGGTCGGGATATCGTCCTCGTGGAAGCGACACTCGGTAAAAAACCCGGCGACGCTACCAGCAAAGAAACCTACGGAGCGGCGAAATCGATGAAAGCCCGGGCCATCGCCGTGGAAGCCTATTCCGGAGAGCCCTCAAAATACATTGACTTATATCAAGGATTCGGAGAAAGTCTCCTCGGGGTCATTATCAATAAAGTGCCGCAGAGCCAGCTAAAGCGCGTGAAGGAAGAAGCCGCGGCGCAGTTTGGGGCGGCGGGCATAA
>Ga0209777_10006352_pt1 | contig 13314 bp, 10 predicted proteins | sample FrelakmetHBP12HB_FD_187147 | JGI IMG/M metagenome (GOLD analysis project Ga0209777, IMG submission 187147) | Freshwater lake sediment microbial communities from the University of Notre Dame, USA, for methane emissions studies -HBP12 HB (SPAdes)... | ecosystem: Environmental > Aquatic >...
CCCACAAAGCGACACCCAGGAAACAAGACTTGACCGATCTTAGGCAAGCCGAAGGTGACGGTCAGGTCGGCCTGGGTGCAAAGGCCGAGAGGCCGGCCACTATCGGAAGATAGGCCGGACGGGATATCGACAGCGACTTTGGGAATGGGCAGTTCATTCATGAACCGGATCAGGTCGCGGAAAAGGCCTTGAACTTCTTTTTCTAATCCAGTGCCCAGAAGGGCATCTACCAAGAGGTCAAAATGCAACACCTCTTGTCTGAGAACAGAAAAATTGGTTGTTTCCTTTAATTCAATCAGGGGGACCTTTAACTTGTCGGTTAAAAGGACCTGATGTCCGGCATCCCCCTTTAGTTCGCTCCTTGGTCCGGTCAAATAGATTTTTACCTTAAGACCCAGGTTGTGAAAATAACGGGCTATGGCCAGACCGTCTCCCCCGTTATTCCCTTTTCCACAGAAGACGGCTATAGACCGGGCTTTGGGATACTGATGGCGGATTACCTGGACTGCCCCGCGAGCTGCATTTTCCATCAGGACCAATCCCGGCAGCCCGACATCTTCAATGGTTCGCCGATCCAGTTTTTTCATTTGTTTGGCTGTAGTCAGAATCATAATGAATCACTCTGGCCCGCCTTCGGCGGGTACCCTCGATGGATGAAAATTGGTTTCGCCCAACGCTGAACGCCGAATGTTGAACGTTTTTTCATGTTAGACCTCAAGAACGACAACCGCCAGGGCGTATTCGGCCTCATCGGTGAGGGTTAAAAAACTGTTTTTGATCCCGGTCTGAAAACATAGTTCCCTGGCTCGACCGTGAAGGATCAGTTCCGGTCTTCCAAAAGAATTCGAGGTCACCTCGATTTCCTTCCAGTGCAATCCCTGCCGCATCCCCAGGCCGATAGCCTTGGAGAAGGCCTCTTTGGCTGCGAAGCGCATGGCCCAATAGCGAGTTGGACGGGGTTTGCTCAGGCAAAAGGATCGCTCCGTTTCGGTAAAAACCTTTTTTTGAAATCGTTCTCCCCAGGTTTCCAGGGCCGCCTGAATCCGGGGCATTTTAACCAAATCCACTCCGATACCGTAAATCATCAGTTTCCAGCAAAACGCAATCGTTTTATTGTTCCAATTTGGGAACAGGCAGTTGACTCATTATTTTCTTTTATATAACAACCCATTATCCTGGTCAAGGAGAAACGGGCGGCTTTTTCCAAAAGGACGCAGGAGAAAGGGAGGAGGAGTCGGCCTTGACTTTAAGAACTTTTTCCCAGTATATTGAAAATCATGAGAAATTTAAAGCTGTCTGTCCGCTCTGGTGTAAAAGGAGCTTTACTGGTAAAGAAAAGATGAAAGAAACAGGAATTAGCCGAAGGCATTTTTTGAAGACCTCTGCCGCCATAGGTGCGGCGGCAACTCTTTCCGGTTTCCCGGCTATCTTGCGCGGGGCTGCACCCGAAGAGATCCTCATCGGTTCCATTCAGCCGGTTACCGGTCCTATGTCGGATATCGGATTGGCCATGCAGCGGGGAAACAAACTGGGGGTAGAAGAGATCAATGCCCGGGGCGGGATCAAATCTCTGGGAGGGGCGAAATTAAAGCTCCTTCTGGGTGACCATCAGGCCAAGGAAGAGGTGGGTCGGGCCGTGGCCGAACAGCAGATCCAGGAAGGGGCGGTTTGTCTGGTAGGGCCTTTTCTAAGCGGTGTGGCCATGGCCATTGCCCCCCTGGCCAGACAACATAATGTCCCTTTTGTTATTGATGTTGCCGCAGTGGATGCCCTTACAGCCAAAGGCTATAAGAACATTTTCCGCTGTTTCCCCAAGACCGAAACCATTATGACCCATATGGGAAGATATCTGGATCTGATCATCAAAGAGAAAGAGGTGTCTATTAAGAGGATTGTCGTGACCAATACCGCCGATTCCTTTGGCCGGACACAGGGCATGGCCTTTATCAAGTTCGTCAAAGAAAAAAAGCTGCCTTTTGAAATCGTTGAACATATCGAGTATTCCCCTGGTGTCGATAATCTTTCAGCCCAAACAATCCAGATCAAGGCAGCCAAGCCGGACCTTCTCTGCCCGATAACCCGGGCTTGGGATGCCAAACTCTTGATTCGGGCACTCTATAGAAGGAAGGTTGAATTACAAGGCATTATCAGCCCAGGCAGCTCGGGCTGGACCGAACCTGAATTTGTCAAAGGCATGGGCAAGCAGGCCAACTATCTGATGGCTAATGTGCCCTGGGTCAATCCCCTGAATCCAAAATTTAGGGAAGCTGATGCCCAATTTCAAAAACTCTATCCAGGGAAATATCTGGACACCAACTCCGGTTTTGCCTATACGGCTATCCTGGTCATTGCCGATGCCCTCGAGAGGGCCAGATCCACTGATCCGGATGACTTGCAGGAGGCCTTGCGTCAGACCGATTTGAAGGACCATCCCATGGTCGGAGGCCCGGTGATCTTTGATGAAAAAGGAGACAATATCAATGCCCAGACCGCTATGGTCCAGGTCTTGCCGGATCCAAAAATAGAAGAACGGGTCAAAGTGGTTTTGCCTGAAGAGTCAGCCCAGGCCCCTTATGTCTTTCCCTGGAAACAACTCTGGGAACGTAGTGACTAAGATAATGACCTGTGAAAATTTAGGCCCCCCAATCCTCCATCATCTTCTGGAAGGTCGCCTCACCGGTCCTTAAAACCCCGGCATAACCACCGCCCGGGGACCCCCAGGCACTGGAAAGGTAAAGCCCTTTAATCGGTGTCCGGTTATCTATGCGGTTCATAAAGGCGTTTTCCATAGATTGTTCAAAACCATAGATGGCCCCTTGTGTATTTCCGGTAAACCGCCAATTAGTCAGGGGCGTAGCCGCTTCCTTGACCTCAATCATGGAGGAAAGACCAGGGATGACTTTTTCTTCAGTTCGTTTGATCAGGATGTCCGTCCATCTGGCCTTCTCTTTATAATAGGCCTCTTTTCGTCCGGCCCGGTAATCGGCCTCAAATTTTCGCCAGGGCTCATAGCCGCAGAGAAAGAGAAGCATTAAATTGGATGTTCCCGGCCGGGAATAGCCTTCGAAAAGATTATTATAAAGGGCCACGCCGAAGCTTCCCTGTTCCACTTCACCTTTCAGATAGGATTGGTAATCGGCTTCCGATCCCTGGCCGGATGAAACGTGAATCCCATAGCCTTTAATCTTGCCCCTTAATTCTCTATTTAATCCCAGCCAGACGAGAAAGCAGGAGATACTGGGCCGGTATCCTTGAAGCTTGGTCAGATAATCGGCTGGGACCCATTCCCTGGGCAGCATTTCGGTGAAGGTCGTTAGGGCGCTGGCATTGCTGGCTACAGCCCGGGCCGGCAGGACCTTTCCATTGGATAAGACGACACCCTGCACTGCTCCGTTTTTCACCAGGATTTTTTCCGCCTTGGTTTCATAAAGCATTTTTCCTCCGGAAGCCTCGATCACCTCGACCAGGGCATTGCTTAAGGCCTGCGAGTTCGGTTTGATATAGAAAGAGCCGTTTTTTAGGTATTCTCCGGTAGCCACGGCAAAATAAAAACCCGAGAGTTTCGAGGGAGGCAGGCCATAGTACCCCCAAAGGGCGGTTAGAATATCCCTGAGGGCAGGGTCCTTAACAAAACTATCCAAAAGCTGAGAGAGGGTTTGACCCCTTACCTTCCACATTTTGGGATATTGAATCGGAAAAAGGGATTTGAAGATTTTGCCTTTTTTCTGATCAAGATTGCTTCCTTCTTCGGCGATAGCGATTATTTCGTTGATAAAGCCCCGGATACCTTCTTGTTCTTGGGGGAAGTGCTGGGATAGCAGACGAATAAAGGCTTCCGGGTTTCGGGAAGGGGCGGAAATCTCCATGGTCGAAGTCTTGAGATGATAGACCTCCGGCAATTCGACCAGTTGCAGCTTCTCCATTACCCCCAGCTCCTTGAGGATCCGGGCCGCGGCATTATTATTTATGGAGGTCCCGTGCAAAGAGACTTCAAAAGTAAACTTTCCCTTGGCCCGGTCGAAAGATGTAGCATAGCCGCCGGGGATATCATGCTGCTCCACCACTGTTATGGGAATACCTGCCTTAGCCAGATAAGCGGCACATGATAGCCCTCCTAATCCGGCTCCGATAATCACCGTGGGATAATTACTTTTAGGACCCATGTTGGCCGCTAAAGCGGAGATCTTTTCCCCGTCCAGGGCCAGGTAGGCTGCGGTCATGGCCGAAATGGTCAAAAAGGATCTTCTGGATATTTTTTCTTTAAGCATGTTCTTCTTCCTTATTAAAATGTTGGGTTTGTCGGTTTCCATTTTAAAAGATGAAGTGTATTTGGCCATGAATTTTCGATGAAAGGGATGAAAGGAAGATTAAAAGGCACAGAGAAAGGATGAAGCGTCGAAAATCAGATCCTCCGGGCCACAAGGACAAAATCTCTGGCAAAACAATTAAAAGGAATCAGGCGGGAGAGGCGGTTGTCAAACTTCAGCAGGCAAATGGGGTCAATGTTTTTTACTAACATATTCATCATAGCCCCTGGGAAAAACTTGTGTTTGTCAAAGTAAAGGATTTCAAAGTCCGCTTTCTGTATAAGGCGAAGGATATCCTTTTTCCAATATCGGTATTGATGATGCCATTTTCCGGTGAATATGGCCAACAATTCGGAGGTCCCCAGCTTGGCCGGCAGATTCCAGATAAAAAGCAGGCCGTTTTTTTTTAAAACCCTATGGATTTCCTGAAGGGCCGTTTCTTCATGGCCTATGCCGTCTTCCCGGACATGTTCCAATACCCCGGAAGAAATAAAACAATCCACAGAATTACTTTGTAATGAAAGCCGATTCGGATCTTGCCCCCAGAAGGTGGGCACCTTCAACTGCTCTTCAAAAAACGGATAATGCGGCGTTTGATGAAGCAGGTAATTGAAGACATTTTCGTAGCCCATAATTTGGAGTATTTTGGTTACATGACCATAAAGTCCCCCCCAATCGATCATCCGGGCGGATTTGTCGGGAACAAACCAATGGACGAGGGTGCAATAATAAAGGTAATTCACCCAGTCGGTGGTTTTTAAAATATTGTCGGCAAAGGGAACGTTATGAAGGTTGATCAGTTCAATAAACTTATTTCGCAGGTTTTTTATCGATTCGGATTGGTACAGATTGGAAACTTCCCGATAAATCGGCGGGCCTGGACCTTTTTCAGTGTTCATGAAATATTTACTTAAATTGAGAGGCTATTATTTTCTTACTCATTTTTTCCCGCTTCCAGCGTATTCAGATTTTCGAAAATTACCGCACCTTTTGATTCGATTTCCTTCAAGGCCTGGACCGAAGTTTCAGGGGCCACACCCCGGCACAGGGATTTAATCACCACTATTTCATAACCCCTGGCCAATCCATCCAAGGCGGTCCAGTGGACACAGTAATCAGTGGCAATTCCAAAAATAATCAATTTTTTAATCCCATGATTTCTCAAAAGCCCATCCAACTCGGTTTCCTGTTCCCCATCATCTTGGAAACAAGAATAACTGTCAAATCGAGAATCCTGACCCTTCCGGATAACGGCCTCGAATGGGAAGGGATCAATCAAAAGCTCTGCACCTATTGTCCCTTGAACACAGTGAGGAGGCCAAAGGATTTGATCCTTTCCATGAAGGGGGATCGTATCAAAGACATTTTTCCCGGGGTGATTGGTATAAAAGGAGATGTGATCAGGGGGATGCCAGTCTTGGCCTGCCCAAAGAGGAACTCCCCATTTTTTTAATTGGTCTACTGCCCTTGAGACTTTGTGGGGATAATCTAAGTATGTCCCAGGCACCGCCAAAGAGCCATTCATTAATTGAGTAAAATCCGCCTGGATATCCACGACAATAGCTCCGATCATGATCTTTCTCCCTCACCAAATTTTACAATGGGATAAATTAGCTAAAATACTATACCAAAAAGACAAGCCTGCTTCCAGTTAAAATATTAAAACCGTTGGACTCTCTTTTATTTTTGCTTGACTTATCCCTATGCTCTGATTAAGAAATATAATAGTCTAATTAGATTCAATCCAACAGGCCATGATTAATCGGTTTTTTTACCTGATCGGGAAGGTCACCCTTAACTCCCTATCTGAATTAGGGGGAGTCTTGCTGATGCTTATTCGGAGTTTTGCCTTGACCTTTATTCCCCCCTTTCGCTTGAGAAACCTTATAAAACAAATGGAATTTATTGGGGTCAAGTCTTTCTTTATTGTAATTTTAACCGGTGCTTTTTCAGGAATGGTCCTGGCCCTCCAAAGTTATCATGGATTTCGAAAATTTGGGGGAGAAAGCCTGATGGGCGGTGTCGTGGCCTTATCCATGGCCCGGGAAATGGGGCCGGTGATGACCGCCCTCATGGTCAATGCCCGGGCAGGATCAGCCATTGCTGCTGAATTAGGAACTATGCGGGTAACCGAACAGATTGATGCCTTGCAGATTATGGCCATCAACCCGATCCAATATTTAATTGTTCCTCGGATCTGGGCAGGAATCTTGATGCTGCCTCTCTTAACGGCTATCAGTATCATTGTTGGGATCATCGGAGGATATTTTGTCGGGGTTGTCTTGTTAGGAATCAACCCGGGGACTTATATGGATAAAACAATCAATATGATGGAATTGTCCGATTTAGTCCAGGGGATGGTTAAGTCCATTGTTTTTGGACTGATCCTTACCCTGGTCGGATGTTATAAAGGTTACCATACTTATGGGGGTGCGGAAGGGGTAGGTCGGGCCACTACCGAGGCAGTAGTCATCTCCTCGGTTTCCATATTGATCGGCACCTATGTCATAACTTCTCTGTTATTTTAAAAACAGGATTCGAGGATTTAAGGGTTCAAGAAAAAGGCATAGGGTATAAGGTGTAAGGCTCAGGGTAAAACAAAAACTTTCCACCATGGACCCTGAACCTATTGCCAGGCGGTGCATAGATGTTTGACCCCCGGCCTCTTTTTAAAAACAATGATTCGACTGGTCAATCTCAATAAATCTTTCAAAAGCCAGCAGGTCTTAAGGGACCTGAATCTGACCATACCCTCCGGACAGACGACCGTTATCATCGGTCGGAGTGGGGGAGGGAAAAGTGTCCTGCTCAAGCACATTATGGGACTTATTCGACCGGACAGCGGAGAGGTCTGGATTGACAGAGAAGAGCTCAATCGCCTGAAGGAGAGAGAGCTGTATCGGGTCCGAAAGCGATTTGGGATGTTGTTTCAAGAAGGGGCGCTCTTCGATTCCATGTCCGTGGGAGAAAATGTGGCTTTCCCCCTTCGGGAACACAAAAAAATGAGCCACCATGAAATTGAGAAAGTAGTGGCTGAAAAATTGGCCCTGGTGGGTCTTTCAAATATTGAAGAAAAGATGCCCTCTGAACTTAGTGGGGGTATGCGAAAGAGAGTGGCTTTGGCCAGAGCCATTGCTTTGGATCCTGACATCCTCCTCTTTGATGAACCGACTACGGGCCTTGATCCAATCATGACCGCCTCCATTGATCGATTAATTACAGAGACTCAAAAACGGTTCCAGCTGACCTGCGTGGTCATCAGTCATGATATCCAGAGTGTCTTCCGGATTGCCCATCACATTGCTATGCTTTATGAAGGAAAGATTATTGAGGAAGGAACGCCGGAGGTCTTTCGCCAGTCGTCCAACAAAATAGTCCAGGATTTTTTATTGGGTCGAATCTCGGAAAACGCAACCTAAAAGTCCTAAGGAGGAAAGATGGAAAAAAAGGGAATGAGTATTGAGGTCAAGGTGGGAATCTTTGTCTTGTTGGGGTTGGTGGTCCTTGGCTATATGACCTTACAGGTACAAAAGCATAAACTCAAAGCGACTGGGGGTTATGAAGTGATAGCTGTCTTTGACTCGGTTTCCGGTTTAGTCAAAACCAGCCCGATTCAAGTCGCCGGCATCGAAGTCGGTCGGGTCAAAGATATTCAGTTGGCAGGTAGTCAAGCTAAGGTTACCATGCTCATTCGAAAAGAGGTCCCGATTTATGCAGACGCCCGAGTCATAATAAAATCCCAAGGAGTACTTGGAGATAAATATATTGAAATTATGCCCGGCGGGGAGCCGGCCACACGTCTCCAGGCCGGCGGGATTATCAGCCAAAGCCGATCGACTGTTGAGTTGGATGATCTCTTAGCTAAGGCAGCACCAGCAATGGATAATATTAGCGCGATTGCTAAGAACTTGGGAGAAGTCCTGGGGGGCGAAGAAGGGAAAGCCAACCTAAAAGAGACCTTCTTTAATATCAAAAAGACGACCGAGGACATCAGGAGCGTGACCGTGGGGCTTTCCCGGGGAGAGGGAACAATGGGAAAATTAATCCGGGACGAAGCCCTCTATCAAGATATGCGGACCACTATGACCGGGCTAAAGGATACGGTGGCCCAGATTCAAGCGGGACAGGGGAGCGTAGGGAAATTCCTTAAAGATGAAGATTTTTATAATGAATCCAAAAAGACCCTAACCAGTTTGCAAAGAGTGGCTGATAAAATCGACTCAGGAGAGGGGACCTTGGGGAAATTAGTCAATGACGACTCCCTGTACAGAGAGGCCAAAGAAACCATGGCCAATCTGAATCAGACAACTCAAAAAATCAATCAAGGGGAAGGGACCTTGGGAAAATTGGTCAATGACGATTCCCTGCATAAAGAAATCAAATACACCCTGAGAAGCGTTACCAAGGCCACTGAAGGGCTACAGGAGCAGGTGCCGGTGAGTATTTTGGGGACGATTATAGGAACCATCATTAAATAAACGGCTTCCGATAGTATCAATTCAAAGGGTGAAAGAATTTAAAGTTTGAACTCACCACGTACAGTTCAAAGCTCAAAGCTCAAAGCTCAAAGTTTAAAGTTCATGGCTAAAAGATTTGCTTTCAGCTTTCAGCTTTCAGCTTTCAGTCTTTTGTTATTGACTTGGGTTTCCGGCTGTGCCCATCTTTCTTCAGACCTGGGGCCGGAAAATGTCTCCCCTTTTTTTCATATACAGACCGACCCGGAAAAACAGAGCCGCCGTCTGGATGCCGCCGGCCCTTTCTATTCCCAGGTGGATAGTGCTGAAGAACGGGAATGGACTTTACGTCCTTTCTTTTCCTATCGGGAAAATCCAAAAGAACAGACTGAGGAATTAGAATACTTATACCCCTTGGGCCGATATAAAAAAACACCCGAGGGAAAACTCTATCGCTTCATCCCTTTTTACTCTTCGTTCAAGCCGGCGCAAGAAAAAGAGGAAGAAAAGGAAAAAAAAGAAAATGTCGATTTCTTCCCGGTTTTTTGGGGGAAGGATAAGGAAGGAAGGTCGTACGGCGGGGTGTTCCCCCTCGGGGGCGAATTCCGCGATCGATTCGCCCGGGATGAAATCCAGTTTGTCCTCTGGCCCCTCTACACCCGGGTCCGTGAAGGGGAAACCCAAACTTATAATATCCTCTGGCCGATTTTTTCCTTGACCACGGGCGGAAGTCGCACAGGGTTCCGATTTTGGCCTTTTTATGGGGAGGAGAAACAAGAAGGCCAGGGGGCTTATCAAAAGATTTTTTTCCTCTGGCCCATCGGCCATTATCAACAAAGATATTTAGACACCGATCATCCCAAGACCTATTTTTATTTATTCCCTCTTTACCTTTCTGAGCAGAGTCCCAACGAACAAAAAATCATTTTCCTCTGGCCTTTTTTTAATTTTTATTTCGAAAAACGATTCGACTATTTTCAGGTGGATTTCCCCTGGCCTATCTTTCAATATGCCCGGGGAGAAAATACCGTCGCTGTTAGATGTTGGCCCCTTGTGACCTATCGCAAAGTTGATCAGCGGGAAAAGATGTCCTTGTTCTGGCCTATCTTTATCCAGGAAAAAGAAGAAGATGAAACAAAGGACGAAGTCCTTAATCGATTTCTTTACGTCAGTAAATTCCATCAGGTTTATTATAAAAAAGAAGACCGTTGGGAAAGGGTGACCAAATTTTGGCCTTTCTTCCATTATGCCGAGGATGGCAGGGGGATGGAGCATTTTTATTTCCCGGACCTGATGCCGGCCGATTGGGAGGGTTTGGAGCGAAATTACGGGATGCTTTTCCGGATCTATGAATACTACCAGGACGGAAAAGGCAAAGAGATTTCCAAGTTTCTATGGGGGCTGTATTATCATCAAAAACAAAAAGACCTTAACAGGATCGAGATCAGTTTCCTTTTTACCTATGTGAAAGAAAAAGAGGCCCTTCAACTGTCTTTTTTAAAGGGGCTGCTAGGCTATCATCGGGACGGCCCCAAACGGCAACTTAAACTTTTCTATCTTCCTATTTCTTGGGAGGAAGCACAGGAGGCTGGGAAACAACCCGAGTCCCCTCCGGGGGAATAAATTCAAACCAGGCCGGGGCCAAGGGCACTTTGGTTTGCACCCGGTTGAAACGAAACCGGGTTCCGTCTCCCATTAGGTTTTCAAAGGTAAATTCCATTGGCAGGAAGGTCGCTTTGGAAATACGAACCAGGATCTGTTGTAAATCCGGCTGGGGATTTTTGGGTTTTAAAATAAGCGGATAAAAGGGGGCTTCCTCGGAAACCGTGGTATCCAGTCGGACCGAGAAGTTTTTATCCAGCCCACCCAATCCGGAAAGAAAGTCGATGATGGGTTTGATCTGCAGATAATAGTCCTTTAATCGGTATACGTTAACCGTCTTTTCCTCGGCCACATACCACCACACGTGGTCGCCGTTACAAATCAATTTTTCGGGCCGGGGTTTTTTCTGGTCTATCCGCAGTTTATTGGGGGTAAGGAAAAAAAGTTGTCCTTCGGCCTGAAGAGCGGAAGAGGGCAGTTTGGAGGCGATTTTAGGCACTATTTCCCGGACGTAATCAGCCTGAAAGGTTTTCGGGGCGGCAAACCGGTCTTTTAATTGGGACAGGATGAAAGGCAACTCTCCATCCTCTTGGGCCCGGGCAATCCCTTCATTATAAAGAGGCCAAAGAAAAGCTATCCCCATTAAACTCAAGCCAATCCATACCCAAAAATCTTTTGTGAATCTCATAAGAATCTCTGGAACTCACCATTGGATGAGTCCCTTAGTCGTTAAGCCTCAAAAAATATGCTGCACCTAAGGTTTGAAGTAGGTTGCAGCTGAAGAATAACGTCCTGCAGAATGAAATCAAAAATTCTTGATCAATACTTCGCGGGGGCGGCCGCCTTCAGCCGAACTGACGAGGCCTTCCCGCTCCATAATTTCAACCAAACGGGCGGCCCGGTTATAGCCGATGCGCAGTTTTCGTTGGATCATAGAGATGGAAACCTGGCGGGTCTCTTTGACGATCTGGACCGCTGCCTGATATTTTTCATCCGAATCATCGTCGCTTTCCGAGGATTCCGGCTCTTCTATGGCCAGCAGGGTTTCATCGTAGACGGGTTGTTTCTGCTTTTTTAGAAAGTCGGTCAATCGTTTGATTTCCGCCTCGGAGACAAAAGCCCCGTGAATGCGCTGCACCTTGGATACTCCCGGGGGCAGGAAAAGCATATCCCCCGACCCCAGAAGGGCCTCGGCCCCGTTGGCATCGAGAATAGTTCGGGAGTCGGTTTTGGAGGAGACCTGAAAAGAAATACGGGTTGGGAAATTGGCCTTGATGATCCCGGTCAAGATATCTACTGAAGGGCGTTGAGTAGCCAGGAGCAGATGGATCCCGGCTGCCCGGGCCATCTGGGCCAGGCGGGTCAAGTACTCCTCTACGTCCCGGGAGGATATCAGCATCAGATCGGCCAGCTCATCAATGACAATGACCACATAGGGCAGCCATTCTTCTGGATATTTTTCGGGAATCGCCTTTTTTTCCTTCACCAGCCTTTGATTGTAGGTATCAATATTGCGTGCTCCTTTGTCGGCCATTTTCTGGTAGCGGTCTTCCATCTCACGGATGGCCCAGCGCAGCACCCGGGTGGCCATTTTGGCATCGGTGACCACCTCGTGCAAGAGATGGGGAATCCCCTCGTAGGGCACAAGCTCAATCCGTTTGGGGTCTATCAAAAAAAAGCGGACCTCCTCTGGTCTGGCCTTGAAAAGGATGCTGCTGATCAAGGCGTTCAGGCAAACACTCTTGCCGGTCCCGGTTGCCCCGGCGATCAACAGGTGAGGCATCTTAGCCAGATTGGTGACCACAGGAAAGCCTAAGATATCTTTTCCCAGGGCCAAGGTCAACTTGGACTTAGAGCCGGTAAAGTCTTGAGAGGCCAGGATATCTTTCAGGCCGACCGTCTCCCGCTGGCTGTTGGGAATTTCAATTCCAATGACCGATTTGCCCGGAAGAGGGGCGACAATGCGGATACTGACCGCCCGCATGGCCATGGCCAGGTCGTCGGCTAGGCCGGTGATCCGACTGATCTTGACCCCTGGGGCCGGCTCAAATTCGTACATAGTGATTACCGGGCCTGGAGAGACCTCGGTGACTTGACCGTCGACCCCGAAGTCCTTTAATTTTTTCTCCAGAAGACGGGAATTCATGAGCAGACTTTGCTGTTGTATCTCCTGATCTTTTTTTTCATAGGTGTCCAACAGGGAAAGAGGCGGCAGTTCAAAATCTCCCGGTTTCTTCATAAAGCCAAATTGTTCCTGTTGAGGCTGGGGTCTCGGCAGGGGAGCGGTCGGCTTAACCATTGGACTTTGAACAATGGTCGGAGGGCGGGCTTCCTTTTCTTTTTGGATCTCCTTTCCTACCCGAAGGGTTTTGGCCTTCCGCTTTCGTTCCCTCTGTTTTTGATAAGCATCCCGCAATCGGCTTATCTGCTCCAGAAGCCAGATCTGAATCCTTTCTGCTAAGCGGGCTAAAGAAATCCGGGTGATCAGGATAAATCCGGTCAGCAGAAGGACGATCAAAAAAATGTGGGTTCCCGGCGGGTTTAGGAACAATTCGATCCAACGGAAAATCAGCTTGCCCAGGATTCCCCCCCAGAAAAAATTCCACCCGAAGTATTGGAAATTTTCTTTTCCGCTGGAAATTAAAGCTGCCGAGGAAAAGATGACTAGGAGATATCCGGTGGCGTACCAGGAAGGAGAGAGGCGGGGTTCTTTGCGAAAAGAAAAGACGGCCAGTTGAAAAAAGATGAAACTGAGCCAGAAGGAGGTCAGACCAAGCCACTCGAACAGGAAGGCCGAGAGATAAGAACCGAACTTCCCCACCCAGTTTGTTGCTGGCATGTGGTCCATCGGCGGAGAGCTGAGGGACGGATCCGTCGGATTATGGGAAAGGAGGCTGAGGAGGAGCAGGATCCCCATGGCCCCCAGGGCCAGCCCAAGGATTTCATAATAG
>Ga0209777_10006353_pt1 | contig 13312 bp, 13 predicted proteins | sample FrelakmetHBP12HB_FD_187147 | JGI IMG/M metagenome (GOLD analysis project Ga0209777, IMG submission 187147) | Freshwater lake sediment microbial communities from the University of Notre Dame, USA, for methane emissions studies -HBP12 HB (SPAdes)... | ecosystem: Environmental > Aquatic >...
AATGCTAGCATCCGAGATTAAAAATTTCCAATTATTAACCCGCTGGTCAAATATGAGACAAAGAGCTTCAGCGAGGCAAAGCGATAGCAGTATAGAAAAACGAGTGATTGTGCTATTTTAGAGAGAGGTAATTGCAAAACTCGCTTTGAGAGTCAAATTCGATGATTTTTTCGCTGGTTCGATTTCTAGCAAAGCGACATATCCTTTTGGCTATAGGCGCTTTGAGAGTCAAATTCGAAGCCAGCGGAAAAAGGGCGAATTTGACTCCGAATGGAGTTTTGCAATTACCTCGAGAGTCTATGGATTTTCTTGCAAAGGCAGGAAAGGTTATGTATGCTTTTAACTTTAACAGTGTAATGGCATGAGCCGAGATCTAATCATCATTGCTAATTGGAAGATGTATAAGACGGCGCGAGAGGCGACCGATTTTATTGAACATCTCGCACCTAAGATTGAAGGATGTAAAAGTAAAGTTTTTATTGCTGTTCCTTTTACGACCATTGCTTCAGCTGCTGCTTGCGCTAAGCATGTAGGGGTTACTATTGGCGCGCAAAATATGAATGATGCGCGCGAAGGCGCTTTTACCGGCGAGATTGCCGCTTTGATGCTGAAAGAAGCCGGGGCAAGTTTTGTTATCTTGGGACATCCGGAACGCCGCCAGATATTTGGTGAGACGGATGAATTGATTCATCGAAAGCTTTTACGTGCGATTCAAGATGATTTACAGCCGATTCTTTGCGTGGGTGAAACGTTGGTTGAACGTGAAGAGGGAAAAATCCACGAAGTTTTAAAAAAACAAATCGTTTCTGCACTGGCAGATGTTCCGGAAAAAGATATCGATAAACTGATCATTGCTTATGAACCGATCTGGGCCGTTAGTGCGCGGCAAACCGCATCCTTTAAACATGTTCAGGATGCGCATTCTTTTTGTCGCAAGTGTGTGGAAGAATTATTTGGCAAACGTAAGGCGAATCGTGTCCCCATTATTTATGGCGGCTCCGTCAATGCTAATAATGTGAAAGAGCTGGTGTCGCAAAAAGATGTTGATGGTGTGCTTGTCGGTGGAGCTTCTCTCGATCCCGATACGTTGAGTACGATTGTTCAAAATTGCGAAGGAATTCGATGACTGTTTTTTTATATATTATGCTCATTCTCTTTTTATTACTTTGTGTCACGCTCTCTTTTGCGATTTTGATACAAGAAGCAAAGAGCATGGGGCTGGGAGCTTCCTTTGGCGGAGACACGGGCGATTCGCTCTTTGGAACATCGACGGCGGAGGTTTTAAAGCGGTTTACTGCATACATGGCTGGATTTTTTCTTCTCAGCTGTTTGATCCTCTCTCTCTGGAGTGCTGCTATTGGACGTACAACATCATCCGATTTGATGCCGCCGAATAGCCCTCCCCCTATTGAAGAAGAATATTGAGATTGAAGAAGTATGATTCTTCCATTGTTTTTTTACGATCATCTCTGTCTGAGAAAGAAAGCTCAACCGATCGAATCGATTACCGACGAATTACGCTCGTTAGCCAATGACATGGTTGAATCGATGATCCATTATAATGGGGTTGGACTCGCCGCGCCACAAATTGGAAAACTTCTTCGTCTCATCGTCATTCGCGATGAATTTGTGGGCGACGACGAAGAGTATCGATTGGGCCCTCCCGAAATTTTGATCAATCCTGTCTTGAGCGCTCCTTCACAGGAGGCTGAGAAAATGGCTGAAGGCTGTCTTTCTATACCGGGCATACACTCTGAAGTAATGCGGCCGAGCCGTATTCGGGTTCGTTACCAAACAATTGATAATCGTATAATCGAAGAAGATGCCGTTGGATTTCGTGCGCGAGTCATAATGCATGAAAACGACCATCTCAATGGGGTTCTCTTTATCGACCGCATCTCACCGGATGATCGTGTAAAAATTGAGCCGGTACTTAAAGCACTCAAAGACAAAACGAAATAACTGTTTATACTGCTGTCGGCTTGAACATTGATTTTTCATCGACATCTTTTACGCTCCAATATTTCGCTCGATCTCGCTAACTTGCTGCAAGTTGGCTTCGATCTCCGCAATACATTGGAACGCAAAATCTCGCCATTAAAAATCAAAGCTTCAGGCCGATAGCAGTATAGCAGTTATTTCTTGATTAGTGAGATGCCTGCTGTGACGCGATCGTCTAAGATCGTGTGGTTATAGGAGATGCGTAGCTTCCAATTTGTGCTGATCCAGGTAAATAGATCGATCTTGAATTCATTATATAAATGCTTTCGCGGCGGATTATGATCTTGTGTTTCACGTAAAAAACCGTGATGGGATTGAAGTTGGCATTCCCAAAAAGGAGTTAAACGAAAAAATGCGTGGGTCAGCACGGTCAAACGCTGATCGGATAGAGGGGAGTCGAGTAGTTCCTCTTCCGGTCTGGAAACATCTAATATGAAATTATCATGATCGGCTTTGCGCCAATCATAACGTGATCGATATCGCAGATCCAGGGTAAAGGCTACATTTTCGTTTACAGTCAATCGAAGTCTGGAGTTAGAGAAATCCAGAACCTGATGCCAGAAATTCCATGCGTTATGAAATGAGAGTTCGATGAATGGATCAACCCATCCAAGAAAAAGATAGAGTTTAGGAATTGTCTGGGGAAATTCCTTTTTTATAAAAAATGCATTTGCATAGAGATCGGCGGTAAAGCGGGCATCGGAAGTCAGGCGGTTTTTTGAAAAAAGTGAATTGCGAATGCCGATTTGTAATTTGTTAATTTCATGATATCCATCTTGAATACTGAATATGTAATGAGCGTCAGGCGAAACGGTGGGATGACTCAGTCCATGAAAATTGATGTAGGGTTGAATTTCGTGCTGTATGCTTTTGAAATTCCTTTTTGCTTTAAGATTCACGGAGCCGCCATAAACCAGGGTTGCCAGTCCCTTTGATTGATCTGACTGGCTGCTGCCATAGAAAATCCCGACAGCTCCAATATGCGGTGTTACGTTCAGTGGGCCGAAATGAAAAGGTCTGTAAAATAAGGGTCTCATTTCGATTCGCGAGGAACAGATACTGGGCAATGAATGAACCAGCTGATCGGAATAGATAAAATCGAGATAGGATGCTTTCGTCCACAAGTTGTATATCACGCCGCTTTTTCCCAATGTATTGGGATGGGCTGAAAAGAAGAGCGTGGGTAGATCCTGCTTGATCGATTCGAATGAATTGACTCGGGGCCGCACTTTTAAGGCAGTGATGGCGCCAATCTCTTGATGGTGGATATAAAGAAGTGTGCGGTTGGCTGTGTTAACCTCGAAATCATCGCTTTTAAAGTCTTGCGGCATCCGTACGTCACTATATTTATCCCAAGTGAGTGTTGTGTGGGTTTTATTACTTTTGCTCGCGGCTTTGAGGGCTCCTTCTAAGCGGTAGCGGCGCTGTTTGTCGAGAGCGTTTTCTAATTTGTCGGTACCGAGATAGCTGCGGGTAACAAATGTTACGAGCTTGTCAGAAGGGTAATATTCTGTTTCGAAAGCTCCGCCAAATCCCGTGCTCATACGATAATCGAGTCGGCCATACAGAGCCCAATCGCGCCAGGAATAAAATTGATAGCGAATGGAAGCTTGCGGGCCGCCTTTGCCCCAGTTGACTGTGTGCCGAAAAATGGGCTCTTTGAATTTTTTAAGATTGATTTTGAACGAAGGGAGCCAAAACATGGGGATTTTAAATAGGCGGAACCGAACTTTTTTTGCTTCGAGCAGATCGTCTTTTTTTACGTTGAGTCGACCTGCGTGGATGTCCCAGGAACTATCGGCATTTTCGCATGTGGTAAAAAAGGCGTTTTGGGTCTTGTAGCTTCCATCGGAGTTCAGATGAATCTTATCGCCGCCGACATACCACAAAGACGAGTTGGTTTTTGCTTCAAAAATTGATCCGCTGTTGGAAAGAAAATCATATTCCAGTTCGTTTCCGACAAAGACCCTGCCATGATATTGGACCATAAGTTTACCTTCCGCCTCAATGCGATGAACAGGCTTTCCCTCTTCAAGCCGCCTCGTATATTGAATGCTTTGGGCCTGGATACGAAGATCTTTGCTGCGGATGACTCCACCTTGATCTGTAAATAATATGCCGTTTTGATATTGGGGGTTTCGTAAATCTAATGTGACATCGGATTCGGTCAGATCCGTTTTTTCCTGTGTAGGCGCTGGCAAAATAGCTGTTTCTTGTAAAAAGAGAGAGCCAGGGTAAAGAAATAGAGAAATGAGCAAAAAAACAGCACGCATGTTCAAGGAGCATACGATAGATAAATATTTCGTGCGATAAGCAATGAGTTGGAGGGGGGAGGGGAAGTGCGCATATTCTTCGAACTTTTGAGCCGTTTAAAAATATAACGACATAAAAAAGCATTATTTTGTTATTCCTTCAATTATGTGTTGAAAAATGGGGGAATCCGTGTTTAGCGTTGAATCAGAAATTGCACCGCTTAAGAAGGTGATTATTAGTAATCCGGAGGGAGCTATTCGGCGAATTGTACCGGATAATACTCAGAAGTATCTGTTCGACGATATTCTTTACACAGAAGTGGCTGTTAAAGAGCATAAGATTTTTTCTAAAATTTTGAAAGAGAATGGAGTCGAGGTTTTCTTTTTGGAAGAGCTTTTAACAGAGACAATGAAAAATGAAAAAGGTCGAAAATGGATTTTACAAAAGTTGTTCGTTAATTTTGATTTTGGTTTAACTTTTGTAAATGAACTCTATGATTTCCTTTTTAAAATGTCGCCTGAGCAGCTTTGCTATCATCTGATCGCCGGTTTAACTGTGAAGGAAGCGAAAATCCAGGACAAGGGGATCATGAGTTATGCTAATTCATTGGATGAGTTTATTTTACCTCCCCTTCCAAATCACTATTTTACAAGAGATCCATCATGCTGGATTGATGGCGGCGTATCGATTAATCGCATGCAATTTCAGGTAAGACGAGGCGAAGCGCTCAATTTTGCGGCTGTTTATAAGTACCATCCCATGTTTACAAAAGAAAAATTTCAAATTTGGAATGATGGATCCGAAAACGATGGTTTTCCTCTAGAGGGCGGTGATATTTTTTCACTCAGTAAAGAATTAGTCATGATCGGTTTTAGTGAGCGAACAAGTATTCATGGTATTGAAACTTTGGCTTATCGATTGTTTTCGAAAGGCACCGCGAAGAAGCTTTTATTGGTCGAAATCCCAAAGTCTCGAACAACAATGCATTTGGATACTATCATGACGATGGTTGATGAAAATGCTTTTTGTGTGGCATTTGCTGATTTTTCACCTAGATGCTGGATGGTTCGTCCAGGTGACTCTGCCGCTGATCTCGTTGTCACGGAAGAAAAGAGTTTTAGGACGGGCTTGTCTCATGGATTGAAAACAAATGATTTACGCATCATTTGCGTTGGAGATACTGAAGACGTGTTTGTGCAGCAAAGAGAGCAGTGGACGGATGGGAGTAATTTATTGGCTCTGGCTCCCGGGGTTGTGATTGGTTATGAGCGCAATGTCAAAACAAATGCGCGGCTGCGTGATGAAGGAATTAAGGTTTTGGAAATTTTTGGTGCGGAATTGGGCCGCGCCCGCGGCGGTGCTCGTTGTATGAGCTGTCCGATTGAACGCAGGAGAGCAAAATGAAGGTATTATTGGCATTAGGCGGGAATGCTCTCCTTCAAAGAGGCCAGCCTTTAGATGCGGACATTCAGATAAAAAACATTATTCATGCCGCAAAAGTCCTCAAAATGATCGCTAAGCATCATCAGGTTGTTTTGTGTCATGGAAATGGACCGCAGGTGGGGCTTTTGGCTCTCATGGCCAATGCTTATAAAGATGTGAGTCCCTATCCCCTGGATGTTTTAGTCGCCGAGACTCAGGGTATGATTGGATACATGCTTCAAAATGCTTTGTACAATGAGGGTGTAACAAATGTCGTCACTTTGCTGACGCAGGTTTTGGTCGATACGAAAGATCCTGCTTTCTTAACCCCGACCAAACCGATCGGTCCTGTGTATGATAAAGAAACCGCACTGAAGCTCGCTCATGAAAAAGGCTGGGAAATCGCACCGGACGGTAAATATTACCGCCGTGTGGTTCCATCGCCTTTGCCGAAAGATATCGTGGAGTTCAAGGCGGCTCGACATTTAATCGATGCGGGCTTTCTGGTTATTTTTTGCGGCGGCGGAGGCATCCCCGTCGTGGAAGACGAAAAATCGGGATTTTTGATTGGAAAAGAGGCGGTCATCGATAAAGACAGGGCTTCATCATTGGCTGCGTTAGAGCTCAAGATGGATATGTTTGTCATCTTGACTGATGTGGACGCCATTTATGTCGATTGGGGAACTAAAAATCAAAAGGCGATCAAAGCGATTTCGCCGGCCGAATTGTTGAAATTGGATTTTGCTCGTGGATCTATGGGTCCTAAGGTCGAAGCTGCTTGCAATTTTGTGCTTAACTCCAACAAGACAGCGGTCATTGGCGATCTGTTTCAGGGGGATGCTCTATTTAATGGCACTTCCGGAACAATGGTCAAAAATGATGTGAAAGGAATTGTTTACTACTGAGAATGTGAGGAAATATTATGCCTATCAATTTATTAGGTCGCAGTTTTTTGTCATTGAATGATTTTACAACACGAGAAATCGAGTATTTACTCGAGCTTTCCCTCAATTTAAAGAGAAAAAAATTGGCGGGCGTGAAGGGAAATTTACTGGATAGAAAAAACATCGTTTTGATCTTTGAAAAAGAATCGACTCGCACGCGCTGTGCATTTGAAGTTGCTGCTTATGACGAAGGGGCTAGAGTAACTTATCTGTCCGGCAGCCATATCGGGAAGAAGGAGTCGGTTGAGGATACAGCCAAGGTATTGGGACGCTTTTACGATGGAATCGAATTCCGCGGATTTGAACAGAAGACAGTGGACCTATTGGCTCAGCATTCCGGGGTTCCTGTGTGGAATGGATTGACGGATCTCTATCATCCTACCCAAATTTTAGCTGACTTTTTGACGATGCGTGAGCATGTGCGTAAGCCGCTTTCAAAATCCAAGCTCGTATACGTGGGCGATGCACGCAACAATATGGGACACACTTTGATGATCGGCGCGGCTAAAATGGGAATGCATTTTGTGGCGCTGGCTCCTAAACAGCTCTTTCCCGACCCATCAATTCACAAAGAGGCTTTAGCGATTGCCAAAGAAACCGGAAGCAAAATTGAAATGCACGATGATATTGCCGCGGCAGTAATCGGTGCAGATGCGATTTATACGGATGTCTGGGTGTCGATGGGCGAAGAGAGTCAGTATGAGGAGCGTATCAAATTATTGAAGCCTTATCAAGTCAACACGGACATGATGCGAAAAACGAAAAACAATGATGTCATTTTCCTTCACTGCCTGCCTGCATTCCATGATACCGAAACGAAAGTCGGAAAAGAGATGTTTGAACGCTATGGCTTAAAATCTCTGGAAGTGAGCGATGAGGTTTTTCGATCCCCGGGATCGAAAGTATTCGATCAAGCTGAAAACCGTTTGCACACCATTAAAGCTGTTATGGTCGCAACTATTGGAAATATTTGAAAAGGAATCTCTTATGAATCAAGAAGAGAAAAAGTTAGGAGTTGTTTCTTTAACAGCTCTTGTTACGGGAAATATGATCGGTTCCGGGATCTTTCTATTACCGTCGGCAATGGCGCGGCTGGGAAGTCTATCTTTAGTATCCTGGATATTTACTACGATCGGTTCGTTATTTTTGGCCTTTGTCTTTTCTAAGATGAGCACTCTGATACCCAAGACGGGCGGGCCATACGCTTACGCTCATGCAGGCCTTGGCAAAGCGCTCGGTTTTCAAACCGCTTATTGCTATTGGATTAATGCGTGGGTGGGAAATGCCGCCATTGCTTTAGCCGGCATGGGGTATCTCTCTGTCTTTTTCCCGCAGCTTGCAAATCCAAAGACGGCTTGTTTCGTAGCGATCGCCGTTGTCTGGTTATTCACATGGATCAATTTAAAGGGAATCCATGCAGCCGGTGTTGTTCAGGTGGTGACGACAATCACGAAGCTGGTTCCGATTTTTTTTATTGCGATTTTCGGTTGGTTTTTTTTCCACGCTGATTATATTACCAGCTCGGTTAATGTAACTTCTCCAGCACTCTCCACTTTTGACGTCATTACTCAAGGAGCTACTCTTACTCTATGGGCTTTTATCGGGTTGGAGTGCGCTACGGTGCCTGCCGGCTCGGTCAAAAATCCGACACGGACGATACCCATTGCGACAATATTGGGAATGTTGATTGCGGCGGCTTGTTATATCTCCGGTTCAGTGGTTATTATGGGTATGATTCCGAATGAAGCGTTGCAAAATTCCCTTTCTCCATTTGCCGATGCGGCTCAAATGATTTTCGGTAACTGGGGAAAATGGCTGATTGCATTTGGCGCGGCTGTTTCTTGTTTAGGCTGTTTAAATGGATGGATCCTGGTTCAGGGTCAAATACCTATGGCTGCCGCTGATGATGGGTTGTTTCTGAAAATTTTTGCCCACAGAAATCGGAATGGTGTTCCGTCTTATGCGTTGCTGATTACCGCTGCGCTGATTTCTCTTCTTTTGTTTTTGACCATCTCTCCCGATTTGGTTAAACAATACAAACTGATCATCTTGATCGCGACTCTGGCGACATTGATATCCTACCTCTATACGCCGGTAGCCGAAATCATTTTGCTGAGAAAAGGCACTTTTCCTTTTTCTAGAAAATCAATATTTGTGGCTGCCATCGCGATTCTCTATTCTCTATGGGCGATCGTGGGTGCCGGCACCGATGTATTAGCTTATGGAGCGGTACTCGTATTATCGAGCATACCTCTCTATATTTTTGTTTCTAAGAAAGAGCAATAGAGATTTTTTTTCGCAGTAATTCATTGACGACCTGCGGGGACGCTTTCCCGCGGGTTTTTTTCATTACTTGACCCACAAGATAGGCAAATGCCTTTTCATGGCCGGCTCGATAATCGGCAACCGTTTGGGAGTTTTCGCTGATCACTTGATCGACGAGCGGTTCAATTTCACTCGGATCGCTCACAGGTTGGTAGTCGGGATTATTTTTGACAATTGTTTCGGGATCGAGCAAAGGATTTTTCACCATGTCGTCGGCAACACTTTTGGCGATACGGCTCGTGATCCTGTTTTCATCGATCATCTGCGCGAGCTTAGCGATATTTGCCGGAGGTATTCCCAAAGAAAGAATTGTTTTTCCACCTTCGGCGAGACGTCCGGTGAATTCAACCATGATCCAGTTGCAAAGAAGGCGGGGATTGGGGTAGAGCCGCAGCGCGGCTTCAAAGTAGTCGCTGAGAGGTTTGTCGTTGATAAGGACGGACGCCGCATGCTCTGAGAGACCAAGTGTGGTAATATAGCGGCGATAGCGATCCTGGGGGAGCTCAGGCAGCGCGCTTTGAATTGAGTCGACATATTCTTGCGTGAGTCGGATCGGGACAAGATCGGGCTCCGGAAAATAACGATAGTCGTCTGCGGACTCTTTGCGGCGCATTAAAACGAGCGTTTTGCTGTTCGGATCAAAGCGGTAGGTTCCCGGGGGCACTAGCTTTTCCCAGATTTGGTTTGGATTTTCTGTGTAAAGAGAGATTTGCCTGCGAATCTCTTCATTGAGGGCGATTTCTAGAAAATGAAAAGAATTCATGTTCTTAATTTCGATTTTAGGCCGTAAAATCTCTTCACCCTTCTTGCGTACTGAGATGTTGGCATCGAAACGCAGGGAGCCTTCTTCCATATTACAGTCGGAAGCATCGAGATAGAGCATAATCGATCGAATAGCGCTTGCATATGCAACGGCGTCTTTTGCTGAATGAATGCAGGGCAGCGATACGATTTCGACAAGCGGAGCGCCCGCGCGATTATAATCGACTCCGGCAAAGGTGTTAAAATGCTTGAGCATTCCTGCATCGTCTTCGAGATGAGCATGATGAATGCCAAATATTTTGGTCTCTCCCTCGACATCCACGATCACGGCGCCGCCGATGACGATCGGCTCATCATATTGCGTAATCTGGAAATTTCGCGGGGAGTCGGGATAAAAATAGGACTTGCGATCGAAGTGGCTGATCAGATTGATCTTGGCATTGACTGCCAGGCCAAATTGAACCGCTTTGCGAACCGCTTCTTTGTTGAGAGAGGGTAGAGCGCCCGGTTGGCCGGTACACACGACTGTGATATTGGTATTGGGTTCATCTCCGAAGCGATTGGGAGCGGAGCTGAAGAGTTTGGACTTGGTGTTGAGCTCGACGTGGATTTCCAATCCGATGACCGGCTCCCAGGATGAATCGTTCATGTCCCCTCAAATGCGGGTGCAATCTTGCGAGTGTAAAGGGTGGCCATCTCATAGGCATGAGCATACTGCATTACCGGAACGTCATGCATCTGCGGACCGATGAATTGGAGTCCAAAGGGAAGACCGTTATTGTCGAATCCGGAAGGAACGCTGATTGCCGGCAGTCCGGCGAGATTGGCAGGAATCGTGAAGATATCTTGCATATACATTTGGATTGGATCGTGAATGGAATGAAGCGGGAAGGCGGTGGAGGGAGATACTGGCAGCAATACGGCGTCGCAACGATCATAGGCCCTCTCAAAAGATCGGATGACAAGCGTGCGCACTTTTTGCGCTTTTTTATAATAGGCGTCTTGATAGCCGGACGAAAGGACATAGGTTCCCAGCATGACTCTTTTCTTAACCTCCGCACCGAAACCTTCTTCGCGAGAAAGCTCGTAAACATCATCGAGAATTTTCGCCTGGCTGGATCGCTCGCCGTAGCGGATACCATCAAAACGGGCCAAGTTGGTCGAGGCTTCCGCGGTAGCCAAAATGTAGTAGATTGCAATCGCATATTTGCAGATATCGAGATCGATATCGATGATCTTGGCGCCGAGCCCTTTTAATACATCGAGAGAGTTCGAGAAGTTCGTACGCGACTCGGGAGCGAGGTTTTCTAGAAAATGCCAAGGTACGCCAAATGTGATTTCACTCAAATTTGTATTATTGAGAGTATCGAGATAGGATTCCGGCGGAAGGGTAAGGCTGGTTGAATCTTGAGGGCAATGGCGGCCGATCACCTCCATAGCCAAAGCAGCATCGGCGACCGTTGTCGTGATCGGGCCGATTTGGTCGAGCGATGAACCGAAGGCAACGAGGCCAAAGCGAGAAACGCGGCCGTATGTAGGTTTAAATCCAACGACTCCGCATAAGCCGGCGGGTTGGCGGATTGATCCGCCGGTATCGCTGCCAGTGGCTAAAAGAGAGAGCCGAGCGCCGATCGCTGCAGCCGATCCTCCTGATGATCCGCCCGGAACGCATTTGACATTCCAGGGATTATGAGCTGGAAAAAACGCAGAATTCTCATTGGAAGATCCCATAGCGAATTCATCGAGATTGGTTTTGCCCAAAATGAGGGCGTCTTCCTGTTCCATGAGATGAACGGCCGTTGCATCAAATGGGGCACGGTAATTTTTCAAAAATTTTGAACCGCAAGTGGTGATTTCATTCAGAATGTGCATGTTGTCTTTGATCGCAATCGGGACACCCGCGAGCCGGCCGAGAGGCTTGTTTTGAGACCGTTTAAGATCAATGGCTTCGGCTTGGATGAGGGCTCGTTCTGCCAAAATCGATAAGAAGGCGCCCAGCTTCGGATTATGAATTTGGATCCGGTCGAGAAAATAGGCGGCAATATCTACTGCTCGGATCTGCCCTTCGATAAAGGCTCTGTTTAATTCGAGTGCGGAAAGATGGTGCAGTTTCTTTGTCATGGTATTTTTATGACCGGTGGTACGCGGATCATTCCTCCGATTTGGTCGGGAGCATTGGCGAGAAACTGTTCACGGCTTAGTACATCGCCGATTTCATCTTCTCTCAGCTCGGTGCCGGCCATTTCTTGCAGGACATAATTGCATGCGGAGACATTGCTCGTGTCAATTTCATTCAGCTGATGCATGTAATCCAAAATTTTGCCCATAGAAAGAAGAAGTTCTTTTTTTTCTTCGGGAGTACATCGTATGCGGCAGAGTTTTTCTAAGTTGGCAAGAGTGTGTTCATCAAAATTTGACATTTTAAAACAAATCCTGCTGATAAACAGCTATCAGACTGATGCCGATAGAAAAATAACTTACCAAGTCAACAAGAGCGTTGTCAAACTCCAAATTGCGAGGGCGCCAATGATGATGCCCGCTGTGCGATTGATCCAAATCATCGTGTTTTTACTTAATTTGTGACGAAGCAAACCTACGCCTTCACTGAGAATCAACCACCAAAAAGCAGAGCCGACGAAGACGCCGGTGACGAGTAGGATACTTGAAAATGAGCTGCTTGCGATTTCAGTCAATCCCATGGCGGCAAAAACAGCGAGATAGCAGAGAAAGGTCAGCGGGTTGGTCAGAGTGAGAAAAAACGTACCAATAAAGTCCTTTAGTAAACTCATCCGAGGAAGCCGCTGGTCGTGTTCGTGCGGCTTAGTTCTGAATGAACGATAACTCAAATATAGAAGAAAAAAGCTTCCGATGAACTTGAGCCAAGGACCCCAGGCCAGAAGCTGAGCGGAGAGAAAGGTTAGTCCAAAAGCAGCTAGTGATCCATAGAATGTGTCTGCAGCCGCTGCACCGAGACCGGAGCAAAGGCCTGAAATTTTTCCAAAATGTAAAGTTTTGCGGATGCATAAGATACCAATAGGACCGACGGGAGCTGCTATGGCAAAACCCAAAGCAAATCCCTTCCAGAATAATTCAAACATGCAGCCTCAAAAATTGGTAGGCGATAATGCTGGACATCAGATACATATGTTTATTCATTGTTAATTAGAGACTATCGCGTTTTATTAAATATCCACAAGTCAAATTCCATTTGATAATTGAGTTTTTGAGTTTAACAATTATAGCGTATCTAAATAAAAATAAACAGCTTGGATCTTCGAAAATCGAAATCAAAAGGATAGAACGAATAGAATGAATCTAGACAATGATTAAAATTTTTATTATGATTAATTTTAGAGTTGGATTAAATGAAGGGGTCACTATGAAGGTTATACGTTTTTTATCAACACTGCTAATTATTGTTGGAGCTTTAAACTGGGGTCTTGTTGGCTTTTTTCAATATAATTTAGTGAGCGATCTATTTGGCGGAGAAGCTTCGATGCTGTCTCGCATCATCTTTGGGCTTGTTGGTTTGGCCGGTTTATATTCGATATCATATCTTTGCAAATATTGCCGTTGTGGATCTTCCGGAGATTCCTCATGCGGTT
>Ga0209777_10006354_pt1 | contig 13312 bp, 17 predicted proteins | sample FrelakmetHBP12HB_FD_187147 | JGI IMG/M metagenome (GOLD analysis project Ga0209777, IMG submission 187147) | Freshwater lake sediment microbial communities from the University of Notre Dame, USA, for methane emissions studies -HBP12 HB (SPAdes)... | ecosystem: Environmental > Aquatic >...
ATACTTTATCATATATAGATAAAGTATCTGGTAAGGTTATTAATCTTCCAGCTTTATCAGCAATAACAGGTGGTTCATATTTAGTGACACCTAACCACGTTGTAATTTCAGATGGTTTGATTTCAATTCCTTTTTCCATCCAGTCGTTACCATATATTTGAATAAGACAATCTTCAATAAGTGTAAACTTACCGACAATGCCTTGACTTATAGTTCCACGAATAGTACATGTTTTTATTCTATCTTTATTGCTGCCAGAAAGTTTTTTAAAAACACCAAGTTTTTCTGCAATTGGATCTGGTACAATTGAATCAATTGGGAAGTAAATCACTTGTTCCCCAACTTCAAATTGGTTAATACCAGTTACAAATGTAAACGGAACACCATCAAGTGTACATACACTTAACTTATCAGCATTTGGATGTTTTTCACTAGTTTTAATAGTTTCTAATGTTACTGCAAAGTAAGCCATTGGGTTTCTCCTTAAATAGAGTATAACTATTAGAAATAGAAAGTCAAGATTTATTTAAATTTTCTAAATATTTTTCAAATACATGTTCATCAACCATTCTAAAAATATCTTTTATACTAGATACTTTAAAAAGTTTCTGAATTTTATAAGATATACCAGGAACAGATATGTTTCCAAAAAAATTTGATAAAAAATTAAGGCTTTTTTTCTCTTTTAACATTTGAATCAAAATATTAAAATCAACTTCTTTAAAATTTGGATTTTTATTACCACTCCAGTTTTCTTTTGCTATTTTTTTCTGTTTTTCTGATGTTGAATGACCTATACGTTTACTTCTAATTTTTTTCTTACTTTCTTCTGTATGATGTTTACCAAAAAAATGATGACGATCACCAGTTTTACCTCTCATATGACAATTTTCAACACATCTATTTCTAAATTCACTATCAGTTGCCCACTTATTTTTGATGCCCAAACCTATATTTTCTTTCCATTTTGGTGAAAATTCTGGTCTTTCTGGATTATCTTTATAAAATTTACGAATACCATCTGTACATTTTTTTGATGCTTCTTTAGTTTGCCACATACCATTATTATTTTTTAATCTTGTTATTTTGGCTTTTTCAATAGATGATAATGGCATAGATCCCCCATCACCACCATCAGTCATATTATAACCAAATTCAGATGTATTTGATTTAAATAAAGAAATATAATGTCTTTCAAGATTATCTAATTCTTCTTTAGAATCGACTCTATCAATTTCTTCAATTATAAAATTTTCATATCCATAATGGTTCATCGCATCATATAGATAACGATTTATATTATTTCTGGCCATATGTATATGTTTATTCCATCTTTGCGTTAAAGATTTTTCAGTTTTTCCTATATATAGTTTATTGTTTTTTATATTAGTTATTTTATAAATAATCATAAATATACTCCTTAATCTTACTATATTTATAAAAATTATATTTTTGTAATTAAAAGATCATCAAACGGTTCTTCAAAAAAATTCTTTTTGTTTCTTTTGATACGTTTTATAAGAAAGTCCTCTTGAGTTTCTAGATTTCTTTTTATAATCCAAATATGGCCACCGATTTTCATGTTCTTTTTTGCATATTCCATTGAATCTACTTCACATTGGTCTAATTTTTTAAATATACCAACAAGAGTAAAATAACCAAGTGGTTTACCTCTATTAGAAGGTGCAAATTCACAATAATGAGAACTATAACAATAATTTGATTGATGTAACTTTTCTTGGGCACTTGAAAGTTTCTTTTCAAGTTTATCAATATGATTTTCTAATTGTTTAATATAATTAGCATCCATTCCTATTATGCCTTTATAAGTTTTTTAAGTTCTTGTTCTAGAAAGACAACTCTTTCTTCTAAATTTTTAATATAAGGTTTTTGATCCATAACATCAGCAGCATTTGTTAATAAATCAAATAAATGTTTAGCTGGAAATGCAGTTATATTTCCTTCATTATCATCAAACATTATGGTTATTTTTTTATAGTTATTAAATCTTAATGGGGGAATATTTTGATTAATATCCAACGTGTTATTTGCATAAGTAACGTTGTGATGTAAGGCATTAAAATTTTGCAGACTACCCGATATACTAACATTTGATATCATGGGTACAGTAGGAGGGTTTAAATTAGGTATATTAGCCATATATTCATTATATGACTTTTACATTATTTTCAATCAAAGTATTTGAATATGTTAATGCTTGGAGAATTTGTCTCCAATGTGATTGTCCATTAAATCCTGCTCTTGAATCTAATAAAATATCATAAAAAACTCTAGGTGATTTAAAATCAGGATTCTGATTAATATAATCAACCGAAACTTTATTATTTTTTAAATACAAGTTCCAATCATCTAAAATATTTTGTTGATAATATGACCACATAATTAGTTTCATATTTGGGCACTGTGATATAAATTGTAAAGTCTCTACTGCATAAAAATAAAATTGTTGATCTGTATCACATATAGTATTATGTATATCAAACGCTATATAAAGAATACGAGGATCTCTTTTTAAAACATCATTTGTGGCATTTTTAATATTAAACAAATTACAATCCCAAATTTTAGTCAGCGGATTGTTTTGTTTAGTTGTCATAATTATATTTATAGAAAAACCTCCGATTGCTCGGAGGTTTAAGTTACTTATGTATATTTTCTTACTCGTCTTTCATACGAGCAACCATTGCCTTTGCATACGCAACTGGATCAATATTCATTGATTCCAACATTTTTGATGCTAAGATAGTTGTATCTTCCGATAAACTAGCTTTAACACTCGCTGCAAACTCACTTGCGTTAAGACGCCAAGCCTTGGGACGACCACGGGCACCTTGGACCATTTCAACGATATCATGAGTCAATTCACCATCATCCCACCATTCATAAGTCATCTTATAGATAACTTTTGGCTTGTCATTTTTATCTTCATCTGGTTCACCAACCGTGGATTTTTGATTTTTGTTAAGTGGTAACGTCATTTTTTCTCCTTATTCTACTGGTTCTATTTCACAAGGGATCGGACCTTTGCTTTTTGATAAATGGGGATCTGCCCCAAAAGAAGCAACTTGCTCCTTTTTTAATTCAGCACGTTCTTTAGTTGTAACATCAACAATAGCTTGACCCTCTTCATGGATCTGCATTGCTAATTTCTTAGCATCATCAAATGTTTTATTAAATATTTTACATAGCAACTCAATAACATATTGAAACGTATGAGTGTCAGTGTTAAATAAGATCACATTCCATCTAGGCATGGTCTTATTTTTTTGTTTAACTTCTTCAATAACCGAAGTGTTGCTATCTGATTCAAAACCGGGCTTCATATATCCTCCATCATGTATACATTCTAACAAGTTAATTTCGTTTGTCAATTATATTCTTTGGTTTCCCAAGGGAAGTAACACCAACCACTTACATCAGAATGAATACAATAATCTGGTTTAACTGGACAATCCTTTTTAAATAATAATACAGCAACTTTATGTTCTCGATTTTTTAAATTTTGTTTAACAATTGAAATGGTTGATCCAGTATCTAATAAATCATCAACTACAAGAATTTTAGATGTTTTTGGAAATTTAAAATTACCAGATACGATTGGAATTGATCTTTTATCTTGACCTTCATAACAAGATACTCTAACGGTGCTATACTTGGCTTGTGGAAAATATTTTCTAATAATATCTGTCAAATAAACACCACCACACTCAATAGCAACTATATGAGTTGGTTCATAATCACTCAAATTTATTTTTATACTTAACAGTTTACATTCAGCCTCAAACTGTTCTCTTGTATATTTCATGGCTTACTTTTAACCCCATCGTTAATTTTCCAACCAAAATGAGTAATAAAATAACAAGCATCTCGTTCAGCAGTTTTGCGTTGAACACCATGGTTCATAACCAACTCATCCACATACCAGTTACTAAAACTGTCTTGTTGTTGAGTTGTCCAAGACTTAGTAAGATACCAAGCAGGCTTGGTGACGTAATCTTTATTATAACGCTCACCGATATACTCAAAAAGCTTTTCTAAAGCCTTGGTGTTAAATGCAGACAAACCCGAAATATTTTTAGACATAGTAATTCCTTTTTACTAGATGTTTCTTAAACTACATCTATATTATAGTAGACGAATTAACTATTGCAAGTGGTATTTTTTATATCATACAGTTACATTTAGAAGGTAACGTATTTAAAGACTGACAAGGGATAGGGGTAATCCATCCTACGAAATTAGGACTTACCCACATAGAACACATAGCAAATGCCATTGGTCTACCACCACTACCACCTTGAAGTAATAATTTATTAAACATCAATGATGGTGGAATGATAGGAACACCATTTTTAGAATCCGGGCAAAGTGATGGAATCGTAATAGCTGGGAAGGCAATGGCTATTTGAGGTAATTGAGGAAGTTCCAATCCAAATTTTATTGAAGGAAGACCAATTTTAAAATTAGGAAGTTCTAAAAATGGTAAAGTTGGAAGATTAATACTAGGTAACTTTAAATTAATAGGAAATGGTAACGATAATTTAGGAAGATCCAAAATTAATGGTTGAATCTGTAATCCTAGTTGCATATTCAACTTAGGTAATTTTATATGAAATTTAAATGGAAATTTAGGAAGTCCGATGCCACCCCAAGAAATACCAAATGGTGACGATCTACCTAATTTGAATTTGAATCTAAATTTAAACTTAAATCGAGGTAATTTAAAGTTAGGAAGTTTTAAGTTAAATTGAGGAATTTTAAAATTAGGTATTCTAAAAGGTATTCTGATTTTTAAATTAGGTAATTTAGGAAATTTTATATTTAAAGCAAAATGTGGAAAGTTTAATTTAAAACTAGGAAGTTTAAAATGCGGCCAATTTATTTTTAAATTAGGTAAGTTAATTCCTATTTTTGGAAATCCAGGAAGTCGTGGTAATTTTATTCTAGGTAACTTCAATTTAAAATTTAAAGCCAATGTTGGTAAAGTAAATGGAATATTTAAAGTAAAATCAGTTGGAAAGTTAAAGTTCAATCGTGGAATTTTAATTTTAGGAAAAGGTATACCAAATTGGAAAGTAAATCCTAAATCAAAGTTTATTCCAAAGTTACCCAGATTAAATGTTGGTATACTTATGCGTAAACAATTTTTCAATGACATTAACATAGCAACAGCAAAATCAACTAAATCAGTTATTCTAACAGCACCTAAATTTAACATATCCATACGTGGATATGCAATATTATCCAACTGAAATGTCATCAAATCTTTATTTGATTGAGTTGTTCCAATTCCACTAGTCATCATAGCATCAATGGTTGGAATATGAATAGCACCCATGGCATTGACTAATAAAGCTGAAAATCCAGGTAAGTTACCGGGATTTATATTTAAGAAATTAAAATTAGTTAATCCACCAGCTAAACCAGCATCTTGTAATTGAAATAAATGAGCAGAGGATGGTATTGACAACGATAGACCAACAGCAGACACTAATAAAGTAGTTATCACAGCACAAATAGCAGTATCAGTAGCTATTGATGCTGGGTCAGTTCCTTTTGTTGTAGAATCAACTAATATTTTGACTTGTTCCAATATACTTTTGATTTCAGAACTTATATCACGGGTAAATTTCAATAGATCAATAACAAATTGTGTCATTGGTCTACTGTTATCAATTAATCTTAAATTCTCATCTCTAAATGCAATTAAACCATCTGCTGTATCCATTCTACCACTAGCAAAAGCAGTTGCTTGTTTAATATTCTGAATATTTGAATTTTTAAGGCTGTTGGCAATAAGACCAAAGTTATTTTCACTTACATAACCGTGTTCATCTGGATTACCATTTAACATACCAACTATACTTGAAATTCCTTTATTCACTTCACGAATAATATCATTAACATCTTCACATGCTTCTGGATTAACTGTAATTGGTTTCTTTTCAACAGGGCAAACGGTCATTTCATCAGGAGTAACTGGTTTTAAACTTAAGTAACGCTGACGAGTATCATCACATTCAGTACCAAATAATTGTTTTATATCAGAATCACAATCACAACCATTTAAGAATTTATCAATTGTTGGTTCATTTATTAAAGTTTGTATTTTGGTTTTAATTACATTAATTTCATTAACTTTAGTAAAAATACTTTCTTTAGTAACAGATACAACTGGTTGTATAGAAATTTTACTCTTTTTATTAAACTCTTGTATATTAGTATTAATGAAATTAAATGCTCTAGGAAGATTATTGGCTAATTGAATGTCTTCTTCTGCATTTTGAGTATCTGGTAATAGATTAAGTAAGTCATTACCTTTGGATACCATTTTTATTAATTGAGCAACTTCAATTTCAGTTTGTATAGTATTTAATAAAGCATCTTCTGTTTGAACATAAGGTTGTTGATAAACTTGTTGTAAATCAGAATCTGAAAATTTCTGAAAGAAGTCTCTTATTTTTAAGTTAATATAAACAAGATTATTTTGAAGAAATTTAGCTGCTACTGGATTCAACTGACCTAATCCCATTGAAACTGTTTTAGGATCAGCTAACATTGAATATTTAATAGGAGTATCTTTACAAATAGATCCATTGCTTTCAACATCATTAGTAATCTCAATAGGTGGTCCACCACACATACCTTTTTTAAGTTTCTCTTCTAATTGTTGAGCAACTTTTTTAGGAATTAAATCGATTTTATCTTTTAAATCAGCATGTGGAAGATTTGGATCTCTACTTGCCTTATCTTGTAATATTTGCTCATTAGGATCTGGAGTATATGGTATTTCGCTGGCTTCTACACTTAACTCATTGATCATGTTCTTAATAAATGGAAATACACTATCTGTACTAGGATTACTATTAAAGAAATCATCAACTTGTGCAGTTACTCTAGGAGAGACTGGAGCATTAGGATCTAAGTTAAAAGGATCTGTAGGAAAATTTTGAGAGTTTCCAGCAGGAGGTGCATTTGTTCTAACATCTGGACATCCACTGATAATAGTACCAACTTCAACTAAAATAGGAAATGGAAACCAAGTAGCTATACCAATAACTAAAACTAGGTCACCTGTTCTGGCTATAGGTCTATAGCTACAAAAAGACATAAAATCCGACGTTATAATAAAGCCGGATATTACTCTTGGTCCAAATATTGGGTCAAATAGTTTTGCTGGGGTTAACATTAAGTACCTAATCAATTATAACAAAAAATTCACTATTCTCATCAACGATTATGCTTTTTTTTCAGGAAACTCCTGTGGACCAAACATTTCATCTTCTAAAGTTCTAACTGCGTCTTTTAAAATGCCTAATCTACGATCAACAACCTTTTTAAATTCATCTTGAACTTTTTTATCATTTTCGTTTTCTTTAGCGATACCATCAAAGTGTTTATTGATCTGAGTGGTTAAATCATCTAAACTTTTTGTAAACTCTTCTTTTGTTGCCGATATTTCTTTACGCATTTCTGCGATTATAGTATTTACTTGATCCAAATTACATGCTAGTAACTGATCTTTTTCTTTTTGAAGATCATTTATCTTATTATGTATACTATGTGCTGAATTATCAGATAATGGTGTAACTGGTGTATTATCTTCAACTTGTTGTAAAAATATATAATTTAATGGAGTTGATGATTCAATAACTTGCCCAGGACTTACAAGAATCTTCTTTCCTTGTAACACTATTGAGTGACGAAACTCACTAATACTAATAAATCTTGGCATAATGATAAATCCTCATCGTTATTTATACTTTTTGTAAATAACGATGAAGATTATATCTTAAACTTCAACCACCAATTGAGAATCATACTTTCCTTTATTTTCTTTATCATACCCTCTTGGGTTACATAGTAACCGAGTATCGTTTATTTTAAAATCAAACGATGAATGGGTATGACCAAAGATCCACAAAGGAACTCCATCCATAAGGCTTTCACAGTTACAAGCAAAATATGGATTTAACCAACTTCCAGCATATTGTGGATGGATACATTTCTCTGATGGACAGAAATGAGTAACTACAACCTTTTTATGTTGCTTGTTCTCTTTAACTGCCTTCTTAATGAAGTCCCGTGACTCATTGTTAAATGAAATAACATCCCGAACAGTGATTAGACCCTTGCTCGTTAATATTTGGTTAAAATCGTTTATAGCAAATGGAATCCTTGAACAAAAATCCATTTTTGATTGAATTGGAGATAAGTTGCCTTTTTTAGAAAACATCTTATCAGCTAAATCAAAATCACTCCAAAGTGTAGAGCCTATAAACTCCACATCTTGAAACACCCAACTTTCATTGTTTAAAAAATGAAAGTGACTGTATTTTTGTTCTAAAGTTTTAACGATTTTTATATTTTCGTCCAAGTTACCAAAGTTGTAACACTCATGGTTACCGAAAATATAAACGATAGGTGCATTAATACTTTTAATAAGATTTTCTAAGTGATATAACTTTTTGGCTTGATTGCCCAAAGCAATAATATCCCCAGCAAGTATTACTACTTCTGCTTGAGGATTTTGCCACATGGTATATGGTTTCACCTCCAAATGAAGATCACTTAAAACTTGTATTTTCACTTTACCATATCCTCTAAGGCAGAACGATATTCAACGGCCCAACGAAACTCGTCAGAACGACCGACAGTAGCATCTAACAACGACTTGGCATTAGCGATAAGAACACGACCCTTTTGTTTAGGGTGAGCCTTACGAACTCGCTTTTCAAGGGTTTCAATTTCCTCTACCAGTTTCAAAAGTCCATGCTGTGTCATATTAACTCCTTTGTTACTAAGATTCTATAGGTTTTTTTAGAAAGTCAATTAGTATTTTTTAGAAAGGATCATCGCTTGAGATACGCATTGATCCATATCAATATACTTATAGCTACCAAGTCTTGATACAAGAGTAACGTTAGGCATGATATTTTCAAGTAACTTTTTTAAACCATTATACTTTTTATAATTTTCTGGATAAGGTATTGGATAGAAGGGACTTATATCAGTTATTGAAGCTTCTTTAGGTGTCTCAATAGTAAACACATCCGTTGTAGTATTATACATTTTAGCATAATTAGTGATTCTAGTCTCAGCTTTACCTAAGTGACAATAATTAAGAACAGATGAAGGAACTGACCACAAGTGATCGGTTGTTATCTTAATATCCAAGTTTCTAAAATTAAGCCAACATTTACCATAATCACCCAAACGCAATCCATTTGGTAATAAAATACGATCAATTCGGCCACCATAAAAAACAACTTTACTTGGAATCTCTCTCCACTCATCTTCACCCAATCCAAGTAACACATCAACACCATCAATCATATTTTCTATCATTCTTGTATAACCATGCTTAGGTAATCCACAAAATTGATTTTCAAAATAGATTGATTTCTCTAAAGTATTTTTAGATACTCTGTTTTTAATCATATCGGGTAATTGTTCCCATTGAGAATTCCACATTTTAGTGCTATATGCTCTAAAAAAAGTATCTATAACTTCATCAGTATTTAAATTACCAATTATCGCTTCGGTTTCTTTACTATATGGGAAAGGAACTTTATATAATTTATTTCGATAGTTAATTTCAGCATATACTGAATGTTGATATTCGTTCCATTCTGTATATTGGGAAATAAAATCAACAACACTCTTATCTGCGGAATGAAAAAAGTGAGGACCGTATCTATGCACAAAGGTTGAACTAAATTTATAATCAAAACAATTACCAGCAATATGATCTCTCACATCAACCACGCAAATTTTATATTTATGTTTTAAACTAGCACACAGAGTTGCGGCAGTTAAACCAGCACCAACAATTAAAATGTCATACATATTATATTTTCCTATGCTCAAAACCAAGTTCTTTAAAATTAATAGTCCGATATTTATAACCTTTTCTCATAGCACAATACCATAAGCAAGTATCTTGTGATGGAAAAGGAAGTTGATATTTATTAGTGTCCAAAAAACAATCAGTTACTTCGTTAGTCCATTTAGTCTGTCCAAAAAATAGCCATGATATAATACGACTATGTTTAATTTTACCACTATTTGAATCATATGGTAGATTAAGTCTCGATGTTCCTTTAAAGTAATCTACTTTATCAGCCCAATCATCAAGTGTCTCAATTGCATTGGCTGGTTTCGTGCTTCCCCAATGATTTGTAATAAAAACAGAATCATCAAACTCAGGAACCCAAGATTTATTATTTAAAGCAAATGTATCAGTATCAATTTTTAAATACCATGTAGTATCAACAATTTGCGCAGGTAAAACCGTTAACGCAGTTAACATCTTTTCTCTCTGTGTTTTATAATTACCATCCCATGGTATAAACTCAACATCATTTCTTTTAAATGTTTTTAAATCATTTAAAGTTACTTGACTTGAGTCGTATATGATTTTGATCGGATATTTACGGAATTCTTGTTTATATTCAACCCAAGAGTAATAGGATTGCTCCAGTTCTCTTAAATGTTGCTTATCTACTGCTGTAATGATACTAAATTCCATATACTAAGTTTATCAGAAACTCATAAGTTGTCAATACAGTATTCCTTTTGACAATCTATTATAATATTTGGATGGGTTTTAAAAGTCTCCATAACACCACTATCAAATTGCTGCCAATATTCAGCATCTTCAACTAAATTACTATCATAGAAACTTCCCAATGATGCCCACCATAACCTACTACTATTTCGTAATGGATTTGTGTGAGATGATCCATGTAAATGAATAATATGGTTACTTATTAATTCATTTTTATTAGCAAATTTACCAGATTGATTATAAGTTTCACCAACTATCACATGATCATACCAAATATAGACATGAGCAGCAATTTCATCAGCAATAAACTTACCAGCCAATTTCTTAGTAACTTGTTCCCATTTTCTTAAGAATTTACCACCTTTTTCTTTTGATATCCCCATAACTCCAATGTTAATAGCCGGATTATGCTCATAAACTTTTTTCATCTGATCTACATCAAATAACTTTTCTAAAATCTTTAATCTACGAGACATAATTCTACCATTTGTATACCAACCCATAAAATGGGTCAATACAGTTCCATTTTGTTCAATCTGATCAAATAATTCATCAATTGGTTTTATAAAGATTAAATCAGCATCACACATAATAGTGTTATCATAAATACTCTCTTTAAATAAAGCTGGTTTAATCGCACTCTTCGTATTTCTTTTTACTTTTTCTAAATCAAACCATTGAACTGTGATATTTAACTTATTAAGTTGTTTTGATAGTTTTATATTATTCGCATCGTCTTTAGCCAACATTAACGTTACTGGACCAGTGTATACTTTTCGTAATGTATATAGTGAAACCAATAATCGAGTTATACAACTATTTCCGAAATTATAAAAGATAATACCATTCATTTTTTAATACCCCAAATGATATTTTTAGTAACTTCTAATGCTCTAAATTTTTTCCTATTAGACATGACTTCATTTTCAAATTGTTTAACCAATTCAGCATTTCCTTTTTCTTTAGCTGATTGTAAATTTAACTTGGAAGCAGCTAAATCAAATCGACTTTGATCTAGTTTTTCTTTAATATCTCTTTTTTCAGTATCAGTGTATTCTCTATCAGGCACAACAACCCCAGGAATGGCTACTGGTTTAGGTTCTTTAATTTTCGCTTTAGCTTCTCTATCATATAAACCATTTGTTTTTTCAGTAATAATATTTGGAATAGTTTGAGTAGCTTTTTGAATAGCTTTTTCAAATGTTATAAAAGGGAATGTTTTTAAACCAGATTTAGAGTTACAATTATAAACATTTAGACCATATTGTTCAAATATAGGTTTCAATTCTTCAAATCTATCTTTTAAAATACTATATGTGTTATTATTCCCTTGTTGTGAAGCTTTAGTTCGGTCTTGGTCAAAATGATATTTGTTATTATCATCCATATTAAAATCACATCCCAAAAGAAATATATTTCGTATTCCTAAATGAAATAAAATTCTAATAGCTGCTAACATGACGCTTCTACCACCACCAGTATTTTTATGATCACCCCAATTGATAGTATCTTCTGTTAAAAACTGTTTTGCTTGGAAATGTTCATTTCTTCTATAAAAAGTAACATTTGGACAATCACCTACTTTAATATTTGACATTTCCCATTTTTCATTATCAAATATTGTTTTTTCAGCATGACAAAAAGGGACATATTTAGTTATTTTCGGATCTAACCAAATAGATTTAATAAAATGTGTAGGATCATCTACACAAGTCCATAAATTAGTTCTAAAAGTTTTAGGGGAATTATTAACTGACATAGTTATAAAACCAGGATATTTTAAAGCTTCTATTGGAGATAAAAACTGATCCCCTATTTTTACATTATCTGATTTTAATAACTCACCGAAACTAGGACCACCTAAAATAAGAAAAGCTGATGATCCTTTATAAGTATCACCAGTCCAAATATTATGACCATCTCTTGAAAAGAACATAGGAATTGATTGAACAAACTTTCCTATTTCAAATCCTTCATGTCTTTCTCTACCTTGTCTTAAACGGGCATGATCATTCTTATCTTTATCCGTAATTGGAGGATAAACTTCGTTTTTAACTGGCTTTGTAACAATTAATGGAATATTATTAGGTATAGAAGAAGTAAGCTTTCTCATACCCATATTATACTAAACAAATAAACTTTTACTATTACTTTTTATCAAAACCATTATCGGCTAATTTGAATTTAAAGTTTTTTAAAATACTTTCAGCTTTTTTAAACTGTTCTTCTCGGCAAACTATTGTTAATTTTTTAGATTCTAAAACATAATTAACTGTATCAATACCAATAGCAGATAATAGTTCTTTAATTTTATTAAATATAAATTCAATATTTTCTATATCAGCTTCTTGATCAAAAGTTATGACATTAGTCTTCTGATATGTTTCATAAAGGATATCACTCATAATTTTTTTAATACTATTCATAGTTTTCCTTATTGAACCCATTCCTTTTTTCTTTTAAAACATCAATTTTAGCTAATAAATTTTTTTCTTTCCTAATGAAATAATCTGGCACTAATTTTAATATTACATTTTTTATCATATCAATCATATAATTTTCTTCATAATCAGTTCTAAAATCATAGAAACAAGAAGTTTTCAGAGTAATTTTTGCTTTAACACCATTCCATACACCGTATCTTTCTTTCGTTAGTTCATCGTAATTGTTTGTTGTAGAAAGTATTTTTATTATTGACATAGTTTCTTCTGGTTTAAGACC
>Ga0209777_10006355_pt1 | contig 13311 bp, 14 predicted proteins | sample FrelakmetHBP12HB_FD_187147 | JGI IMG/M metagenome (GOLD analysis project Ga0209777, IMG submission 187147) | Freshwater lake sediment microbial communities from the University of Notre Dame, USA, for methane emissions studies -HBP12 HB (SPAdes)... | ecosystem: Environmental > Aquatic >...
CAGATCGAATATCTGATAAACAGTCGCCCCAGGAAGTGCCTGGGGTTTAAAACTCCACTGGAAGTTGCAGCCTCAAGCGTTGCACTTCGAACTTGAATTCGGGCTAATTAAAAAGAAACAGAAAAGTCCTTTCTGCTTTTCCTTGGCAACAAGTTGTGATAAATAGAAAAAATGGCCACATATGCAGGCGGGAACGCCTGGTCAAAAGACCAGTGTATGATTCTGGGCTGGATCGGGGCTTGGATTCCTATTCGGACGATCCCCGCTGGCGATACCTTGGGGATCTGGAAGAGGGATTTGACTTATTAAGAGGTTAAAATTGATTGAGCCCTCCTATTTGAAGGAATTTGAATCCGGTTCTTTGAAAAAGAAGGCCGAGAGGGCCTGGGAAATACTTAAACAATGTCATCTTTGTCCTCGGAACTGTGGTGTAAATCGATTAGAAGGGGAGCGGGGGTTCTGCCAGACCGGCCAGGCAGCCCTTGTTTCCAGTGTAGGTCCTCATTTTGGAGAAGAAGATCCTTTGGTGGGAACTCATGGATCAGGGACTATTTTTTTCGCCTTTTGTAATCTGGGTTGTATCTTCTGCCAAAACTATGAATTGAGCCATCAGGGAGAAGGTCAGGAAACTCCTCCTGAGATCCTGGCCGAGCAAATGCTCCGTTTGCAGGCCAGCGGGTGCCATAATATAAATTGGGTTACCCCAACCCATGTAGTCCCTGTCCTGTTAAAGGCTTTATGGATAGCGGTTTCCAAGGGACTGAACCTCCCCCTGGTTTATAATTGCGGAGGATATGAAGATTTTGAAACCCTGTTCTTGTTGGAGAATATTGTTGATATTTATATGCCGGATTTTAAGTTTTGGGACCCCTCAGTATCACGTGAACTGGTACAAGCCGACGATTACCCTCAGGTTGCCCAAAAGGCCATTCGAGAAATGCACCGGCAGGTTGGAGATCTTCTGATCGATCAAGAAGGAATTGCCCGAAAGGGATTATTACTTCGACATCTGGTAATGCCCGATGAATCGGCTGGCAGCAAAGAGATTATGGAATTTATTGCTCGGGAAATTTCTCCGCAAACCTATGTAAATGTTATGGATCAATACCGCCCATGCGGCCAAGCCTCAGCACATCATCGCATCAATCGACGGGTCCATTCCGAAGAATATGTGCAGGCACTGCAATGGGCCCGTGAAGCCGGCCTTTCCCGTTTGGATCAGCGCAGAACTCATAGAATAATAAGGTGGTAATGAATCATGGAAAGAATTCTGGCCATTGGTGATATTCATGGCTGTTACCTCAAACTGGTCAGCCTCATGAAACAACTTAAAATAAACCCCAAAAAAGACCTCCTGATCTTTATAGGCGATTATATTGATCGGGGGAATCAATCCAAAGAGGTCGTGGATTATCTGGTTGACCTTAAAACCCAAATGCCTTCAACAGTCTTTCTCTTAGGCAACCATGAGCACATGTTGTTGGAATACCTTCGAGGGGAAAACATTAACCCCTTCCTGTATAACGGCGGCCAGAAGACATTGGACAGTTATTTTGAGAAAGGGCGATTTGGTCCCCACCAGGACCCGACCATGGTTTTTCCCACAGATCATTTGAGATTTTTTAATTCCTTGGTTCCCTACTATGAACTAAATGATTATATCTTTGTTCATGCCGGACTTAAAGAGGGGGTCCCCATGGAGCAACAGGACCTTTCTGATCTACTTTGGATTCGGGAAGAATTTTATTTTTCTAAATTCAGTTTTGGGAAAACAATCATTTTCGGTCATACACCATTTCCCCAACCTTTTATTTTTAATCAAAAAATCGGTATTGATACTGGTGCGGCCTATGGAAATAAATTAACCTGTGTCGAATTGCCTGCCATGAATTTTTATTCCTTATGATCTAACCCTTTACTCTTTTGGGTTTATCTCTAAGAAAGTCGGTGACTTCATTGGGATCCAAGGGGTTATAGGCCAAGGAACCGATCCCGCCACAGGCGGGATTCGAATCAATCTCCCCGAATAAATGAGATAAGCTCGTTATTTTTTGCTGTTGACCTGGGAAAACAAATCTGGTAATTTTATCAACAATACGAAGGGATAAGCGTCTACCGTCATCCCGATATTCAAGGCCACAAGAACAAATTAAAAGGAGATTCAGATGAAAGTTAAATATTGGATGACCAAGGATCCGATTACCGTAAGGCCCGATACCTTGGTTCTTGAAGCCCAGAAGATTATGAAAGAAAACAAGATTCGACGCCTGCCGGTGGTTGAAAAAGGAAAACTGGTGGGGATCGTTACTTTCCGCAACCTAATTGAGGCTGCACCTTCTTCAGCTAATTCTTTGAGTGTCCACGAGTTAAATTACCTTATCGCCAAGATGCAGGTAAAGGACCTGATGAAAAAAAATGTCTTCACCATTTCTCCTGAAGACACGGTGATCGACGCCATTACCTGGGGAACGGAAAAAGATATCGGCGGATTTCCGGTAGTCGATAATAAAGGGAAATTAGTGGGGATCATTACCGAGAGCACTATTTCCAGGGTCATGGCCCAGTTGTTCGGAACCAATGTCAAAAAGGAAGTTATTCACTTGGATAATGTGGACCTTCAGTTCGGGACTATGGGAAAATTGGTGGCCATAATTGAAAAGTTAGGAGGGTTGATCCTCAGTATGTTTTCTATTCCCCAAAGAACCACTGATTTAATGCGGGTTTATATCCGGATTAAATCGGGGAAAAAAGATGAGGTTGTGGCTGCACTTAATAAGGCCGGGTATGAGATTGACGAATAATCGGGAAATATTTCCCGAGAAAAATTCTTTTGAATGCCCTGAAATCCAGGGCATTCTTTTTTAATAGAAAATGAAAAAGAAAATCAGTTCTATCCTTGTTGGGCTGATAATCATGGTCGGCATTGGGATGGCCTACGGCGAGGCGGCCAACCGGATTATGGCTATCGTCAACAATGAAATCATTACCTTTTACGAATTAGAAAAAGCCATAAAAAACTTGCCGCCCTCGACCCAGGAAACGGAAAATAAAGAAGAACTTCAAAAGCAGCTTTTGTTTCAGTTAATCGAACAGAAGTTAGTGGATGTCCAGGTAAAACGACTGGGTATCCAGATTTCGGCAGATGAGGTGGAAAAAACCCTTGCCAGGATCAAACAAGATAATGGGATAACTGGCCCGGATGATTTTGCAGCGGTTTTAACCAAGGAAGGAATTTCCGAAGCTGAATTTCGAAATAAGATAAAGGAACAGATCCTGAGATTTAGACTCATCAGTCGAGAGATCGGGAGCAAAATCATAATTCCTGAAGTCCGAATACAGGAATATTACCAAAATAACAAGTCCAAATTTCAGAGAAGTGAAGGGATTCATTTGGCCCATATCCTTCTGATAAATGATCAAAATACTTCGCCTGAAGAGAGCATGAGACAGAAGAAAAAGGCCGAGGAAATATGGGAACGCCTTAAAGGAGGAGAAGATTTCGCGGATCAGGCCCGAAAGTTCTCCCAGGATTCCTCTGCCGCTCAGGGGGGCGATCTGGGGCTATTCAGTGTGGAAGAGCTTGATCCATCACTCTGGGAGATCCTATCTACCTTGAAAGCAGGGGAGTTCAGTCCGGTCCTTCAGTCTTCACAGGGATGGCAGATCATCAAGGTAGTGGAAGTTCAGCGGGCCAAAGAATTTAGTTTGGACGAAGTCAAGGAACGGATCCAGGAGCAGCTCTTTCAAGAAGAAGTAAACCAACGCTTCACCCAGTGGCTCCAAAGAATAAAAGATCGATCTTATATCCAAGTTTTTCTCTAATCAGACTCCAAATCACCATGATCGTTTTCATTCATCAATGCCGCCAATACCTTGAACAAGAAGTGACCATCAGGGGATGGCTGGTTCACAAACGCTCCAGCGGCCAGGTACGTTTTTTGGTCCTTAGAGACGGTACGGGGATGTTGCAGGCCATCTTGCTAAAGAAAAGGGTCAAGCCCGAGACTTTTGAAGCCTATGATCAATTAGCCCAGGAATCTTCCTTGACCGTAACCGGGATTTTGCATAATGATCCGAGGGCCCCGGGTGGAGTGGAATTAGAGATAGCCGATCTTAGTTTCTTTCAGATAAGCCAAGATTATCCGATTTCACCCAAAGAACATGGTATTGCCTTTTTAATGGAACATCGTCACCTCTGGCTGCGTTCGGCCCGACAGCAAGCCATTTTGTGGATCCGACATGAGTTGGCCCGAGCGGTTCGTGATTTCCTGGATGACCACCATTTCATTCAATTGGATGCTCCCATATTAACGCCGGCAGCCTGTGAAGGGACGAGCACCCTTTTTACTACCCCTTACTTTGATCAAGGAAATGCCTTTCTTTCTCAATCCGGTCAATTGTATATGGAAGCTGGGGCTATGGCTTTTGGCCGTGTCTACTGTTTCGGTCCGTCCTTCAGGGCCGAGAAATCCAAGACTCGACGACATCTGACAGAATTTTGGATGGTGGAACCCGAGATCGCCTTTGCCGACCTGGAAGAACTGATTGGCTGGTCTGAACAATTGATCTCCTTTATGATCGGCCGTGTATTAGAGAAGCGGCTTGAAGAACTTAAACTTCTGGAAAGGGATATTTCCTTTATAGAAAAGATTAAACCTCCTTTCCCCCGTTTGTCCTATACTCAGGCCATAGATAACCTTACAGGACAGGGAATATCCATTTCCTGGGGAGAAGATCTGGGGGGCGATGAAGAGACTTATATTTCCTCGCTATTCGAAAAGCCGGTGATCATTCATCGCTATCCTGCCGACTGTAAGGCTTTTTATATGAAGAGGGATCCTCAAGACCCGAGCTTGGTTCTGAACATGGATATTTTAGCTCCGGAGGGATATGGAGAAATTATTGGAGGGTCCGAGCGGGAGGAAGATCTGGAACGACTCCGAGAAAGGGTTAAAGAGCATAATCTTTCCGAAGAGGATCTTAAATGGTATTTGGATCTTCGGCGTTTCGGCAGTGTTCCCCATGGAGGATTTGGTCTGGGTCTGGAGCGAATGGTGTCCTGGGTCTGCGGACTGAAACACGTACGGGAAGCCATCCCCTTCCCTCGAACACTTTACCGACTTTATCCATGACTCTAAAACTATCCTAACCTATGCCAAGTAAAACTGTTGAGGCTATCATTCTACAGGTCAAACCTTATGGAGAGGCCGACCTGATTATTGATTTTTTCTCTTCCCAATCAGGAAGGATGAGGGGTATTGCCAAGGGGGCCAAAAAGAGTAAAAAACGGTTTGTCCATTGCCTGGAGCCGTTAAATTGGGTTTCCTTGAATTTTTTTGAGAAACAAAATTCCTCATTAGTCCGAATCGACCAGGGGGAGTTGATTGATCCATTCCAGGGGATCCGGACGGATTTTAGGAAATGGGGACAGGCGGCCTATTTTTGTGAAATGATCAAAGAGTTGTTTGCCGTCGCAGATCCAAATCCATTGGTCTTTATGTTGGTCAGGGAATCCTTACGGGTTTTGGAACAAGAGAAAGGGGATCAGGAAGTATTTATCATCTTTCAGATTCGTTTACTTAAACTGGCTGGATATGCCCTCTACTTAAATGCCTGTCTTAGTTGCGGGAAAAAAGCTGAAGAGATTGATGACCCCGTCTTTTCTTTGGCTCGGGGAGGGGTCTTATGCCCGAACTGTCTTAAGGGCGACAAAGGGATCCGACTTTCAATTGGATCGATTCAGAGTATTCTTCGGTCTATGACCATGAGTTTGCCCCAGGTTTTTCGCATTCGCTTTAGCCGGGAAATCCGGGGAGAAATCGAAGGCCTTTTGGCCCCCTTTTCCTCCCAGATCATGGGAAAGGAACTGGAATCAGTCCGCTATCTGAGACAGATACAGGAAGCTTATGGGTGACATATAGCTGAAAGCTCAAAGTTCAAAGCTCAAAGTAACGGATGTAGCTTTCAGCCTTGAGCTTTGAGCAAAAATTATATTGTATTTTATTTCAGGAGGTTATGTGATTACCTTTCAAGAATTGATTGAATCCCTAAACGGCTATTGGGCTAAACAGGGTTGTCTGCTTTTACAACCCTATGACCTGGAAGTTGGGGCTGGGACCTTCCATCCGGCTACCTTTTTAAGGGTCCTGGGACCTGAGCCATGGAAAGCGGCTTATGTGGAACCCTCCAGACGACCCACAGACGGCCGGTATGGGGAAAATCCAAATCGACTTCAACATTATTATCAATATCAAGTAATCCTTAAACCATCTCCGCTTAATGTCCAGGATCTATACATAAAAAGTCTGGAGAGTTTTGGGATCCATCCTTTGGAACATGATTTAAGATTTGTTGAAGATGACTGGGAATCACCGACCCTCGGAGCCTGGGGTTTGGGCTGGGAGGTCTGGCTGGATGGTATGGAGATCACACAATTTACCTATTTTCAGCAGTGTGGGGGTATTGACCTTTCTCCGATATCGGTTGAGCTTACTTATGGACTGGAACGGATCGCCATGTATCTTCAGGAAAAGGATAATGTCTTTGATTTGAAATGGAACGACTGGATTTCTTACGGCGAAATCCATTATCAAACCGAATTTGAATTTTCAACCTATAATTTCGATCAGGCCGATGTGGAACAATTGCGTACCCTTTTTATTTCTTATGAACAGGAGAGTAAAAGGATGACAGCCTTGAAACTACCCCGGCCGGCATACGATTTCTGCCTTAAATGCTCCCATGTTTTTAATATCCTGGATGCAAGGGGGGCCATCAGCGTCACCGAGAGGACAGGATACATAGCCAGGATTCGAGAGCTGGCTCGAGCAGTAGCTCATGAATATCTTTCCCAGAGAGAGGCCCGGGGTTTTCCGTTACTTAATCAGGATGCATGATACACGATTCATGATTTAGGATAAATGCAAAGGCCGGGTATCAACCATCTTTTATCCTGCATCTCGTATCATGTGTCATTTCATTAAAGAAAGAGGCTTATGGAACAGGATTTTTTACTTGAGATTGGAAGCGAAGAGATTCCCGCCCGTTTTATCCCCGGGGCCTTATTGTCTTTGAAAGGATTGGCCCAGGAGCGGTTCAATCAATCTCGACTGCAGTACCGGGAAATGAAAACCGTGGGTACTCCTCGTCGATTAGCCCTGTTAGTTTTTGGACTTTCCTCCTATCAATCCGACAAGGAGGAAAACATCATCGGCCCTCCGAAAACAGCGGCTTATTCCGAGGATGGAAACCCAACCAAAGTGGCCCTGGGTTTCGCCAAGGCCAAGGGGATAGGGGTAGAAGAATTAGAATTCATTGAGACGCCCAAGGGGGTCTATCTGGGCATCAGGAAAAAAATCCAGGGCCTCCCCACATCCGTTGTTTTAACCGAAATTCTGCCCCAGTTGATTTTAGACTTGCCTTTTCCAAAATTCATGCGCTGGGGAAATTCTTCCCTTCGTTTTGCACGCCCTATTCATTGGATCGTTGCCCTCTTCGGAGATCAGGTTGTGTCTTTTTCCTTGGATGGGATTGAAAGCGCCAACCGGACCTATGGACATCGTTTTATGGCTCCTCAGGCCATAGCACTCAAGGGAGTGAGAGACTATTTTTCTCAACTTCGTCAAGCCCAGGTCATCGTGGATCCCCAGGAAAGGGAAGAGATATTACATAAAGAAATAGAAGTTTTGGCTGATAGGGCCGGGGGAAGGGTTTTGACCGACACAGCATTGCTTCAAGAAGTCAATTTTCTAATCGAATTTCCCGAACCGGTTTCCGGTGAGTTTGACCCCGATTTTTTAAAATTACCGCCTGAAGTCCTGATTACTTCCATGAAGGAGCATCAGCGCTATTTCCCTCTGGTTAATGACCAGGGTCATTTGCTCCACCGTTTTATCGCCGTAAATAATACCAGGGTCCATAATACTAATCGGGTTGTTAAGGGCCATGAAAAGGTGCTCCGAGCCCGTCTTTCCGATGCCCGGTTTTTTATTATGGAAGACCTGAAAAAGCCGTTGAGCGAAAAAGTTGAGGCCTTGAAGGGCGTGGTGTTTCATTCCCTTTTGGGGACTTCCTATGAAAAAGTGGAGCGGATCAAAAGCCTGGCTGCCCATCTGGCTCGAAAGCTGGCCCCGGAAAAAGAGGAGACGGTCAAGCAAACCGCCTGGCTGTGCAAGGCCGACTTGACCTCCCTGATGGTCGGTGAGTTTCCGACCCTACAAGGCGTTATGGGCCGGGAGTACGCTTTGCGGTCCGGAGAGTTGGAAGAAGTGGCCCAGGGGATCTATGAACATTACCTGCCGGCTTCGGTGAGCAGTGCTTTACCCCAGACAGTAAACGGGGCCTTGGTGGGACTGGCCGATCGCCTGGATACCCTGGTCGGCTTTTTCGGCTTGGGTCAGATCCCCACCGGTTCGGCTGATCCTTATGCCTTACGCCGCCAGGCCCAGTCCGTTATTTTGATCATTTGGGATAAAGGGTACTCCCTATCTTTAGGAGAAGTTGTCAATCAAGTCTTGTCCTCCTATTCGGGACGTTTTAAGGAAGAGACCTTATCAATTAAAAAAAATCTTTTCGACTTTTTTGCCCTACGTCTTCAACATCTCCTGGAAGGGGAAGGGATCAGCCGAGAAACTATTGAAGCTGTCTTATCTGCCGGCTGGGATGATTTTTTGGAGGTGAGACAGCGGGCCCAAGCCCTCCAGGAATTCCAACAACACCCGGATTTTTCATCCCTAGTCATCGGCTGCAAACGGGCCTTGAATATTTTGAAAGGGATTTCCCCTTCTGAGGCCGGGCTGGTGAAGACAGAGCTGTTAGTGGAAGATCAGGAAAAAGATCTCTATGAAAAAGTGGTAGAAAAAGAAACCGATCTGGGGCGGCTTTTTGGGCAAAAAGGGTATTCCGATTACCTTGTCCTTTTGGCCCAACTCCGTCCGACGATCGATGCTTTTTTCGACAAGGTCTTAGTCATGGCCCCGGAGGAAAAAATTCGGAAGAATCGACTGGCCTTGCTTTTTCATCTAACCTCCTTTTTTAATCGCTTTGCCCTGTTTTCAAAATATTCCATCTGATGGGTTTGAACGGGATGAAATTTTTAAGTTAAAATCTCTTGATGGAGCTAATAAATACCTCTTCCCTGGTCATAATTTATCATATCCAACCCTGCCGATATTTCCTCTTTATTATCTTTTCCCCCTTTAACCTCTATAACAAAATCAAGACGATTTCGGCTGATTAAAGTTTTCTATCAAAAATACCGAATAACCCATTTAGTAGAGGGAAAAGGTGTCCTTGAAGATAATATAAAAACCGAGCGAACCCTATGGCGATTGATGGGGAGGTTAAACATGAAAAAAAATAACAGGTTGTCAATTTATACCTTCCTGATGGTCATGGTCATCATTATTTATTTTGATTATTTTGGTCTGAGTCTTCGGCTGGCCATGGCGGCTGGGGATACGGTAGTCATCGGCCTGAATTATCCTGAAACAGGCCCCTATGCCAAGCAGGGGCTGGATCAGCGTCGGGCTGCAGATCTGGCCGTGGTAGGGATAAACGCCGCAGCCTGTGACCAGAAAGGGGTTTTGTGAGCGTCAATTAAGACGGTTTTGGTAAGGGAGGGGCGGGAGTGGGGAAAAGAATTATTAAAAAAAGAAGAATAGTCCGAAGAGATAATAAGATTTACAAGGGTTATTGGAAAATAAACATAGATTTCCTCCTGGACTACCTCTTCATGGCAGCATTTGGCCCACAAGTACGGATTGACCTTGTACCGCTGAAAGTATGGGGTCGGTCTTTGCGAGATACACTCGATTCTCATTTTTGAGGATTAAAACCATTCCTTCCCTTTGAGTCCCCCCCTTAGGCGGTCTGCATGGGCTTCAATTTCGCACCCACTGAGCAAATAACGTTCAAACGTAAGAGATGTTGCCTGTCTCTTAAGGGTTGGCGTAGGAGATGATGCTTTTTCAAATTCTGTGACCAAGGCAATGTCTCAGTAGTTGGGGTTTTTTAAGGAACGCTTACGCTGTGTTATCTGAAGGCTGCCGTCAAGCCTTATCGTATGCTTTTATGAAATCGTCTCTTGGAATACCCGCTTGGGTGCAGATTGTCCTTAAGGTAGAAGCCTTTATTTTGGGATGATTCGGCATGGTCAAAGGGGTTTTGCTGCCGTCTGGATTTTCTCGTTCCATAGAGATATGTTCCTTCTCACGAACTAGACGAAAACCCAATATCTCAAAAGTTTTTATAACATTTCCTTTCGGCGCATCAATAGGAAATTTTGACATCAAGTTTAAATCCCTGCCTCGGCAACAAACGCCTCAAGAATGGGTGGTTCAATATAGAAGTCTTCGTCTCCAAAGGTTTCAATATGAAAACGAATTGCAGATTTAACATCTGACAGGGCTTCTTCATAGGTATCCCCCTGTCCAACGACAACCCCCTTAATTCCTAATGGATAGGCAACATAGCCATCGGGATGCTTTTCAACAACAATCTTATATTGTTTCATAAAACCCCCTTCTTGATTTTTCAAACAATCATACCATGCTTCTTGATTTTTCACCACTATATACTGACGGCGGCTTTCAGATAATGATTCAAGTGCTTGAGGAGGGCATTGCCTTTAGGTATTAACCTCAAGCACTCTGTTATCTGCCGGTGGGGGAAACTTATGAAAATAGAACAGCTGTCCCTATTTTTTGAAATTTCTCGTTTAGATGACCTACGTATGGGACCACAACCTGCCCGTTGTTCCAGGCTTTCAATCGAGTCAGGAGAAGATCCTTGACAATGAAGTCTCCAGGATCTCGGACTGGGACGAATTCTTCTCCCTCCGGGGCAAAACCTGACCCTCAGACCCTGTCCATTTAGGTTCATTTTCTTAGAGCCTTCAAAGTTATTTTCTAATCGGGATTTTTCTGCTATCATGATTATGACTGTCTCGCCGAATCGGTTAGCCGTCACCTTCGAGAGGAATTTCTATGATTATTTCTGATACAGGAAAAGTGGGACCGGGATTATATGTCCTGGGAACCAGCAGGATGCCTGTCTATCTTTTGGATGGAGGAAGGCCGGTCATTTTTGATGCGGGGCTCAGTTGTCTGGGACCGACCTATAAAAATGATATTGCGAAGACTTTGGACGGCCGATCGCCTGAGATTCTTTTTTTGACCCATGTCCATTTTGATCACTGCGGCTCGGCCGCTTATCTCAAAAAGGCTTTCCCCGGCCTAAAGATCGCCGGATCAAAACAGGCGGCAGAGATCTTGACTCGCCCCAACGCCTTGAAACTCATGGCCGTCCGAAACAATACGGCCAGGGAAGGTGTGCGAAAATGGGCCCCCCATCTGGTCAGTAATGAGGTCTTCCAGCCTTTTACTATAGACCGAGTTCTGTCCGATGGCGATCGTATTGAATTGAAGGACGGTCTAAGTGTAGAGGTGCTGGCTACTCCCGGACATACCCGGGATTCCTTGAGTTACTATATGCCGAAGCAAAAGATTCTGGTTGCCGCGGAGTCGGCCGGTTCCGCAGATGTTACGGGTTATATATTTAGCGAATTTCTATCTGACTACCAGGCTTATATCGACTCCATACACCGGCTGGCTGGGTTAGAAGTGGAAATCTTATGTCAGGGACATCGGTTGGTCCTTACCGGAAAAGATGCCAAGGATTTTTTCGGCCGCTCTTTGCAAGCAGCCGGGGAGTTCAGGGGTTTGTTAGAAGAATTTCTCCGCTCTGAAGGGGGAGACATCCAAAAAGTAATTGCCAAGATAAAAGCGATCGAGTATGACCCGAAGCCGGAACCAAGGCAGTTCGAGCTGAGTTATCTGCTCAATATAGAAATCCTGGTACGGCATATTGCCCAGCGCATGGAGAAAGACTCAAATTCGAGGCCTACTTAAATTGTGAAAGTCAGGATTTGACTATACGGGCATTGTCAAGTTCGATGGTGACTTCTTCCTGAAACACGCAAAAATCGATTAAAGTAAAAAGAGAAAAGTACAAACGATAATCGATTGAGTAGACCTCGCTGACATCCCACCCAAACCCAAAGCCCTCAAACTTCAAATAGATTATTCAGACTCCCAGTTTACCTTTCACGAGGAAGCCGATGAACAGGATTTTGGGGTTTCCGAAGATCATTCGACTACTTAAGATAAAGGGGGGTCAGGAGGTAAAGGGACCAGTATGTCTAAATTTGTGAAGTTTTTCTCTTCTTTTCCCCTTTTCAATTCCTATCGGTAAAATTCAAATCGGTAAAGCCCCATTTTTTTTAAGACAACCCCTTTGTCTCTTCACCTTTGGCCTTGTTTTTCTTCTTGACTATGTTTTTTCCGCTTCTTAAACTCTACCCATAAAAAAGTAACTTCTTATCAAAAAGCCTTTTTTCTTTTGTTTCAGAAAGAAGATTTTCATTGTTCTGTGTTCTCTGCGCCCTCTGTGGTGAATAAGTTTTTAAAAAGAAAGGGGTTGGAAATGGCTGCGAGGATGAAGGCGATCGTCATTCATGAAAAGGATAATGTTGCTACATCCCTTGTTCCTCTCCAGGCCGGCAGTACGGTCTTGGTGAGGGTTCAAGGGCGGGTGGAAAGAGTGAAACTTTTCGTCCCCATTCCCATGGGTCATAAGTTCGCCCTCCGAGGAATCGAAAAGGGGGAGGAGGTTTTCAAATACGGCGAACCCATTGGCCAGACTACTTCACGTATTGCCCGGGGCGAGCATGTTCATGTGCACAACGTGGTTAGCCACCGAGGAAGAAAGGAAGGCGCTTGATGGAATTCCAGGGTTACCGACGGCCCAATGGAAAAGCCGGAGTAAGAAACCACGTTCTGGTTATTCCCAGCGTGGTCTGCTCGCAGGGGGCAGCCGAAGCCATTACCCGGAACATGAAGGGGGCGGTTTACTTAGCCAATGTCTTCGGGTGCGCGCAAGTAGGAACGGACCGGGAGCAGACCATGCGGACCCTGGTAGGATTCGGCACGAACCCTAATATTTTTTCCGTTCTGGTGGTGGGAAACGGATGTGAGAACCTTCCGGCCAAAGAAATTGTCGAGGCCATTGCTCCCAGCGGCAAACGGGTAGAGTTTATCGAAATCCAGGATATCGGGGGTACAAAGAAGACTATTACCAAGGGACGCAAGATTTTGAAGGAAATGCTGGCCGAGGCTGCCAAGCTCCAGCGGGAACCTATTCCGGTGAATGAACTGATCCTGGCCACGGAGTGCGGCGGTTCAGATTATACCTCTGGCCTGGGTTCCAATCCGGCCTTGGGCGCTGCCAGTGACCTAATGGTGCAGGCGGGAG
>Ga0209777_10006356_pt1 | contig 13309 bp, 11 predicted proteins | sample FrelakmetHBP12HB_FD_187147 | JGI IMG/M metagenome (GOLD analysis project Ga0209777, IMG submission 187147) | Freshwater lake sediment microbial communities from the University of Notre Dame, USA, for methane emissions studies -HBP12 HB (SPAdes)... | ecosystem: Environmental > Aquatic >...
ATACCCCCACGCTCGATGTGGACGCCACTGTCGCACAGATCAAGCGCCTCGAATGCGCCGGCTGTGATATCATCAGAGTGGCAGTGCCGAACCGAGAGGCGGCGGCGGCAATCAAAGAGATCAAGGCGGCAATAGGCATTCCGCTGGTCGCTGATATCCATTTTGACTATAGGCTGGCGCTTGCGAGCCTCGAAAGCGGCGCGGACAAACTCAGGATCAATCCCGGCAATATCGGGTCTGATTCCAATGTTGAAGCCGTGGCGCGGGCGGCGAATGAGCGCGGCGTCCCTATCAGAATCGGCGTAAACGCGGGATCGATCGATCGCGCTCGATACGGGCTGCCGTCGGCTGAGGCTCTGGTGGAAAGCGGGCTTGACGAGGTTCGAGTGCTGGAGAAACTGGGCTTCGAGGATATAGTGCTCTCGCTCAAGGCTTTCGACGTGCCGATGATGATCGGGGCCTATCGGATAGTAAGCGAGCGGTGCGATTACCCGCTGCATCTTGGGGTCACCGAAGCGGGATTGGCCTATGAGGGCACGATCAGGAGCGCGGTCGGCATCGGCGCGCTCTTGGCCCAAGGTATTGGGGACACTATTCGCGTGTCGCTGACGGGTGACCCGGTCGAGGAAGTGCGGGCAGGCAGGGAAATTCTCAACTCGCTGGGCCTGTGGCGCAAGCCATATACGCTGGTGTCGTGCCCAACGTGTGGGCGATGCGAGATCGACTTGACTGGGATCGCCGAGGAGGTCAGGCGCAGGCTGGATGAGGCGGCGCCGGGGAAGCCGATGACGGTGGCCGTGATGGGCTGCGTGGTTAACGGGCCGGGGGAGGCGTCTCTGGCGGATGTGGGTGTCGCGGGAGGCGCGGGAGTAGGTATAATATTCGCGGGCGGGAAGATGGTCCGAAAGGTCTTCGAGAAGGACCTCGTGGACGAGTTGATGAAGGAAATAGGGAGGCTGAGGCATGATTCGCAAAGCAAGGATACCTGACGTGCCGGATATGCAGAGGTTGATTAACTACTTTGCCGGCAAGGATAACATGCTTCCTCGTTCTCTCAACACGATCTATGAGAATGTCCGGGATTTCTTTGTGATCGAGGAGCGCGACAGGATGATCGGCTGCTGCGCCCTGCATGTTACGTGGGGCGATCTTGCTGAAGTAAAATCGCTGGCCGTGGATGAGTCCGCCCAAGGCCGCCAGCTCGGCAGAGTGCTCGTCGAAGCCTGCCTGAGTGAAGCGCGTGACCTGGGCATTCCGAAGGCGTTCGCGCTTACCTATGTGCCGGAGTTCTTCGAGAAGCTGGGGTTCGCGAGAGTGGACAAGGCCACGCTGCCCCAGAAGATATGGTCCGAGTGCATAAACTGCCATAAATTCCCGGACTGCGGCGAAGAGGCGGTCACGATTAGCCTCTGAGACTGCCCATTATGAGGGGGAATAGTTGTCACCGACTACGACGGAATTGGTTCTCAGATTGCTGCTTTCGACGCTGCTCGGCGGGCTGATCGGCCTCGAGCGCGAGACTCACGGCCGCCCGGCGGGCTTGCGGACCCACATTCTGGTTTGTTTGGGCTCCACACTGTTTACGATGGTTTCATTCCTGGTAGCGGGTAAGTCGTACGACCCGGGCCGCATTACAGCTCAGATCGTCACTGGGGTGGGCTTCTTGGGGGCAGGGACCATTATTCACCAGGGCAGCGTGGTAAGAGGTCTGACGACCGCCGCCAGTATATGGACCGTGGCGGCAATAGGTGTGGGCGTGGGGATCGGTGGTCTGGGACTTGTCCTCGCGGTCGTCACGTCGATTATTGTATTTGCCACTCTCAACTTCGTCCCGATGCTCGAAAGGCAAATCACAGGCCGCCATAACGAGCGGATGGTCAGCATTGTCGTTCCACACTGGCATGAGGCGGTGGCGCGCATACTCCAGTTGTTTTCCTCGCACAACCTGCGGCTGGTGGCGCTGACACGCGAGGATGCCGCGGACCAGTCCGCTCAGGTTTTGATAGCGAGACTGGAAGTGCCGAATGGGTTCAGCGAAGACGCGTTTGGCCGGGAACTTGCATCCGAAGACTGCGTGATCAGCTACAGGTGGGTCTAGCGTCATGGCAAACGATGACGTCCGGAAGCTGATCGAGGCGTTCAACAAAGCGCCTCTCAAGAACGTGCCGGACCCGTCGCGGGAGATTGACGGACTGCGCCGAAAGCTGGGCAGGCAGCCAAAAGTGCAGACGGCAACAGAACCCGTTAAGGCTCCGCTTCGGTCGCCGATTGCCGCGCTCCGATCCCCGATAGAACAGCCGAGGCCGGCACAGCCGCGTGACTTCGGGCCGCCGGTTACCCTCGATGAAGTGGTGGATGGGGTTGTGAAGGGCGCCGCGGTCGGACCGGGGTATTTGCACATAGAAATCCCCGCTTGCGAAGTCGAGGCCGAGGCCACGCTGGTTCACAGGCGTTTTCTGCCGATCACCGGGCATCCTGATGGCGATGCCGTGGAAAGTTTTTCGCGAGCGTGCAGGTCTCAACACGTGCGGCCGGAGGACATCGTGTTCATCGACCTGGAAACCACCGGCCTGAGCATGACGCCTGTGTTTCTGATCGGGACGATGGAGTGCGGGGCCGACGGGTTCGTGTTCCACCAGTATTTCGCGCGGGATTACTCGGAGGAGGCCAGCATTCTGGCGGCTTTCCGAGAGCGAATGGCCGATATCCGACTTGCGATTACATTCAACGGAAAGTCGTTCGACCTGCCGTATCTGGTAAGCCGTGGCGCCTGCACGGGCGTCGCGATGCGCGAGCCTGAGTTCCACCTGGACCTCCTCCACGAAGCTCGGCGTCTGTATGGAAGAGATCTGCCGAACTGCAGGCTGCAGACGCTGGAACAGCACATTTGCGGTCGTGAACGGGAGGATGACATCCCCGGCTCGGAGATTCCCGCGGCCTACCATGAGTTCGTGAGGACCGGAAACGCCAACAAGATCCGGTCGATCCTCACTCATAACCTCCTAGACATCCTGACCATGGCCGATCTGATGTGCAGAATGTGGCGATAGGAGCCGGCCGTGGACTTCGAAGCGTTTCTCAACGACATCCGCTCCTCGCCGGTCTATCGCGGCCAGATAGTCCACACGCACATTCAGGAAGCCAGAGATGCCGATCTGTCGGATCCCGCTGTTCCATTGTCAGGCGCCGCGACTGGATACCTGGCGACTGACGGAATAGAGCGGCTCTATTCTCACCAGGCCGAGGCGATCGATAATATACGCGAAGGACGGGACGTGTTGATAGTCACCGGCACGGCCAGCGGCAAGAGCCTGTGCTATCAACTGCCGCTGATCGAGATGCTCGAAACCGATCCCGCCGGCAGGGCGCTTCTGCTCTACCCGACAAAAGCTCTTTCACAGGACCAATGCCAATCGTTTCAGCATGCTCTGGAAGTCTGTGGGATGGCCAAGAACGTAGTCATCGGCGTATTTGATGGAGACACTCCGGCAAACGCGCGGCGATCGTTGAGAGACAACGGCAGCCTGGTCCTCACAAACCCCGATATGCTTCATGCGGCATTATTGCCCCAGCACGCGAAATGGGCCGAGTTTCTGCGGAACCTGAAATATGTGGTCATCGACGAGCTTCACACATACGGGGGGCTGTTCGGGGCAAACGTGTCGAACCTGATGCGGCGCGTCAAGAGAGTATGCGATCACCACGGCAGCAGGCCGCAATTTATATTGTGCTCGGCGACGGTGGGCAATCCCGAGGAGATTGCGCGAAAGCTGATCGAGCGCGATGTAGCGCTGATAGACCACGATGGCAGCCCGAGAGGCAAGAAGACGTTTATTTTCTGGAACCCACCCAGGATTCGGGTCAGGCGGTTCAAGTCCAGACGAAGCGCGAATGTCGAAGCCCACGAGTTGATGGCCGAGCTGATCAGGAGCCGGATTCCGACCATCACATTCTCCAAGGCGCACGTGACCGCGGAACTGATCTATAGATATGTCGTGGAAGCCCTTGAGCGGACCGCGCCGCATCTGGCGCGCAAAGTCACGCCGTATAGAGGCGGATACCTGGCTCGGGACAGGCGGGAGATCGAGAGGAAGCTGTTTTCCGGCGAGCTGCTGGGCGTCAGCACGACGCGGGCGCTGGAACTGGGAATCGATGTCGGTGGGCTCGATGCGTCGATTGTGGTGGGCTATCCCGGCACACTGGCGGGGTTCTTCCAGCAGGCCGGGCGGGCGGGCAGGCGCGATAGAGAATCGCTGGCAATTCTCGTCGGCATCGATACCTCGATCAATCAATACGTGATGAACCACCCGGAGTATATCTTCGGCCGGCCGATAGAGCGGCTGGTTCTGGACCCGGATAATCCGTATATCCTGTCGGGGCAGCTTCGGTGCGCGGCTTATGAACTGCCGATTGATGAATCGGAAGTGGCGGGGTTCGGCAGATATGCTCCGCTTGTTTTGGACGTCCTGGTCGAGCAGTGTAAGCTCAACAAAGTCGGGAATAAGTGGTATCACGCGTCGGATGATATTCCCCAGCACGAAGTCAGCCTGCGGGATTACTGCGATGCCAATGTGGCCATCACTGATGTCGATACCGGGCAGGTGATTGGCGAGCTCAATAAGTTCGATGCGCAGCCGATCATCCATCCTGACGCGATTTATCTTCACCAGGGGGAGACCTATCTGGTGCTGGAACTCGATCTCGAACGCAATCTTTGTTTCGTGAAGCGGCTGGAAACGGACTATTACACGCAGCCGCTGGGCGGGACGGACGTTCACCACATCGATCAGCCCCTGCGGCATCGTCAGTTCGGCGCCTCCCAGGCTTATTTCGGCGAGGTTACGGCATATTTCCGCAACGATGAGTACGAACGGATCCATTTCTACACACTCGACGCGATATCGCGCCATAAGCTCGATTTGCCCACCTGGCAGCTTGAGACGATGGCGTTGTGGATCACGCCGTCCGAGGGCCTGGTGAGGGAGATGATCGAGGACGGGTATGACATCCAGAAGGGCCTGATGGGGATTGCGTATGCGACCCGGATGATCCTGCCGCTCTTTATCCAGTGCGAGACGCTGGATTTCTCGCACTCTTCCTGCACGGCCATCAACGCGCCCTGGCACACGATGTTTATCTACGAGCGCTATCCCCACGGCCTCGGCTTCACGGAGGCTGCTTTCGAGATGCTGGCGGATATCATGCCCGCTGTTTACGACCGTATCAAAGCCTGCGACTGCCATAATGGCTGCCCGTGCTGCGTGGGCAAGCCGCTACGAGGCGAGACGACCTGGAACATAGAACGCGGCGAGGCGAATATCCCCAGCAAGCGGGCGGCTTTGAGACTGTTGCGGGGGATTCTTGGCGATGCATCGAACTTGAGGCACGCCGACGATGAGAGCATGGGGCAGGACTCGGAGGAGCGGCTGCTGATAATCGAGCGCGGGATCAGGCGCAGGTTGGAAAAGCTGGGCGACCCGCGGGTGTTTCATCCCATAGACCCGAACCCGGAAGTGGGATTTCCTGAAGTCGAGAAGCCCGCGGTCACGACGGACGCTGATGTCGCCAGGCGCGCGCTCAAAAGGATCAGGCTGTCTAAGTCAACGTCGGAATCCACTGACAAGTTGGAGCCGCTTCATCGATGGAGTCCATACGGGCACGTGCCGGACTATCTGAAATCGGGGCAGACATCGGCGGAAGGCCATCCGGCGCAGGGGGTATCCCAGAGCCAGGTCGGGCCAAGGCCGCCGGAGGATGGCGTGTCCGTCAGGGATGACAGCCGGATTGCGAAAGACGGTGAGGGGTCCGCATACTCCGAACTTGCGCACGAGAGGCCGTCACCGGCACCGCGCGATCAGGCGAAGGCTCTTCGGAATCTGATGAAGAGTGGCGCGCCAAGGCCCGCAGCGAAGCCGCCCGACACCCCACGTGTGGAGGAGTCCACGATTCCCGAAGCCGTCGTTGAGCTTGGGGATTCGATTGCATCGCGGGCGCGGCTGCTGAAGAAGAAAAAGTAGAGCGAGCCTGTAAGCCGGGTTCTGTCGAGGGTGATCATCTATCTATGCTCGCGCGTTGCCGCGCGGCTTTAGCGGCGACACCCGGGAGGTCAGCGGGCAGCGTCTACCCTCCCCTATTCGGCCTTGCTCCAGATGGGGTTTACCAAGCCTCCGCCTCACGACGGAGCTGGTGGTCTCTTACACCACCGTTTCAGCTTTCCCAGGCTTGCGCCGGGGGTTTTCTTTTCTGTGGCACTTTCCTTATGCCGATTACTCGACACAGTTGCCGCTAGCAACCATCTTGCCCTGTGGAGCCCGGACTTTCCTCCCCGATTTCTCGGGGCGATCACCCGGCTCGCTCTGGTTACATGATAGCATTCCTGAATGGGGGCTACAAGCAGGCTAGTTTCTGGACACCAAGGCTTTGGCCTCACGCGTCATCTGGACAAAATACTCATGCACGCGGGTGTCGTCGGTCAGTTCGGGATGGAAAGCGGCGGCGAGGCAGTTGCCCTGGCGGCACATGATGATCTCGCCATTATCGAGCACTGAAAGGACTTCAACGCCCTCCCCTACCCCCGTCGCGAACGGCGCGCGGATGAATATGGCCCTGACCGGAGAGCCGTCGATGCAGGGGATCTTGATATCGGCCTCGAAGCTGTCGATCTGGCGCCCGAAAGCGTTCCGGCGGATGTGAGTGTCCATCAGTCCCAGGCGGTGCTGATCGCTGGACTCGATGTGCTTTGAGAGAAGAATCATGCCCGTGCAGGTTCCGAAGACGGTCATGCCTTCGCTCACGCGCCCGCGGATGGCCTCGTCGACGCCGTAGCGGGCCATGAGCTTGCCGATAGTTGTGCTCTCCCCGCCGGGCAGGATAAGACCATCGCACCAGTCGATTTCAGCTTTGGTGCGAACGATTCGGGCCTCGACGCCCTCGATAATCCCCAGCATATCCACGTGCTTCTGGAAATCGCCCTGCAGCCCCAGGACTCCAATATGAACGGCGGGGCGGTTGGATTCCCCCGCCCCACCGACTCTAAGGTCTTTCTTGTCCAACACGTCCATCAACAACTACCAGCCTCTGAGGGCCATTCTTTCGGTATCATCGAGCTTGCGGACGTCGATGCTGTCCATCGCCTTGCCCAAGCCCTTGGAAAGCTCGGCTATCAACTTGGGATCGTCGTAATGGGTGGTCGCGTCCACGATGGCCTTGGCGCGCCTGGCGGGGTCCTCGGACTTGAATATGCCCGAGCCCACAAAGACAGCCTCCGCGCCGAGCTGCATCATAAGTGAAGCGTCGGCGGGGGTCGCGATTCCGCCGGCGGAGAAGTTCGGGACAGGCAGCTTCCCGGTGTTGTGAATCTCCACGACCAGATCATAGGGCGCGCCGAGGTTCTTGGCCTCGGCCATGAGCTCGTCCTCGCGCATGCTCTGAATCTTGCGCATGTGGCTCATAACGGTCCGCATGTGCCGCACGGCCTCGACTATATTGCCCGATCCGGCCTCGCCCTTCGTGCGAATCATCGCCGCGCCCTCGCCGATTCGCCTCAAGGCCTCGCCCAAATCTCGGCAGCCGCAGACGAACGGAACCCTGAACAGATGCTTGTCGATGTGGTACATCTCGTCGGCGGGTGTCAGGACCTCGCTTTCGTCAACATAGTCCACTCCGAGCGCCTCAAGCACCTGCGCCTCGGCGAAGTGGCCGATGCGGGCCTTGGCCATGACGGGGATGGTGACGGCCTCCATGATCTCGATAATAGTAAGCGGGTCGGACATGCGCGCGACGCCGCCCTCCGCCCTGATGTCGGCGGGGACGCGCTCGAGGGCCATGACGGCGACCGCGCCGGCCTCCTGGGCAATGGCAGCCTGCTCGGCGTTCGTGACGTCCATGATGACGCCGCCCTTAAGCATCTCCGCCAGCCCGACCTTAGTCCGCCAGGTGGATTTTTCCTGATTGGTCATGAGAGGATCACCTTCCAGTGTATGATAAACAACCTCCGCGCCCGGCGGAGGAATGGGGATTAGCTACACGGCTATTATAGCAGAATGAACACGATTCTTCCAGAGGTCAAGGAACGAGTTCAATCCTCCGGGAGTTGAGAACCCCGATAGCCCTGAGCAGCGTAGCGTATCGAAGGGCGGTAAGTCTACTACCCGGCCCTTCGATACGGCCTTCGGCCTACTCAGGACCTACGGAGTACTGATTCCCGCAAGACTGAACTCACTTTGGTCAGAGTGGCGGTTGCCAACAAATCGCGCTCTATGGTATAATCTAGCGTAAGGAATCGCAAAGCACACTTGCGGAAAGGTGAGATAATGAAGGCGGAGATTCATCCCAAGTATGAGAAGGCCACGGTGACGTGCGCTTGCGGCAGTTCGTTCGAGACGAGATCCACGGTTGGCGACATCCGCGTGGAAATCTGCTCCGCATGCCATCCGTTCTTCACGGGCAAGCACAAGATTGTGGACACCGAAGGCCGTGTGGAGAAATTCCTTGCCAAGTATGGCATGAAGGATAAGCAAGAAGAGTAAGCAGGAGCGCGATGCGGCTCCTTGGTGACAAGTTTGGGGGAAGCGATCTGAGGCACATGGGGAATCGAGTGCGGTCAGGCGCTTCCTTTACTTTTGAAAGGTACGAATTTGGCTGAACACAAAGAGAATTTTCATTATGGCGGTCAGGCGATTATCGAGGGCGTGATGATGCGCGGTCCGAAGGACTTCGGCATCGCGGTCAGAAGAACCAACGGCGAGATAATCACCAGGAAAGAAGACGTCGATTCGATTCTTGGTCGGTTAAAGTGGCTCAACAAGCCTTTCCTGCGGGGCACGCTGGCGCTGATCGACTCGGTGGTTCTGGGGATGAAGGCGTTGATGTACTCCGCCGACATCGCGATGAAGGATGCTGAGTCGGAGAATCGGGACGACAAGGCCGCTGATCCAGCTCCCGAAGCCCGTGAAGTTCTTGCCCAGGCATCCAGCGCGGGGAAGTCCGAATCGGTCAACAATATCGCCCTCAGCTCAATAATGGTGATAGGCTTGCTTATGGGCCTGGCGATTTTCTTTTTCGTGCCGATAGTGTTCAGCAAGATGCTGAGATCGGCGATTCACGTCGGCTGGGAACTTACCGTCATCGAGGGCCTGTTCAAGATCGCCCTGTTCGTTGGATACGTCCTGATCATATCCCAGTTGAAAGACGTGCGGCGGGTCTTCCAATATCACGGAGCCGAACACAAGACCATTAACGCCTATGAATCCGGCTCGGAGCTGACAGTCGATAGCGTCATGCGGCACACCAAAGTCCACGTGCGCTGCGGGACGAGCTTCATTCTTGTGGTGCTTGTGACGAGCATAGTGGTCTTTGCGATTGTGGCGGACCATTTGCCATACGGCGGTCTCCTGAACGCCACGAAGATCAGCTATCTTGTGCGCTGGCTCTACAAACTCGCATTGCTGCCGCTCATCGCGGGCATCGCTTACGAGATCATCAAGTTCGCGGGCAAGTTCAAGGACTCGTTTATCACCAAGCTGCTGACGTTCCCCGGACTGCTGATGCAGAAGATCACCACTCGGGAGCCCGAGCCGGAGATGATCGAGGTCGCGATCAGGTCGCTGGAAAGCGTGCTGGAGAAAGAAGCCGAACGGAGCCAAGTCGAGGCGCGGGCCTAGATCCGATATAGTTTATTTAACGCGGTTTGGGCGTTGAATGACAAGCCTACTGCGGGCGTGTCGGCATTGAAATGCCGACACATCACAAATCACAACCTAGTCCTTGCGGTAAGCGCCGGCGCTCAAGAAGCGCTGGAGAACGACAAAGATGAGCAGCAGGCTGCCTATCGCGACTCTGGCCCAGTATGAACTCAGGCTGCCCTCCATCCCGATGCCGGTCGGAATGATGCCGAAGATCAGCACTCCAATGAACGTGCCGAACACGTTGCCGGCCCCGCCGGTCAGGAGAGTCCCGCCAATAACCGCGACTGCTATGGCGTCGAGTTCCATACCCGTGGCGCCGATTGGGTCACCCGCGGGTTGGTAGACAGTCATCACGATCGCGGCGATGGCCGCGCAGAGCCCGCTGACCATGTATACAAGCATCTTGGTCCGACCCACGGGCAGCCCCATGAGATGCGCGGCTTCCTCATTGCCACCAACTGCATACAGGTTTCGTCCAAAGGCAGTGAAGAACGATATATATGCCGCAATGACAACCACCGCAAGAAGCACCAACGCGGGAAAAGGCAGCAGGACTCGCTCGTATACGAGTCCTCGCAGGAACAGAACGACGGACACCAGGATCAAGGCGTAGGCGATAAGTATGGCCAGCATCGAGACCGCCCCGCCCTGGGCGATCAGCCGGCGGCCCGGAGGCAGTACCGATAGAGCCAGCACGGCTGCGGCGATAAGGGCAATAGAGGCAACAGTCGGAATCGAAAGCCAGGCGCTGGGCAACACGACTCCCCATCGGTTCAGACCCACATGCGAGAGCAGCAAAGCGATGGTGACTATCCCCAGCAGCCATGCGGCAGTCGTCTTAAACACCTTGGAGCGACCCGCTATTATGAACTTGCGGCCGATCGGCACGCAGAACAGCATCACCAGACCCGCAATGACTCCTATTGCCGAAACCACGACGGGAGCCGAAACCCATCCGCCGATTGTCACTCCCCACCTTTGCACGCCCATTCGGGAAAGAATGTAAAGAACAATCGCAAACAAAGCGGCGTACGAAATCGCGCCCAGCAGCATAGGCTTCGCGCCGCCCATGGCAAGCAGCCTGCGTCCGAAAGGCGCGACAAATAACATCACGAGCCCGATCGCGACAATACCCAATCCGGCGGCTAGAGGCACAAAGTGCTGCACTCTGCCCAAGTGGAAGCCGACATCGTTCAGCCCCCGAACGACGCCGCTATCGATGTCAATCGACTCCGTGCTGAGCACCAGGGCCAGGCCTCTGGCCAGGAACAGCCCGGCGAGGGTCGCGATAAACGGTTCGATCTTGAAGTAGCGAACAGCGCACCCGGTAAGAAAGCCCATGGTCAGTCCGACGGCTATGGCGACGAGCCAGCTCAGGATAGGCGCGACGTAGTACATCGTGACACAGGCGTTGGCCGCATTGAGTATGTGACAGTGGATAAGCAACCTGGTAAGAGGGTCCATGTATGCCGGTGTCATGAGCTTGGCCATGACCACCGTGCACAGGGCCACCAAGCCGCCCACGGACAAATCTATGCCTCCGGTGATGATCACCAAGGTCATCCCGATGGCGACGATCCCAAGAAACGAGTTGTCCACGAGGAAGTCGATAAATACCTGAACAGTGAAGAAGTTCCTGTCGTGGTAGCGCACCGCGCCTATCGCGTAAAGCAGCACGAACACGGCGAGCGTGGCCAGCAGTGGGATGGTGCGCGCATTCAGAAAGCGGCTCTGCTGCGTAACCTTGGATGAATCGGTAGTAGCGACTGTCTTGGACATGGGCCTATTTGCTCCTCCGTGAAATTCCTCTGCCGAAGAGCGCCCGGAACTGAGGAGACTGGATCAGACAGACTATGATAACCGTCACGGCCTTGAGCACCAGCGCGTAGCCCCAGGTCATATCGGATGAGAATATCTGGATCATCAGCGTTCGCATGATGAGCGCGCCGACGACGGAGCCAAACAGGTTAAACCGCCCCCCCGTAAACGCGGTCCCACCGATGATAACGGCAAGAATCGCGTCCAGCTCGTTGTGATCGTTCAAGGCTAGGGTGTTGGGATCAGCCGATCTCACGTCGCCCGTGAGAATCAGGCCGGCCAGCGCGGCACACACCCCTGAAAACGCGAACACAAACAGCTTCACCGCGGCGGCGTTGATTCCGCAGTATTTGGCGGCGGTCTCATTGCCGCCGACGGCCTCGATATAGACCCCTATCACGGTCTTTCTGGCCAGGAACCACGTGATCGATGCGACGATGGCCACAATGTAAAAACGTATTGGGATAAAGAACCACGCCCCGTTGGACATGGCGCAAAAAGTATTGCAGATCGGGCTGGTCACGGGAAGGGTGATAATCTGCCCCTGAACGATCAACTGGGCAATACCACGCCCCGCCACCATCAGGATTAGAGTGGCTATGAATGGCTGGATGCCGAGATAAGACACAAGAAACCCGTTCCAGAGACCCGCGACAGCCCCCGCGCCCAGGCTGATGGCAATAATCACAGCGAGTGACATCGGATGCGGGGCAATCAAATACAGCGCGGCAATTCCCGCCGCCATCGCGGCGACGGCGCCAACCGACAAGTCGATGCCCTTTGTGCCGGCGATGACCAGCGTCATCGCGAGAGCCATCAGTATTTCCGGGCTCGCCTGCCTGCCGATATCGAAGATCGTGCCAAAGAACTGGTGGTTTCTGATATCGACATGCCAAAAGTTCTTGGTGAAGATCGTGTTGATGATCAGGATCAGGATGAATGCCGCCAGGGGCAGCAGCGACCTGTATAGGCCCTCTCTGTGCGAATGGAACCGGGGCGCGGCTTCGTTACTCTGCTTTTTCACCAGACGCCCCTCCCGCGATTACATTCATGATAACCTGCTCATCGATCTGCTCGCCGGTCAACTCGGCGATTTTTTCTCTGTCCTTCATTACGGCCACTCTGTGGCTGGCGCGCACGACTTCCTCGAGTTCGGAGGAGATGAATAGTATTGCCATGCCGTCTTTGGACAAAGTGCCCATCACCGATTCGACTTCGGCCTTGGCGCCCACATCGATGCCTCGTGTGGGCTCATCGAGTATGAGCAGCTTGGGCTGCGACGCCAGCCACCTGGCAAGAATGACTTTTTGCTGATTTCCGCCGCTGAGCGCCTTGACCGATTGCTCGATCGAAGGCGTGGATATGCTCAAGGCTTTCACATACTGCTCGGCGACTTCTGATTGCCTCTTGCGCGATACCAGCCCAAACGGCGATATCTTCTTGTGAATAGCCAGCGCGATGTTCTCCCTGACTGAGAGGTCGGGGATGATTCCCTCGGTGCGGCGGTCTTCGGGTGAGAACCCTATGCCGTGATTGATGGCGGATTTCGGTGACAACCTGGACAGCAGCTTTCCACCCATTTTCACCCAGCCCGAGGTCGCCTTGTCCGCCCCAAAGAACAGCCTTGCGGCTTCGGTCCTTCCCGAACCCAATAGCCCGGCCAACCCCAGGACTTCCCCGCCGCGGATATCGAGATCGAATGCCTTGACAGCCCCGGTCCTGCCGAAATTGCGCGCCTCGATAAGCGGGGTTTGACCGGACACCGAATCGGCATGCGCCTTTTGGACGAACAGCGCATGCCGATT
>Ga0209777_10006357_pt1 | contig 13308 bp, 8 predicted proteins | sample FrelakmetHBP12HB_FD_187147 | JGI IMG/M metagenome (GOLD analysis project Ga0209777, IMG submission 187147) | Freshwater lake sediment microbial communities from the University of Notre Dame, USA, for methane emissions studies -HBP12 HB (SPAdes)... | ecosystem: Environmental > Aquatic >...
GAGTGTTATGTCGCCGCCGGATGTATTAAGCTGGAATACTCCGTTTATATTAGCAATTTTTATATCGCCACCCGAAGTTTCAATATGCGTATTTTGATTTTTCGGAACAAAAATTTCTATCCTTACACTTAAGCTTCCGCCAAACCAATTAAAGAATGAACCTTTTCTCTTCGCAATCACTTTTACAGTTTGGTTTTCCTGGTCAATACTAAACTTCATTCTATCTTCTGCGCGGTGGTTACCGAAAATTTTTACATATACTTCTTGCTTATCCCAGCTTTCAACTTTTACGTCGGCTCCGCTTGCATCCACGTAAACATTTTCCCAATCTTTTGCTTGAAAAGATTTTTCGCGCAGTATTTTCAGCTCTTCTGCAAAAGAAAAGGATGTGCTCAGTCCTAACAAAAAAATTATGAGCATCATTTTCTGAAATAAGTTCCGTCTCACTAATCGGTTCATCATTACCTCCGAATTTGTTGTTTTCTTGTTCATTTAGACTAATGAGATAAGTAATAAGTTACATGAATTTGAGAACTTTTTATATTTGTTTCATAGAAAACAGCCACTTCAAAATACAAATGCGAAAAATTACTTTAAATGGAGTTGATGAAAACAAAAAATAAATTCGGTGCCGTACTAATTATAGCTATTATTTTTGGTCTGTTGATCGGTTGGATAGATTCAAGTCCAAACTGGGACGATACTGGAATTACTGCTGCTGCTATTTTTATTATCGCTGCTTCTTTTGGTTTTATAATACCGAAACGTGCATGGGTCTGGGCTTTAGCAGTTAGTATTTGGGTGCCGCTCTTTAATATTATTCTGCATCATAATTTCACTGCATTCCTTGCTTTAATTATTTCTTTCATCGGCGCATATCTTGGTTCATTCTTTCGTAAAATATTTCGACTAAGTTGATATCGAATAAAATTGCTATAAATTAAATCTTTCCTTTCAGTATTAAGATTTCAATTTTTTAGATGAGAGTTAGACAGATAGTCATACGGCTAAACGACTAACTTGAATATTGGATCAGTGATACGTATCTTATAGTAGTAATAATTACGTATAATTTGAAAGAGATTATATGAATACTAAACTAACTCTAAAACTCAATAAAAAAGCCATAGACCGTGCAAAAAAATATGCTCAGAAAAATAAGCAAAGTCTTTCGGCGATGGTTGAAAAGTATTTCAATCTAATATCTGATAAAGATAGTATTACGGATATGGAAATATCACCAAATGTTCTTGAACTATCTGGAATTATCCATTTTTCTAAAAATATTAATCTTAGAGAAGTTTATGGAAAGCATATTGAGGAAAAATATTCCAAATGATTAAACTTTTTCTTGATTCAGACATAATATTAGATTTACTTGCTCAAAGAGAACCTCATTATATTCACGCAGCAAGATTATTTACATTAATAGATCAAAACGAAGTTATTGCATATACATCTCCCCTCATATTTGCAAATCTCCACTATCTTCTAAAGAAACAAACCTCAAATTTATCGGCATTAAAAAATTTAAGAAAACTCAAGACTCTAACAAATATTTTAACTATAGACGAAAGAGTAATAGAGCAGTCGCTAAATTCAGAATTCAATGACTTTGAAGATGCAATTCAATATTTCACAGCAGTGAATAACGGTATCACTCTTATTATCACAAGAAATAAAACTGATTATAAAAGAAGCAAAATAGATGTTTTAACTGCGGAAGAATTTCTTAAGAGTTTAGAAACCAAATTAAAAAAATAAACGCCATATATCCTGGGGGTCAGTTTGCCCCATGTTTTTTGTGGCGCTTATTTGCAATATAATTAATAGTTAGGGTTACCAAAAAGTTTATGATTAGAAGGGAGTCTTAATGAGAAAATATATTCTATATCTGGTTGTGCTGAACTTGATATTTTTTAGTTCTTCATTTGCACAACTTTCACATTCGAAAGAAATAGATGTTTCAGTTGAAGTTCAACAAGAACTATTTCCCGTAATTGCCAAATTTCTTTCGGAAGGAAACATATATTCAAATATTCCGGGCTTGGTTAATTGGAAAATCCATAATAATAGAAATGATACAGTCAGACTTTCTGTAATTTCTGAAATACCAGAATGGACATCACCTGTCATAACAACAATAGAATTGAAACCAAATGAAAATAAAGTAGTAATACAATCTCCATTTGGAGTGAATTTATTAAGTAAGCATCCAATCGTCCCAACAACTATTATGTTGAAAGTAAAAAATGATGATAAAATCATTTTTGAAGAAACCAGAAATCTAAAGGTGAGATCTGCTGATGAGATGATATGGTCAATGTATACTCCATACGATTTTGCATCCTTAATTGCTGCGTGGGTAACTCCAAATGACGAAGCAGTTGAAAAAATATTGTCAAATGCAAAAGAAAAATTGTTTGAAAGAAGTTTGTCTGGTTATCAAAGTTCAGATATAATATCACAAGTTAAAGCAATTTTTAATGCTGTAAAAAATGCTAAAGTCTCTTATGTTAATAGCACAATGAGTTTTGGCAAAGTTGGAGTTACACAGAGGGTTCGACTACCAAGAGAATCCATATCGCAAAAATCTGCAAACTGTATTGATGGCGCGGTTTTATTTGCTTCATTATTTGAGAATATTGGACTTCAACCCGTAATAGTATTGATCCCTGGCCACGCATTTGTAGGAGTTCGGCTTGCATCCAACTCAAAAGAAACATTGTTTATAGAGACTACAATGGTAGGTCGTAATATTTTGAATAGTATTCTTTCTTTGACCACTACTTTTGACGCTGCTGTTCAAAAAGGCAATGAGGAGTTTAATAACGCCTCTAAAAATAATCCTAGAGAACTACGTGTCATTGATATAAAACAGGCTAGAGAAAAAGGTATTTATCCTTTGTGGTAAGTAACCTAACCCGATCTTCAAGGCGGCCGCATCTCATGATGCGATTATCAGATTCTAATCATAACTTTATCCACATCACATCTTTACACCAACAAAAAAAACATTTTTTGATTGAGTTGAATTCCATATTTTTACCGCCAACATTAAACAAAATAATTTTAAATTCGCTTTTTACAGGTGAATAGATGAATAAAATACTTTTCAAGAGACAACTTTCTCAAGATGTTTTCATGATGCGACTTAAAGCTCCGCTTATTGCAGAAGAAAGATCAGCAGGACAATTTATAATTCTTCAAATAGATGACGACTACGGCGAAAGAATTCCTCTCACTATTGCCGATGCTGATACAAAAGAAGGTTCAATCACAATAATATTTCAAGTTGTTGGAAAAACTACACTTCAACTCTCCAGACTAAATATTGGTGATCAACTTCCAACTCTCGTTGGACCGTTAGGCAAACCGACTCTCATTGAAAATTTTGGAACTGTTGTTTGTGTTGGCGGCGGAATTGGCTCAGCACCGCTTCACCCAATTGCACAAGCGTTAAAGAAAGCCGGCAACAATGTTATCACCATAATTGGCGCCCGCACAAAAGATTTAATCATACTCGAAGAAGAGATGAAAAAAATCGCTGATGAATTTATTCTCTGCACCGATGATGGAAGTTACGGAAGAAAAGCGCTTGTAACTGAACCGCTTAAAGAAATATGCCAGCGCGATCCGAAACCAAATATGGTAATTGCAATCGGTCCGCCGATCATGATGAAATTTTGTGCGGAAACTACAAGACCGTTCGAAGTTTTCACTCAAGTTTCTCTAAACACAATTATGGTAGATGGAACCGGAATGTGCGGCGGATGCCGTGTAAATGTTGGGAATGAAATTAAATTTGTATGCGTTGATGGTCCCGAATTCGACGGGCACAAAGTAGATTTTAATAATATGATGGCACGTTTAAATTCTTATAAAGACATTGAGCGCGATAAGCATAGTTGTTTTCTCGAACAGGAAATTAAGGCAAAGGAGATGCTGCAATGAATCCTCATTCTTTTGAACAATTATCAAATGATGCAAAAAAATTAATCGTTGATTATTTAGATAGAATAGATGATATGAAAGCAAGAGAGCGGACGAAAATTCCGGCCCAAGAAATGCCCGCTCAAGATCCCGAAGTAAGAACACATAATTTGGATGAAGTAACTTTGGGTTATACCATGGAACAAGCACGCATCGAAGCTATGCGTTGTTTGCTATGTGTTAAAAAAAACTGCGTTGAAGACTGTCCGGTTAAAATTGATATACCCCGTTTTATAAATCATATTGCTCACAGTGAATTTCAAGATGCTGCAGATGTAATAAAAGAAGCAAGCCTTCTTCCTGCTATTTGCGGCAGAGTTTGTCCGCAAGAAACGCAGTGCCAGTCAAATTGCACAGTTGGCAGAGCTTTGAAAGATGTTGATAAATCTGTTGCTATTGGAAGACTTGAAAGATTTATTGCCGACTGGGAACGTTCAACAGGAAAAATTTCAGTTCCTGAAATAAAACCTGAAACCGGAAAAAAAGTTGCAATAGTAGGGAGCGGTCCTGCCGGATTAGTTGTTGCAGCAGATTGCAGGCGCGAAGGTCATCATGTAACTATCTTCGAGGCATTTCATAAACTTGGGGGAGTTCTCCGTTATGGAATTCCGGAGTTCAGATTACCGAATGATATTATTGATAAAGAGATTGATGTTTTAAGAGCAATGGGTGTGGAAATCAAAACAAATTTTGTAGTTGGAAGAACCCGCAAACTTACCGACTTAATTGAGAAAGACGGTTATCATGCAATCTTTGTCGGTACCGGCGCAGGACTTCCGATATTCTTAGGAATAGAAGGTGAAAGTTTAGTCGGAGTTTTTTCAGCTAATGAATATTTAACACGTGCTAATTTAATGCGCGCATTTGAAAGAGACAAAGCTGACACACCTATTTATAAGTCTAAGAATGTTGCTGTACTTGGAGGTGGCAATGTTGCAATGGATTCAGCGCGTATGGCTAAGCGGCTTGGCGCAGAGAATGTCTATGTTGTATATCGTAGAACAGAAGTTGAGATGCCAGCAAGAAAAGAAGAAGTTGCACATGCAAAAGAAGAAGGGATTAATTTTTACTTTTTGCAAAACGCAAAACGAATACTTGGCGATGACAAGGGACGTGTTAAAGCAATGGAATGTCTGCGTTACCAGCTTGGCGAACCGGATGTCTCAGGCAGACGCCGTCCGATAGCAATTCCTAACAGTGAATTTTTACTCGATGTAGATACAGTGATTGTTGCTGTTGGTAATGGAAGCAATCCTTTGATAAGCCAAACTACTCCGCAGCTTAATGTAAATAGAACGGGCAACATTATTGTTGATGATACTCAAAAAACTTCTCTTGATAGAATTTTTGCTGGCGGAGATATTGTGCTTGGCGCCGCTACTGTAATTCTTGCAATGGGAGAAGGAAGACGCGCCGCTGCTGCAATCAATAAAATGCTTGCAGAAGAAATTGAGAAAGAAAAAACTGTAATGAATTAATTTTTATCTTCCCGCAAAATCTCTTTCAGCACTTCTACTTTATACTCTGATTTTTCTGATGATCGTTTAATCCATTCATAAAAGGAAAAAGCTGTTAAGATTTTCTCTTTACCGTTTTTTCCTTTATCTATTTTCAATAGATCAATAAACGAAAGCGTAAGCATCCACTCGATCATTTCTTCAAAATTCTCTTTGCTGTAATACCAAATACCTTCATAAAAATTAATTCCTAAAAGCATCTTAACTTTTTCTTTTTCTAACATATTTAACAAAAGTTCTTCTTTCCCCTTAGTTCTTTCTGAAGCTTCATTTCCCTTCTCAAGTTGATCAATACGCTTAATATGTTCACTCTTAAAAAGGTCTCCGCCATACTCCATCAAAACATTTAACAGAGAAATTTCTTTATATAGGTCCAGTTCACCTCGTCCCAAACGTCGCAAAATATTTTTAATAGGAATATCGAGAAAAAGTTTTTCAGCATAGTTCTCTTTATTGGGATCACCTTTTTCAGTAAACAGTTTTTTGAGATTTGATACAACAAGCCACATCATGAATAGCAGCGAATTCTCTTTGTAATTCTTCTCTCCGGATATAACAATAGCATTGTGGAGAGCGGCGTTCTGCACATTCATCTCAGAGGAGAATTCTGATTGGAGAAGTAAATTTAATTTATGGACTGATCTAATCTCTTCCTCAAAATCTGTTAACACCGTTTTAGGATTTACATCGAGTGCAAAATAATTTTTTGTAGTATCCAGCAGTGAATTGTATTCGTTATCTAAAAATTGGACAACTTTTTCTTCTTTCTCTGTATCTTTATCGTTAATCATCAATGATTCAACAAAATTCTCCATCGTCTTATCATTGAAAATTGTTTCAAACGCACGGTGGATCGGTTCAAATTTCATTTCTATCATAGCTAAATGAATATTGGGAACGCCGTTCCCTCCGAGTTTATGAGCAAGTTTTTCGTAATCACCGGTTAGATCGTATATCTCGCGGAAATCTAGAAAGATTTTGTATTTGAATGCATCCAGCTCAATATAAAATCCGTCCGAAACAAATTCATTCCCGGCTTTTATGTATTCGAGATTAGAAATGTGTTCGCGAAAAACATAATATATTTTTTCTCCGCCTTTCAAATTCAGCGCTTCTGCAAATGAACGAGACTCAATCCGTTTTGATCCATCGTTATGTGTAACCAATTTTACCGACGAACGATTAATACTTCCCGCTGTGAACTGATATTTATTGTTGTAAAAAATTATGGAGCGTTCGCCATATTCACTATTGGAATATGCAAACACATTTTCATCAACGCTGCCGTAGTTAGTGATAAAATCAAAAAGCCAAAAGTTAGTTACGTGACTGAATAAATAACGCTTTTTCATCAACGGAAAAATCTCACGCTCATGCCTTTCTACCAGCCATTGATTTGGCGTCTCGTTGTAATAGGCGCGCTGATATTCCATTCCATATTTTTCGGTAAATCCTTCAACTTGTCCGTGAGCAAACATCGGTAAGCCGGGTAAAGTAACCATCAATGTACATACGCCAAAATATTTATCATCTGTTCCAAATTGTTTAATCGCAGTCTCTTCATCGGGATTGCTCATAAAGTTTACATAGCGTTTCAAAATTTCCGGTTCGAATTCGAGAGTGTTGGAAATCAGATCGCGGTATTTTTCATTTTCCTCTTTCATAAGCATGTGCATAAAAGCGCTGTTGTAAACGCGGTGCATTCCGAGTGAGCGTACAAAATATCCTTCCATCAGCCAGAATGCTTCTGCAAGTAAAAGTGTATCCGGCATTTCAGAATTTATTCTGTCAACAACTTCACGCCAAAATTCTTTTGGGAATAAACTATCAAACTGTTCTCTCGTCATTCCGAAATCCGAACGCGAAGGAATATCTCCACCACGGCCAGGTTCAGGATACCACAAGCGAGAGAAATGTCGTTTCGTCAATGTCATTGCGGCATCAAAACGGATTATAGAAAACTTCCGTGCGACATCAAGAATTTTTTGTATCACTGCTTCCCGAACATCATTGCGTATCAAATTCAATTGTGCAGTATCATTCCATGGCATATTCGTTCCATCGTTGCCATGATAGATATAACGAATCTCACCGGAGTTGTTATCAATTCTTTGAAGAATAACTGCTGCATCGTTGCGGTTCCAATAACCATCTTCTATTCGCAATTGAACAGATGGATCATCAGAAAGATCGAGACCGGTAAAGCGATATCCGGGGAACGGTGGATAATTTGATTGAATAAAATAATCAGGATGTTCAATCATCCACTTTGAAAAAATTCCCGTGTGGTTTGGAACCATATCACTGGCAAGCCGAATCCCGCGTGCACGTGCGCGCTCATTTAAATTATTATAAGCGTACTCACCGCCAAGATCATTTGCTATTTGATAATCGTATAACGAATAAGCAGATGAAACGGCATCAATGTTTCCCATAATATGTTTGATTCGCTTAGATGCGCTGCTGCGTTCCCAAATTCCAATTAGCCAGAGACCGTTGAAATTCCAGCGTACGAGCTGGTCCAACTCTTCATCAGGTATTTGATCGAGTGTGTGAATGTAACGCTGATATTTTTTTGAAAGTTGATCCAACCAGACATAACTATTCTTTGCAATAATAACAACCTTCGGCATCCAATCCGTATCCTTAGTAAACTTTTCGGGTTCATCATAATCTTTCAAGCTATCCAGTGCATATCTATAACCGGATTTACCGAGACGCAAATAGTCTGCGTCACTCATTCCGCCTTTATACTTGGGAGCGATTGTCGGTGTGCCGCCTCCGAACCCCTCGAACTTATAATCTTCTCGAATTAAATCTTTACTGCTCAGAATTTTTTTTAGTAATTCATCGCTTAATAAAATTCCGTATTTGTCGCGGATGTAATCAAGCTGTGCTTCAATGTTATCAGGATTATTTTGAATCGGTTTCTTCAAGAATGAGAACATATCTTGATTATCCGGTCCGAACTTTTTTTCTTTTTGAAAAAACAGATCTAGCTCGGATACCATTTTTTTATACAACTCTTTATCAGAGAAATATTTTTCGTCAAATAGTTCTATCAGCTTGTTGTTTGCCGGATTAAAATTGGCAAAGTATAGAAGGATCAACTCTTCAAGAGTTATAGCTAAATTCGAGCGGTCGGCTGTGTAGGAATTTAGATAATCTAATGAGCTAACCTTTCCTTGGTATACATCAAGCGGCGGAAAGTGAGAAACGAAATCGAAAAGTATTTTGCGTGTATTGTCTTCGCCGATGTTTTGGGTAATATGATTCACTGCTTTATTGAAAACACCTGGATTTACCTGCACTTCGTACAATCTGAAAAGATAATGGTAAATCTCGTCCATCAAGCCCGCTGCGTTCACATGCCCCACAGCAACATGATCTTTTTTGTCTCTCTTTGCATTTAATTTCTGAACAAACAAACGAACGGCATGGAAATCTGCAAAGACAACATTTCCATTTATGGAAAATAGCTCATTGCTGAAATCATATTTCTTACGGACATCTTTAGCAATGTGAAAATTGTAAATAGGGAAAAAACTTTTATCGGAGGTTGTGTCGTTGCCAATTATTATTTTAGTTTTTGCCATTTTTAATCAGAGCGGTTTCATTTTCATTCTTAATATAAACAATTGGCGGGTGTCGTTAAACTGTGATTGTTTTTATGATTTGAAATAGGATTGCATTGCTAAATATTACGGCGTTGCGACTAACTTGCAGTTTCGAATATAAATGCCGCATTGAAAACAACTACAGATGATTTAGCAAACTGTGCTTAACTTTCATCGTAAGCGCAGGTTGCAACAATGTTATTTAATAGAACTACTTTGAACAGGTTAGCCGAAACGGAACGACTAACACTAAAACTTCTATAATGCCAAATGCGAAATCGTCGTCCGCTTGATTGGCTTGTTAGGCAGTATTGATAGTTTCTAATCTCTCTGTAAAACTAGGAAATGTATTATCTAACAATTCAAGAATTTTGTTAAATATACTTATAGCATCAGGTAAAACACTTTCTTGTCTTGGGACTAAAGATGGAATCCTATGAAATCGATGAAGTGGATTTCCACATGTAACAAATACAGAATCACGAATTGCACCCCAATTACCATGAGTATATGAAGATGTCCAATTGTAATATTTGTCATACTCATCTTTCAGGCCAATTTGTTCACTCATTTTACGAAGATTTGAATTCTCCCAATGGCCAAGATTGATTGAAATGTATTCTTGCCATACATCTTCATTAACAATGTGCTTAAGATATTCTATGTCAATATACTTTGGTTTTTCGCTAAGATCATCAAGCTTTAGAAAAGACAATTTAGCTTGACCAGCACCATAAACTCGATGTGATTTCCATAATTCCACATTATCATTTTTTAATAAATAAGCTAATGTTATATAACTTTCAAAAATTGTTCTTAAAGCATTTCTTTCTAGAATTGGAATTTTATTGAAGGTAATTTCGATAATCATATTCATGCTAAAGAGAACTGTTCCAAAAACAGTATCATGTTTTGGATTTATTTCGGTTGTTCGAAGAGTTATAAAAAAATGATCAATTATATGTGAATATATTTTAGTCAATTCTTCTTGTGAGATTTTATAGAATTTATAATCTGTTGAATCAAATAAAGGAAAACAATTTGATTTGGTAAGGCTCTCTTCCCAGAAATCATCCTTCCAACTGGACTTAGGATTAGGACTAATTGGTAAATCGTCGTAATCAATACCTTCTAGAGCCCTTATTGATGGTCTAACTTTTTCTTGTTCCCCAAAATTTGGATAATAAAATATTTCTTTTGCCATATCAATAGTAGGAACATGCAAATATCCGTTAGCCAATAAACAAGCAACCTTTAGCCATCTACAGTCCGTGCTATACTGTGATTGATGATCTAAGACTTCTGCGACAGATGAAAAAAGTGGTGATTCGTCAATAGTAGTATCTTGATACTTTAATACTTTTTTCCATTCATCCCGTAAGGGTAATTTATCAAATAGCATTAATGGCAATAGCGCTTTCCTTTGTTCTACATTACTAGAAATTATTTTAAATATGTTATCGCGATGATTTGGTGGTAATCTAGAAATTCCAGTTAATGTAATATCTGGATAAATAGTTTTTTGCTCAAGATCGAAAAAATATTTAATAACATCTCTAAATAGACGAATTGCTTTGACTCTTCCAAGCTCATGCAACAATAAAGCAGCCCACAACATCTCTGGCATTCGATCATTCATCCAAGAAACCAATTTCATTTTTGGAACTTTAGCAAAAGGAGGGACAAGAGTTTTACCAATCAAAGTATGTTGGGATATCCCAGAGTAATTTTTTCTTTTTTGTTTCTTATTTTTTTTTGACATACTCTAACTGCCTAACTATTACTTATACTGCACACAGTTACAAAGCTTCGTTCCATTTAATAATGTTTTGATTTATTTAGAAATTTATATGCTAAACTGTTTTTGAGGAAAAGAAATTTATGGATAAGCTTTTTCAAAGCTTGTAACAATTTAGTTTTAACATTCAAAGTTGTCAAGCACTACTCTGCCCTATCTTCTGTTAACAAGATGCAAACGCAAGCTAAAGCTTGCGTCTACAGCAATAAGCTGAAAGCTAACAGCCCGCTTCGACTTGTCGAATGCGAGGCGAGCTGAATGCTTCTTTGATTCTAACCGCTCATTCAACTATTTTTAGCCACAAAATAAAAAGTCAGCTATGTCCATAACGCCGTTAATGGCGCAGTATGCAAAAATCAAAGAGAACTATCCCGATACAATTTTACTTTTCCGGATGGGTGATTTCTTTGAAACATTTGAGGAAGATGCAAAAATTGCTTCGAAGGTGCTTGGGATTACTTTGACTAAGCGCGCCAACGGAGCGGCGGGAGAAGTGCCTCTTGCCGGATTTCCGCACCATGCTATTGATACTTATTTGCCAAAACTTGTCCGTGCTGGTTACCGTGTTGCGGTGTGCGAACAAATGGAAAATCCAAAGTTTGCAAAAGGAATTGTTAAACGAGATGTGATTGAAGTTGTTACTCCGGGTGTAGCAATCTCCGATAAACTTCTTGATCATAAAAAAAATAATTATCTTCTTTCTGTTTATATAGAAGATGAAACTGCGGGAATTTCATTCTGCGATATTTCCACAGGCGAGTTTTCTGCATTTGAAGTAAATAAATCAGAAGTAGCGCAGCAGCTAAGTTCCATTAATCCTTCTGAGATTTTGATTCCTAAAAAATTGAAACATGAACTTGAACCTTTGATTCAGAAAGCTGTTCCTTCTGCACGGATAACAAAAATTGATGATTGGATTTTCAATTTCGATTATTGCTCAGAACTTTTAATGAATCATTTCAACACTAAAACTTTGAAAGGGTTTGGATTAGAAACACTTCACTTTGCAATTTGTTCTGCCGGCGCTGCTTTAAATTATTTACGCGAGACTCAGAAAGCCAACTTAACACACATCAATAAATTATCACGGCACAATCCTTCCGATTACATGTTGTTAGATTACTCGACGAAACGAAATCTTGAGATCATGTTTACTATGCAGGAAGGGGAACGCGAAGGTTCTTTAATCTCTATTCTTGATAAAACTTTGACATCTATGGGCGGACGAATGCTAAAAAAATGGATTACCGCCCCGCTTAGAAAATTAGAACCGATTATCAAACGTCAAGAATCAATCGAAGCTCTTGTTCAAAATAAAACTTTAAGAAAAAATTTACAGAATGAATTAAAGGAGATTGGCGATTTAGAACGATTAACTTCGAAAATCTGCACTGGCAGAGTAAATCCGCGGGAACTTCTGCAGCTAAAAATATCTCTCAAAAAGATTCCGCTTATAAAACAACTTTTAGATCAAACTTCCATTGATACATTAGTTGTTATCAACCAAAGATTGAATACACTTGAACAAATAGTTGAAAAGATCGAAAGAGCAATTGCAGATGATCCCCCGCTCGCAATTTCTGATGGCGGTGTAATCCGTGATGGTTACAGTCCAGAACTTGATGAAATGAGAAGTCTGTCAACTAATGCAAAGGATTGGATTGCCACTCTCCAGAGAACGGAACGCGAACGAACAAAAATTTCTTCCCTCAAAGTAAGTTATAATAAAGTTTTTGGTTACTACATAGAGATTAGCAACGCTAACAAGGAGAAGACTCCTGATAACTACATTCGCAAGCAGACACTTGTAAACGGAGAGCGTTTTATTACTCCCGAATTAAAAGAGTATGAAGACAAAATTTTAAATGCCCAAGAGAACATAGCAAATCTTGAATACCAACTGTTCGACCAGGTGAGAATTGCGGCGGCGGCAGAAACAGAAGCGATACAAGAAAATGCACGTTTGGTTGCAATGTTGGATTGCTATCAATCATTTGCAGAATGTGCCGAAGAATATAAATATGTTCGTCCTCAACTTGATGATTCCGACTTACTGGAAATAATTGACGGCCGTCATCCGGTTGTTGAAAGAATTCTTCCGCCCGGAGAAAAATTTACACCTAACAGTTGTAAACTTTCTTCTTCTGAAGAACAGATATTAATTTTAACCGGACCGAACATGGCAGGTAAATCAACCTATCTAAGGCAGGTTGGACTTATAGTGCTTATGGCGCAGGCGGGTTCTTTCGTGCCCGCTTCTTCCGCCCGTATCGGGGTGATAGACAGGATATTCACTCGTGTCGGCGCTTCGGATAATCTCGCCGGCGGGGAATCCACCTTCCTTGTGGAAATGAACGAGACCGCCAACATTCTGAATAACTGC
>Ga0209777_10006358_pt1 | contig 13308 bp, 2 predicted proteins | sample FrelakmetHBP12HB_FD_187147 | JGI IMG/M metagenome (GOLD analysis project Ga0209777, IMG submission 187147) | Freshwater lake sediment microbial communities from the University of Notre Dame, USA, for methane emissions studies -HBP12 HB (SPAdes)... | ecosystem: Environmental > Aquatic >...
GGCGGCTTCGCCCTGGACACCGCCGGAACGCGGTTCCTTTACCTCAGCGGGCCGTTCGCCTCGCAGCACCCCGACCTCTTCGAGGCGGGGCCGGCCCGGACCGTCACCACCATCGGCGCGGCGGGCCAGGACCGGCTCGCCCTGAAGGATCTGAAGGTCCTGAAGGCCCTCGGGCAGACGTTCAACGGCGTCCAGGTCCAGTGCCCCATCACCGGGACGGGCGGCGAGTTGAGCCCGGGCGGCACGTTCGGGGCGCCGATGATGGAACACTTCCGGCTGACATTCGACTATGCCAATAAGCAGGTCTATGTGGAACCGCGCAAGATGCTCTCCATCAAGGAGCGGCTCGCCAAGGGCTTGAAGGCGAACGACAAGGATTTTCTCGGCCTGACGCCGCTTCACATGGCCGCCAACGACGGTCAGAAGGCCGACGTGGTGGCGCTCCTGGCCGCCAAGGCGGACCCGAAAGCCCCGGACACCCTTGGCCGCACGCCCCTGCACTCGGCCGCCTCGAGCGGCGGGCCGGAGATCGCGAAGCTGCTTCTCGCCAGGGGCGCCGACGTGAAGGCGAAGTCCAAGGACGGGAAGACGCCCCTGGTGGCGGCCGTCGAGAACAACCAGACCGAGTCGGCCCGGGCGTTGCTTGCCGCCGGCTCCGAAGTCAACGCCGCGGATGCCAGCGGAGGGACCCCGCTGATCTACGCCGTGCTCAACGGCAATACGGACCTCGTGAAGGCGCTCCTGGCCGCCAAGGCCGACGTGGCCGCCCTCATGTCCGACGGGAAGACCGCGCTGATGGCCTGCGCCCAGGTCGACAACGCGGAGATCGTCCAGGCGCTCATCGCGGCCAAGGCCGACCTGAACGTCCAGGACAAGCAGGGCGGGACCGCGGTCATGTACGCCGCCTTCATGGGCCGCCAGGGCATGCTGGAGGCGCTCCTCGCCGCCAAGGCCGACGTGAACCTGAAGACGGGCAAGGGCGAATCGGCCCTCAAGATCGCCAAGGCCCGCAAGTTCCAGAACATCGTGGACCTGCTGGAGAAGGCCGGGGCGAAGGAGTAGCATCGTAGCGTCACCTTGCGCGGCGGGTCTCCCGCCCCGCCGCGATTTACTTAGCCCCGGGTGTGTTCACCGGGGGCTAAGTATGGCAAGGCCACTGCCTGAAAAAGACAGTCAGAGCCCGAGCTGGGCCAGGGGCGTAAGTGGCGGTTTTCGGGCGGAACCCCCGCTGTGGCATAGGGTTAGTAAAGGCACATTGGCGACGTTATAGTATGGAAGGCCCGAGGCAAGAGGCCCGTGAGGCGGCCTCGGAGGGTGTTGCCGCCAGGAGACCCAGATCTGACCCGAGGCATCTTCCCGGTGAGGTTTCCCCCGTGGTTGAGATCGCCGGAAGCGTCCGGGGGAGGCGGAAGATGTCTGTACACAGGGGACCTGTAACGAGGGCGAGGGCATGAAAACCTTGGTGGGTGTTGGCGCGGTCGTGGCACTGGTCGTTGGGGCGAGCCTGGCCTGGGCGGGGCCGATCGAGGACGCCCGGGCGCTCGTCGCCCAGAAGAAGTACGACCAGGTCGACAAGGCCCTCGAGAAAGAGTTGGCCGCCCGGCCGCCGAACGCGGACGCCCTGCGGATTTCGCTCGAGGCCGCCCTGGCGAGCGGCCGCATCGTGACGGCCGACCGCCGCCTGAACGACCTCCTGCGCCAGGTCCAGAACGCGGACCTGGAACTCGTGGTCCAGGGGGCCGTCCTGGCGGGGATTAACGGCGACTCGCGGACCGCCCTGACGCGGTACCTGGCGTACGCCCGCGGCGTCGACGCGAAGTCCGATAAGCTCGACGCGGCGTTCACCTACGTCCTCCTGCGCGAGGCCTATCCGGATGAATTCAAGAAATATGTCAAGACTTTCGGCGCGACGGACAAAGGGTGGCTCCTCGGCACGAAGCTCCTGGGGCGCCTCGTGGAAGTCCCGGACGCGGCCAAGGCCCTGGAGATCGCCGAGTTCCTGATGCAGACGTGGCCCGAGCCGCAACGGGTCGCCTGGGTCCACGGGACCCTCAAGGCGGCGGCCGACAGCTTTGCCCTCGGCAAGGAGCCCAAGGACCGCTGGGTCCGGACGGCCATGCTGATGGCGAAGTATGCCCCGTCGGACTATATCCACCTGTGGACGATCCAGCAGGCGAACGGCGGCGCGTTCAGCCCGGCCGAGAAGGTCCAGCTCTTCCTGGAAATCCAGGCCCACGCCAAGCAGCCGCTCGAGAATCTGCTCGGCCTGATGGATGCGGCGCGCGACCTGCCGACCGACGACGCGAAGATCGAGGCGGCCCGGAAATACCTGCCGCTGGAGGCCCTCTACAAGGCCAGCCCGAACCCCGCCGACTACGAGCGCTTCGTCCGCGTCATCGTCGACAGCCCCCAGGTCTTCGCCATCAAGGACAAGGCGGTCGTCTCGCCGGCCCAGATGCAGGCGATGGTCGATGCCCTGATCGCCAAGGCCGGGCCGACGGACCCCGGCAGGCTGTGGCAGGTGGCGCCCGGCGCCGCCGACCGGTACACGGCCGACCCGGCCGCCAAGGCCGCCTTCTGCCGGCGGATCGTCCCGTACCTGGACAGCCAGCGCATCGGCGAGATGCTCGCGACGACCAAGGGCCAGGACCTCGACGCCGTCCTGGCCGAGGTCGGCAAGGCGAAGGGCTACGGCGGTCTTATTGACCTGCACCAGTTTTCTCTCGGCGTGTATGTCACCCTGAAGGCGAAGGACCGGCTGATCAACGCTTGCCGCGAGATGATGCTCGCGCGGCCGGCGAGCTTCGACGCCGGCCAGGTCCGCGAGAAGCTGATGGGCGGCGACCTCGCGGCCGTCGACGAGAAGCTCGCGCTCCTGGAAGAGGTCGTCGGGAAGGTCGGGTGGAGCCCGGCCATGGACAACCTCCTGAAGGAGATGGCCAACGACAAGAAGACCTTCGGCGACAATCCGCGGTTCCAGGCGCTGAAGAAGAACCATGACGCGCGGCCGCAGGGCAGCGACATCCTCGCGCGGACCTGTGTCGCGCTTCAGACGACCAACGACGGCAACGCGGCCAACCAGGCCGTCGCCAAGTTCCTCGCGGAGTACAAGGGCCCGCTCGTCGCCGACGCCCGCAAGGCCACGAACCTTCAGGAGTACCTGGCCTGGTCGATCCTTCGCCGCAACATCGAGCTTGCATGGAACGACCGGGGGCAGTCCTGCACGCTGGCCCTCCAGTGGGCGCCGCGGCTGCCGCTAGGGGACGTATGGCGCGAGATCACCGAGCGCATCAATGGGCACCAGGCCCGGGACGTGCTCCTCAAGCTGGCCCCGTTTTACATCGCCCTGACGGGGGGCGCGGAAAAGGGCAGCCCCGCCGTCTGGAGCGCGCTCTCCAACGCCACGCTGCCGAAGAATTCGACGGTGTCCCCCTTCACCGAGCGCTACGGCCCGATGGGCGAGTCCGCCTTCGGCTTCATCCTCAATAACCAGGACAACTGGGCCAAGCCGCAGGTCGAGCTGGACGAGATCGCGAAGGTGACGGCCCTCCCGGGCGTGAAGCTCACCTCGTCGTGGGCCATCGGCCGCCTGAACGACCTCCTCTTCAATACGGCGAGCAAGGACCTCAAGCCCGCCCCGGCGGTCGTCAAGCTGATGTGGGACGGTTACCTGGCGAACATCCAGAAGACGCCCGCCTACGAGCTTCAACTCGAAGCCTACACCTATGGCCAGTACCTGAAGAGCGAGCGCCTGCCCGAGGCCGACGCCTTCCTGGCGGCCTACATCGAGCTCTTGAAGAAACGCACCTTGCCACAGCAGATCGAGGCCCTGAGCTGGCTCGTCGACCACGCCTGCCCGCCGGCCGAGAAGGAAAAGGAGCCGCCGGCGCCGGGCCGCAAGATGTTCGTTGTGCTCAAGGTCCTGAAGCCCCTCTACGAGCAGGTAGCCCTGCCGGACGCCTCGGTCGTGACGGTCAACACGCACGTGATGAACGAGGTCAGCACCTATGCGCGGACGCTGCCGGACGGCGACCTGAAGAATCAGGCCCTGGCGATGGCGCACACGATGACGCGCCTGGTCCTGGCCGGGGCGAAGCTCGACCGCGAGCACAGCTACGCGTTCGGCGTGTTCGACCTGGTGCTGCGCGATCACGTTGCCAAGGGCAATTGGGTCGATGCCCAGCGGACGATGGCCCTCCAGGGCGACACGCTCGGGCGCGGCCAGAACAACTGGAACGACACCCTCCGGGACGTCGTGGCGCCGGTCGTCAAGCTGCTCGACGACGCCAAGCTCTACGAGCCGGAGTTTGCGTTCATCACGGCCGTCGAGAAGCGCGGCCATCCCGACGAGTCGGTCGCGAAGTCGCTGGCGATCCTCAAGGCCAAGGCCGCCCAGCAGATTCCCGACCTCATCTCCGTGCCGCCGACCGACCCGAGCTACGACCTGCACCAGGCGGCGCGGGCCCTCGCGCTCGGCAACGACGCCCGCGCGTGGGAGCTCACGGCGCCCAAGTGGCCGATGCTGCCCAAGATCTGGGAGTCGCTGGACACCGAATACGTCGTCTGGTCGATCGACCAGATGCGGAAGCAGAAGCTGCTCAAGGAATCGCTGGAGTATGCGATGACCGTGCTCCTGCGCGAGAAGGAGCTCGACGCCGAGACGGCCGCCGCCGTCCTCCTGACGCGCGGCAGCATCTACCAGGACATGGGGAACTTCCAGGCCGCGCGCATCGAGTACGAGGGCCTTCGCGCCAACGCCCGCTATGCGAAAACCGAGGCCGGCGGCAAGGCCCAGTACCGCCTCATCCAGCTCATGCTGCTGACGAAAGACTTCACGAGCGCCGAGGCGCTCCTGGAGCGCCTCTCCATGTCGGACAACGTGAATACGCAGGCCGAGGCGTTCTTCCTCTACGCGCGGATGACCTACCTCCAGGGCGATTATAAGGAGTCGAAGGAATATCTGAAGAAGGTCAGGGAACGCGTGATGAACCACGCCGAGGCCTCCCTCCTGGAGGGCGAGCTGAACCTCCTCCTGCCGGGCGGCCTCCAGAACACCGAAGTCACCGTCGGCGATCCGAAGCTCTCCAAGATCGCCATCCCGGGGCGCGTCCTCACCCTGAAGCTCCAGGACCCGAACCTGTCGGTGGCGCGCGGCGGCGCGGCCATCCCGGTCGTCATCACGACTTCCAAGGGCGGCGACGAGGAGCACATCAAGCTCCTCCCGAGCGCGTCCAACAAGAACCTCTTCGTCGGCCAGATCGCCAGCGCCCTCGGGAAGGTCGCCAAGAACAACATGCAGCTCGAGCTCCGCGGCGACGACATCGTCAGCTACCAGATCGAGCCCGAGTTTCAGAAGCTGAACGACCTCAGCTATCCGCCCAAGACGCTGGAAGTCCGGGCCGACGCCCGCCTGGTGGCCAGTTCCGGCGAAATCCTCACCGAGGAGGAGGAAGAAAAGAAGGCCCTCCAGGCGCAGCTCAACCGGAACCCGGACATGGAAAGCCGCCGCCTCGACATCGGGCGCGACGGACGCACGATCCGCCCGGGCAGCCCGATCTATGTACAAGTCACCGACTTCGCCCAGGACCTGTCGGACGAGCCCGACAAGGTCGTCATCAACCTGAAGACGGGCTCCGGCGAATCGCTCGAAGGGTTCCCGCTGGTCGAGACCGGGCCGCACACGGGCCTCTTCCGCGCCGCGGTGCCGACGGGGATGCCGGCGCCCCGTGCGTTCGCCTCCGACACCGAGGAAGGGAAGACCCCGTCGTCGGCCATCAGCGCCGCCAAGCCCGCCCCGTGGAAGAGCGTCGAGGACGGCAAGAAACCGAAGTGGTTCGAGGCCGACACGATGACCTCGCACGAGCTGGCGTCGATGGTTGCGGAAATCCCGGGCCTCGCGAACCTCAAGGAGTTCACGGTCCTCGGCATGCTGGCCGACGACTATGAAGAGATCGCGTCCTTCCCGCCGACGACCGAGACGGCCCTCGGCGGCGTCCGCGTCGAGTACACGGGCGAAGGCACCGGGGACCAGCTCCTGGACATCCAGCGGATTCTGAAGGTCGCCCCGACCACGACCTACACGCAGGACGGGGTCCTCTTCAACCGCGATCAGACGCCCCTCAAGGGCAAGGACGGCTGGCTGGCGTGCCGCATGACCGGCGCCTTCTGGCTGGCGGAAGGGCGAACGCTGGAGTTGAAGTTCCTCCAGCCCCCCTCGCGCGATAACTGGCAGCATGCCTACCTCGTCGTGGATGGCCAGCCGATCCTTGGCGGCACGATCAGCGACCAGTCCGTCAAGGCGACGGCCAAGATCGACCTCATCAAGGGGCCCCACAAGCTCGAGGTCTACGTGAAGGACCACTGGAGCAAGTCCACCGTCAGCGTCGGCTATCGCAAGGACGACGGCACGTTCGAGCCGATGCCCGACAGTTGGTTCTCCGTCAAGGACCACCCCGAGCTGGGCGATTTTCTGAAGCCCAAGGGCAAGATCGCCATCGCCGGCGATACGCTGACCGTGACCATGGACCAGCCGCGCCGCATGCGGAAGCTCCGCATCCTCTTCAAGGCGTTCACCGGGGCGGGCGTGTCCGTCAAGTCGGTCACGGTGAAGGATGCGGCCGGCGGCACGGTGATCCCGCGGGCCGAAGAGGCCGCGGCGGCGGCCAAGCGCGAGCTGCGAATTTCCCCGGGCGACCAGATCCTCGTCACCTACGACGACCTGCGCCGCCTGCGCGAGGACACGCCGACCCTGACCGCCAAGCTCAACTCCTCGTACTACAACGGGACGATCGTCCTGGCGAACGAGATGATCGTCGGCACGGGCGGGCCGAACGACCCGCGCAAGACCGAGTACTATCCCGCCCGCCGCTGCCGCGCGGGCGACCAGCTCATGGTCGTCGTCACCGACTACGACGAAGACACGACCGACGAGCGCGACACGGTCGAAGTCCACGTCTCGACCACGAGCGGCGAGAAGCTGACGCTGAAGTCCCTGGAGACCGCTCCGAACGCGAGCGACGACCGGCAGAAGCACGCGGGCCAGTTCCTGGCGATCCTCAAGATCGGCACGGAAACCAAGGGCGACACGGTCAAGGTCGTCCAGGGCGACCGCGTAACGGTCAGCTATCTCGATAAGGAAAATACCAAGCCCGGCGTGCCGATCGAGCGGTCGTTCTCCATCGACGAGGCCGGCCGCGGCGAGCCGAAGTTCCTCGTCTATCGCACCACCATGAAGCAGGTCGAGGACAAGAGCCCCGAGGCCGAGGCCAAGCGCAAGGCCGTCCGCGCCAAGGAGCACAAGGAAGTCGTCCTGTACCGCGACCAGATCGTCGCGCGCCATCCGGACTACGAGCCGCCGCCCGATCCGAACGCCCCGAAACCCGCGCCCAAGCCGGAGACTCCGAAGGCGGAGGCCCCGAAGCCCGAGGCGACCAAGACAGCCCCGAAGGCCGACGGCGCCAAGGGCGAGGCCGGGACGGCCGGCGCCGCGACCGAGGCCGGCAAGGCCGAGGCCCCGAAGGCTGAGCCCGGCAAGGAAGGGCCGGCCAAGGCCGAGAAGCCCAAGGCCGAAGCCCGGAAGGGTGACCTGTCGAAGGCCGACCTCGAGAAGCTCGAGGCCGATAAGTCCGAGGGCGCGCCGGTGAACGCGCTGGCGCCGCTGCTCTTCGAGATCGAGTACGCCCGCATGGCCCTCAACAGCGGCAGCACGTTCGACGTCATCGCGGTGGCCGACTCCGAGATCCGGGCCGCCCGGCGCGAGAACCGCGAAGCGGCCACGCTGAAGGTGCCGGTCTACCTCGACCCGATCGACCACCTGTCGTCGGTGAAGGGGTACCCGGTCCAGCTTATGAGCCACATCCGGCGCGACCGCCCGAACATGCTCCGCGAGGGCGTCTTCGCGGGCGTCGTCCGGTTCCAGATCGGCAAGCACGGCGACCCGATCGACGACCTCGTGACGACCGGCGAGAAAGAGTTCGCGTCGGCCAGCGAGCGCCAGTCGGAGCAGGGCGGATTCCTCTACCGCGTGCCCACGCTGATCGTGAGCGGCAACGACGTCGTCCACCTGGTCGTCAAGAACGCCGAGACGGGCAAGATCGTGGACCAGAAGGTGCGGCTCCTCAACGACGCCCGCCTCGAGATCATGGACGACACCTATACGATCCGCACCGACGCCATCCACCTGGGCGAGAAGTTCTACATCAAGCTCGTCGACCCCGACCACGACCGGACGGACGAGCGCGACGTCGTCGACGTCCAGGTGAAGGCCACGAGCGGCGACACGGTGACGATGAAGCTCACGGAAACGTTGCCCCATAGCGGTGTGTTCACGGGGAGCCTCCAGCCGATTTTCATCGGCGAAAAGAATAAGCCCGCCCCCGCCGCAGGCGCCGCTGAGAAGGAGCCCGGTAAGGCCGCTCCGGCCGCGAAGCCGGCGCCGGTCCCCGGGGCCAAGGGCGAAGCGGGGGACAAGGGCGCCGCTCCGGCGGCGAAGGACGCCCCGGCGAAGCCCGCCAAGGAAGGCCCTGCCGCCCCCGCGAAGGAAGGTCCGCCGGCCCCGGCCAAGGAGGCCGCGCCCCCGGCCAAGCCCGACGCCATCGTCTACGTGAACTTCGGCGACGAAATCACGTTCACGTTTGTCGATGACATGCCGCTCTCCTGCGCCCCGCCCCTCACGGTGACGGCCTCGGCGAAGATCCACCTCGGCGCCGACGCCGAGCTGGCCGTCTTCACCAAGCGGTTCAAGGACCCGGAGATGGCCGTCAAGACCCGGTTCCTCATGGCCGAGGCCCTCTTCGAGATGGCCAAGGAGCACCGCAAGCTGAAGGCCGTCGAGCGGGCCGACGAGGAGATCGCGCGCGGCAAGCGGGTCCTCGAGGAAGCCCTCCGCGACTACCCCGACACGGCCCTGGCCGTGCAGGGCGAGTTCCTCCTGGCGAACCTCGCGCAGGAACTCGGCAACTTCCAGGAGGCCATCGGCCGCTACTCCCACGTCATCGCCGGCTGGAGCGATTCCGAATACGCCCCCATCTCCCAGTTCCGTAAGGCCGTCTGCTTCGAGAAGATGAGCAACTACGACCAGGCCTGCGAGGACTACGTGAAGGTCACGTACATCTATCCGGAGAGCCCCCTGGTGGCCGACGCGACGATCCGCCTCGGCAACTACTACTATAAGAAGGAAGCCTACAAGGTCGCGGGCAAGATCTTCTTCAACTTCCAGCAGAAGAACCCGCAGCACAAGCTGGCGCCCGAGGCCCTCTTCCTGGCGGCGCAGTGCTACTACAAGCTCAACGACATGCCGGAAGCCATCCGCCTGTTCGATATGATTACCAAGGACTATCCGAACGAGAAGGACGTCCGCGCCGAGGCGATGTACTGGCTGGCCGACTCGTACTTCAAGGCCAACGACCACCGCAAGTCGTACCAGAACTTCATGAAGCTGACGTACGATTATCCGGAGTCGAAGTGGGCCAAGATCGCGCGCGGCCGCCTGACGGAGGAAGTGTTCACGAACCTCAAGGAAGAGCAGTAGCGGGGACGCGATGAGACGCACGCTTGATATCCTGGCGGGTGTGGCTGGCCTGATCCTGGCCCTGGGCGCCCCCGCGCGCGCCGATCAGCCGGAATCGTGGAACTGGCGGCTTTCGCCCGAGAACTACAAGAAGATGAACCTCCACGAGCGGGCCCTCTACGACAAGGCGGCCGACCTCCTCCAGGCCGGCAGCACCAAGGCGGCCGCCAGCGAGTTCGAGAAGCACAAGGTCCAGTTCCCGGACTCCGCCGTCCTGCCGTACATGGTCCTGATGCACGGCTGGGCGCTGCACCAGTCGCACAACCGCCTAGCCGCCATCAAGGTCTATAACGAGATCATGGACTACTTCGCCGACAAGGTCGACGTGGCGGCCCCGGCCCTCTACTGGACGGGCGTCGCCCACATGGAGAACGGCGACACCCTGAAGGGCATGAAGGCCCTGAAGGAGATGGTCGAGGACAAGGACTATCAGAAGCATCCCCTGGCGGCCGGCGCCCTCCGGCGGCTCGGCGAGAACTGCTGGCTCAACAAGGACTACGCCTCGGCCGCGAAGTACTGGAAGCAGACCGTCCGCGACTTCGGCGCCTCCAATGGTGAGCAGGCCACGAAGGCCCGCCGCAGCCTGGACACATACTTCATCCTCACCCGCGACTACGCCGGCATGGACGCCTGGATGAACGCCGAGAAGGGCTGGGACGATCCGAAGACTCGCTCCGGCCTCCTCACGGAGACGCAGGACGTGGCGTTCTGGGGCTTCGCACGCGACTGGGCCGATGCCTACACCGACAAGGACCCCGCCAAGAATACCGCCCGCAGGACCGAGGACATGAAGGCCTATTACGCATGGTATAAAGTGCAGAAGGGCTGGTACGACAAGGCCAAGGACCCCTGGAGCTGGTTCGAGCGGGGCCTCCAGTACCTGTGCGGCATCTGGGGCGAGAAGGAGGAGCGCCGCCGCGTCGCCGACGAGGCGGTCGCGTTCGTCAAGGCGCTTCCCGCCCCGGCCGACCGGGACGATAAGTACTCCTTCCTGTGCGACCGGCTGCGCGACGCCCGCGACTACGAGCGGGCCGTGATCGTCGCGAGCTTCATCTCCGACCCGCTCCTGGCGAGCTACAAGCAGTACGAGTTCCTGGCGCACCAGGGCAAGTGGGCCGAGGCGATCGCGCGGCTCCAGCAGATCGAGGGCTCCGGCAATGCCGCCTGGAAGGTTCGGGCCATGAACGAGCGGGCCCGCGCCTACCGGGAGCACACGGGCGAGTACGAGAAGGCCGTCAACCTGTACCGCGAAATCAACGATCCGCCGCGCACCCTCTGGGACATCGCCGACTGCTACAAGCGGTGGCAGAAGGAGAAGGAAGCCCTCACGACGTACACGGAGATCGAGAACGCGTTCCCGGCGGAGGCGCCCCGCGCGGCCTGGGAAAAGACGCGGTACCTGGACGAGCGGAAGAACCGCGACGCCACGATCGCCTCGGCCCGGCGCCTGATGAAGATGTACCCGAAGTCGGCGGAATCGTCCAACGCGCACCAGATGCTGGAGAAGTACGGCGTGAATCCGGGAGGAGGCGTCTCGGACAGTGAATAGGCCCGCCCGAAGGGCGGGAAACCTGAAATCCGAAATCCGAAACCCGAATCAAATCCGAAAAGGCAATGACGAAGGAACACCGGGGCCGAACGCGTGCCGTTGCCTTCATTCGGATTTCGGATTTGCCGTTGTGATTCGGGTTTCGGATTTCGTCATTCGGATTTGCCGCGGCTTGCATGCGAATCGAATATCATGGTAAGGATACAGATATGAGCCTGTTCGGCCACCACGGGCGTTCTAGGGTCCTCGTGCTCCTCGGCGCCGCCGCCCTCCTCGCGCCGAGTGCGGCCCATGCGGTCCGCACGCCCGCCGCGGGCGAGGGGGCCGCCACCGAAGAGGCCAAGATCGAGTTCCAGGCCAACGACATGGTCAACCGCGGCGTCGACCTGCTGGAGGCCAAGCAGGAGGAGAGGGGCCTCAAGCTCATCGCGTCGGTGCCGGAGATGTTCCCGAAGTCGAAGGCCCGGTTCCGCGCCCACCTCGTCGTCGGCAAGGCCCACGTCGACAAGCGCCGGTTCGAGCTGGCCATCAAACAGTTCGCCCACCTCGCCGAATCCGAGGACCCGGAAGAGCAGGCCGAGGCGCTCTACCAGACGGGCATCTGCTTCTACCAGCTCGGCAGCTTCGACAAGGCGTTCATGGCCCTCCGGAAGGTGACCAACGAATTCCCCTGGAGCGTTTTCGCGAACGAGGCCTACTACTACATCGGGCAGTGTCACTTCAAGCAGAACCGCTGGGCCAAGGCGATCGAGGCCCTCGAGATGGTCGGTACCAGCGTCCCGGCCAACGCCCAGGGGGACGTCCTCGCCGAGGCCGGGCAGCGCCTCTACGTCAAGGTCCACGACAAGGACCTCGTCATCCTCGGCGCCCTCAAGGAGAAATGCCTCGTCGAACTTGCCACCAAGGGCGGCGACAAGGAGACCCTCGAGCTCGAGCCGCTCGGACGCAGCGGCGAGTACTACATCGGCTCCATCCCGACCGTCCCGGGCAGGGCCGTCCCCGGCGACCGCCTCCTCCAGGTCATCGGCGGCGACACGGTCACCGTGTCGTATATCGACCAGAACACGGAAGGCGGCGAGCGCAACCGGAAGGTCCTCCAGACGGTCCAGATGGTCTCGACCGCCTCGATCGGCTTTACGGACGGCGCGTTCCGCGAATACACGAAGGGCGTCTTCGGCGACGCCGACTGCTTCATCCGCGTCAAGGACCTCGACCGCGACGTGACCGACGGCAAGGACACGATCCAGGTCAAGGTCTCCAGCGAGTACAAGGTGAAGAAGGAAGACCTTCCGGCCGACGCCGCCAAGACGGGCGTCGACCTCGAGGAGAAGGCCGACAAGATCGTCCGCCGCGATTCGGTCACCGTGACGCTGACCGAGACTGAAGGCCACTCGGGCCTCTTCGTCGGCACCGTCGTGCCCCACGTCGTGGCGCCGGACGCCGACATCAGCCAGACCGACGACAAGCTCATGGCCTGCAAGGGCGACGACCTCGTCCTGGAGTATGCCGACGAGCACCACATGCTCGGCCCCGATCCGCGGACCGTGACCTACCGGGCGCAGCTCCTCCTGGGGCAGATCCAGGACGTCAAGATCGAGCACCGCGAGGTCCAGTCGCTCGACCTCAAGGCCCGCAAGGACCTGATCGAGGCCAAGATCTTCCTGAAGCTGGGCCAGATTTTCAAGGACGTGGGCCTGCTGACGAAGGCCACCGAGAAGGCCGCCGAGGGCCTCGACCGCGTCGAGGACGTGATCGCGACCAGCCTGAAGGCGAGCCTCGACCGCTCGCTCGTCGAGGAAGCGTTCAGCGTCAAGTGGGAGCTCCTGATCGTCCAGGACAAGCTGGCCGAGGCCATCAACGTGTGCAACACGCTGACGCGCCTGTTCCCGGACTCGACCCTGGTCGACAAGGCGCTCCTCAAGATCGGGATGGCCAAGGCCGAGGCCGGCAATCCCGGCCAGGCCATCGACATCTTCAACTCCGTCATCCGCCTCCCGAAGTCGACCTTGAAGGCCGAGGCCCAGTACAACATCGGCCTCGTCATGGAAAAGCAGGCCCGCGAGGACGCCGAGCGGAACCACGCCGACCCGGTCCTGAGCGCCGCCATGATGGCCTACAAGAAGTGCGCCGACACGTACCCCGATTCGCCGTACGCGGGCGACTCCCTCGACAAGATCGTCGGCTACTACAT
>Ga0209777_10006359_pt1 | contig 13304 bp, 9 predicted proteins | sample FrelakmetHBP12HB_FD_187147 | JGI IMG/M metagenome (GOLD analysis project Ga0209777, IMG submission 187147) | Freshwater lake sediment microbial communities from the University of Notre Dame, USA, for methane emissions studies -HBP12 HB (SPAdes)... | ecosystem: Environmental > Aquatic >...
GTGGGCCGCTGGGGGACTTGTACCTGGTGATCCAGGTCGAGCCGCACCCGTACTTCCGCCGCGAAGGGCAGGATATATATATAGACGTGCCGATAAGCATCTCCGAGGCCGCGCTCGGCACGACCGTCGAGGTCCCGACGATCCACGGCCGCACGGCCGTCCGCATTCCGCCGGGGACCGCGAGCGGCACGAAACTGCGACTCCGGGGGCAGGGGGTCTCCGATGCACAGGGCATCGGGCGCGGCGACCAGTACTGCGTCATCAAGATCGTCCCGCCGCGAAAGTTGAGCGACGAGCAGCGGAAGGTTTTCGAGCAACTGCGCGCCGCGGAGGCCGAGAACCCGCGGGCCGACGTTCCCTGGAACCGCAAGGGATAAGGCAGCAAGGTCTTGCGCGGCGGCTCTGTCGCCCAGGCGACTCTTCGACCTGAGCCGCCGCGCGAAGGTAAGCGCGTCAGCATGGCGGCGCGCGGCAGGTCAGGAGACCAGCCGCGCAAAGGCGTGAGCCGCTGTGCAAAGGCGGAGTGGCACTGCGGGAGCCGGTGAGATCATGGCCGAGAACGATCCCGAAATCTTCACTCTCGCCAAGGCGGGCGAGACTCTGGGCGTCACCGTCGAGGACATCCAGTCGTACATCGACGAGGGCCTGGTCGAGCCGCGACGCGATGCCTCCGGCGCCCCCTACTTCACGCGGGTTGAGATGCGGCGCCTGTGGAGCATCGTCACACTGAGCCGCGACGTGGGCATCAACCTGCCGGGCGTGGCCGCGGTCCTCAGCCTGCGCGAGCAGCACGAGCGCATGCGGCGCGATCTGGAGACGCTGATCGAGATCGTCGAGCGCGAGTTGGGGCCGGACTGCTGGGACCGCCTGTGGCCCGAAGGCCGGCCGCGACCCGAGGCCCACATCTCGGTCGACGGCGTCTCGGACGCGGAAGGCGAGGCGCCTGGGCAGGGTGGGACGCCCGGAAACTCGCCCGCGGGCTGAGAACTCTCGAATCATGGGTGGCATGGTCACGCAACGTATGTGTTTAGCGTGAACGCTTAAACAGGGTGGCACGGCAGCGGCGCTTTTGCCGCGGCCGTGCTAACTGTGCCAATTCGGATAGCACGGTCACGCAACGGCGCGTGGCCGTGCCACCCGGTGCGCCCCGCTAAACACATACCACGCAACAGCGTGACCATGCCACCCGGCTCACGCGAGAAAGGCATCGCATGATGCTCGCAACCCTGATGGCCGCCGATGCGGCTGCCCACGAGGCCCGCCTCGAAGGCTGGGTCTGGTGGGTGACCCTCGTTGTCTGCCTGGTGGTGGTGCTTCTGGTCCTGGCCACGTTGCGGCGGCATTTTGTGCGGCCGATGTCGCACACGCCGAGCGACACGAGCGACGCATGGGCCGAGGCGGGCCGGCGTCTTGCCGCCCCGCCGCCCGATGACAAGAGCGATACGGACTCCGGGGGCTAGGCATCGCCATGACGCATCAGGAACCGCCGCGAGATGTTCGCCCGGCCAAGCCTCGGGCGACGCTGGGCCGAAAATCGCGGCTCCTTAAGACGAGCCAGTTCAAGGCCGCCTACGCCGGCCGCGCTCGCGTCGGCGATGGCCGCGTCGTTGCTTATGCGCTGGCCAACGGTCTGGACCTCACGCGGCTGGGGTTGTCGGTGGGGCGGCGCGTGGGCGGGTCGGTCCAGCGGAACCGCATCAAGCGTCTGCTGAGAGAGGCGTTTCGCCTGGCCCGCGCCGAGTTTCCGCCGGGGTACGACATCGTCCTGGTGCCGCTGGGCCCGGGCGGCACGTTCGCGGAGTTCCAGCAGAGCGTGCGGGCGCTTGTGCCCGAAGCGATTCGGCGGGCCCGCGCGGTCGCCGGCCGCGAGGGCTCGCCCCAAGGGCCGCAATGACGCTATGGCAATGCGCGGGTGACCATGTTTGCCTAACGGGAACTTGCCCGTGCAGAGCACATGGTCACGCAAAAGCGTGACCATGCCACCCGGGTGGGGGATTAGTCAAGAGGGCCGCAGGTGCAAGGGTGACCGTGGGTGATGCAATTCGGGCCGCTGGCCGGTGGGTGGCCGAAGTGTTGATCCTGCCCGTTCGTTTCTACCAGAGGTTCATCAGCCCGCTCCTCGGCAGCCACTGTCGGTTTGCGCCGTCGTGCAGCCAGTATGCCGTGGAGGTGTTGCGGGTGCATGGCGTCTTTCGCGGAACGGCGCTGGCGGTGTGGCGGATCCTGCGCTGTAATCCGTTCGGGCGGAGCGGCTACGATCCAGTGCCGCCGAAGAAGACTCGCGGCAACGCGAAGTCCTGAGCGACTCGCGCTGATGCCCGGGCGCAAGGCTGCGCCGCGCGAGTGGCAAAAAGAACGCGGCGGGTCGGGAGGCCCGCCGCGAGGGAGTTGAATCTTGAATCTGCCATCTGGAATCTGAGATTTGAAATTTCAGATTGCAGATTTCAGATTTCAGATTGCAGAGAGCGAAGCCGTTACCGCGTGATTCCCGCGCGGGCCTTCATCTGGTCCATGTTCTTCTGGATGTCCTTGGCCTGCGGCGAATCGGGGTACTTCTCCACCAATTCCATCGCCAGGGCGTACGCCTCGCGGTGCCGCCCGGTCTGGACGTGCTCGGCGATGCGCGTCTCCCACTCCTTGCGTTCCTCGATGGCGGCGTTGCGGCGGAGGTCCTCGATCTGCGCCTTGAGGCTCTGGGCCTCGGGGCTCTCGGGATGGTTCTCCATCAGGGTCTCGGCCGCGCGCAGGCCCTGCCGCCAGTGCTTGCGGGCCACCAGGTGCTCGACCTCGCGGAAGAGGCGCTGCTGTTCCTGGCGGCTGCTGGCGGCCTGCTCGATCTGGACGGTCTCGGGCAGGCGGGCGGCCTCGGGGTTCTCCGGGAACTGCTCGGCCAGGCCCTGGGCCAGTTCCAGCGCCCGCTCCCAGAGGCCGAGGCCCATGTAGCGCTGGACCTGCTCGGTGACGTTGGCGATCTCGGAATGCTCGTGCTGGCGGAGGGCCTCCGACAGTTGTGCCTCCATCTGCGGGGCGTCGTTGCTTTCGGGATAGCGCAGTCGGAACTCTTCCAGGCGCTCGCGGGCGTCGCGGTACTTGCCGGCCTTGGTGAGTGCCTCGACCTCGCGTCGCATCGCCTGCTGTCGGTGCTTCTTGGCGATGTCGCGCTTGGCGGCTTTCTCGGGGTCGTCCAGGAGGGTGTTTTCCATGATCTCCGACAAGAGGCTGACGACCTCTTCGTGCGAGGCGCCGCCCAGTTCGGAACTCGTCGGCTCGCCCGCGCCGCGTTTCTGTAGGGCGTCGCGTAGCATGCGTTCCATGAGCTTCGCGCTGACGGCCGCGCTGAACGTGTACTTTACGACCATCGCCAGCCCGACCGCGAGTGCCCCGCTCACCAGGCCCGCGAACACGATCACGCCCCGGTTCATCAGGAACTGGGCGGTGGTCTCGGCCGGCGGGATGATGGCAGAGACCAGGACGGTCAGGGCACACACGATCCAGAGGACTGTGCCCAGGATACAAAGCAGCGCCACGGTCCACTGCGGCCGGGGAAGTTCCTTGCCGATCTGTCCACCGCCCCAAAGCCTGGTCATGCTGCGTCTCCTTTCTGCTGAAGTTCGCCCGGATTGCCGGCGGCCGGCCTGGCGGTTTCCCTCGTCCTCATGCCCGGCGCCGGCGGTGCGCGCGACGACGATTTTTTCGGCAAGGCCTTAGTTACGGGCGATTGCCGTTACGTAGGGGCAAGGCATGCCTCGCCCGATGAAGCCCCACAGGCGCGCGGGCGAGGCATGCCTCGCCCCTACATCCTCAAAGCGCCCGTGACCGAGGCCTTACTTTTTTTCGACGCTTTTCGCTTGACAACATGAATTTCCGGTTTATGGTTCTTTGTCAGTGTTGTCTTAATCGGCCCATCCCAGCGCAAGGGCCTCACTTGTGCGTCCTAGACGTCATGAGTGGGGCCCGCTTTATGTGTGTTCCTCGTTGTTTCCCCGCCTCTGCGCCCTCGCCGCTGGACGGCCGAACGCGCCCATTGTAGCAAAGCCCCCGCGGACAGGAAACATTTTCTGGACCAAAAGGGACGGCAGGCCGACATTCTTCCCCTGCCGGTCGGCGGCAAAAGGGGAGGGGGCACGGCCTGTCGCACGCGCGACGGGGCTGGCCGTGCCCCCTGGTGCAATATCTCTGCTGCTTGTTTACCGGTTCGTGAATGTCCGAAGAGACTATTTGCCCCGGGCCCTTCGACCGGTCAGGACCGCCACCAGCGCGCTGCCCAGAAGGGCCAGCGTGGCGGGCTCGGGCACGGGGGGCGCCGGCGCGATCGGGGTCGAGCCGCCGCCACCGCCACCGCCAGGGACGGCTTCACCGGGGACGCTGCTGCCGGGAACGCCGCTGCCCGCCGTATAACCCGCCGGAACCGAACTATAGGACTCGATCGGGTTGGCGGCGAAGCCGGTCGGGTGCTGAATCGGCTTCTCGTGCGGGCGCCAGTCGACGGGCAGTTCTGTCGTGCCCACCAAGGCCACCCGCGTGCCCCCGGTTTCATTGCCGTGCGTGACGACCAGCGAAACGCTCAGGCCCATCTGCGACAGGAACGTCGGCAGGATGCCCAGGTCGAGCCCGACGGCCACGGCCGTTTCCGACTCGTTGGTCGGGGGCGGCGCCTGCCGCCGGCCGAAACGGTCTGAATTCGAGCCGATGTCGGCCGCGTCAATCCGCGAGAAGTGTTCGATGTCGAGGTAGGCTCGCGGCTGAATGCCCAACCCCTCGAAGTCCGTCGAGTGATGGTTCCCCGGGAACTCCAGCGCTACGACCATCTGAGCGTTGATGTGCGGGCGAATGTAGCTGATCGACGTCTCGGCGGCCGAGCTCCAGGAATCCATCTTGCCCAGGGGCCGGCCGCTCATCACGCGGCCGAATCCGCCCGGATTCAGCCCCATCATGGACGTGCTGCCCCATGGCACCGCCCGCTCGTCCGAGTCGGATGCCACGAGCCCATTGGCGTTAGGGAAAGAGAAGGGGCCTATCTGCGTAACCGGCGACGGCTCTTCGCCCACTGCATGGTAGACCAGCGGCGTGGGAGGCTTGATGGCGGCTGCGGTATCCGCCATGCTGATCATAAGGCCGGGCGCGCACTGTCCGGCCGCGACGCAAGGGTCCGTCAAGCGGAGTCGGGCGGTTTCCGTTGCGGGAGCCACCGGCGAACAGAACCCAGGAAAATCGATGGCCGCGGTCGACATCATGCCGGCATGGGGTGCCGCCCATGCGGCAGAGGTCGCCACTAGAAGGTACAGGATTGCAACTACAGACTTGCAGACAATCTCCGCGCGCTTTGGCATCGCTCTGCTCCCCCGGTGTACCTACAGGCCGCAGACCCCCGTCTGTGGTGGGTGTAGGGACGCCGCTTGTACTGTGCCCGCACTAACTACACAACTGTAGTCTTGCCACTCCCCGGGTGCATAGGCAGGAAGGTGGTACTTTCTGCCATCGGGAGTATACAGGAAATGGGCGGAAAAGCAAGAAAGAGAGGAAATGATTCTGTACGCAGGCCAGACTACAAGTCAGTGCCCAGGCTACGGATGGACCCAAACCAGCCCCCGCCGACAAGGCGGCGCGGGCCTATGGTCAACGCCGATAGGGGCGGGGAGGCGTACCGAGCGGCCTGCCCGCCGCGCAACAATACCTCAGTCAAACCTCGGGGACCCGCCGACACGCCTGTAGCGTGCCGGCAGACCCACAATCGGGGGTCTGCGGCCCGTTTGCTGGGGGAGCCTGAGGCCCGCCAAAGCAACCGGTACACCCGCCAAGATCATTGCCAGGCACACCTTCCGCCGGGGGGAAAGGGCTCTCGGCGCACGCCCCTTGGTCCGCCGTAGCCCAAGCCCCCGGCGTGGCGACGGGTACTGCCCGCCGCCCTGAAGGTCGCTTGGCCTTATGTCAGATGTAACCTTCGTCCTACGCTCTGAACCCTAAACATTCTGGGCCTCGCGTCAAGCAAGCCGTGGCCTCAGGGCGGAGAATCTCCTGTAAGTGCGTGTGGATGCGTGGGTTACGACGACGCGAATTGCGGCCAGCCGCCGGAGTTTTTCCTGCGCGCGGCCCGGAAAAGGTGTGGAAAACTCCGCTGCCGTCGATAGCCCGTCAACGCCGGCGGCAACGGCAGATAGCGCCAACCAAGGCGAGAAAAGGCTTGCGGGATGATGGAAACGAGAGACAATTCCTCAGCGGCCCGCGGCGGTCGCGGGAGGATCGTCCGGGAACTCCCTGATCACAAAGCGAGGTGTGAAACATGAACCGTTTTGCCATGACCCTCCTGGTTGTGCTCGCCTGTGGCTTTCCGGCGGTGGCTCAAAAGGCAACCGCCGGGGAGGCTTCCGCGGCCACCCCGGCATTTGAGTGCCTTGCCAAATTCACTGCGGTGGACGTGCCGGCGACCGGCCCAGCCGAAATCCCGTCGGAACCCTCACTCAATAAGTTGGCATCAACGCACTTGGAGTTCGTCAACCTGCCCGGCAAGGGCCTGGCCCAGCATCCGATGCTTTACATCGGCGAGGGCTACAACACGATGCTCCTCGTTAAGGACGGCAAGGTCATCTGGACCTATTCCACAGGTAAAGGATGGGAATACGACGACATCTGGTTGCTCAGCAACGGAAACATCCTCTTCTCCCGGATGCAGTATGCCGAGGAGATCACGCCGCAGAAGAAGGTCGTCTGGCACCTCGACGCCCCCACGGGAACCGAAATCCACTCGGTCCAGCCGATCGGGCTCGACAAGGTCTTCGTCATGCAGAACGGCCTGCCCCCCAAACTGATGATCATCAACAAGAAGACCGGCGCCGTGGAAGTCTCGTACGAGTTGGTGGCGCCGAGTCCCAAAGGTCCTGGCGGCGTCCACGGCCAATTTCGCCGCGGCCGGATCACCGCCGCCGGAACTTACCTTGTCCCCTGGCTGAGTCTGGGCAAAGTCGTCGAGTACGACAAGGAGTTCAAAGAGATCTGGTCCTACGACATTCCTTCCCCTTGGGCGGCGATCCGCCTGCACAACGGTAACACGCTGATCTCCGACGAAAAGGAAAAACTCGTCCGCGAAGTCAGTCCCAGCAAGGAGACGGTCTGGGAATTCAAACTTTCCGACCTGCCGCCGGAGATCGTGTTCCTCGACTCCCAGAGTTGCGTCCGTTTGGCCAACGGCAACACCGTCCTTTGCTCGCGGGGCAGCGGCGGCAAAGGCTGCCAGTTGGTCGAAATCACTCCCGAGAAGAAAGTCGTCTGGGCCCTGTACGACTGGAAGAACCTCGGACCCGCGACCGCCGTGCAGATACTGGAAGACCCGGGTGTTCCTGAGAGGCCCGGCGACCTGCAGCGGTGATCGGGCGCAGCGGAAGGGCAGCATGCGGTAAGTGCAATCGGGGAACGCGGGAACGGGGTAGCGAGGTAACCGGTATCGTGTCCGCGGAAATCCCTCGCCCCAACGGGGCGACGGGGTGTAGCCACGGGTGGAGCGACGCCGCTTTTGGCGTCGCGCAACCCGTGGGAGTGTTCGTGTCTTGATACATCCGCCCCGACGGGGCGGAGGAATCACCGGGCGCGGGCGTGCTTTCGTCGCTGCGAGAATCTCCTTCGCCCCGCCGGGGCGAAAAAGGGAAAAAAAGGAAGATGGACTCTCCTCATCCGCTTTCCACGGGTTTCGCGTCGGGCCGCCATGCGGCCGCGCCGCTCCACCCGTGGCTACATTCCGACGCCCCGTTGGGGCTGAAACAGCGATACTGCGGCCGGGAAAGACCGAATCACGGGAAACCCGAGAACGCTACACGGGGAATAGTATGGGTAGCGTCTCCCTCGGCTCCTCGGCTCATGTTATCGCGAGTCCTTAATGCCCAGCCTTCTTCAGTAGAATCAGCAAAAGCGCCTGCGTTTTGTCTGCTGTTTCCTCTTTCTTCATGGTCGCTTCCACGTCTTCTGGTTTAACGGCGTCAAGCGCCTTGTTGAACGTCAAATCGTCAAATCGTCCGCTTTTGTCAACGTACCAGCCGGAGGCTTTCATCAGCACATTTAACGGCTCCCCCTTTTGGGGATTGTCTACAAGGCGCAGACACTGGGCTATCCTTGCTGGATTGAGATTGGTCAGTGCCTTGTCAAAAGCTTCCCGATTTATTTTGCCACGTTCCGTCACAAATTCACTTGCGGAACCCACAAGACATATGAAGGCCACGGCTTTTGGATAATCGGAGGTCTTATCGATGAGCAGGGCCTCCCCCTCCTTAATCTTCTCTTCGGTAATGTTCTCGACGGCAGCGTTAAATGTCTCCTTGTTGGCCGTCAAATGATTCACCTCGTTGGTCCGGTCCTTCAAGATAAAAGATTTTGCTGCGAGAGAAATGGATGCCATGATTTCGTGGACTTCTATTATGTTGAATTTTTTACTACTGAGCCCTATAAGGCATTTGATCTTCTCGAAGTCGGCCCCCATTTTGATCGCAAACTCAGCGGCGTGGACCTCCTCCTCGGCAAGATCGGTTGTGGAATCAAATGTGGGCTTGGAGGATGCCGGTGGGCTGACGGGCTTTGGCGGAACCTCCCCAGCGGTTGGCGCTGCCGACGGCGAGCCGCCGGCCGTGGCAGACTCGAACCACACGTTCGCCTTGTGAATCCAACCCTTGGACGGAGATAGACCGTACCAGTCGCCCTTGACCTCGATCACGTCGAACGACTCGCCCTTTCTGACCGTCATCAGGAGGTCCTTGCCCGACATCACTGGCGCCTGGTCGGCGGTCACCGTTACCTTTCCGAGGATAGCGGCTTGGCCCGTTGTAACCAGGCAGCAGAGGACCACAACCACCAGCAACTTTCGCATGGAAGCCCTCCTTAAAAGTGATCTTGGCGCTGGTGTACTGGTTCATCCTGAACTGGGCGTGAGCCCAGTTCGAGTAGCCGCCCCAGTCTGTGCCGCGCTACGGCATCAGTTCCCCACCTGGAACACCACCTCGTAATATAACGCCTTCTCCTTTGCCCCGTCAATCGTGAACCGCCCGTTCTCCACGGCGAGCGTCTTGCCCGTGCGGCGGCCGTCGTGGTCCAGCACGTTTACCGCCTGCACCTTGCGGCCCGAGAGCGTGATCGTGGCCTTGACGGGCTCAAGCAGGATCGGCGCCTTGCCGTTGTCGATCGTCTTGGAGTCGAGGGCGAAGTACGTAAAGCCGGTGTTTGCGCTGCGGGCTACGGCCGAAACGAGCGCGCTCTTGGCGGTGGCGAGCGTCGCGCCCTTTTCCATCGCCGTGAGGAAGATCGAGGCGTACGGGCAGGCCACGCTTACGCTCACGTCGCCCAACGTCAGCGTCTTGCCCTGCGCAAACCCGACGACCGCTTTCGTGCCCGCCGTGTTGACCGTGAAGTAGCCCTGATCGCCGGTGTCCCAGACGAGTTGCCCGGTGGCGCTGGCGATGGCCGCGCCCTGGCGATACTTCGCCATATCGAGGAACGTTGAGGGTTGCGGCTTGTCGGTGAACTTCACGACCACGCGCCCTGCGGCCAGCGCCTCGGCGGGCACGCTGCCGCTGAAACTCTTGACGTCGCCCTGCTGGACGACCTTGTCGGAGAACGTGAACGTGCCCGTCGCCAGTTCCTCGGGGCTTACGCGGCGCACCGAGAGGACGGGCGATTCCTTCACGTCGCCGCGCAGCACCATCCGCGCCAGCGCCGGGTACTGGCCCAGTTGCGTGGGAGTGTCGGCCTCCCAGACGCCCCACGGGGGCCAGCCGGCGCGGTCGCTCATGCGGCCGGACGGCTGCGACTGGAACTCGTACGAGGCGTCCCAGCCCTGGAGGCCCATGCCGTATGCGGCGATGATCGCCGGGCCCTCGGCGCTGTAGAGCGACGGGTAAACGGTGATCCACTCGCTCAGGCCGAACGGGCGGTCGATTGTCTGCTGGAGGCCGCTCGAGAAATAGCCGCTGCCCGGCTTGGCGAGCATCGAGTCCGCCAGCCTGCCGCCGAAATAGTTGTGCCGGTCGATGTAGCCTGCCAGGTAATCGGACCGCAGGTTGTAGTAGTGCGGCAGCATCGACGGCGCCTGCCACGGCGATCCGCAGATGGGCCCCTTGTAGCCGGCGTCGCGAATGGCCTTCACGAAGCGGCTATAAAACTTGTTCTGCAACTCGTGCAGCCACGCGGCGGTGTCGAGCAGGCGTTGCCGCGCGCCGCCTTTTTCGCCGGGCAGGTGGTCGTCGCCGAAGAACCACGGGTTGGTCTGCGGCACGATATTTTTGGCGGCGAGGCTTTCGTCGGCCGCGAGGGCGCCGGCCCATGCCTTCTTCAGGCCGTCCTCGGAACCGTACCTGGCCGTCAGCCAGTCGCAGAACCGCGCCATGAAGAGTTTCTTATACGTCGGGCACGCACCGAACGCCTTCTCGGAGGTGTAGAAGAAGATGTCGTCCTCGTTCTGGAGTTCGATGAACGAAAGCGCGGGCTCCTCGGCGTACGTCAGGCCCGTGTGCGGGTTTTTGTGCTTGAGGAGCCCGACGACCATCTCGATCATCAGGTCCTGTACGTCCTCGGCGAAGTTGATGAAACCGTAGGTGTTGCCCTTGAGGTTGTTGGCGATCTCGTCGTATGCCACAAGCCGCCCCCGGTTGCCCGGGCAGACGTAAAAGCCGTACGAGTGCGACCAGCCGAAGTAGACGCCGCTGGCCTTGAGTTGCGAGGCGAAGTAATCCAGCCGGTCGAGGCCGTCGGGGGTCATTTTCGTGGCGTCGTCCAGTTCGCCGATGCCCATCTTGTTCTTCGGATATGAGAACTTGTGCAGGCGCACGCCGCTCACGCCGTACCTGGCGAAGCGCGCGGCCGTCAGTTCGGCGTCCTTTTTCTGCGGGGCGCAGCCGCCGCCGTAAGAGAGGTTCGTGCCCCAGAATTTCACGGGCGCGGCGTCCTCGAACTGAAACCGGTCGCCCACTGCCCGCACGCCGCCGTGCTTGCCGGCGGGCTTCTCCAGCCAGTCGTTCATGCTGATGACCGCCGGGCCCAGGTCGCTCGTGGGGCTGAAGGCGAACCAGTCCGGCCCGGCGAGCGTCTTGGTGAGGCGGTCCAGGTCTTCCTGCTTTGCCAGGAGCGCCATGTCGGCGGGCAGCGTCACCGTCAGCGTCGTGCCGCGTGTGCCTTGCTTGAAGACCTCCGAGGCCAGCATGATGCGCATGTCGCCGTCGAACGAGATGGGGCAGGGCGGGTCCAGCGCGAGCACGATGTCGCCGATTTTCTCGATGGCGAGCACCGCTTTGCCGACGGGGGCCGCCTCTGCGGCCCGGCCGAAGGGCAGGTTCTTCGTGCTCTCCTTGCCGTCGGTGTGCGTCAGCACGAGTTTGCCCCGGGCGATGCGCTTGTCCACGCTGAGACCGGCCATGACCGTCGTGAGGGGCACATCCTTTGCGGCGGTCAGGTCGTAGCGGAAGGAGATTTGCCGGGGCCCACTCTTCCACGCCTGGAACTTGATGTCGATGACTTCGCCGGCGGCCTTGTCGACCGCGAAGGGCGCTGTGACCGCCAGGCGGTCTCCCGTCGCCTTCTCCTTCGCACTGAGGCCGACCCAGGCCCACTTCGGCCCCCAGCCGCCGAGGCCCAGGTGCAGCACGGCCGCGTCGTCCTTCAGGATCGCAAACTCCAGCGAGTTCTGCGGCGAGACGACCGCCGCCCACGGCTCGGCCGCACTCGCAAGGGCGCCGGCGGAGAAGGCCGCTGCAACGAGAACCCCGGCCACGGATAGCCTGCGCATGATGGCCTCCTTGTGTTGGGCTGATAGTTAAACACGGCCGGGAAGTCGGATGGTAGAAAAATCGCGGCATGTTGAGGCAGCGCCGCCGGGCGAACGGCCTCACTGCTTCGGCGGCGTCTTTTCGGGGGCCTCAGACGGTTGCGCCGCCTTCTGCGGCACGTGGAGCGTCTCGGCCAGCCAGCGTGCGGCTTCCTCGTATGCCTCACGGGGCAGAAGATGGCCGCTGTCGTACCAGACCTGTTTCTTCGGCTCAGGCGCGATCTCAAAGGTCCGCCGGCAAGTCTCCGGCGACACCAGGGGGTCCGATTTCCCGCACAGGAAGAGCAGCGGCCGCCCCGCGAAATGCGGAAGCGAGAGCCGCGGGCTGATGGCCGCCAACTCCTCGCCCTTCGGCCCGCCGCCGAGGGCGAAGACGCCCGGGCCGACCATCAGCACCATCGCCTTGACGCGCGGCTCAGCCGGGCCGGCGAGGCTTGAGACCCACGAGCCCAGAGAATAGCCCATCAGCGCCACGCCCGTCTTGTGGTTTATCTCCGGCCGGCCTTCCGCAATGTCCACGAGTTGCCGCACGTCGATCACCGCCTTGCGGTAATTCTCGAAGCTCCGCTGCGGGTCGAGGATGGCCAGCGGCATGCCCGGCCGCTCGCCGTGGCACGGCAGGTCCGCCGCAAGGATCGCAAAGCCCTTTGCCGCCAGCGCCCCGCCGACCATGCCTACCATCTGTGACTTGTGGCTTGTCAGGCCGTGCACCGCGATGACCAGCGGGAACGGCCCTTCCCGGTCCTTGGGCGTGCAGAGGATGGCCGGAACGATATCGCCCGTGGCGTCGCGGAATCTAAGGTGTACGACGTTCATCGGCCCGACCGCCAGGGGCTGGGCCGGGCCGGTCGCCTTGGGCGGCGGCGCATCGGCCGGCGCCTGCGGGGGGCGGGGCCAGAAACCCACCTGGGCCGCCGTAGGCGTCGTCTCCTCGACGGCCAGCGTCTGCGGCCGGGTGTAGTCGAACGGCTTGGCGTCCCAGCCGACCTCGGTCGCGGCCGCCGGCGCGGCCTCCTGGCCTTGCAGGCGCGGCGGCGGCGATGCCTGCGGGTTGTCGGCCGGGGCCGCCGGCTTTGACTCCTCGCCGCAAACTGCGGCGGCCAGAAGCAGCATGGCGGCAAGGGCCAGGCCGGGCCGAAATTCCGTTTTCATCGGACGCTTTCTCCCGCACGCGGCGTGCATGAGGAACCCCCTCCATCATAATGTCCGAGGTCCTCCGTGGTTTCACGGGAATTCGCGCGGCTGTAGCGGACGCTGCGCGGTGGGTCGGGCTTTACCCGCCTGGGCGGAGACCCACCGCGTTTCAGTCGCGTGACATGGCCGCCGGCAACGCGGCGGGTCGGGAGACCCGCCGCGCATAGTGCTACGGGCAAGCGTCAAATGCCCTAATCGCGCAGCTCGACGTGCCAGTACGCGGAATCCAGGAACTGCTTCCACGACCGGTACTTTTCGTTGCCCGCGTGGAGGGTGATGACGGGGCTGAATCGCGGCTGGACGGGCTCGTGCACCA
>Ga0209777_10006360_pt1 | contig 13304 bp, 11 predicted proteins | sample FrelakmetHBP12HB_FD_187147 | JGI IMG/M metagenome (GOLD analysis project Ga0209777, IMG submission 187147) | Freshwater lake sediment microbial communities from the University of Notre Dame, USA, for methane emissions studies -HBP12 HB (SPAdes)... | ecosystem: Environmental > Aquatic >...
GCGATAAGCTGTCATGGCGGTGTCTCCTTTCTTGCCTCACTGGCCCGCCAGGTCAGTAAGGCGGTTTATTGACTAAGTCAGGATACACCGCTCCTTCTCGAATTTCCACCAGATTTGATATTAGCTCGGATGTTGCGCAGATTCAGCGGGTTGCAGCAAGAAATGGCTTGATTCTGATGCTACTGCGCAGTAGTATTGCCCATGACAAGAGAGGTCTTTTTCACCCCTGAGATGGGTGCCCGGCTCAAGGCAATCCGCGAGAAGGTCGGCATGAATAAGGGTGAAGTCGCTGCCCGAATGGGTCTTTCCGGCAAGGGGCGACATAACCTTATTACGCGGCTGGAGACCGGTAAGGTCACGGACCCGCACCTGAGCACGATTACTCGCTATCTCCGCGTCTGCGGAGCGCAGTTCTTTGAGTTCTATGACCTCCTGACCCGGATTGAACCGGTACCTGTAGATACCAGGCCGATTGAGCGTCTGCCGATGAAACGCGAGCAGAAGGAGATGCTCCTGCGCCGGGTGAAGCGGGAAGTCTACAATTATCAGGAAGAAACCAGCTATCCGAAGCGCGGCAAGCCGATTGCACCTGAGAAGCAGAAGCCGGCTGCGTCAAAGCTGGGCGACTACCGGGTGCAGGTGGCAGTGATTGAGCAGGACGTGAAGAAGCTGCTCGGGACTGAGAAGGTCACGCTCGTCGAAGTAGCCGGTTACCTGACCATTGCGCGGAGAATCCTGGGCGAGCTGCGGCGGGAACGGAGACCCGGTTCCAAATCCGAGCTGGGTTCAATTGCGGACTACGTCAGGCAGAACCGGCTGAACCCGGAGCTGGCGGAGCGAATCCGGCAGTTGGTGATTGAACGCTTCCGTCAGTAGACTCAGCGCCAAGGCACAAAGGCACCCGGCGAAAACGCAAGTCCAAAACTCGGAACTTTGACACAAAGGCACTAAGGCACTAAGAATCCGGATTCCGGACCATTATTGTGTCTTTGTGTCTTAGTGTTGAATCCGCCGCTTATCGTTGTGTTCGTCGTGTCGCCGTGTTGAGTTCCGGTCCCAAGTTCGTGTCTTTGTGCCTTTGTGTTGAGATTCTGTCTCGGGATTCGGGCTTGACTTCCCGGTGTTACTCTTCTAGAATTCGTGCTACGATGAGCGGGTTAACCAGATTCGGCATCGCGATGGACAGCACTCTGCTGGCGGATTTCGACCGGCAGATTGCGGCCAAGGGCTATCCTAATCGTTCCGAGGCCATCCGGGACCTGATTCGAGATTCGCTGGTCCAGGAACTGGCCCGGGCCGGGAACCGGGAGATGGTCGGCACGATAACTCTGGTTTATAGCCACGAGACCCATGAATTGAACGACCGGCTGAATCACCTTCAGCATGACCATCACGAGTCAATCGTCTGCACCAGCCATGTCCATCTCGACGCCCACAACTGCCTTGAGGTGCTGGTCGTGCGCGGCAAGGCCCGCCGGATTCAGGCCATCGCCGACCGCCTCATCGGCACCAAGGGCGTCAAGCACGGCAAGCTGGTCCTCACTTCAACCGGTAAGGGTTTGTCCTGACATGCACGCTGATTTGACCGCGCTCTTGGTCACCGCGGCTTCCATCGGATTTCTCCATACCGTAATCGGCCCTGACCACTACCTGCCGTTCATTGCGCTATCCCAGTCCGGCTGCTGGTCCCCGCGCAAGACCGCGCTCGTGACGTTTCTCTGCGGCGTGGGTCACGTGCTCAGTTCGGTAGTGCTGGGTCTGGTCGGCATCGCGCTGGGCGTCGCAGTGACCCGGCTCACCCGGATTGAAGCGGTTCGCGGGAACATTGCGGCCTGGGCGCTCATCGGGTTCGGCCTGGTCTATTGCGCCTGGGGTCTGCGCCGTGCGCTCCGCAGTCGGCGGCATGAGCACCTGCACGCGCACGGGAATGAAGGCGTCCATTCCCACGAGCACAATCATAACCACGAGCATCTGCACGTCCATCCGGGTTCATCCTCCGGTAGCAAGACGCCCTGGGTTCTGTTCACGATTTTCGTGTTCGGCCCGTGCGAGCCGCTGATTCCGCTTGTCATGTACCCGGCCGCAAAGGGCAATTCGGCCGGAGTCGCGCTGGTCGCGGGCGCGTTCGGTCTGGTAACGATCGCCGCCATGCTGGTCATCGTCATGGTCTCGACGTTCGGTCTCAAGCTGGTTCCGGCGGCCCGGCTCGAGCGCTACAGCCATGCTTTGGCCGGGGCGTCGATATTCCTGTGCGGCGTGGCAATTCAGTTTCTTCATCTCTGAGTTCACTCGGCCGCAACCCGCCTCTTGACATTCTCCGGGATTATGCTACAACTAATCCTGTTATGAGGCCGTCCGGCGCGGGAGCGACCGCCGATGACGACCCGAGCAACGAAAGGAGCACCGATGAAGGGATACTGCGTCAAGTGCAAGGGCAAGAAAGAAATGAAGGACGCGAAGGAAGTTAAGATGAAGACCGGCCGGGCGGCCATGAAGGGCGTTTGCCCGACCTGCGGCACCGGCATGTACTGCATCCTTCCCGGCGCACCCAAGAAAGGTAAGAAGTAGACCGGTAAGTCCTGACAAATACGGAGGGGCGCGGCCCGGCATTCGGGTTCCGCTCCTCCTTCGTTTCAATGCGGGTCGCGGAACGTAGAAGACTAACCACAAAGCGCACAAAGTAGACACAAAGGGCACGGAGATTCTCTGTGTTCTCTGTGCCTTCTTTGTGTTCTCTGTGGTTTCTCCTGTTTTCGGAGTTCCGCATTCCGAATTGGGTACTTGACTTCTGGGCGGACTTGCCTAATATCCGTTCCCTATGGCCGGAAAGAAGAAATCAGGAAAGCCCGCCAAGCGGGCGGCTGAGCCGAAGGTCAAGGCCAAGGCTGAGGCGAAGCCGCTCGGCAAGCCGCTGCTGATTGTCGAGTCGCCGACCAAGGCGCGCACGATTACGCGCCTGCTCGGCGAGCGCTATACGGTCCTTTCCTCCAAAGGCCATGTCATGGACCTGCCCAAGAGTTCGCTCGGCGTGGATATCGAGAAGAACTTCGAACCGCACTATATCAATATCCGGGGCAAGGAAGACGTTATCCGCGAATTGAAGGCTGCCGCCGCGAAGGCCCGGGAAATCTATCTCGGCAGCGACCCGGACCGCGAAGGCGAGGCAATTGCCTGGTCCATCGCGCAGGCGGTAGACGGCAATACCGCGAAGCGGGTCCGGTTCCACGAAATCACGGCGCGCGGTCTGGAACAGGCATTTGCCGAGCCGGCCCAGATTGACCTGCACATGGTGGATTCCCAGAAGGCCCGCCGGGTGCTTGACCGGCTGGTCGGCTACCTGGCTTCGCCCCTGCTCTGGCGCGTATTCTCAAGTTCGAATCTCTCGGCCGGAAGAGTTCAGTCGGTCGCCCTGCGCCTGCTCTGCGAGCGCGAGCGCGAGATACTCGCGTTCAAGCCCGAGGAATACTGGCTGATTGACGTTGACCTTAAGACCCAGGCCAGGGAGCGGTTTACGGCCCGGCTGGTGAAGTGCGAAGGCGAGGACTGCCGGATTCCGGATCAGGCCGAGGCCGAGCGCATTCGCCGGGACCTGGAGCATAAGGACGCGCGCTTCTCGGTGGCCGAGGTCCGGCCGGCCGAGCGTCGCCGTTCGCCGGCCCCGCCGTTCATCACCTCGACCATGCAGCAGGAAGCGGCCCGGAACCTGCATTTCACCGGCAAGCGCACGATGCGCCTGGCCCAGCAGCTCTTCGAAGGCATCAATCTCGGCAACGAAACGGTGGGGCTGATTACCTATCCCCGGACCGACGCGTTCCGCGTGAACGCGGACATGATTGAGGCGGCCCGGCGCCGGATTGGCGAGCAGTTCGGCAATGACTACCTGCCGGACAAACCCCGGTTCTTCAAGGAGCGCAAGGGCAGCCAGGGCGCGCACGAGGCGATTCGCCCGACCTCGGTTGACCGTCCCCCGGAAACGGTGCAATCCTCGCTCACGCCGGAGCAGTACCGGCTCTATGACCTGGTCTACCGCCGGTTCATCGCCTCCCAGATGGCCGATGCCCGGTACCAGACCGCGCTGGTGATGGTCCGGGCCGAGTGCCCGGCGCCGAAGCCGGAATGCGGTCGGGGCAACTACGTGTTCCAGGCCAATGCGGTCCGGCAGTTGTTCCCGGGATTCGAGCGGATGTACGGCGAGCCGGAGAAGGAGAAGGTCCTGCCGGAATTGAAACCGGGCGAGGCGCTGACTCTGGAAAAGGTGAAGCCGGAGCAGCACTTCACCCAGCCGCCACCCCGGTATTCCGAAGCCGCATTGATCAAGAAGCTGGAGGTCAACGGCATCGGGCGGCCTTCGACCTATGCCACCATCGTCTCGACCCTGGACGAGCGCGAGTACATCCGGCGCAAGGAAGGCAAGCTTTTTCCGACCGAGCTCGGGCTGAAGGTGAACGACCTGCTGATTCCCAGGTTCGGCAACGTCTTCGAGGTCGGCTTCACGCGGGAAATGGAGAAAGAGCTGGACCAGGTCGAGGTCGGCAAGGAGAAATGGCAGGCCGTGGTACGTCGGTTTTACGAACCGTTCCGCGAGGACCTGACCCGGGCGGAAAAGGAGTTTGAAGAGTTCTGTCCGAAGTGCGGCAAGCCCCTGGCGCTAAAGCGCGGGCGGTTCGGCGCATTTCTGGCATGCTCCGGGTACCCGGAATGCGACTATGTCAAGAAGGAGGAACTGAAGATGAGTGATGAGAAATGCCCGGAGTGCGGCAAGCCGCTCGTCGAGCGGGAGGGCCGCTTCGGCAAGTTCCTGGGTTGCTCAGGCTACCCTGAGTGCAAGTACATCAAGCGCGGGGCGCAACCCGGTTCCGGCGAACCGGCGAAGCCGATTGACGGCAAGTGTCCGCAATGCGGCAAACCGCTGGTCGAGAAGCAGGGGCGCTATGGCGCATTCGTCGGCTGTTCCGGCTATCCCGAGTGCAAGTACATCCAGAAGAAGGAGCGCGCCGCCCCGACCGTGCTCGAGGAAAAGTGCCCGGAATGCGGTAAGCCGCTGGTTGAGCGTACCGGCAAATACGGCAAGTTCATTTCCTGCTCCGGCTACCCGGAGTGCAAATACCGGCCTTCGAAGAAGCTCAAGCAGTAAGCTCAAGCGCAAGCCGATTCCGATTTGGGTTTGTGCCTGGGGTTTGAGCTTGCGCTTCAGAAGCGCTGAATGCTGATTCGGGCGGCCTGGGCCTTGACGAATTCGTCCAGCTTGGCCTGCAGTTTCTGGTTGTACAGGTAGTTCCGGATGTCGTCCTGCATCTCGGAATAGCTGAGCGTCTTTTCGTCAACCCGCTCGACAACCCTGATGATGTGAAAGCCGTGCTCGGATAGAATCGGCGGGCTGATTTCGCCCTGCTTCAGGCTTTCGACCGCCTGGGCAAAGAGCGGCACCAGGCCCTTCATAAAGAACTCACCGAGCATGCCGCCATCGTCCTTGGTCGTCGGATCATCGGAATTGTCCTTCGCCAGTTTCGCGAAATCCTCGCCGGCCAGGGCCCGGCGCCGCAGGTCGGCGACCTGGTCCCGCGCCCGGTTCGTGTCCTCGCTGGTAATCGGCACCTCAACCAGGATTTCCCGGGCGACGGCCTGGTCCCCGGTCCCTTTCTCGCGCTTGATAATCACGTAGCCCTGACGCGAGCGGAAGGGCTTTGAAAACTCGCCGGGTTTCAAGGCAAAGAGCTCGGCCTCAACCTCCTCGGGCAGGTCTCCACGTTCGACCGTGCCCAGCGAGCCCTGTCTTCGCTTCAAATCCGGGTCGGTCGTGAAGGACGAGGCCAGCGCGTCAAAATCCCAGTGGCTCTGCACCAGCCCGGCATAGGCCTGGACGATCTGTTCGTAGCCCTTCTTCTCGGCGTCCTCGGAGGGTTTGGGAATTATCAGGATGTGCGCCAGTTTCACCCGGCCCGGCACCGAACCGAACGAATCCTTGTGCGTAGCATAGAACTGCTCGACCTCGGTCGGCGTGACCAGGATATTCTCCAGCAGGCCGCGCTTAGACAGCAATTGCTGGGCGGTGAGTCGCCGCGTGATTTCCTCGCGGTAGCGCTGCCGGAGCAGGTTTTCGGTCAGGCCCTCGCGGGCCAGCGCCTGCTGGAAGCTGTCCGGACCGCCGAACCGCTGTTTGACGTTCTTGAGACTCACATCCAGTTGTTCGTCGACCTGCTCCTTGGCCACGCTCACGGTTTCGCGTTTAGCTTCTTCCAGAATCACCTGGTCGTTGATCAACTGGTCCAGGACCTGCCGGCGCAGCGCGGTGTCGCGGCTGTGGTCCTGCCGCGCGCTCTCGGGGAGCGGCGTCTGGAGTTTCAGAAACTCGACGCCGGAAACGACCTGACTTTCGAGAATCGGCTGGTCCCCGACCACGGCGACAATCCGGTCCGCGGGCCCGGCCCGGAGTAGTGAGTAGTGAGTAGTGAGTAGGAATAGGAACCAGCAGGCGGCAGGCGGTACGCGGCGGGCGGTACGCGGCACGGCTCAGTTTGCCCAGTAGTTCATCGGCAATAACTGCACCGGGTGCGCGGCCCGCTGTTGGTCCAGCAACCCATCCACGGCCTGGCGGTAGCGCTGGTCGTGCAGGAACGTGCTGATGCGCTCTTTGGCGTCGTCGAAGGCCACGCTGTTGCGCACCTGTTTCCGGTCCGTGACCTTGAGAATCCAGTAGCCCTGGTTGGTATGGACAATCGGGCTCACCACACCGGTCTTTAGACTGAAAACCATCTCCTCCAGCGCCGGGTTCAGTTTTCCCTGCTGGCCCAGGCGGTCCAGTGGGGGCGACTCCTCGCCCTGGCTGGTCGCCCGGTCGGCGGAGCGTTCGCGCGCGAGTTTCTGGAAGTCCACGCCCTTTTTGACGTCGGCCAGCACCGCTTCGGCCGCGCTGTCCGAACCGGACACGATGTGCAGGACTCTCACTGCGTACAGGAAGTCGTCCTTGTGCTTCTGAAAATAGTCGAACACGTCGTTGTTCGTCACCGGGATAGCGCGCGTCGTCCGGTCGAGCATCAGGTTGGTCACGTACTCCCGTTGCTTCTGGCGCATGATGGTCCGGGTCGTGTCATCGGTGCCGACCCCCAGTCGGCGCGCCGCCTGGACGAGCAGCTCGGAATTCACCCAGACCTCGACTACCCGGCTCTCATTTTCCCGGCTCAGGGTCTGGCCCGGGGTCAACTGGATGAGCAGCCGGTGCCGGGTGAGCGTTGAATCGCCGACCCGGGCCAGCACGTCGAGCGTATCGCCTTTAGTCTTCGGAAGCGAAACTTTGCCGCTCTTCCTCAAGGCCTTGATAACCCGGTCCAGCACTTCCCGCTTCTTCTTCAGTTCCAGGAACCGGCTGATGAAGTCATGGACCTTGTCCAGCCCGGGCTCATCGCGCAAGCGGATCTTCTCGATGACCTCGACCAGCCAGTACTGGCCGTTCACTTTCAGGGGCGGGCCGGGCCGGCCCAAGGGCAGGGCAAAAATCGTGTCTTCCAGCACCGGGTCAAGGGCGGCGTTCGTGTCGTTGCGGCCGACCACGGTGAGTTCGGCGTTCGGGTTCACCGCGCGTTCCAGTGAGCGTTCCTGGGCCAGGGCTTTGAACTGCGCGCCCGGCTTCTTAAGGTCGCTGAGCGCCTGCTGGACCGCTTTCTCGTCGGGCAGGACCATGTACTGCAGCCGGAGCTGGCTCACGAAGTCGAGCTTGTGCCGGTTGTAGTAGTCGAAGACTTCGTTCTCGCTCACCTTCACCGTGTCGGTGAGGCGGTGGCTCATCAGACCGACGACATAGTCCTTTTCGGCTTCGGCCGCGAGGACCCGGGTCGTCTCATCCCGGCCCAGCCCCTCGCGCTCGGCCTCCCGCCAGAGCAACATACCGTCGGCCCAGGTCTCGAGCAGCGGCCGGATGTTCTCCGGCGCGACGTCGAACCCGCCGTCAATCGCCAGTTGGAGCTGGAACTCAGCGCGCCGCAGGGTGTCCGGCCCGGCAACTGCCAGCACCGGATTCGGGCCCGGCGCCGCAGACACGAGATAGCAGATTACGGACAGCAGAAATCCGTTCAAGGCTTGCTCCTAGCGGTCGGCGGCACTATTTGTGCTTCGCCGAAGGATAGAAGTTGTCAACCGTGACTTCCACCTTGGTCTTCTGCTCAAGTTGGGCCGTGAAACTGTCCACCGCCTGCTTCTGCTTCCAGGGCAGGAGTTCGTCGCTGATGGTCTTCTTCACGTCCTCGAACTTGATATCCGACTTCAGGCGCTTGCGGTCGACGCACTTGACAATCCAGTAGGTTGAGCCGCCCGCGCCCGATACCGCGATGACGCCGCTGAGCTGGCCCGGCTGGAGCGTGAAAATTGCCTCGTTCAGCTCCGGACTGAGCTGGAGCAGGAACATACTCGAATCGTTCCGGACGAAATACGGCGTCTCCTGGCCCCGAGATACTGTGTCCTCATATGACATCTGTCTGGCAGTCTGCTTGAAATCGGCCCCGCCCTTCAGGTCGGCCAGCACCTTGGCGGCCAGGTCCGGGTCGCGGAGGATGATGTACATGATTTTCGCGCCGACCAGGTAGTCGTCTTTGTGTTTCTGAAAGTAGTCGTAGACGTCGGCGTCGCTCACCGACACCGAGTCCTTGACGCGGGCGAGCAGCATCGACGCAATCGCGTTGCGCGTCTCGTTGCGCAGCGCCATCTGGGTCGTCTCATCCCGGCCGATGCCCCGGCGTTCGGCTTCCTGATACCAGATTTCGCCGTTGACCCAGCTCTCGAGAACCTGCTGGAGCTTCTCGCGCGGCGCATCCGGCGGGACCTGGCCCCGGAACAGCAGCAACAGTTCATCGCGGGTCAGAGTCTCGTTCCCCACCCGGGCCAGCACCGGACCGGTCTTCTTGCCCTTCTCACTCACCGAACTCGTTCCCTTACCCGGGCAGCCTGCCAGCAGCAGGACCGCGGCCAGCGCGAACAGAATCCTCTTCACGATAATCCTCCTGGGTTCAATGACCTTGTGGTCCGGCGGTTCGCATCCGGCCGCCCGGCCACACTCTTCGGTTTTGACGCTTGACCTTCGCCTTCGGACTTCACTTCGCTGCCTTCTCCGGCTTCAGCGCGGCAAGCAGTTTGTCGTCAACTGAAATCCGGGCTTTGGCCCGTAACTCGCTGGCGAGCTTCGCGACATTCTCCTGCTGTCGTGGTCGCATCAGTCTTGCCCGGATGTCGGCCGCGAGTTCCGGCGTCAGCTCACTGGCCGGGTAGGTCTCCGGGTGTTCATGAAAATAGGCGGTAACCTCGGAATCGCCGGGCCGGGACCGCGCGTTCACCTGACGGTCGAAGCAGAATTCATAAAGCACTCTGTCGGTCAGGCGCTTGAGTTGCGCCTGGTAGTCCGGGGTCTTGTCCAACTTGAGTCGCAGCGCCTCTCTTTCCAGTATGTCGTTCTCAATGTCCTCTTTCAACGCCCGGCGCCGCACCGAGGGAAAGACGTCGCCATAGCTCTTCACAGTCGGCAGCAGGCTGCCCACCCGGGTCTTGTAACCGTCGGGCAGGCGCGCGACGACCATCGCCGAGTCGGACGATTTCACCGAATCGGGATTCGTGGTCAGAAAGTCCAGCGCCCGCTCATCATACTGCACCCGGTTGCGGATTTCCTGGACGAACTCAGCGGCCTTGCGCGCCCGGGCCGACAGCACGAGCTGATCGTGTTTGATGGTCATCGATTCCGCCGGGGCCAGGTGCCGGTCCTCAAGCTTCACGAAATCGTAGTAGATGCCGCGGAAGATCAGGTCCGTCGCCCCGCCCGGCTTCAGATTCGCGAGGGCGCTCGCAATTTCTGGCGGCACGCGGCCGAGTGGAACGTAGCCCATCTCGCCCCCGGGCCCGCCGAGCTTGGACCGGGAATATCGGACCACCAGCGATTCAAATGGCACCCCATTTTTCAGCAGCATCTGGACCGTCTGCGCCGTGTCGTAGGTTGGCAACTCCATTAGCTTGAGGTGGACGCTGGTGTAGAGCAACAGGCTCTCCCGGGCGACGTCGGGCCCCGAAACCGGCAGTCCCCGGGCGTACTGCTGCAGCTCGGTCCGTACCAGGTCGGCCTTATGTTTCTCTAGGGGCGCGGAAATCGAATCCAGATAGCCCAGTTCCCGCCCCAATTGAACAATCAGTTTCTGGTCAATCATCTGGTCCAGCAGCCGGCGTTTGGACTGCTGCCAGGCCTGAGTGTCGCTGGTCGGACTGGGCATAATCCCGGTCAGGTCCGAGGCCACAATCACGTCGCTGTTCACCCGGGCGACGACCCGGGTGTCGGTCTTGACCGAGGTGCCCCGGCCGCAGAACAGCGCGGCCGTGAGCAGGAACAGAATAGCGGTTTTCTTCACGAAGCTAAAGATAACGGAATAAAGCCCGAATGTCAAAGTCCAAATGCCGGAGATCAGAGCCGGCCTTGGGTCCGGAATTCGAACCTGGAAGACGCGCCGGCGCACCTTCAGGGGTTCGGACGTGAGTCATTGATTTGGCCTTGGTGCTTTGGACTTTGACCTGCCGCGCTCCGCGGTGCTATTTCCCAGGGCATTCCCGGGCGATGGTCTCGGCGATGCCTTTGTCCCGGTAGACCCGGTCGAAATGGCCGCAGAATTCGCCGGCCAGCTTGTCCCCACGCTGGTCATAGGCCGCCTTGTCCTGCCAGGTATCGCGCGGATGCTTGAGCGCGAACCCGCCGACCATCGTCGGCACCAGCAGATGAAACCGCTTATCCTCCGCGTATTGAGCGTGCTTGAGCGAACCGTCGAGCGCGGCACGAATCAGACGACGGGTCAGGTTGATGTCCATCCGGGCGCCGACTCCGTACGGCCCGCCGCTCCAGCCGGTGTTGACCAGATACGCCTGCGCCTCGTGGCGGTCCAGCTTCTCGCCCAGCATGTGGGCATACATATCCGGGTTCCGGGGCATGAACGGCTGGCCGAAAAAGCGCGAGAACGTCGTCTTCGGCTCGACAATCCCGGTCTCGGTCCCGGCCAGCTTGCTGGTATAACCCATCAGGAACCATAACATCGCCTGGTCCCGGGTCAACTTGGCAATCGGCGGCAGCACGCCGTTGGCGTCCGCGGTCAGGAAGATGATGGTCTTGGGATGGGCGCCGGTCGGCGGGGTCTTGATGTTCCGCAGGAACGACAGCGGGTACGATCCGCGCGAATTCGGGGTATAGCGTTCATCGTCCAGATCGAACCGGCCGTTAGGGAAGACCATCGCGTTCTCGACAATCGCGCCGTGCTCGAGATACGGCGCGCGATGGAAGCAGGCATTGTAGATTTCGGGTTCCTTGTCCTGGCGCAGGTTAATCAGCTTAGCGTAGCAGCCGTTTTCCAAGTTGCTGACGCCATCGTCGCTCCAGGCGTGCTCGTCGTCACCCAGCAGCGCCCGCTCCGGGTCGGCCGAAAGCGAGGTCTTGCCCGTGCCCGAGAGCCCGAGGAACAGCGCGACCTCGCCGCCCGGCCCTTCATTGGCCGAGCAGTGCAGGGGCAGAATGCCTTCACCAGGCAGCAGGAAGTTCATCACCGTGAACATCAGCTTCTTCACGCTGCCGCAGTACAGCGATCCGAACACGACCCCGACCCGCTGGTCGAAGTCCATCGCAATCACCATGTTCGTGGTCCGGTTAGCCTTCTGGTCGAACCGCAGTCGGCCGTCATAGCGCTCAGGGTCTAGTTTGTGGTTGGGCACGATCAGCAAGGTAAACGGCCGCTTCGCGAAACAGCTCCGGCCGATATCCGGAGGCACCGGGCGGAACATGTTGTCCGCGAACAGAATCGTCAGCACCCGGTCCGAAATCACGCGCACCGGCAGCGCGTGCGCCGAATCCGAGCCCAGCACCCGGTCCGCGACGTAGAGTTTGTCGTGGGACGACATCGTCTTCAGGCTGTCGTCCAGAATCATCTCGAACGTCTCTTCGGTAATCGGGATATTGTTCGGTGAATCCCAGTCAATCAGGGCTTCTGTTGCCTTGCGCCGCACGGTCACCGTGTCCAGCGGGCTCCGGCCGGTTGACTCGGGCGGGGTCCACGTCGCCAGCGCGCCGCAGGCCATCACCATCGCTTCACGATTGTCCACGACTTCCTGAATCATCCGCCGCCGCTCCGGATTGGTCATCGTCAGCGGATGTGATTCCAGCAGACGGTCAAGGCGTTCTTTCAGGTTCATTCCAACTCTCCGTTCCTGCGCTCTCTAATCTGCAACCAGCTTCGAAATCAGTTCTCCTCGCCGCAGTTCCTTCTGCTCGCCGCTCTTCATGTCCTTCAGCGACACGGTTCCCTTCGCGACTTCGTCCTCGCCCAGAATCACGCAGAACCGCGCGCCGGCGGTGTCCGCCGAGCGGAACTGTTTCTGTACCTTCCGGCTGTCATAGTCCATCCGGGCGTTCACGCCCTGTTCCCGCAGTTCCTTGAGCAGGGCAATCCCGGCCGGGCGTTCGTTTTCCGAGAGCGCGACCACGAAGACCAGCTGCCGTTCCGGGACCGGGGTCGCCGCGGCCGCGAGCAATGCCCGCTCTTCGCCCAGCGCAAACCCGATCGCCGGGGTCGGCCCGCCGCCGAAATCCTCGACCATGTAATCGTAACGGCCCCCGCCGCCCAGGCTGTCCTGCGCGCCGATGGAACGCGAGACGTACTCGAATGCCGTGCGCGAGTAGTAGTCCAGGCCCCGGACCATCCGGTCGTTGATGACGAACGGTGTCGCGCGCAGCTTCAGACCGTCCTGCACCCCGGCGAAATGCTCAGCGCAGGCCGGGCACAGGTTGTCCTTGGAACGCGGCGCGTCCGCTAGCAGGGCCTGACAGCTCGCTTCTTTGCAGTCGAAGACGCGGAGCGGATTCTGCTCAGTCCGGACCCGGCAGTCTTTGCAGAACCGGTCCTGCCGCTCGGCCAGATAGGCCTTCAGCTTCTGATAATACGCCGGGCGGCATTCCCGACACCCGACGCTGTTAATCTGGGACTCGCAATCGGTAATCCCGAGGCTGGCGAAGAACTCGTGGCCGAGCGCAATCACTTCAGCGTCAACCTGCGGGCTGGCCTCGCCGAACGACTCGACCCCGAGTTGATAGAACTCGCGGTATCTGCCTTTCTGGGGACGGTTGTACCGGAACATCGGACCGACATAGTATAGGCGACATGGCAGACGCAGTGCATTTTCCAGCAGCGCCCGGGTGACGCCCGGCGTGCCTTCGGGCCGCAGGGTGATGCTCCGGTCGCCCCGGTCGGTGAAGGTGTACATCTCCTTGGTCACGACGTCCGAGGTTTCGCCAGAGCATCACC